>Ga0208189_1001144_pt1 | contig 12180 bp, 8 predicted proteins | sample June2015DPH_10_5_FD_184702 | JGI IMG/M metagenome (GOLD analysis project Ga0208189, IMG submission 184702) | Peatland microbial communities from SPRUCE experiment site at the Marcell Experimental Forest, Minnesota, USA - June2015DPH_10_40... | ecosystem: Environmental > Terrestrial > Soil >... | reverse complement strand
GCTGATGCGGGTGGGGATGTTGGCCTTGATGAGGCCGGTGATGACATCGACCGAGGGACGCTGGGTGGCGAGGACAAGATGGATGCCGACGGCGCGGGCCATCTGGGCGAGCCGCGTGATGGACTCCTCGACGTTGGCGCGGTCGAGCATCATGAGGTCGGCCAGCTCGTCGATGATGATGATGATGTAGGGCAGGGGCTCCTGGTCGGCGTCGTCGAAGAGATAGTCGGAGTTGTTGTCGAAGAGCTTGTTGAACTGGTCGATGTTGCGGACGTGGTTGGCGGCGAGGAGCTTGAGGCGGCGCTCCATCTCGCGCACGGCGTTGCGCAGGGCGTTGGCGGCGAGCTTGATGTCGGTGATGATGGGGGTGAAGAGGTGGGGGATGCCCTCGTACATGCCCAGCTCGACGCGCTTGGGATCGACCAGGATCATGCGCACCTGCTCGGGGGTGGACTTGAAGAGCACGGACATGATCATGGCGTTGATGGCGACGGACTTGCCGGAGCCGGTGGAACCAGCGATGAGGATGTGAGGCATGGCGGCGAGGTCGGCGGTGACGATGCGGCCGTTGATGTCCTTGCCGAGGGCGATGGCAAGCTTGGATTTGCTTTGGACGAAGGACTCGCACTCGACTACATCGCGCAGCCAGATGGTCTCGCGGCCGTGGTTGGGAACCTGGATGCCGACGGTGGACTTGCCGGGCATACGCTCGATGAGGATGGATTCGGCGGCCATGGCGAGGCAGAGGTCGTCGGCCAGGCTGGTGACGCGGGAGTACTTGACGCCGGCGTCGGGGTGGAACTCGAAGGTGGTGACGATGGGGCCGGGGTTGATCTGAGTGACCTGGCCGTTGACGCCGAACTCGGCGCACTTCTGGACGAGGGTGCGGGCTTCGGCGCGCAGGGCCTCTTCGCGGACGACGGGAACTTCGTCGGAGCGGTAGAGCAGCGAGGAGGAGGGAAGCTTGTACCCGCGGATGGACTTGGGGGTGATGGCGACCTGCTTGAGGTCGGCGTCGGCGCGGCGGCCGAAGGCGATGGAGTTCGGCGGCTGCGTTTGGGTGCGGGCGGCAGGTTGCGCGGGCGATGGCTCGACGGCGGACGGTTGCGGATGGCGCGCGGGAGGCAGTTCGGGGAGTTCGAGGCGGGCGGACTCGTCTGCATTGCGGGCGCTGAGGGGCGCGGCGGCGGCGGCCAGCTCGGCGGCGAAGGGCGCGGCGGCCACTGCGGCAGTGCCGAGCGCGGTCGCCGGGGGCGCATCGACATGAGTGCGCGGCATGGACTGCCAGACGGAGGCGGGAGCTTCTTCGGGCTGATCGGCGTCGGCATCGGGCGGCGTGGCGGGGAGGGTTTGCTTGCGGCGCTTGCGTCCAATCCAGCCGAAGAGAGAGCTGAGCAGCGTGGAGTGGGCGGTGGAGTCTGCCACGGGCTTGTGCTTGAGTTGCAACTCCAGTCCTGCCTGCTCGAGGGTCTGTTCGCGGCGGCTGGTAAAGGCCTCATGGGCGGGCTGCGGCGTGAGGGCGGGCTCCGGCGTGAGGGAGTGTTCCAGCGCGGGGGCGAGCTCGAGCGAGTCGGCCTGCTGGCGCAGGGCGATGTGCTGGCGCAAGGCGCGCTTTTCGGCGCGGGCCAGGGCGCGGCGCGCGCGCCAGTTGTGCAGGCGGTCGAAGAGGCTGCGCAACAGGGAGAAGTGCGTCTCCATCCACTCGCGGGCGGTGTGGAAGGTGAAGGTGGTGGCCAGGTAGATGGACAGCAGAACCATCAGGGCGAGGACGATGGAGGCGCCGGGAAGGTTCAGGTACTGCACCATGGCGTCGGCCAGCAGGCGTCCGGTGACGCCCTCGATGGGCAGCGCGTGACGCCAGAAGAGGGTGCGGGGAAGCAGGCCAATAGCCGCGGGGGCGAAGACTACCCACAGACCGAGTCCGAGGAGGCGCGCCATCGCCGAGCCGGCGGGACGCTGGCGCATCCAGCAGAGGCCAAGACGGCCCAGGACGATGGGCAGGAAGAAGGCGGCGATGCCGATGGTCTGGAGGATAAGGTCGGCGAGCCATGCGCCGGCCAGGCCGGTCCAGTTGTGCGCAGGCCCGGCGGCCAGGCGAGCGGCGAGCCCGGCGGAGGCGTGCGCCCCGGCGGCGTAGTTGCCCACCGTGTTCGCGGAGGGGTCGGTGGGCGTGTAGGTTGCCAGCGCGAGGAAGAGAAGGGCGGCGGAGAACAGCAGCACGAGCCCGAGAATCTCGTTGAGGCGGCGGTTGCGGGTTGGAGTCGAGACCAGCCTGAGTGGTTTCATGGGCAAACGCGGGGCCCGGTTCGCGTTCTGTCCGCGCCCGGACGCTCACCTGTATGGCGCACGCCGTGGCACGGGGCAAACGAAGGGCCGGGAACCGCTAGAACTGCTCCGATTATCCCAGAGCCAGAGCGGGAAGGGAGAAAAGTTGCAGGTGTGGACTCAGGATGGAAACCCATGCGGTGGGAGGCAAAAATGGCCCCTGCGGGGTCAAGTGCATGCGCGGTGGGCCGATAGGGAGAAGGAGAGGCCGCGTTGGGACGCGCTTGGGCGCGGGCGCCGTTGCATGGAAAGCTGCGTTGGGTTCGCGGCGCAAAGGATGATTCGGATGAATCTCAGGAAATTGGGTCTTAAGCCGAAAATTGCCGTTGGATTCGGGTCGCTGCTTGCGATCATCGCGGCGATGGGCCTGGTTGGCTATCACTCGGCGGTGGTCAATGAGGAGTCTGCACAGGAGGTGCATCAGTACTCCCATATGAAAGACATCAACAGTTCGATGCAAGAGGACCTGCTTACCCAGAGAGTAGGCGCACGCGATATTTTGATGGGCAAGGGCAACGAAAACCTGCACCTGTACGAACAGGGCGAGGATGGCTTCCGCAAGGCGATGGAAGACCTGCAGCCGCTGCTCCCGAGCGACGAGGCCAGGGAACAGTTTGCGCGGATCGAACTGGCCAGGGAGAATTATGTCCGCCGCAATGACGCGGTGGTGGCCATGTACCGGGCGGGAGACACAAAGGGTGCAAACGAGATGTTCAGGGACCCTGAATCCAAAGTGGTGAGCGACGCATTGGCGAATGCCATGAATGACATGAAGCTGGCGCTCAATCCGCGAAGACAGGACGCGCAGCTGCGGCAGGAGGCCGAAGACAGTTGGTCGAAGACGCTGATGCTGCTGTTGGCGCTGGCCGGCCTGGCGATCGGATCGACGATTGCGTTTGTGATTGCGCAGTCCATCGTCAACGCGATTCACAGGATGTCGGAGATGATCGAGAGCGTCTCGTCCAACAACCTGGTGGTGAAGGACATGGAGGTGGAGAGCGACGACGAGATGGGCCGGGCCGCGCAGGGGCTGAACCGGATGAAGAACAGCCTGCGCTGCGTGATGCTATCCATCGCATCGACTGCGGAGAATGTATCGGAGTCGAGCCGGGAGATATCCACTACCGCATCGCAGGCCGCCGACAGCGCGGAGAACCAGAAGCAACAGGTAGGGCAGATCGCCAGCACCATGCAGCAGATGGCGGCGACGGTGCGCGAGGTTTCGCAGCACTCGAACAGCGCTGCGCGGTCTGCCAAGAGCGCGGCCGAGAGCGCCCGCGAGGGCGGAAAGATTGTGGAGAACGTGCTGGAGCGGATGCGCGGGATCGCCCAGTCGGTGCGCGAATCGGCGGCGAAGGTCGAGGACCTGGGCACGCGGTCCGAAGAGATTGGCAGGATTGTGGGGGTGATCGACGAGATCGCCGAACAGACCAATCTGCTGGCGTTGAATGCGGCGATCGAGGCGGCACGCGCGGGCGAACAGGGCCGGGGCTTTGCCGTGGTGGCGGGCGAGGTGCGCCGACTGGCGGAGCGGACTGCTGCCGCGACCCAGGAGATTGCGGCGGTGATCCAGAACGTGCAGGCGATTACCGTGGATGCGGTGCAGCAGATGCGCTCCGGCAGCGCGGCCGTGGAGCAGGGCGTGGAGGCAACGGGCAAGGCGGGCGAGTCGATCGAGCGGATCATACGCGAGGCGGACACGGTGGGCAGCATGGTGGCCCAGATCGCCAGCTCGGCGACGCAACAGGCGGCCGCGACCGAGCAGGTGACCGCCAACATGAACCAGATCAGCGAGCTTGCCATCGAATCCGCCGACGGCTCGCAGCTCTCGGCGCGCGCCTGCGAACAACTCTTCGACCTGGCGCTGGGACTGCAGAACATGGTGGCCCGGTTCGAGGTGGGCCAGCACGAGCCGGAAGAGAATATGGAGATGTTCGAGGCGAACTGGAGAGATGAGACCCGAGCGGATTATCCCGGCGGAGCGCAAGACGCGGAAGACGCGATAAAGATTGGTGCGATGGTCTTGCCTCAACGTCCGTGAGAGGGGTCGGGGGTGGGGGCGGTGGTGAGGTCGACAAAGAGGCGGGCGGGAGCTGGGGTGTAGCACTTGCCGTCGGCGGCGTAGGTGCGGGCGCAGGCCTGGGTGATGGAGCGGCGTTGGGGAGACTGCGCGAACTGCCATGCGGCGGCGTCGAGGGTGCCGCTAGCGTCAGGTGCGGGAGGGTTCGCGCTGATGACGCAGCCGGGGGCGGGCGGACAGGCGTCCTGGATGACCCAGAAGGCGATGGGGTGGAGGTGGTTGGCCTCGACGCGGGCGCGAATGTCCTGGATCGTGGTGATGAAAACTGTTTTGCCGTTGGGGCCGGGGCCGTCGTTGACGGGCTGGCCGCTGGCGTAGACGCCGGGGAGGTAAGCGGAGTGGGCGACGGCCTCGGTCCATGCCAGCAGGTAGTTGGCCTGTTCGGGGAGCAGGCGACCGCCCTCTTCCTGATCGAGAAAAATGATGGCTCCGGCAGGAAAGCCCTCGCGCTGGGCAGCGGCGATGGCGTCGGCGGCGTCCTCGCGGCCAAGTGCGGCGGTGGAGTTGCCTTGTTTGGCCGCGCGGTTGATCTCGGCGTCGAGGCGGCCATTGGCGACGATGAGGAAGCCGAAGCCCGCGCGCAGCAGCAGATCGCGCTTGCCGAGCCAGGAGTTGTGGGTGGTGCCGGGCGGGTTGGTGAGCCAGTAGCCGGTGAAGGAGAAGAGCTTGCGCAGCTTGGGGAGGGCGGCGTCGCCGGGGTAGTCGTTGCGGTCGAAGCCGAGATAGGCGCGGGCGGGGGCGGGGGATGGACCGGGAACGGGCGGCTGCTGGGCGAGCGCGGCTGCCGCGGCGAGAGCGACGGTTGCGGTGAGGATGAGAAGGCGCAAAGGGACTCCAGTTTGCGAAAGGACCGGGGCGAAGAGCCGGTCGAGTCTGTCGAATCTTAGGGTACGCCATGACTCTGGGCAAGTCTGGGGGACATGTGCTACCTTTGCAACCCATGAGTTTGAAAATTGAGTGGCCCGCCCTAGACCCACGCTTTCCCATTGGACCGTACGCCAGCGCAGGCAATATTGCTGCGGCCGAACGCATTCATGCCGTTGCAACGCTGGCCGAGCTTCCCAGTCATCTGCGCGACGCCGTCGCGGGGCTGGATGACGATCAGCTCGACACGCCCTACCGCGAGGGCGGGTGGACCCTGCGCCAGGTGGTGCATCACGTTGCCGACAGCCACATGAATGCGTTTATCCGCGTGCGGCGGGCGCTGACCGAGGATTGGCCGGCGGTGTCGCCGTATGACGAGAAGGCGTGGGCGCTGCTGGTGGATTCGGCGACGGCCCCGGTGGGGTTGTCGCTGGACCTGGTCGAGGGGCTGCACGCGCGCTGGGTACGGCTGCTGGAGTCGCTGACGGCGGACGAGTGGGAGCGCGGCTTCAAGCACGCGAAGATGGGGCCGATGACGGTGGAGGCGGCGACGCTGCTGTATGCGTGGCACTCGCGCCACCATGTGGCGCACATCACGCACCTGCGCAAGAAGAGGGGCTGGTAGTAACAGAAATAAGAAAATGGGCTGGAAGCATGGATTGCGGCACGGTCTTTGTTAGACTTTGCTGCACATGACAAGGCCAGGAATCCCATCCGCTGAACCCACGCAGAGCGTCGAGCAGATTGCGGCGGCGCTGGAGGAGTTCCTCGCCGAGCATCCCAAGGCGGTGGTGACGGAGGAGGGCAAGGTCCTCTTCGACATGCGGGCGGCGAAGTACTCGCTGGCCACCGAGCATGGGCGATGCACCCTGCAACTGTGGAGCGAGGAGCGGAATATTGTCCGGCGGGTGACGGCGGCGGTGGAACGCGGCGCGGCGCGCGATCGTATGCTGCGGCTGACGGTGCAACGATTTGGGCAGACGCGGCCTGGGTCGCTGGAGCTGCTGGCCGACCGCGACCGGCGGACACCTTCGACGCGCGAGGCGACAAGGGTGCGCTACCTGAAGGCGCTGGAGCGGGTGATGCTGCGCGGCGGCGGGAGTGGCGACGCGTGGGGCGAGTGGAAGGCCGACGGCTTCCGCACGGCGATGGACCTGGAGAAGAGCTTCGGGCCGGCGTACGCGCGCGGCTCGCTGGTGCATGGGAACCAGGCGTGGGCGGTGATCGCGGTGAATGCGGAGGAGACGCAGGCGACCGTGGATGGGATATTGACGCTGGGCGTTCTGTGGCTGGCGCACTGCCGGGAGAGCGCGGGCGGGAGAAGGCTCTATCGCGGGCTGCGGCTAATTGTGCCGCGCGGCATGGCGGCGCTGACCGCATCTCGGCTTCCATGGATGAATGCCGACGCGGCGCAGTGGGAGCTGTGGGAGTTCGACGAGAAGACAGAGGAGTTGGAGCAGAGGGACACGGCGGACCATGGCAACCTGACGACGCGGCTGGTTCACGCGCCGAATGAGGCTGCGGCGCGCGAACGCTTCGCCGAGTCTGCGGCGCGGGTGATGGCGCTGGTACCCGAACGGATGCGCGCGGAGGTGGAGCAGAGGATTCAGAGCGGCGTGGAGATGGCGTTTCGGCTGCACGGGCTGGAGTTTGCGCGGGTGCGGATGGGCTACGCGGGCCAGAGCTTCAACCGCGTGCAGGAGATTACGTTTGGCGCGGGGGCCAATGAGACTCCGCTGACGGAGGAGAATGCGAATGATCTGCGCGAGTTGGTGGCGCGGCTGTTTGCGCGGCGCGAGGCGGGAGGGGACAAGCGCGATGCGCTGTACCGGATGCAGCCGGAGCGATGGCTGGAGAGCGAGCTGCGGCGCGACGTTTCGCTGATCGACGCGCGGCTGGACGCGGCGCATGTGTACACGCAGGTGCCGGCGTTTGCGGCGGCGGACCGCGGAATGCTGGACCTGCTCTCAGTGGACAGGGACGGGCGGCTGGCGGTGATCGAGCTGAAGGCCGACGAGGACCTGCATCTGGCTCTGCAGGGGCTGGACTACTGGGTGCGAGTGCGCTGGCACCAGCGGCAGAACCCCGACCCGGCGAGCGGGCTGGGCGAGTTTCAGCGGCACGGGTACTTCGGCGGCGTGAGGCTGGCGGAGGGCGATCCGCGGCTGTATCTGGTGGCCCCGGCGTTGCGGGTTCATCCGGCGACCGACGTGGTGCTGCGCTATCTGTCGCCGAGGGTGGAGTGGGTGCTGGTGGCGCTCGACGAGCGCTGGCGGAAACAGATTAAAGTGGTTTGGCGGAAGCGGAGTGGGGAGTAGCTGCGCGACGCGGGGCGCGTAGACTCCGCGCTATGAGCGCTCGATGCGTTTTAGACTGACGCGACGCGCGCGGCGGCTACTTACTTTCTATGGCTGTCGGGTGCGCGGCGGTGAAGGGTGAGCAGCAGGGCTCGCGTGTGGGGGTGAACTCCATGAATTCGACGCGGGTCTGGTCCGGATCGAAGAGGTTGAGCTGCACTTTGCCGTCGCGGCCGAGTTGGGTCTTGCTACAGTTGGCGCCTTCGCAGTGGTTGCGGGTGAGCGCAGCCACGGCGTCCTGCATGTGCGCGACGCCGAGCGAGATGTGGTCCGACATGCCGGACTGGCGCAGCGAGGGAGTGGGCGCGGGGTTGAGCATGTACTCGATCCAGTCGGAGCCGTCGGGCACCTGCAAGGCGACGTAGTCGGTGACGGTGTCGATGTGGCCTCCGTGCCAGTAGGGCCGGAAGCCGAGGATGGTTTGCCAGAAGGCGTCCTCCTTGTCGCGATCGCGGACCATGAAGCCGGCGTGGATGATGCGCGTGCTGCTGGCGTTGGGCGAGATGGCGGCGGAGGCGACAGGCTTCACTGAGCCGCTCTGCACAAAGATGACGAGGTTGCCCTCAGGATCGCGCACGGCGAACTGACCATTGGCGAGCGGAAGTTCCGGCTTGACGCCGTGGATCTGGAGGTAGCGCAGCAGTTGGGATGCATCGCGGGTGGTGAAGGCGAGCGCGTCCATGCGGACGTTGGGCTGCGGCGGAGGCGTGGTGAGGACCTCGATCCACTGCGCGTTGTTGACCGGGTAGAGCCACACGCCGTCGACCTGCTTGCGCTCGAAGCCGAGCGTGTCGCCGTAGAACTTCTGTGCGCCGGCGGGATCGGTGGTGTAGAAGCGCGCAAAGGCGATGCCGGTAATGGCGGGACGCGCGGGCGGCTGGGCAACGAGACGAGTCGCAACGACGAGGAGCGGAGTTGCGAGTGCGCAGAAGCAGGCGAGACGGAAAAGTTTCTTCATGGGAGGAAACTGTAGGAGCGGAGAGTGGGGTTCGTCAATCGTTGTCGCGCGAGATTGGGATGGGACTGACTTATCGGAAGCGTTAGTCGCAGCTGGTGGCGAGGGCTTCGAGGCCCATGGATTCGTCCGCGGGCGCGTGGTTAGGATCGGCGGGTTGGCTGGCGTGATTGGCGAAGAAGGCTTCGACGGCGGCGAGGACGGCGGGGCCTGACTTGGCCTCGAAGATGGACTTGCGCAGGCTGGAGCCGTTGGGGATGCCGTGGGTGAACCAGGCGGCGAACTGCTTCATCTTGCCGACGCAGTCGCGGTGGCGCTGGGCTTTTGAATTCCCCGCGATCTGGCCGGCGGCGATAATGGCTGCGGCGCGCGCGGCTTCGGCGGCCTCTTCCAGCGCGATCTCATCGACCAGCATCTGGAAGTAGGTGCGGATCATGCGGTAGCGGTCCTGGTCGGTGGGGACGTCGTAGCTGCCGACGCCGGTGGCCTCCTTCGACGCGGTGTACTGGGCAATCTGGCGGAAGATCCAGGGGTTAGCGGGCGCGCCGCGGCCGATCATGATGGCGTCGCAGCCGGTGGCGTGGACCATGGCGGCGGCGTCCTCGGGAGTGCGGATGTCTCCGTTGCCGATGACGGGGATGCGCACGGCGTCCTTGACCGCGGCGATGTACTCCCAGCGCGCCTGGCCGGTGTAGCCGTCCTCGCGGGTGCGGGCGTGCAGGGCGACGGCGTTGAGGCCGCAGTCTTCGGCGAGGCGGGCGAGCTGGACGCAGACGATCTCGGAGTCGCTCCATCCCATGCGGAACTTGACGGTGAAGGGGATGGAGACGGCGGCGCGAACAGCGCGAAAGATCCGCTCGATGAGCGGGAGATCGCGCAGCAGGCCGGAGCCTCCGTTGCAACTGACGACGCGCTTGGCCGGGCAGCCGAGGTTCAGATCGACCAGGTCGAAGCCGCAGTCCTGGACGATGCGCGCTGAGTCGGCGAGCGTGGCGGGGTTGGAGCCGAAGAGCTGCGCGGAGATGGGGTGCTCGTCGTCGTAGTAGGTGAGGTAGCGCTTGCGCTTGGACTCGCGGGTGCGAGAGAGGCCGTCGGCCGAGGTGAACTCCGTCATGATGAGGCCGCAGCCGGATTGCTGGTTGGTGGTGGTGGCGTTGACATTGGGGGTGGTTCGATCCCTGGTCTCAGAAGCGAGACCTGGGGCACCCGCAAAATGCGGGGATCCTTCGCTACGCTCAGGATGACAATCGTCTGAGGTGAGCGACGAAGTGAACAGGCTAGCGTTGCGGATGAAGCGGCGGAAGACGGTGTCGGTGACGCCGGCCATGGGAGCGAGGACTGTGGCGGGAGCGATGCGCACCTTGCCGACGGTGAAGCTGGCGGGCACGCGGCTGTGCTCGGGCATCGCGTGGGTGGCGGGCGAGTCCCACTTTTTCTGCTCGAGGGTGTAGCGCTTCTTCATCTGCGTTTAGTTTACCGAGTTAAGTGGAAGGGCCTCCGCGCTGGCGGAGGCCCATGCGTGAAATGGTTGAGGTTATTTGGCTGCGGCGGGCTTGATTGCGGCGGCTTTGGCTGCGGCATCCGCCTTGCCGGCATCGGCGTTGGCCACCTTGCGGCGGAAGCGCTCGACGCGGCCGGCGGTGTCGACCAGCTTCTGCTTGCCGGTGAAAAAGGGGTGGCAGGCGGAACAGATTTCGACCACCAGGTCGCCCTTGTGCGTGGAGCGGGTCTCGAACGCGTTGCCGCAGGCGCACTTGACGTGGATGGTGGCGTACTTCGGGTGAATTGCTTCTTTGGGCATGACTCTCTCTCTTGGTTCGGATGTTGCCTGCCGGCTCGCGGTTCGCTTGCAACGGGGGGTTCACCGTCACATCGATCGGCCTGACGCGCCGCCCACAGAGCCCCGGTCTGTTTCAGGGGGCACGATGGCTAACTGACCTCATTTTATCATGGCCAACTCTTCCGACCTGGCTGGCTTTCGGCAGTGGTTCAGTTTGTCGAGAAGCATTCCCTCAGGGGCTAAAGCCCCGATGGTGTAGTGCGCTTACGGACGGGCTAAAGCCCGTCCCTTTCAAAACAGTGCAAACTGACCCACTACGCACTTTCCTCTTTTGGCCGTGGATTCCCACACTGCGCGATTCGATTCGGGGCGGCGGCGAGGCGTGGGTGCTGCGATACTTGGGGGATGGGGTTGGCGGCGATGGAAGAGATTTGCAGTTTGTGCGAGGGGTCGGGGCTGCGCATTGTGGAGGAGGGCGGGCGGCAGGTGGCTAGGCCATGCGAGTGCCGCGTGGCGCGGCGCGCCCAGCGAATGCTGGAGCAGGCGAAGATCCCGCGGCGCTACGAGGAGTGTACGCTGGAGAACTTCGAACCGAAGTATGACGGTGCGGACAGAAGTTTACAATCGGCGCTGATCCAGGCGCGCGGATTCGTGAAGGGCTATCCGGTGGAGACCGACGGCAAGGGGCTGCTGCTGGTTGGGCCGGTGGGCGTGGGCAAGACGCATATCGCGGTCGGGATCCTGAAGGAGCTGGTGCAGGAGCGCGGCGCGCACGGGCTGTTCTACGACTATCGGGAGCTGCTGAAAGAGGTGCAGAACAGCTACAACCAGAAGGTGGCGGCGACCGAGCTGGAGGTGCTGCGGCCGGTCTTCGAGGCCGAGGTGCTGGTGCTGGATGAGCTGGGCGCGGCCAAGCCGAGCGACTGGGTGTGGGACACGGTGGCGCACATCCTGAACAGCCGCTACAACGACCGGCGGACGACGATCATTACCACGAATTATCCCAATGCGGAGGCGCTGGGGGCGACGCCAGGCCGCCGGACGGGACGCAAGAGCGCCGAGCAGGAGGACGCCGAGCGGGCCATGAGCGGAGAGACGCTGGGCGACCGCATCGGCGAACGGATGCGGTCGCGGCTGCAGGAGATGTGCGTGGTGGTAGAGATGCGCGGCAAGGACTTCCGGCAGAGCGTGAAGCGGGCCAGCTTCGGGTAGGACGGAGGCAGGTCTGCTCAACGGAGCTTGCGTGGTATAGAATCCCGGCTGCGGTATAGAATTTCGGCTTATGAGCGAACAGGACGGTTCCCCCATCGACGAGCAGAGCGGCACGGGCAGGGACGCGCCGGGCGGGGCCTCCGCTGAGGCGCCGATCTTTGCCGAGGAGCTGGAGGAGCGCGGCGGGTTTCCGCTGGCGGCGTGGGGCGTGGCTGCGCTGATTGTGGTGGTCATCGTTGGGGCGCTTGTATCATATGGCTGGAAGAAGCCAGTGCCCGCGCCCAGCACCCTGCTTCCCGCGGACGCGTACGCGGCCAGTCTTCCGCTGACGCAATTCGCGATGAGCGAGTCGGCGAACCTTTCGGGCGGCAAGCAGACGTATCTGGACGGGCACATCGGCAACAGCGGCGACCGCACGGTGACGGCGGTTACGGTGCAGGTGGTCTTCCGCAACGATGAGGACCTGGCCCCGCAGATCGATACGGTGCCGCTGACGCTGATCCGCATGAAGGAGCCGTACATCGACACCGAGCCGGTGAGCGCGGCCCCGATCAAGCCGGGCGACGACCGCGAGTTCCGCCTGACCTTCGAGACGGTGCCGGAGAAC
>Ga0208189_1001130_pt1 | contig 12315 bp, 15 predicted proteins | sample June2015DPH_10_5_FD_184702 | JGI IMG/M metagenome (GOLD analysis project Ga0208189, IMG submission 184702) | Peatland microbial communities from SPRUCE experiment site at the Marcell Experimental Forest, Minnesota, USA - June2015DPH_10_40... | ecosystem: Environmental > Terrestrial > Soil >... | reverse complement strand
CGTGATCATTCTCGACGAGCCGCTCACCGGCCTCGACGCCGGCTCGGCGCGGCAGGTCAAAAGCGTGCTGCGCGAGCGCGCCCGCGCCGGCGGCACCGTCATCATGACCACGCATATTCTCGAAGTTGCCGAACGCATGGCCGACCGGATCGGCGTCATCGCCCACGGCCGGCTCGTCGCCGAAGGCACGCTCGAGGAGCTGCGCCGCCAAGCCGCCAACAACGGTCATGACGCGAGCGGCATCGGCGGCGGCGCCAGCCTGGAAGACACCTTCCTAGCGCTGGTCGCCGCGCCGGCGGCCGCGTGAAGCTTTCGGCACAATGATCCAGTCCGGCACCGCGGTGTGGTTTGCGCAGCACGAATCGCGGCTCGCGTGGCGCGATTGGCTTTCGATGATGACCGCGGGCCGGCGCGAACGCCGCCGCCGCGTGGCCATCGGCATCGCCATCTTCGTCATCGTCATGCACGCCATCGCCTATCCGGTGGTCGGCTCCTTCGCCGCCGCGCCGCTCGACCAACACATGCTGGTCGGCATCACCGCCGCCGTGCTGCTGTCGTGGCTCCTGATGGTGTCGCAGGCGATGGAGTCGATAACCCGCGCCTTCTATGCGCGCGCCGATCTCGATCTGATTCTCGCCTCGCCGGCCGCTTCGCAGAAAGTCTTCGCGGTGCGCATCGCCACGGTGGCGCTGTCGGTGGCGATGATGGCGCTGCCGCTCGCCGCGCCGTTCATCGACATGCTGGCGGTGCGCGGCGGCGCCCGCTGGCTCAGCGCTTACGGCGTGATCGCCGCCATGGGCACGGCGGCGACGGCACTGGCGGTCGGGCTGACGGTGGCGCTGTTTCGCGCCATCGGTCCGCGACGCACGCGGCTCGTGGCGCAGATCGTCGCCGCCGTGATCGGCGCCGGCTTTGTCATCGGGCTGCAAGTGGCGGCGATCCTGTCCTACGGGACGTTGTCACGGGGCAGCCTGGTGCAGTCGGACGCCGTGCTGGCGCTGGCGCCGGATGCGGCGAGCCTCTTGTGGTGGCCGGCCCGCGCGGTTGTCGGCGACGGCATGGCGCTTCTCGGCGTGCTCGCCGCGAGTTTGTTGCTGCTCGGCGGCGCCATCGCGATGGTGGCGCCGCGTTTCGGCGACTATGCCGTCGCCGCGGCGGGCGCCGACAGTGCGCCGGCAAGGCAAAAACAGCGGCCGGCGGCCTTCCGCGCCACCTCGCCGCGCCGGGTGCTGCGCCGCAAGGAATGGCTCTTGCTGCGGCGCGACCCGTGGCTCGCCTCGCAAACGCTGATGCAGATGCTTTATCTCGTGCCGCCGGCGGTACTGTTGTGGCGCGGTTTCGCGGCCGGCGGCAGCGCCTACAACCTGCTGGTGCCGGTGCTGGTCATGGCGGCCGGGCAACTCGCCGGCGGCCTTGCCTGGCTCACGATTTCCGGCGAAGACGCGCCCGACCTCGTCGCCGCCGCGCCGGTCACCGGGCGCCTGATCTTGCGCGCCAAGATCGAGGCGGTGCTCGGCATCATCGCGCTCGTCTTCGCGCCGCTCCTCGTTGCGCTCGCCTTCGCCTCGCCCTGGCATGCGCTGGTCACCGCGAGCGGCATTGTTATCGCCGCGGGATCGGCGACCGCCATCCAGCTTTGGTTTCGCAGCCAGGCCAAGCGCAGCCAGTTTCGCCGGCGCCAGGTTTCTTCGCGCGTCGCGACCTTCGCCGAGGCGTTTTCCTCGATCGCCTGGGCGGCCACGGCCGCGGTCGCCGCCGTCAATCTTTTGCTCGCCATCGCGCCGGCGCTGATCGCGCTGATCGTGCTTGGCGGCGCGCGGTATTTGAGTCCGCGAAGGAGCGCGTGAGGGGCCTCTACTTCGTCGCTTTCGCTCATCGCAATGACGAGGTTAGCGCGCCGCCACCAGCAGAATAACGATCTCGCTCACCTGTTCGACCGCGCCGAGCACGTCGCCGGTCTGACCGCCGATTTGTTTTAAGCTCAAGCGCGCCAGCAGCGCGACGACGATCGCGAGCGCAATCACCGCCGCGACCGCGTGCGCGATGCCGAGCGCGGCGACCAGCGCGACAAGCCCCAACGCGGCGGCGACGGCAGCACGCGCCGCCTGCGGCTGGCCGACGTCGGCAGACAGTCCATCGCTGCGCGCCGGCGTCACAAAGAACATCACCGCCGGCATGGCGGCGCGCCCGGCGCAATGCGCCGCGATCAAGGCCGCCGCCACCAGTCCCGGATCGTCGAGGCTCGCCAAGACGCTCGCCCGCAGCAGGATCGACAGCACCAGCGCGCAGACGCCATACGTGCCGGTGCGGCTGTCGCGCATGATGTCGAGTTTTTGCTCGCGGGTCTTGCCGCCGCCGAAGCCGTCCGCGGTATCGGCAAGGCCGTCCTCGTGCAGGCACCCGGTCGCCGCCAAGGTCGCGGCGACGGTCAGCGCCGCGGCCGACCATGCCGGCAGCCCCAGCCGGTAGGCCAGCGCGTAGACCAGCGCGCCGATGATGGCGACGATGAAGCCGGCGACCGGCAGCGCCCACACCGCCTCTTTGAGCGCGGCGCCGCTGATCGGCGCGGCGCGCGGCAGCGGCAGCCGCGTCGAAAAGGCAATGCCGGTGGTGAGTTCGCTCAGCCGCTCCGCGGCCCACGGACGCCAGTCATCCGAGAAATGGGGCGATGTCATTGTTGCTCCTCGGCGTCGCGCGTGCTGACCATGGCCGTAACGCCGCAAGTTTGCTAAAACTTCCGTGTACCCGCCCGTGCGTGTATCCGCCCGAAAGAATCGCCCATGACCAACTTTACCACGTTCTCCGTTCTGCGCGCCGCCTGCTTCGATCTGCCGAGCGGACATCCGGCCGCCAGCGCCGCCGTCACCCAGCGCGAGGACATGCTGACCAAGCCGCCGAAAAGCCTCGGCCGGTTGGAGGATCTGGTCGCCTTCCTGGCGCATTGGCAGGGCCACGCGCCGCCGCGGCTGGACCGCGTCGACGTGCTCGTGTTCGCCGGCAATCACGGCGTCACCGCGCAGGGCGTGTCTGCCTATCCGGCCGAGGTCACCGTGCAGATGGTGGCGAACTTTTCCGCCGGCGGCGCCGCGATCAATCAGCTTGCCCGCACCGCCGGCGCGAGCTTGCGCGTCATTCCGCTCAAGCTCGACGAGCCGACCGCCGATTTCACGGCGGCGCCGGCGCTGAGCGAGCGTGACTTCCTCGCCGCGGTGACGGAAGGCTATGAGGCGGTGGTGCAGGACGCCGATCTCGTCTGCCTGGGCGAGATGGGCATCGGCAACACCACGGCGGCGGCGGCGATCGCGGCCGCTCTGTTCGGCGGCGGCGGCGCCCGGTGGGCCGGCCGCGGCACCGGCGTCGACCACGACGGCCTGGAACGCAAGCGCGCCGTCATCGATCGCGCGCTCGGCCATCATGCCGGCTTGCTCAACGACCCGCTGCGCATCGCCGCGGCGCTCGGCGGCCGCGAGCTCGCCGCCATTCTCGGCGCCGCCTTGGCGGCACGCCGGAAGAACATTCCGGTCTTGCTCGATGGCTTCGTCTGTACCGCCGCGGTGGCGCCGCTTTATAAGCTGCGCGCCGACACGCTGGCGCATGCGCTCGCCGCGCACGTCTCCGCCGAGGCCGGGCACCGCCTGCTGCTCAATGAACTTGGACTTGTGCCGCTGGTCGATCTCAACATGCGGCTCGGCGAAGCCTCCGGCGCCGCTTTGGCGGTGCTCGTTCTGCGCGCGGCGCTCGCCTGCCACACCGGCATGGCGACCTTCGCCGAGGCCGGCGTCTCCGACAAGCCGGCCGATGAGAGTGTTGAGCCGAAGGCGGCGGGGTAGTTTTTATCCTCCACCGCGTCGCTCCCTCACCCCCGTAGGCGGGGAGAGGAGGAGCGGGGGAGGATGAAGGGAGCGCCTCAATACGGATTGCTGGCTTCGAGGATCTCCTGGCCCATCAGGACGCAAGAGCCTTTGATCTGCGCGTAGATGAACCGCATCCGGTAGGTCGCCTTGTAGATGTGGCCAAAGACTTCGAGCACGTCGAAGCGGCCGTTGCCTTTGAGCGCCTTGATCGGGGGCAACACCTTGACGCTCTGCTCGACGTCGACCGGCTCGTTAGGGTCGCCGTAGTGCAAGCGAAGAATCGGCGTCGCCTTGGCGATCGCGTCAGCCGCGCAGGGATGCGGCTGCGCCTGCGCCGTGGCGGCAGCGATGATCAGCAAGAGTGCCGCGATTGTCAGCTTCATGGCCGGCATTGGAATGATCCGTTGGTCGTATCCCCCCCCCGCTGTCGCGGGGGAGGATGAAAGCGCACTCACATGAACGCCTGGATGCCGGTTTGCGCGCGGCCGAGGATCAACGCGTGGATCCCTTCGCGCTTTTCCGCAAGCTGGGCCATGGCGTCGCTCCTCCGCTCGTCGGCCCAACCTATAGGAGCGACGGTGGCGAGCGGCAAGCGCGGCCGTTGCTGCGCTGGCGGGCTTCCGCTATCTAGGCCGGCATAGCTCCAATGCGCCCGTAGCTCAGCTGGATAGAGCGCTGCCCTCCGAAGGCAGGTGATTTTATTTTTCACTTGTATATCAAAGGCTTAAGTTTAGACTTAATCTCGAATTTCTCAAGAATTTCAAATGTTCAATGGGTTAGCGATGGTCACGGGATGGTCACGGGACTATAGCTAACCCCCCTGGGTAGCTTAGGTCCTGAGCGACTTTGTGGAAAGAACAAAACATGAACAATGGCGGGACGGCCACGGCTTTTCTGCTTTGATTTGACCGTCCGTGACCCTCACCGGGCTGGGCGAGCTTCATGTGAGGGCTGCAGACGTAATATCTCCGCTAAGTTAAATGCCAATTCGAGTGGCAACATCCTATTTTAGCTTGCAATCTAAGATAGAATATAGTATAATATACAACTAATTGCGAGAGGCCTCGCGGGCCAAAGAGCGCGATAGCGCGCCAATCGTTAGACAGTACAGCCCCAAACTTCGGGGGGCGCTGTCGTTACCAATTGGCTCAAAAGGAGCATCTAGCAAACAATCCAAATACCAAACCGCATCCTCATCGAAGGAAAAGTAAAATTTATGGAGACTAATATTGCTGAATGACGGATCACCTCAATACGAATTTGCAGCTAATTACCCCACGGCAGTTAGACCGTAAGCGGTGCTCTGTCCCCATCTTGCAGCGTTCGATCTAATCCGGAAGATGTAGCCCGTCTTGATTGGATCGGTTCGCATATATGGTTGACCATATAGTTGACGCTTCGGAGCGACGCGGCCGCATTGATATTCGCACCGGGGTTGGCCGTCGGCGCCGGTGGAGCGATGAGGTCAAGGGCCAGGTAGTCGGGGAATCCTATGAGCCTGGCGCAGTCGTGTCGGAAGTAGCACGACGGCACGACATCACACCGCAGCATCTGTTTGGGTGGCGCAAAGCGGCGCGGGCTGGCCGTTTGGTCCTTCCGGCCGCGGAACCGCCGATGTTCGTTCCGGTCGTGACCGCGACGGGCGAGCTTGGCGCGGCAGGTGCAGTTACGCACCGTGCTGGGTCGATTGCGATCGAGATCGGGGGAGCGGTGGTACGTGCTGAACCCGGCGTTGACCTTGGCTGGCTCAGAGATGTGCTGCGCGCCGTGAAGGCGGCCACATGATTGCGGTTTCGGCGGGAATGCGGGTGTTGGTGGCAACGCGGCCGATTGATTTCCGCAAAGGTGCCGATGGCCTTGTCGCCGTGGTAAGCGAGACACTCGGGCACGATCCATTTTCCGGAACGGTCTTTATATTCCGCTCGAAGCGCACAGACCGGGTGAAGATTTTGGTCTGGGATGGCTCGGGCCTGGTGTTGTATTGGAAGCGGCTGGAGCAAGGTGCATTCCTGTGGCCACCGGTCACGGACGGCGTGATGCGGCTGACATCGGCGCAACTCGCCGCGCTGGTTGATGGAATGGATTGGTCGCATCTGCATGCGCACGATGTTACGCGGCCGACCGCAACGTCGTGAGAGCTGTGACTTATTGAATCAGGGTGCAGGTTATTCGTCACAACCGAGCGCGAATCTGATTCAATCATTGGCATGCCGATTGACGCTGTCCCGGACGATCTCGATGCCCTGCGGGCGCTGGTAAACCAGCTATCGAGCGAGCGTGACGCGGCCATTGCAGAAAGCCGTCGGCTTACGGAGCAGAACGATCAACTTCGCCATCTGTTGAAGCAGCTCCAGCGTGCGCAGTTCGGACAGCGGTCCGAGCGACTTGATCGCGATCAGATGCAGCTGGCGTTGGAAGATATCGAGACCTCGCTCGCGTCACGAGACGCGGAAGAGGAAGAGCACCAAAACGGCGCAGCCGACAAGCCGGCGGATCAACGCAAGAAGCGGCGCACCAACCGCGGCGCGCTGCCGGCGCATCTTCCCCACGTTCATGTCACGCTTGAGCCCGAGAGCACGGTCTGCCCGTGCTGCCACGGCGCGATGCATGTCATCGGGGAAGAAAGCTCGCAGCGTCTCGACAAGATTCCGGCCCAGTACCAGGTGATCGTGACGCATCGTCCCAAATATGGCTGCCGGGCCTGCGAAGGCGCGATCGTCCAGGCGCCGGCTCCGGAGCGCCTGATCAAGAGCGGTATTCCAACCGAAGGTCTCGTCGCCAGCGTCGTCGTCGATAAGTTCGCCTGGCACAATCCGCTATACCGGCAGGCGCAGATCATGAAGCTGCAGGGCTTGCCGGTCGACCGCTCCACGCTGGCCTTTTGGGTTGGCGTCGCAGCGGCGGAGCTCAAGCCGGTCTATCTGCGCATGAAGGAGATCCTGCTCGGCTCGGCCAAGATCGCGGTCGATGAGACGCGGGCTCCGGTACTCGATCCCGGCCGTGGTCGGACGAAGACCGGCTACTTCTGGGCGATCTCGCGGGACGACCGGCCGTGGGGCGGGTCCGACCCGCCAGGCGTCGCCTATACGTATGCGCCCGGCCGAGGTGGCGAGCACGCGGTTGCTTTGCTGACCGGCTATTTCGGCATCGTGCAATGCGATGGCTACGCGGTCTACAAGCAACTGGCTGATCCGGGGCGTGATGGAGGCGCGGTGACGCTCGCTTTCTGCTGGTTGCACTGGAGGCGCCACTTCTTCGATATCGACAAAGGCGGTCCGGCGCCGATCGCCCACGAGGCGTTGGAACGGATCGCGGCACTCTATGCCATCGAGAACCGGATCCGCGGCCGTAGCGCGGAGGAACGCCGCGCCGTCCGACAGGCCGAAACGAAGCCGCTGGTGGAAAAGCTTAGGGCTTGGCTCGAGACCAGGCTGGCCGCCGTCTCGGAGAAGAGCACCATCGCGGAGGCGATCCGCTATGGCTTCCACCACTGGGACGGCCTCGTACGTTTCCTCGACGACGGTCGCATCGAGATGGACACCAACAGTGTCGAGCGAGCGATGCGCCCGATCGCGTTGAATCGAAAAAATAGCTTGTTCGCCGGCCACGACAACGGTGCGATCAATTGGGCCTGCCTCGCTTCGCTGATCGAGACTGCGAAACTGCACGGCATCGACCCTCAGGCCTATCTGGCCGATATCCTCGCCAAGCTCGTCAATGGCTGGCCCGCCCAGAAGCTCGATCAACTCCTGCCGTGGGCTTGGGCTGATCAGGCCAGAGTTCGCCTCGCAGCTTGATCGCCGCTCCTATAGCGATCAGGCGCTGATGCGTGTGGTCGTGTGGTCGCGGCACCGCTTACGCCGTAGGGCCACAGAATGAGCCGGAGGTAAAACGCTTATTGCCGATCTTGATGCGCCCGATATAGGCGTCCACCCAAGCGCCATCGCGCCATCGTCTGCGGACCTGGACGTTATCAATCTTCCCCTTGCGCGGCATTGCGGCATCACTCGAATATCAGCTAGACTGCTGCCCTGGTAACCATCACACGATTGCGGACGATTGTGGCATGGTTGCGGCATGGTAATCGTGCTTTCGGTCTGGTGAGATTATTTCTCAACTAAGTCATTGTAAAATCAAATAAAGCGCCCGTAGCTCAGCTGGATAGAGCGCTGCCCTCCGAAGGCAGAGGTCAGGGGTTCGAATCCCTTCGGGCGCGCCATATAACAAAATCAACGACTTAGATGCTAGACTAGCGGCATTAGCACCAGTTCTTAGCGGCAGTGCCGCAACCCCTCTTCGGCGGCCTAACATGACGGCCCCGCACGACCATCCGGCAGGCGTAAGATTGCGCGGGATAGAAAGGTTGAGCGGTATCGCAAAAGTACAAGTTGGGCTGGATGCTATCGAGCGGCCCGGCCATCCGCAAAGCGCAACCGAAAGTCTCCCGCGAAATGGTACGCTTACCGCAAAAGCGGGGCCGCATGTCATGAGCATGCCGAAAGTTTCAGGCAAGGCGATCAAACGTATTTGGGAAGATGACGGCTATCGGCTTTTCCTGAGTCACAAATCGGAGGTGAGCAAGGAGGCCAATAGGCTCAAGAAGCAACTGAGCGTCTACGGTGTCTCTGCGTTTGTAGCTCACACAAGCATCCGGCCGACATTGGCCTGGCAGGCAGAGATTGAAAACGCGCTGTACAGTATGGATGGACTTGCCGCGCTAATGACAAAGGATTTTCACGAAAGCGAATGGACGGATCAGGAGGTAGGTTTTGCACTTGGGCGACACGTTCCGACAATACCCGTTCGGTTGGGAAAAAACCCTTATGGCTTCCTTGGACGCATCCAAGCTCTGTCGAGCAGTTGGGATACGGCAGCAGAGGATATTGTTAAGCTGCTGATTGCATACGATGTAATGTTCGACGCCTACTTACAGGCAATTCGCGACTGCGGCAGCTATGACGACGCCAATCTACTCGCTGGTATTCTGCCGAGCATCGAACAGCTTGATGACAATCAAGTCGCGGCGTTAGTTGACGCATACAACAGCAACGAGCAAGTTCACGGCAGTTATGGGTTCAATGGATCACGACGTTACAGATACGGGCATGGACTCCTCCCCCCTCTGAATAGGTTCGGATCGCAGCAGTACGAAATGTCCGACGCTCCCTATTATCATATTAGACCGGCGAGCGTGGCTAAGAAGAAGCGGCGTTAATGAACTAGCCTCGCAAGTCGCGCGTGCTCGGATTGCATTGAGGGCCATACATCGACTTTAGTCCAGACCCGGTAACTGGATTCTGTTGATACGCTTGCGATGCTGTCTGAGAAACTTCCCGATGTGTTCAAAAGTTTTGTCGGTCAACATCATGTGCTGCTCTATTCGTTCGCGAGCGTCATCGCTTTCCTGAATCAAAATGAAAACGTGGCATAGGTAGTCCTCAAGCAACGTCTTCACCTTGCCGACAAATATTTTCTCATCGAAAATCGCGCACGCGGATTCCAACAGGTTCATCACGTCCGCAAAGGCGTGCTGTTTTCCTTCGTCGCTCACGGTCGAGAAATGCAGCCAAGCCTGCCGAAGCGACTCATTCAAAGTCATAAAAGCGCCCGCCGATGCAGCCTTGCGCCCGAGGCGCACCTGCCACGCGGCAATAAAAACCGCAATCAAGGTCGCGATGTTCGCGTAAAAAGCTACCGCGTCCATCGTCTCCTTCGACAAGGCACCTATTTTTTGCCCCCGCCCTGCGAACCCTGATTGGGTGTTGCGGGCTTGGGCGCGGGACCGGATTGCGAACTACCGCTGCCCGGATTGGCGCCGAGCGGCTTCGCAAGATGCCCGACGGTCATTTGCTTTTCGACCTTGCCCGGTATCCCCAGTGGCCCTTTCAAATGTGCGACCGTTTGTTGGTCGGTAAGGAATACATGGGTCGTTTGGCCGGGCTTCGCGCCGCCGCTTTGATCCGACTTTGCCATTCTACTCTCCATCGGAATCGGTACAGGTTGGACGTTTTGTGCGCCTAAACTATCCGAGTCGCAAGCTGGCCAGCCAGTGGATTGACCGGGGACGGTCTGACCGTCTCGAACCGCATTGTCGGGCTGCTTAACGGCAAGCTATAATCTGTCTATGGCTATCGCATGGCGCGCCGAAACGGTGCACGGCCAGATTGGTCCGGGCACCGAGTTTGGCATTATCCCGGAAGCATGGGTTCCCGGCGAGCAACCGAAGATGCCCGCCGCCAGCACGCCGTTGACCGTTCACTTTCCGAACGCGGCCACCGCACGGGTCGATCTAGTCGAAGTGTCTGGCGATGAAGCGGTCATTCAAACGTCCGATGGTGCGAAGTGGCGTATGGAGCGCGTCGGCGCGAAGGGTCTTGTCTATCCCCCGGCCGTCCCTAGTGATGCGCCGGCAACGTTTTGGACCGTGAAGGAACGAGCGGACAAGTGATCGGCCATTCTGGCGCAGGGGCCATCGTTGCCCTTGTCACACTTGGTACGCAAGCGGCGGCGCAGCTTGCGCCCCTGTCTTATCATCATGTCGGGAGTGGACGTGCTGACCGTGAAACATTGGAGCGCACGTTTGCAGCGTGCAAGCTTCAACCTGATGTTGCCTCGCCCATGATTGAGGGGTCGTGGCAGTCACTCGCTTACTGGTAACTAGTACCCCTGCACAGTGATTATGACTCTTTGGGAGTGTTGGGATAAGCGTGGCCCATTTTGGCGCGGGCTTTGTCGGTTGTGAACATCCATTTGATGCGGGCGCGTTCGGTATTACGCTGTCGTTCCCAGGCGGCGATTTCGCGACGGAGCCATTTTGCGTCGTCGATTCTGCGATCCAGGCACTGGCCGCGCAAGACGCCGATCTCGATCTCGACCATGTTGAGCCAGCTTGCGTGCTTGGGGGTGTAGTGGAACTCCAGCCGCCGCAAAATGCGCCGGGCTTCGAGCTCTGACGAGTGTGGCCCTTGCGATAAAATAATCCACCGATGAGGAATTACTCAAACCTTGGGAATGTTTTCGCCACACCCTAGGTGTATTTTTTCCATTCGTCGTTTGAATAAGCTCGACGATCTTCCTCTTCAGCGCAGCTGAAAAGCTAATGTGAATCGGTCGGTTGGAACCATAAAAATAGAGCCGGTCAACCGGCACGTTTTTGGAAATCCAGTTAACAACCTCCCGCATGTCTTCATCCTGGAGCGTAAGCCACAGCACCCGGGAAGTCCGGCAAAGGTGATGGAAGTGGTATGAACGGCGGGCCAGTAGCGATAGACTTGGGTTTAATGCGCTAAGCAAACTAGGAAAATCCATGTCCGACGAAGAGCTGAAAGCTGAACTCGAGCGCCTCCGCAAGGAAAACGAAGCGCTCAAAAAGGGGGCGTCTTCCGGTATCCGCATGAAGGTAAGCGAAAAGGGAGCAGTCTCGATCTACGGAATGGGGCGCTTTCCTGTGACCTTGTATAAAGAACAGTGGCTGAAGCACGCGCCCGGCTTGGCTTCGGCGAGATCGCGTTGCGCGACCCGCGGCCGGAACCCGTGCACGGCATCGCCCGCGAACTGGTAAATGCTGCGGACATTCTCTATGCGCTCGGCGAGCGCGATCTCGTCGCGTCGTTCGTGACCGAATTCGCCGAAGAGAGCAGCGACGCGGCCACGATCGCAGCGCTCGGCCAACTCACCAAGCACTACAACGATGCTCGGGCGATGCTGCTCATTGGCAAGACGGCGCTTGCGCGCGGCTTGGTGATGGACCAGTACGCTTTTCCCGACGTTGGCGTGCCGCCCTACAGCCCGATCGGTCCCCAGCTCGATCTCTGCGTCGTCTATTCCATCGTGCGCACGGAGAGCGCCTTCGACCAGCGCGACAAGTCGCCGGCCAAGGCCGTCGGGCTGATGCAGGTCACCCCGGAAGCCGGGCGCGATACCGCGAAGCGTTTCGGCGTCGCCTACGACTGGAACGGGCTTGTGTCCGACCCGGTCTACAACACCCAGATGGGCGCCGCCGAGGTCGCCGCGTTACTCAAGGAGTACCGCGGCTCCTACATTATGACGTTCGCCGGCTACAACGCTGGCCGCGGGCGGGTCAGGCAATGGGTGGCGCAGCACGGCGATCCGCGCGATCCCAAGGTCGACGCGGTCGACTGGGTCGAGCGCATCCCGATAGTCGAGACGCGCAACTACGTCCAGCGTGTGTTGGAGAACCTGCAGGTCTACCGCGCGCGCTTCGGTGCCAGCGCCGCGATGGTCGAGCCTAATCTGCACCGCGCGGCGACGGTCGAATCGCGCGCCGAGCCGGCCTTGGCGGACCAAATTCCGCAGTGACCAACTAAGCCTGCCTGGGACGCAGCGGAATGCCGGGAATAATTCGTGCCGGATCGACCCCTGACTTTACTTCGTGCGATCGGGGTTATGTTGCTTCAACATGGGCGTGCGCGAGAATCCGGTCGTCTTCGCGGTTAGAGAC
>Ga0208189_1001116_pt1 | contig 12393 bp, 9 predicted proteins | sample June2015DPH_10_5_FD_184702 | JGI IMG/M metagenome (GOLD analysis project Ga0208189, IMG submission 184702) | Peatland microbial communities from SPRUCE experiment site at the Marcell Experimental Forest, Minnesota, USA - June2015DPH_10_40... | ecosystem: Environmental > Terrestrial > Soil >... | reverse complement strand
CTGCGTGAAGCGGCGCTGGAATCAACTTTGCAACAAACCGCGGCGGAGCAAACCAGCTCCGCCGTTTTTTCACTCCACTCGCCGCTCAGGAATCGCCGGAGTGGAATCCTGTCCGGAAATCCTTGGTCGCACAGTCTGAAACCCCTCTCGCTGGGTTCACATTCCTCCACCAATGCAACCGGTTCCTCCGGGAGAATGTTGCACCGGGAACTTGAGCGCGCCTATCTTTCCCTGGTGTACGATTGAGTTGAATCCGGTTGCGTGGCGCCCTCCAGGCCCGCTTGGCTCTTCGCTCTTGCATGCGTCCCTATCGTCTAGTGGCCCAGGACTCCGCCAGTTCCCGGCGGCGACACAGGTTCGAATCCCGTTGGGGACGCCATTCCAATCCATCCGCAAGAAACACCGTATGGATCTGCGCGCAGGGGAATGCATCTGCCCGCCCCGCAAGCCGTTGCGCTGATCGGCCCACAGGGGTGTGACTGGTGTCACCGACCATGCGGCCTTCCGCCGATACTCTGGAATTGGGTTCCCGGAAATGAGGGAGCGGGCCGCCAGCAAATCGCCCGCGGAGATCAATCGGCCCGTCCCTTGAAAGTGAGCGAGACCATGGCGTACGTAATTACCGATGCATGTGTGAAGGATTTTCTGTGTGCGGTGGAGTGTCCCTCGAACGCGGTTCGTCCCCTGAGCGATGAGGCTGGCGCAGATTCTGTGACCCAGTTGTTCATCAATCCCGACGAGTGCATCGACTGCGGCAACTGCATCACGGTCTGCCCGTCGAATGCGATCTTCCCCATCGACGAGCTCCCCGCCGACAAGGCGGCATTCGTGGAGAAGAACGCCGCCTACTTCCACTAAAGCCGCAGTGCCTCGGACCGCCCGGGCATACAAAGTTCGCGCCACTCCCCCAGGAAACGCCTGGGCCTCGTTGATTCAACGGGCCTGGGCGTTTTGTCTCTCAGCTTCAGGCCCGCGAAGTATGGGATGGGCCGCTTCAGTGACAGGAGGCCTCGTCCTGGAACTGCTTGGTCGCTGCCATGGAGGCGAGACCGCGTGCGCAGCTCAGGATCTTCTGGTCCATCGAATTGTCGTCGAAGGAGTCCGGAGCGGAGTAGCTGGAGTTGGCGTGCATCGCCAGGAATTGATCGCTCATCTGCTGCATGTTGGTGAACTCGTTGCGCAGCAATGCGACTGCGTTGCGGTCCGCATCGGTGGTTGCCGCGGCAGTTGCCAGTTGCAGCCTGCTGTCGGCCGACCGGCGCATTCCGCCCACCCAGTTTTCAGTGACGGGATTGTTGGTTTGAACAGTGGTGACGATGGCGACACGCCACTCACGGATCGCAGTCAACTCTTCAATCTCCGCCCGCAGAAAGCCTTCGGAGAGTTGCGCAGGCTGGTTCGGCTGGGCCGGCTGCACCGTCGTACTCGCCGGGGCAGGCAGGGTCAGGATGGTCTGGTTGCCCTGAAACCGGATCGATCCGTGGGTGATCCGAGCCAGCGACTCGACATCCACATAGGACTTGCCGTTGATCTGGACCAGAGAGGCGTGTTCGGGCTGGCCGGCGATGGCGAGAGTTCCAGCCTGCTGCGGCGCCTGCGCTGCGGCGGCGATGGGCAGGGCAAGCAGAACAGCCAGCTTCGCCAGCGGGCGTACGCATCGATCGTTCATGGGGGTTGCTCCTTGTGCCTGGGGCATTTCTCCTGTTCCTAACCCTGGAAGAGTTCCACAAAGGCCGTTTTTTTGGAGCAAAACGGCGCGCGCAGTTCGTCTTCGGAGTACGCCACCAGAAGAAATGCTCTATCGGTTGGATGCCCTTAATCCTCTTCAGGGCAACTTAATTCTAAGAACCCGCTTCAGAAATCGTGCCCGCAAGACTCCCCAGCAGGAACTGCGTCTTGTTCAGCAAGGGTTAACTCCCACGTCAACTAAGTGGTGACCTAAAAAAAATGCAGTGTCGCGATGCCACTAAAGTGGTAGAGATGCAATTGCTCTATTGACGCCAGATTCATGGAATTCTCCGATGGAGAACTTAGGGTATTTCCTACGGGTGATACCAATGAGTTCCTATTCGAGACAGCATCAACCGCCATCGCAGCGCGCCGGAAAGGGTTTCCTTGTAATCTTGGCAATTCAGCTTGTAGCAGCTTGTGTGGGGCTGGCCATCATGAGCCACATGCAAAGCATCTATCACGATGTTCTTGGCAGGCACGCAGATCTGGTTCATAGCCGCCACCAGATCGATCAGGTTGCCGATCAACTCAATCAACTCTCCCAGACGGCTCCCCGCTCCATCGCAGAGCAGAAGCGGCAGCTCGCAAACATTCTGCAGGAGCTGGACCCCGCAGCAACCTCTCCGAACCTCTTGTCGGACACATCGTCGGAGTTGCCCGGCGAAACCGCTGACGTTCAGCAGGCGGTTGCTGTGTTGGCTCGCACCCCATCGGCCGCAGACCGAAACGAAGATACGCGCCAGGAGCTGCTCGTGCCCTCCGCGGTCGTTCACCTGCGACAGGCGGTGGCATCGCTACGCAGCGGCGTGGACCGCCTGGACGAGGAAAACGTCAGCCGTCTGGACGAACTGCAGCAACTCCGCACTTGGAAAGTCTTCTGGGAGGCGGGCGCTCTGCTGATGATTTTGCTGACCCTTGCCTATGCGGGCCGGCTTCACCGTCAACTGCGCCGCGAGGAATTGGCTCGTTTTGGAATTGAGTCGGAGCTGTCTGCCGAGCGCCAGGCCTTGGAAGAGCGGGTACAAGAGCGCACCCGTGAGCTGGAGACTGAGGCCAAGGAGCGGCGGCGCTCGGAGCGCCTGAACCGCGGCTACAATCGTGTCCTTGAGATGCTGGCCCGCAACGAATCCAGCGCGGAGATGTTCAAGGTATTGGCAGACACCGTCGCCGAATTTCGCTCAACCTGGCTCTGTGCAGTTCACATCGTCGAGGCTGGACAGCTCAAGCTCACGGCCAGTTCAGGCATGAAGGAGAAGTTGGCGCAACATCTTCAGCACATCCCCCTAGACTTTGCCGATGCGCCGGAGAGCGCGGCTCTCGCAGCGGGGCGCTTGTGGCTGGTCAAGGAACTCAGCCGGGAACACAAGACGTGGAGCGAGCTGCTCCGCGCCAACGGCCTCCAGTCCGTCTGGTCCGCGCCCTTCTTCGCACCCGACTCCACTCCGCTGGGAACGCTTACCGTTTACACCCTGCTGATGGACAGCCCCACTCCCGCTGCTGTTGAAATGATCGAGATGTCATGCCAGATGGCAGCCTTGGTGCTGGATCGCCGCCGCCTGCAATCGCAACTGATTGAACACGCATATCACGACAGCCTCACCGGATTGCCAAACCGAAGACTGGGCGAGGACCGTCTCTCCAACGCCACCAGTCGTGCTCTCCGGGCCGGACACAAGACCGCAGTTCTATGGATCGATCTTAACAAGTTCAAGCATGTGAACGATCAACACGGCCACCCCGTCGGAGATGCGGTCCTGCAACAGGCCGCACACCGCCTCGCCGGCAGACTTCGCGCCAGTGATACGCTGGCACGGATGGGCGGCGATGAGTTCATGGCCATCCTCGAAGACGTCAAAGATCGCCAGGTGGCGGAGACGACGGCCATCGAACTTCTCGATGTTCTGGCACTCCCCATGCAGATCAACGACATGGAGATCAGCATCAGCGCCAGCATCGGCGTCTCATTGTTTCCCGAGGACGGCGACTCCGTTGACACTCTTGCCCTGCACGCGGACCGCGCCATGTATGCTGCTAAATTCACCAGCTGTGGCGTCCTCTCCTACACCTCGGACATGGACAGAGGACCTGCCGAACGGCGAGAGATTGAGGAGGAGTTGGGCCTCGCCCTCGAGACCGGCGGATTCTCCCTGGTCTACCAGCCGCAATGCCTCCCAGATGGCACTCTGGTTGGCTTGGAAGCCTTGCTCCGATTCCACTCTAACCGTCTCGGAGATATCTCTCCCGCTCAGTTTATTCCCATTGCCGAGGAGTCAGGGCTGATCGTGCCCATCGGAGAATGGGTGCTGCGCGAGGTCTGCCGCCAATGTCAGGAGTGGCAGGCGATCAGCCATATCATGGTCCCGATCGCGGTCAATATCTCCGCAATCCAGTTTGATCGCAGCGACTTCGCCGACACGGTGGCACGGATCCTGGCGGAGACCGGACAGACGCCGTCGCTGCTGGTGTTGGAGCTGACCGAGAGCATTGTTATGCAGAACATCGCTGAAAGCACGCGCCAGATGAATCGCCTCAAGAAGTTGGGGGTCCACATCGCGATCGATGACTTTGGTACGGGCTACTCCTCGCTGAGTTACCTGCACCGCCTGCCCATCGACCTGCTGAAGATCGACCGTTCCTTCATCGAAAACCTGAATGAGCCCGAGGGCACTCACCCCATCGTGGAGGCGGTCCTCTCGATGGCTCATGCGCTCGGCTATAAAGTGGTCGCCGAAGGCGTGGAGACAGCCGAACAGCTATCCACCCTGCGCAAGAACCGTTGCGACATCATCCAGGGCTTTCTCTTCTCCCGTCCGGTAAAGCCGGTGGCCACGGCAACCATCCTGCGCGCCGGAAAGTTGGAGAACAAGCATCCCTTCCCTGCTGCGGACCTGCTCTCACACCAGAACGAAGGCAACGGGAATGTTCTTCACCCCAACTAGGGCCGATTGTTCCGAGGATCGAAGACTGGAATCCGTTTAGCGGCGCACGGCGCGCTTTACCTGCGCGTATTGCAGCAGGATGAAGCTGTCCGTCATCCCGGCAATGTAGTCGGCGACGACGCGCGCCAGCCCTTCCGTCTCGATCTGCTCCACATAGCCTGAGGGCAGTTCCAGCGGTTCGGCAATCCAGAAGTTGAACAGCGCCGTGACCACCTGCTCGGCCTTCTCGTGCTCCAGCGAAAGCGCATGGCAGGTATACAGCGTCTCGTACAGGTAGCGCTTCTCCTGCTGGCGCAGCGACTCCACATGAGGCGAGAAGCTGGCCAGTCGCACCGGGTGCGTGCGCACCTCGTCCAGGCTGCTGGCGCCGATCGCGAGCGCGTTGGCCAGCGTGGTTGCCATCAGGTCGTCGGTCAGGATGTTCTGCATCCGTTGCAGCGCCTCGCTGAAGAGGAACTTCGCCTCCACGCCTGGGTGCTCGCGCTCCACCTGCGCATAGCTTTGGGCAAGCAGATCGACGTGTTCGCGGATGTGCTCGATCTCCAGAAGCCCCGACTCCACTCCGTCGTCAAGGTCGGCCGTAAGATACGCAATCTCGTCGGCCAGGTCGATGATCTGCGCCTCCAGCGGTGGCCGCCGGTCCAGCAGATAGCCGGCCAGCTCGGGATACTGCTCCGCGCTATAGTCCCGCGAGTGCTTGATGATTCCCTCGCGCACGCCCAGCGTCAGGTTCAGCCCGCGATGCGCGGCGTAGCGCAGTTCGAAGTGCTCCACGATGCGCAGCGCATGCAGGTTGTGGTCGAAGCGCCGGCCGTGTCGCTTCAGGCACTCATCCAGCGCGTGCTCGCCGGCGTGCCCGAAGGGAGGGTGGCCGATGTCGTGCGCCAGCGCCAGCGCCTCGGCCAGGTCTTCATTCAGTCCCAGCTCCTGGGCCACGCTGCGCGCAATCTGGGCCACCTCAATGGTATGGGTCAGCCGGCTGCGGAAGTGGTCGCTGGCGCGGCTGGTGAAGACCTGCGTCTTGCCCGCCAGGCGGCGAAACGCGCGCGATTGCACAATGCGTTCACGGTCGCGCTGAAACGCCGTGCGCGATGCCCGCTCCGGCGCGGCGTAGTCGCGCTGGATGAGCGGATCGTTCGCGTCCCCGGAGACAGCGCAGCGATGAAGCTCGAAGTCCTTCGCACCCTTCAAAGTCACAGTGAGTTAAGTGTAACCGGCGGAACGAAATCCGTTTGGCCGCGCGTCCGTTACTTCGCGTCCTTCTCGGGGGTTGGGTTCAGCTTGGCCAGCTTGACGCGCCCATTCTCCAGCTTGTGCTGCACCTTCTGCACGTCCTCGGGGTCGGCGTCGGCAGCCAGCGAGTGCGCGTACTCGGTCAGCGAACGCTCCCACTGCGCCACCGCCATCTTCAGGTTTCCGGTCTTCTCGTACACCTCGCCCAGGTGATCGTGAATCGTAGGGTCCGTGTTGATGCGCTCGTTGGCCTTGCGCAGGTTCTCTTCCGCCTCGGGGTATTGACCCAGCTTGAAGTAGACCCAGCCCAGCGAGTCCAGGTAGGCGCCGTTCTGCGGGTCCTGCTCGACCGCCTCGCGGATCAGCTTGAGCGCTTCGGGCAGCTTCTGGCCTTGGTCCGCCAGCATATAGCCCAGGTAGTTCAGCACCCCTGGGTGATGCGGGTCGATGGCCAGCGCCTTGCGGAACTGGACCTCCGCCTGGTCGTACATCTTCTGGCGATCGTAGAACTCTCCGCGCAGGAAGTAGACGTAGAACTTCTCATTCGGCTTGGTGGCCAGGCTGTCTGCATGGTCGATCTGCTCGCCCGCCTCCTTGAACCGCTTCAGGCGAATGAAAATATCGGCATACCGTTCCTCCACCTCGAGGTCGTCCGCGCCTCCACTCAACTGGGCCTTGGCCAGGGCGAGTCCCTCGTCCACCTGTCCCATATCGACCAGTTGGCTGGCGTAGGTAAGTTGAATGACGCGGTCTTTCGGCAGGGCCTTCGCGGCTTCGGCGGCGACCGCGGTTGCGTCCTTCCACTGGCGCGCATCGCGGTAGGCGTCGACCTCGTCCCCGTAGCCACGCTCCACGTACTCTCCGCCCAGGTCGACCATCTGCTTGTATGCCGCCACGGCCTCGGCTGTCTTGTTCTCTTCCCGGTCGATGCTGCCCAGACGATCCAGGAAGATCGCGCGGTTTTGCTTCTCCTGCTCGGAGTACCTGCCATCGGGGTGTGAGGAGGAGTCGAGGACCTCCGTCAGAACATCGGTCGCCTGCTCAAATTTGCCTAGCGCGTCGTAATTGAGCGCCTCGTTGTAGCTCAGTTCAAGCAGTTCGAGAGCGTCCTGCACCCGCGATTTTGCCTTTTCCAGGGTTGCCAGCGACTCGTCATAATGGCCCTGGCGGCGTTGCACCTCGGAGATGCGAATCTCCCACTGCGCATATTGCGAGTCCTGGGGATTGTCGGCCGCCAGTTCCTCGAATACCTTGAGCGCCTCATCCAGCTGACCGTCCTCCAGCAAGGCACTGCCCAGGCCGCTCCGTGCATCCGTGTTGTCCGGCTCGATCTCCAACGAACGGCGATAGGCCGCGGCAGCCTCCTTCGGCTTCTTCAACTGGTCGAGACTGGCAGCCAGGGCAAATTCGATGCGCGCCGTCCGGTCGCCCACCGGGACCGCGGAGAGCGTGTCTGCCGCGCGCTGCGCATCCCCCTCCGCGCTGTACAGCGCCGCCATGCGCAGCACCACCTCCTCGGAGTCGGCATCGATCTTCTGCGCGGCCTTGAACTGTGCCTCCGCCTTGGCGGTGTCGTGGTTCAGCGCATACAGCTGACCCAACAGCAGCTTGGTCTCCAGGTCGCTCGGCTTCAGGCGAGCGATGGCCTCGTACTCGGCGATCGCCAGTTGCAGCATCTCGCCCGCCTGCGAGCCCTGCATGTCGCCCAGCGTGCGCAGATACACCTGCCCCAGCAGCGTGTGCGCCTTTACATCGTCCGGGTACTTCTTCAACTGGTCCTGCGCCGAGTTCACCGCGTCCTTGATGCGCCCAAGCTTGAAGTAGAGGTCGGCCAGTCCGTCCTGCAGCAGAATTGAGTCCGGATCGGCGTCCAGCGCCAGCTTGTACTCCTCCACCGCCTGGGTTGCGTAGTCCTGCCGGCCCGCGTTCACCGCCATCTCCTCGTAGAGATGGGCCAGACCGTAGTGGTAGTAGGCGCTGGAGCGGTCGGGCGCCGTCTTGCTCTGGTCCGCTGCGGGCTGCGATGCAGGCCCATGCCTCCGCTGCAGTGTCTGCTGCATCGGAGGATCCATCTGCTTGGGAGCGTCCTGCGGCTTCGAGCTGGCCGGAGGTGTAGCCTGCTGCGCGGCGGCCGGCAGCACTGGCGCAGCCAGCAGCAGCGCGGCGACCCAGGCCAGCCGGAGGCGGTGAATCCGTGAAGCACAAGAGAGCATGGCCATGGTCAAAGGTTCCTGTCCGGCGGCGTCGAGGACGCAATCACTGTTTAGACGGTGCGCGGCTTGCATTGGATGCTGTTGGCAGCGGCGACCCTGCCATCTCAGAAGAATACGTCCATTATAGCGACCAGCCGCTCCGACGTGGCCTTCGCCCTCTTATCCATGCCGGAAGTGGCGTATCCCCGTGAAGACCATTGCAACGCCCAGCCGGTTCGCCGCCTCAATCACCTCGGCGTCGCGCACCGACCCTCCGGGCTGAATGATGGCCGTTGCGCCCGCCGCGGCCACCGCCTCCAGTCCGTCCGGGAAGGGAAAAAACGCGTCCGACGCCGCAACAGTCCCAGCCAGCGGAAGGATCGCCTTCATCGCGCCAAAACGCGCCGCGTCCACCCGGCTCATCTGTCCCGCGCCGATGCCCACCGTCTGCCCGTGTCCCTGGTTGCTGCGCGCGTAGACAATGGCATTCGACTTGACGTGTTTGCACACGCTCCACGCAAACAGCAGCGCGCGCATCTCCTCCGCCGTGGGCTTGCGCTTGGTCGCAACCTTCAGATCGGCCTCACGGACACGGACGCGGTCGGCGTCCTGCATCAGGAACCCGCCCGAAACCTGCTTCAGCGCGCGCGCCGGCCTGCCCGCCTCGTCATGTCTCGGCGCAATCTCCAGCAGCCGCAAATTTTTCTTCGCAGCAAAGCGCGCAACCGCCTCCGGCGTAAACGACGGCGCAATGATCGCCTCCACAAACAACTTCGCAATCTCCTCCGCGGCCTCCGCGTCCACCGTGCTGTTGACGCCAATCACGCTGCCGAACGCCGAGACCGGATCGCACTCCAGCGCGCGCTGGTATGCCTCGACCACCGTCGCTCCAGTCGCCGCGCCGCATGGATTGGTGTGCTTGATAATCGCTACTGCGGCCTCCTCGGCGGCGTCGAACTCGCCCACCAGCTCCCAGCACGCGTCCAGATCGACCAGGTTGTTGTAGCTCAGCTCCTTGCCCTGCAACTGCTTCGCCGCGGCCACTCCGCGCCCGCTCCCATCGACATACAGCGCGGCCTTCTGGTGTGGGTTCTCGCCATACCGCAGCACCGTCTTCAGCGGAGCGATCACAAGGACGGTCTGCGGCATCGCCTCCGTGTCGAAGACCGCAGCCTCGCCGTGCGCCGCCGGCGCGGCAATGCTCTCCAGCGTCGTTGCAATCCCCGCGGCGTAGGCCGCCGTCACCGCAAAGGCCGCGCGCGCCAGCCGCCAGCGCGTCGCGCGACCCAGCGACCCCGCGTTCGTTGCAAGCTCCTCGGCAATCGCCGCGTAATCCGCCACCGACGTCACAATCGCCACGTCCTCGAAGTTCTTCGCCGCCGAACGCACCATCGACGGCCCGCCGATATCGATGTTCTCGATAATGTCGCTGAACGCCGCGCCCGGTTTGGCCGCCGTCTTCTCGAACGCGTACAGGTTCACCACCACCATGTCGATCGGCTCGATCCCATGCTCCCTCACCGCGGCCACATGCTCCTTGTTCCCGCGGATGTGCAGAATGCCGCCATGCACCTTGGGATGCAGCGTCTTTACGCGCCCGTCCAGCATCTCCGGAAATCCCGTCAGGTCGCTGATGTCGCGCACCGTCAGCCCTGCCTCGCGCAGCGCGCGCGCAGTCCCGCCGGTCGACACCAGTTCAATTCCATGCGACACCAGCGTGCGGGCGAACTCGACCAGGCCGCTCTTGTCGGTAACGGAAAGCAGGGCGCGGTGGACGCGGCGAAGGCCGCTCTTGGTTTCAGGGCTGTTTGCAGGAACGGATTCAGTGGTCACGCAACCATTTTATTCCGCCCGCCTACGCCGTCTGTTGGAAACCTCGCACCAAACCATCACCGCGCGCCACAAAAGTCTGTCATTCTGACCCTGACCCTGAGCGCAGTCGAAGGGGAAGGGGAAGAATCCCCGCACTTCGGCCGTGCCACCCAGCCCCTGGCACCCACCTCGAACCTCGAACCTAGTACCTCTAACCTGGCTTTATCGCACCATCGCCCCGGTCAGCTCGCTCACCCGCGCCACGCTGTGGCTGGCGCACCAGCGGCGCAGGCTGTTGGCGATGTTCTCCACCGCGCGTGGATCGGCGAAGGTGGCCGTCCCCACTTCAACCGCGGTCGCCCCCGCCAGCATGAACTCCACCGCGTCCTCGGCGCGCACGATGCCGCCCATCCCGACGATAGGAATCTTCACCGCCTGCGCTGCCTCATGCACCATGCGCACCGCGATGGGCCGGATCGCCGGCCCACTCAGCCCGCCCGTCACGTTGGCGATGCGCGGTTTGCGCGTCTCCACGTCGATCGACATGGCCAGAAACGTGTTCACCAGCGAGATCGCCTGCGCCCCCGCGTCTTCGACCACCTTCGCCATCGTGGCGATGTTGGTCACGTTGGGCGACAGCTTCACCATCAGCGGCCGCTCGGCGGAATGCGCCACGGCCTGGCAGCGCGTGACCAGGCTGTCCAGCAGCGTGGGATCGGTCCCGAAGACCATGCCGCCGTGGCTGGTGTTGGGGCAACTCGCGTTCAGCTCGTAGATCGCAATCCCTTCCGCGTCGTTCAGCACGCGGATCACCTCCACGCAGTCTTCCACCGTATAGCCGAAGACGTTGGCGATGACCACCACGCCGGGGATTCCGCGCAGCCTGGGCAGCTTCTCTTCCACAAAGGCATGCACCCCGATGTTCTGCAGGCCCACCGCGTTCATCATCCCCGCAGGGCTCTCGATGATGCGCGGGCTTGCGTTGCCCGCCATCGGCTCCCTTGAGAGACCCTTGGTCACGAACGCCCCAATGCGCTCCAGCGAGACGATCTCCTCGAACTCCAGCCCATAGCCGAAGGTCCCGCTGGCCGCAATCACCGGCGAGCGCAGCTCCACCCCGGCCAACGTCACGCGCATGTCTGGCTTGCTCAGCTTGTCACCGCCGTTCGCATCCCTCCCAGTGTAACGGCCAACGGCCCGACAGCGCATCCACCTTGCCCGGAAGGTGCGGTGATGGCTTTTGCCTCTGAGATAGGCCTGGGCTTTAGCCCAGGCACTACGGGGCAATATATTAGCGGGGCTTTAGCCCCTGGGATATGCTTTCTACGATGCGCCTACATCCTCAAACCTATGCCTTCACCGCCATTTCACATGAACGACGGCGCATCTTCCAACGCACGGCCAACGCCGAGTTGCTGATCGCTACAATCTTTCGCTATCGGGATCAATCGCGATTTCTTTTGCATGGATTCGTGGTCATGCCTGACCACATGCACGTCCTGCTCACGCCAGAAGAGTCCATCGAGAAGACTGCCCAGTTGATCAAAGGGGATATCCGTTTGCGATTCGTAAGCAGTTTGCGGGTGAGGTTTGGCAGGAGGGATACCATGCGCATCGGGTACTCGATGCAGAAGATTATTGGAATCAGTTGGCGTATATCGCGAACAATCCGGTGAAGCGGTAGATGAAAGAGTATCCGCACGTTCACACGCAGTTTCTGGATCAACTCGACCCCGTGCCGGAGATCTGGGCACGGTTGAAGAACCCATATCCCGGGGGCTAAAGCCCCATTCCGTGGCGCGGTTGAATGCCCGGGCTAAAGCCCGGGCCTATCTCAGAAGCAAAAACAACAGACCTTCAGAGAACGACGGTAGTCGTGGGCGGGTAGAATTATAGGGATGCTTGACCTTGGCTATGTGCGGGCGAATCTGCCGGTTGTGGAAGAGAAGCTGCGCGCGCGCGGCTTGGACCCGGATGCGGCCCTGGGAGATTTTGCCAGTGCGGACCGTCTGCGGCGCGAGGCGATTACCAGTGCCGAGACGCTGAAGGCGCAGCGCAACAAGCAGACCGCGCAGATCGCCGAACTGCGTCGCGCAGGCGCCGATTCAACCAAACTCGCCGAGGAGATTCGAGATCTCAAGAACCGATCGGAGTTGCTTGAATCGCTGGCTACCCATGCCGACGAGCACTTGCGCGAGCTGATGCAGACCTTGCCCAATCTGCCCCAGGACTCCGTCCCCATCGGCAAATCCGAACTCGACAACCGCGTCGAAAAAGTCTGGCACGGCGAGGAAAAGCCCAAAGACTATACGCCGCCGAACCTCGCCTTCCCCGCCCAGCCCCACTGGGAGATCGGCGAACGCCTCGGCATCCTCGACTTCGAGCGCGCCGCCAAGATCTCCGGCTCGCGCTTCGTCGTCCACTTCGGCCAGGGAGCCCGCCTCGAACGCGCCCTCGCCAACTTCATGCTCGACCTGCACACCCGC
>Ga0208189_1001104_pt1 | contig 12503 bp, 6 predicted proteins | sample June2015DPH_10_5_FD_184702 | JGI IMG/M metagenome (GOLD analysis project Ga0208189, IMG submission 184702) | Peatland microbial communities from SPRUCE experiment site at the Marcell Experimental Forest, Minnesota, USA - June2015DPH_10_40... | ecosystem: Environmental > Terrestrial > Soil >... | reverse complement strand
GGTCAGCGGCAACGCCCGCACCACGGGCTGAATCGCCGCCGGAAAGCGCGACGCCGAAAAGAAGACGCCCGACAATATCCACATGGGAAGCATGACCAGGTTCATCAGTCCCGACGCGGCCTCCATGGTCTTCGCCCGCGAAGAGACCAGCAGACCCAGAGCGGAGAACGCCAGCGAGGCCAGCACGCAGAGCAATGCCAACTGCCACATCGACCCGCGAAACGGCACGCCAAACATCAGCCGCGCAAAGCCCAGAAACACCGCGACCTCGAGCACCAGCATCGCCAGCCGCGAAATCAGGTACGCCGCCAGAAACTGCCAGCGCCGCATCGGCGAAGCCACCAGGCGTTTGAGCAGCTTCTTCTGTCTTGCCTCGACAATCGAAAAGCCGATCCCCCAGATCGCCGAACCCATCAGGTTCATTCCCAGCAACCCCGGAACGACAAAGTCGATATAGCGCGCTCCCGGCTCATGCACCAGTTGGTTGTCGGTCTGGACCGCGTCGCGCCGTCCTGCTGCTGTCTGAATCGCGCGATCAGCCAGCAGGCGCGCCGTCCGCGCATCGGGATTGGTGTCGTCGTACTTGTACGCCACACCGTCCGGCTGCTGGATTGCCAGCAGCAGGATTCTGCCCGTCGCCAAGGCGCGAGCGCCGGTTGGCTCGTCCATCGTCGCCGCTGTCAGCCCCTTGTCAGCAGCCAGGGCCCGCGTAAGTTGCGGCGTGGTAGCGCCCACCTGAAGCACATCCGCCGGACGATTGCGGAAGGCAATCCCCAGCCCCACTGCCAGCAGAATGGGAAAGATGAAGACCCAGAAGATCGCCTCCGGCTCGCGCAGAGTCAGGCGAAATCGCATGATGGACAGTTGAACCAGGCTGCTCCGCTGGAGTTTATTCATCACGCAGGTTCCTTCCCGTCAGCCCGACAAAGACGTCCTCCAGGGTTGCGGAGTGGGTGCGAAACTCGCTCAGATGCAGTCCCCGGCGGTCCAGTTCGGCGAAGATGCGCGGTACCGCCGTATGCAGCTCGCGGACCGACAACTGATGCAGCCCTGCGTCCGCGCGGTGCGAGTGTACGCCGGGAATCGCGCTCAACAGGGCCGCATCGGCCGCGCCGTCTCCACTCCCATGACCGGTGATGGCGAACTCCACAATGTGCTCCCCTCCGATGGAGGCAATCAGTTGTTGTGGAGTTCCCAACGCAAGCACCCGCCCGTGGTCCATAATCGCCACGCGGTCGCACAGCCGCTCAGCCTCCTCCATGTAGTGCGTGGTCAGGATGATGGTTCGTCCCGCCTGCTTCAGCCGTTCCACCAGCTCCCACAGGTGGCGCCGCGCCTGCGGATCGAGTCCCGTGGTCGGCTCATCCAGAAACAGCAGCTCAGGATCGCCCACCAGCGCGCACGCCATCGCCAGCCGCTGCTTCTGTCCGCCGGAGAGAGTCCCCACGCGTGCGCCGCGCTTCTCTTCCAGTTGCGCCGTTCGGATGGATTCCTCCACCGGAATCCCGCGCCGGAAGAAGCTGCGAAAGAGCCGCAGCACCTCCTCCACCGTCAGCTTCTCCGGAAACTGCGTCTCCTGCAGCTGCACGCCGATGCGTTGCCGCAGCTCGCTTGCGCCGCTGCGCCAGTTCAGCCCAAGCAGCTCCACGGTCCCCTCGTCGGGAGCAGTCAGCCCCTCGCAGATCTCAATGGTTGTGGTCTTCCCTGCGCCATTCGGCCCCAGAAGCCCGAAGCACTCAGCCCGCGCCACCTCCAGGTCGAGGTGATTCACCGCTACCACATCCGCAAAGCTCTTGCGCACACCGCGTAGCAGCAACGCGGTGCTCTCTTCCTGTCTCCGTGGTCCGGCATGTAGCACGGCAGTCGCTCCTGAACCAGTCATCACGCCCGGCGCAGCTCTTCCTCGTAGCTCATCCATTCGTGAATGTGCCTCAGTAAATGGTTAGTTCAACTCCAACTCGATCTTTTCCGTCTCGCGATCGAGCTTCACGATTCGGAAGCTGCGAATCTGGCCCACGGCGAGCGGCTCCGACGGAGCGCCGGAAGGCGCCGCGCCGCCCTTCCAGCGGGCGTTCAGCATCGACGTCAACGAGGACAGGTCCAGCGCTGCGGCGCTCTCCTTGGTCTTCTTCTTTGCGGCGGCAGCAGGAGCGCTTACAGTCAATCTGCAAGTGGCGCGAATCCCCTCGCCCAGTTCGACGGTGGCTGAGTCGGAGGTCTGCTCGATGACGCGGCCGGAGACGGCATCGCTCACTTTGTGCTCTTCCAGATATTCCTTGATGCTGGTGGGAACCAGTTGCTTCATGCTGAGCTTGATCTGCCGCTTCTCCACATCGACCGCGAGAACCTGCGCCTTGACGATCTGCCCCACTCGCAGCACATCCTGCGGATGATTGATGCGCCGCTCGGCGGTGATCTCGCTGATGTGGACCAGGCCTTCGACGCCCTCGGCCAGTTGCACGAATGCGCCGAAGTTCATGAGGCGCGTCACCGGCCCCTCGATCGCCGAACCCACGGGGAATTTCCTGGGCGCGTCGGCCCAGGGGTCGCCCAGCGCCTGCTTCAGTCCGAGCGCAATCCGACGCTCGTCCTGCTTCACGGAGAGAACCACGGCCTCCACCGTCTCTCCCGGCTTGAGGATGTCGCTGGGCTTGTGCACCTTCTTGACCCACGACATCTCCGATACGTGGATCATTCCTTCGATGCCCGGCTCCAGCTCGACGAACGCTCCGAAGTCCATCAGCCGCGTAACGGTCCCGGTGATGCGCTGGCCGACCTTGTACTTCTCCGCCGCGGTGTCCCACCGCTCCGGCTCAAGCTGCTTCAGCCCAAGCGAGACGTGCCGGCCCTCCGCATCGACCTTGATGACTTTGAGCTGCAGTTCCTGGCCGATGGCGAGCACGTCCTCCGGAGCATTGACGCGGCCCCAGGAGATGTCGCTGATGTGCAGCAGACCATCGATTCCGCCGAGATCGACGAACGCGCCAAACGACGTCAAGCTGCGCACCGCGCCGCTGACGATGTCGCCCTCCTTCATCTCGGAGTAGAGACCCTGCTCCTGCACGAGCGCCAGTTCTTCGGAGATGACGCGCCGGTCCACCACAACGTCCTCGTCCATTACGTCCAGCTTGGTGATGCGGCAGGTGATCTCCTGGCCGACCAGTTTTTCCATCTCCGCGGCGTCGCGCGTGCCGCTGCGCGAGGCGGGCATAAAGGCGCGCACGCCGACATCGACCGTCAGACCGCCCTTCACCACCGCGGTCACAATGCCCACGACTGGAGTTTTTTGCGTAAACGCCTCCTCCAGCGAGGCCCAGTCCGTGGGCTGCACCACCTTGTGGCGCGATAGCTCGTAGTAGCGTTCGGCGTTGCGTCCCTTCACCGAGACGGGAAACACATCGCCCGGAGCGACTCCTTCGGCGTTGTTCTCAAACGCGCTGCGCGGCAGAATCCCCTCGGACTTGTAGCCGATGTCGAGATACACAAACTCGGCGTCGAGCGAGACGACGGTGCCTTCCAACTGCTTCGCACCCTCCGCCTGGTGGGAGTGCGTGTGCTCAAACTGCGCCAGCAGCTCGGCAAACGATTCGGCGGGAGAATCAGCGGGAGATTCGGCAGGGATTTTGGCAGAAAATTCCGCGGGGGTCTCAGCGGCGGATCCAGGTGTGGACTCAGATGTCGGGATGATGTCGTTTGGCATGTTAGTTTACCTACCATTTTGGCACGAGCCAGCAATTTGCAGATCGAACAATGTGCTGCGAACGCCGCAACCGGTTTTAGCGCACAGAGTCGCATCTCCCGGATTCGGCAACAGAACCAGCAGCAAAGTACACAGTCTTCCTGGCTTAGATCCACTTCTTCCACAACAGCCAGACCTTCACTGCTTGCGTAAGGCCCGCGTAGGCAAGCAGCGTCAGCAGCAGGATCGGCCAGTAGAGCCCCGGCAGGTGGACGAGGCCCAGCGAAGAGGCCAGCGGAGAGAATGGAAGCCACGCTCCGAAGGCCATGATGCCCGCCGTTGTCAGCATCAGCGACCAGCTTGCGCGGCTCTGCAGGAACGGAATCTTGTTGGTGCGGATGACGTGGATGATGAGCGTCTGTGTCATCAGCGACTCGACGAACCACCCCGTCTGAAACAGCGGAGCGTTGGATGGGTGCCAGCACTTGAATATGTGGAGCATGACAAAGAAGGTCGTGTAGTCGAAGATCGAGCTGATGGGCCCGACGAAGAGAATGAACCGCCGGATCTCATCGATGTTCCAGGGCCGCGGCTTGGCCACCAGCTCGTCGTCCACCGCGTCGGTGGGAATCGGAATCTGCGAGACGTCGTAGAGCATGTTGTTGGTCAGGATCTGGATCGGGGCCATAGGTATGAACGGCAGAAACGCGCTCGCGCCAAGCACGCTGAACATATTTCCAAAGTTGGAACTGGCGCCCATGCGAATGTACTTGAGAATGTTGGCGAAGACCTTGCGCCCTTCGATCACACCCCCTTCGAGTACCATGAGGTCCTTCTCCAGCAGGATCAGAGCCGCCGATTCCTTGGCGATGTCCACCGCCGTATCCACCGAGATGCCGATGTCCGCGGTGTGCAGCGCGGGCGCGTCGTTGATGCCGTCTCCCATGAATCCGACGACGTGCCCCTTGCCCTGCAGCGCGCGGACAATCCGCTGCTTGTGGGCCGGCGAGAGGCGCGCGAAGAGCGTCGTCTTCTCCGCAGCTTCCGCCAGCTCGGCGTCCGTCATCTTCTCTACCGCGTCGCCCAGCAGCATGGGATCGGGCGCGAGCCCCACGTCTCCGCAGACCTTGCGGCTGATCAGGTCGTTATCGCCGGTCAGAATCTTCACGCCCACGCCGTGCTGGTGCAGCGAGCTGATTGCGGTCGCTGCACTCGGCTTGGGCGGGTCGAGAAATGCGACATAGCCTTTCAGGACGAGATCGTGTTCGTCGTCCTTGGAGCAGGACTTTTTTCCGTCGAGGTCCTTTTTTGCGACGGCAAGAACGCGGAATCCGTCGCCGCTAAGGCTTGCGTACTCCGCCTTCAGTCCCTGGATCAACGCAGGTTCCATCGGCGACAGCTTGCCGTCCAGCTCAAACTGAGAACACTGCTGAAAGATCTCCTCCGGCGCGCCCTTGGTCAACAGGATGGCGTGGCCGTCGGGATCTTCCACCATCACCGACATCATGCGCCGCGTGAAGTCGAAGGGAATTTCATCGAGCTTCTTGAACTTTTCGATGAGTTCCTGCTGATGAAAGTCCGAGCTGTTCAGGATCGCCGTGTCCAGCAGGTTTTTCAGGCCCGTCTGGAAGTGGCTGATCAGGTAGCCGTCCAGCAGCACCTCGTCGGTCTCGCGTCCCGCCACGTTGCAGTGCCGCTGCAGCACCACGCGGTCCTCGGTGAGCGTTCCGGTCTTATCGGTGCACAGTACATCCATGCCGCCGAAGTTCTGAATTGCGTTCAGACGCTTGACGATCACCTTCTTGCGGCTCATGGCGATCGCGCCCTTGGCCAGGCAGACGGAGACGATCATGGGCAGCATCTCCGGCGTGAGGCCCACGGCCACGGCCATGGCGAAGAAGAAGGCGCTCTTCCAATCGTGCTTGGTAAGCCCGTTGATGAGGAAGACCAGAGGCACCATCACCGCCATCAGCTGGATCATCAGCCAGGTGAAGCGGCTCAGCCCGCGGTCGAAGCTGGTCGGCGGTTCCTGCTCGGTGATGGAGCCGGCCATGCTGCCGAGATAGGTGTTGACTCCGGTGACCACCACAACCGCAGTCGCCGTGCCGCTTTGCACGCTGGTGCCGAGGAAGCAGGTGTTCTTCAGCTCGGTCGGCGAACTCGAGGCCTGCGGCTCGGGATCGTGGAACTTCTCCACCGGCATCGACTCGCCGGTCAGCGTTCCCTGGCTGACGAACAGGTCCTTCGTGGTTAGCAGCCGCACGTCGCCGGGAATCATGTCGCCGGCGGAGAGTTTGACCACATCTCCCGGCACAAGATCGCGCAGCGGAATCTCCCGCGCGCTGCCATCGCGAAGCACCGTCGCGGTGACGTGGATCATGGCCTTGAGCTTTTCCGCCGCTGCGTCTGCCCGCGCCTCCTGCACGAAGCGCAGCGTCACGCTGAGCAGCACCATGCATGCCATTACGGTTCCAGCGCGCATGTCGCCCGTGGCGTAGGAGATGGACGAGAGGACGGCCAGCAGGACCACCAGCGGGTTGCGCAGAATGATCAACAGGCGGATGAACCAGCCACGCGGCCTCTCCTGCGCCACCTCGTTCGGGCCCACGGTGCGCGCTCTCGCCTCGGCCTCTGTCTGCGTCAGGCCCTCGGGGGTCGTGCGCAGGGAGCGAAGCAGCTCGTCGCCGTCCTTTGCCGCCGCATCCAGCACAGCGGACGAGACATGAATGTTGTGGTCCTTCGCCTTGGCAAAAATCTTTGCAGGGATTATAGATTTGCCCGTCGGCGGCAGCGGAGTCTTTGCGGCGCTAACGTCCGCATGGCCGCCTTGTACGGCTGGACCCTCTGCCGCGCGATTTGTATCCTGAGCCGTCATCGTTCGTTTCGCCGCTATCGAAGTGAATTGTAAAGTTTCGCTCAAGACTAGCATGGGGTCTTGCCGCGAGTGTGCTCTCCGGTTCCGGCCATCCTCCGGTTCCCGGGCCGCAACCCGCAGGCCCGATTGCGCGAGGTGGTACTATTCTCCCGACTTTCCGAAGCTGTAGAAATCGATTCCACGGCAGTGAAAGGAGATCGCATGACTCTGCCGCACTCGTACGGACTTGCATTGGCGCTCACCATTCTGACCATGCTCTGCTGGGGATCGTGGGCCAACGTGCTGAAGATCGCCAAGGGCTGGCGCTTTGAACTCCTCTACTACGACTACTCCATCGGTGTTGCTCTGGGCGCCGCGCTGGCTGGGCTGACCTTCGGCACATGGGGGTCGGACGGCCTCCGTTTCGCGGACGATCTGGCGCACGCCGGCGCCACGAATCTTCTCTGCGGCTTCGCGGGCGGGGTGATTTACAACCTCTCCAACATCCTGGTGGTGGGCGCAATCTCCGTGGCCGGAATGGGGGTGGCGTTTCCCATCGGCGTGGGGCTGGCCCTGGTGGTCGGGGTGATCTGGAACTACTTTGTCAACCCGCAAGGCAATCCAGTGCTGCTCGCCGTGGGCGTGGCGCTGGTTGTGGGGGCCATCATCGTGGACGCCATCGCCTACCGCGCGCACGCCGTCAGCCAGAGCGCCGCGGGAGACAAGACCGACGCCGCGGCGAAACGAGCGGCGACCTGGAAGGGCATCCGGCTGAGCGTCATCGGCGGCATCCTGATGGGGATGTTTTACCCGCTGGTTGAGATCGGCAAGTCGGGCCCGAAAGGGCTTGGCCCCTACGCGGTTGGGTTCGTCTTTGCCCTGGGTGTGCTGGCATCGGTCTTTGTGTACAACCTTTACTTCATGCGCTTCCCAATCGCGGGGCCGCGGCTGAGATTTGCGGATTACCTGAAAGGAAACTGGTGGGTGCATTTCCTCGGGATCGTGGGCGGCATCGTCTGGATCGCCGGATCGCTCTCGAACTTCGTGGCGGCCAGTGCGCCGCGCGCGTTGCAGGTTGGGCCTGCGATCAGCTATGCCATCGGGCAAGGCTCGACCATGGTTGGCGCTCTCTGGGGCGTTCTGGTGTGGCGCGAGTTTGCCGGAGGCGGAGCGAAGGTGAACCGGCTGCTTGTACTCATGTTCGTACTCTTTTTGGCCGGGCTTGGAGTGGTCTCTGTCGCGCCACTCTACGCGGCCCACTAGAATGTTCATCAAAAAAACTCCCTTTGAAAGGACAATGTGGAACCACTGCTGCTTGGAGTCGATGCCGGAACCAGTTCCGTGAAGGCCGTTCTTCTGGACCTTCGCGGAAGGTTCTGCGCCGTCTGCCAGGCGGAGTATCCGCTGCATCACCTTCGCTCCGGGTGGGTGGAGCAGGAGCCAGAAGACTGGTGGCAGGCAACCTGCCATGCCATTCGCGGGGCGCTGGCGAAGGTGGAGCATGGGCCGGAGCGGGTTCTGGGAATGGCTGTAAGTTCCCAGGCGCCGACTCTGCTACCGCTGGATTGCGCCGGGCGGCCACTGCGTCCGGCGATGATCTGGATGGACCGCCGCGCCGAAGCAGAGGCGGTCCGCCTGACCGAACTGCTGGGCGCGGAAGAGATCTACCGCATCACCGGCAACCGGCCCGACGCCTTCTATGTGGCCGCGCGATTGCTGTGGCTGCGCGATCACGAACCCGAAGTCCTGAAGCAAACCTGGAAGTTCGTCCAGGTAAACGGGTATATCAACTACCGGCTCACCGGGCGGGTTGCCATGGACCCGGCTCACGCCGTTCTGTTGCAGATGCGCGACTACGCCACGGGTGAGTGGTCGGAGGCGCTCTGCTCCGCCTGCGGAGTCGATCCGGAACAGTTCCCGGAGGTGATGGAGGGGCATCACGTTCAGGGTGAAGTTTCCGCCGAGGCCGCCGAGGCCAGCGGCCTGAGGGCCGGAACTCCGGTGATGGCTGGAACGGTTGACAGCCCTGCTGCGGTGCTGGAGGCTGGCGTGGCCGAGCCGGGAATCGCGGTGGAGATGACGGGGACATCCACCGTCGTCATCATTCCCAACGACCGCGGGCTGACGGAGCCTGCGCTGATCGCGCTGCCGCACGCGCTGCCGGGAATGCACCTGCTGCTGGGCGCGATGGTCTCTTCGGGCGGATGCCTGCGCTGGTTCCGCGACCAGTTTGGCCAGGCGGAGATCCAGAGCGCGACCGAGGGCGGTGCGGACTCGTACGACCTGCTGACGCGTCATGCGGAAGAGATCGAGCCGGGAAGCGGAGGGCTTATCTTCCTGCCGTACATGATGGGCGAGCGGTCGCCGCTGTGGCACACCAACGCGCGTGGCGTGTTTTTCGGCCTGTCGCTGGCTACGCCCCGCGCGGCGCTGGTGCGCGCCATTCTGGAGGGTACGGCCTTTGCGCTGCGCCACAACGTGGAGACGGCGACGCGCGCAGGGGCCGAGGTGCGGGAGATGCGCAGCGTGGGCGGATGCAGCCGCAGCGATCTGTGGAACCAGATCAAGGCGGACGTTCTGGGGCTGCCGGTGCTGCTGCCGCGAACCTCGGTGGGATCACCGTTCGGGGCTGCCATTGTGGCGGGAATGGGAGCGGGCGTATTTCCCAACGTGCGCGAGTCGCTACAGGAGATGGTGCATCTGGAGCGGCGGTTCGAACCGGACGCGGCCAAGCACGAGCGATACACGCGGGCCTATCTCCTCTTCCGTGATATCTACGAGCATCTGAAGGGCGACTTCGACCAATTGGCGGCGATCAACCAGTGAGCCTTACCCCCAACATGGCAATTCCAAGAAGCTGTTGCCGGGGGGGTATACCCCGTGTGTATGGCATAAAGTCTTCGATCCAGGGGTGTTCGGTCTGGACTTGGTATGGTTTGGTCTGGACTAAGTCCGGGCTTGGTCTGGACTTGGCCTGCACGGTTGCTGGTTCAAGACGAAGGCCTGGGTGGTCCGGCTGTGCTGGTCATCGGTGCACTCCCTTTGTGTACGAAAAAAGTCTAAAGTCTTCAATCGATGAATGTTAGGTCACGACTAAGTCAGTGCCAGGTCTGTAAAAGTCGGGACTAAGTCATGACGGCTGAAGGGTCAAAAGCGAAGGCCCGGCCCCCCACCCATGCGAAAACCACCCCAGCGAGCAAAGGCTGCTCGCCGGGGACCCCGGTATAGCGCGCATGAATGGGGCACCCGTAAACCCACCCTAGCCGCGATAAAGCTGCGGCTAGGATGGGGCACCCGCGGGTCTCTGTGTTTGTTTCTTACTACTTTAATTATACGGGTTGGAGGGAAACTAGTATGCCAAGTATTTTTGTGGGGGAAGTGGTTGGTGGGGTGAGGGTTAGGGGAATTTTGGAGGGTCGAGGGGGTTGACAGGAAAAACAGTGGGTAGTGGGTAGTGGGTAGTGAAGAACAGGCAAGGGCAAAGGCGTACCCCAGGGGCTGAAGCCCCATTTTGTGGCGGGGCGGGATTGCCCAGGCTAAAGCCTGGGCCTATCTCAGAAGCAAAAGCCAATGCGGGGGTCCTTCGCTGCGCTCAGGATGACAAGCAAAAACAGGCAACGGCATATTCCGGGGGGTGAAGCCCGTTTCTGCGAGGGGACAGTTTCAGGGCCTGAAGGCCCCTGCTCCCTCCGGAGAACAAGGGCAACGGCGGAGATGAGGCAACGGCAAGAACAGAAGCAGATTCCCTACGGGAATGACAAAACACGAACAGGCAACGGCGCAATACGGAGATTCTGGCTACGCCAGAATGACGAGCAAAAACGGGCAACGGCACAATACGGAGATTCTGGCTACGCCAGAATGACGACGTTCAGGGATGCGATGAATGGGGCACCCGTTTAATCGTTGAAGCTCATGCCGTGGACGGATTGGAGGAGGTGGGTGGTGCGGGCGACCTCGGCGGCGGCGGTTTGGGGCGGCCAGTGGAGGACGGGAGCGACGATGGAGGCGAGTTCTTCGATCACAGGCCGAGTTGCCTCTCCGAGGAGGCCGATGAGGGTGCGGCGGAGGATGATGTCGTCGAGGTGGAGGACACGCTCGTTGCGGGCGATGAACTCGATCTCGCGGCAGGAGTAAGCGGGGAGCGAGGCGAGCGGAGAATCGGGGCCGGCGACGAGATAGGCGGCGACGAGATAGGCGGCGACGCGGTCCGCGCCGGTGCCGTAGCGTTCCTGCAGCGAGAGAAGACGGGCCTGCGAGAGGCCTGTGCCCTGCGGCATGCGGGGGTAGCCTTTGCCGCCGCCGATGGGGAGATGGGCGGAGCTGCGCAGGCGGGGACGGCCGAGGACGCGGAGGAGCTGGTTGGTGACCTGCTCGGCGAGGGCGCGGAAGGTGGTCCACTTGCCGCCGACCAGGGAGTAGACGGGGAAGTCGATGCCATTGCCGGGCGGGAGGACGGGGAAGCTGTGGTCGCGGCTGATCTGGCCGGGGGTGAGGGCGTTGCTGCGCGGCAGTGGGCGGACGCCGCAGAAGCGGAAGACGACATGGGAGCGGTTGACGCGGATGGCGGGGAAGGCCTGCTGCATGGCGTGGAGGATGTAGTCGACCTCGGAGGCGTCGCAGGAGGTTTCGGGATCGGTGGTGGGGATGTCGGTTGCGCCGGCGACGATCTTGCCCTGGACGGCGTAGAAGATGCAGATGCGGCCGTCGCGGTTGACGAAGTAGATCATGTCGTCGCCGGTGGCGCGGACGAGCTCGGGGTGGTCGAGGACGATGTGGGAGCCCTTGGTGCCGCCGATGAACTGGCTGGGGCGGCCGATGTCGCGGTTGACGCCGTCGATCCACGCTCCGGCGGCGTTGATAACGATGCGCGGGCGCACGGTGCAGGTTTCGCCGGAGAGTTCGTCGCGGAGGGTGACGCCGCCGCCGGAGGCGCTTTGCAGGCGGACGTAGTTCAACGCATGGGCGTGGGGACAGGCGGCTTCGGCGTCCTGGACGAGTTCGAGGCAGAGACGTTCGGGGTAGGTGATGCGCGCGTCGAAGTAGGTGGCGGTGCAGATGATCTCCGGGTTGAGGGAGGGGCGCAGCGCAAGGGCCTCGCGGCGGGAGCGGAAGGTGTGGCGGGGAAGCGGGGAGCGGCGGCCGGCGAGGAGGTCGTAGAGGGTGAGGCCGGTCTTGATGACGACGGCCCCGCGGTCGCCGGGCCTGGCGGGCCAGCGCAGCAGGTTGCGGACGGCGGGGACCATTCCGGAGGTCCAGTTGAAGATGGGAATGGTGGTGGGCAGGGGCTTGACGTAGTGGGGGGCGTTGCGGATGAGGCGGTTGCGCTCGCGCAGGGACTCGCGGACGAGGCGGAACTCGGCGTTCTCCAGATAGCGCAGGCCGCCGTGGATGACGCGGGTCATGGCGGCGCTGGTACCGGCGCAGAAGTCGGACTTCTCGACCAGCAGGACATCGATTCCCTGGAGCGCCAGCTCGTTGAAACAACCGATTCCGTTGATGCCTCCGCCGACGATGAGGACGGAGAGATCGGGATGGTTTTGCAGCTCGGCGAACTCTGGTCGCATCGGGGCCCTCGTGTCTCCGAAACTGTATCACGGGACAGCGTTTGGGAGGGGCGCGCCTATGCGGCGATCGCTGGATTCCACGCTCCACCCCGGCGTGAGGACGGTGGCTGGAAATTGATTCTATTGGTCGATTTAATTGGTTGCCAACGGAAGAACGGGGAGAGTATCGTACGCTGCCAAGAGAACATCAAGTCGATTCCGTTGCATCTGCGTCGGCGGAGGAAGAGTCTGCGGCGACGGCGGAAGAGATGGGAGGCACAGGAGATGGCCCTAAGCACAGAGTCCAACCCGATGCGATGGCCAGCCGGCCCTTTGGATATCGCACTGCGAGAAAAGACCAAGGGATTTACGGCGGAGAAGGCAGAGGCATTACGCAACTGGCTCGATCCGGCCTCGCTGGAAA
>Ga0208189_1001103_pt1 | contig 12507 bp, 8 predicted proteins | sample June2015DPH_10_5_FD_184702 | JGI IMG/M metagenome (GOLD analysis project Ga0208189, IMG submission 184702) | Peatland microbial communities from SPRUCE experiment site at the Marcell Experimental Forest, Minnesota, USA - June2015DPH_10_40... | ecosystem: Environmental > Terrestrial > Soil >... | reverse complement strand
GATGATCGAGACGCAACAGGAGGCCGCGCGCCGCCGTTATCTGCCCATCATCACCACGCTGCACGGGACCGACATTACGCTGGTCGGCCTGGACCGCTCCTATCTGCCGATCACGCAGTTTGGCATTGAGCAGTCCGATGGCGTCACCGCCATCTCCAGCTACCTGCGCGACCGCACCCGCGAGGCCTTCAACATCCAGGGCGAGATCGAGGTGATCCGCAACTTCGTCAACTGCGATGTCTACGTGCGCGACCCGGCGAAGGTTTCTGTGATGCGCCCGCGATTCGCCGCGCCGGTGAGCGGAGACATAGCAGCCGAAAAGCTGCTCGTCCACCTCTCCAACTTCCGCCCGGTCAAGCGCATTCTGGATGTGGTCGAGGTCTTCGCCCGCGTCGCGGCTGCGCTGCCCGCGCGCCTGATGATGATCGGCGACGGCCCCGACCGCTCTGCCGCAGAACACCTCGCCGTGCGCCTCGGCGTCGCCGGCCGCATCCACTTCCTGGGCAAGCAGGACAACGTGAACGAGCTGTTGCCGCTGGCCGACCTGATGCTGATGCCCTCGGAGATGGAGTCCTTCGGGCTGGCCGCGCTGGAGGCGATGGCCTGCGGCGTTCCCAGCATTGCCACGCGCGTTGGCGGCGTGGCGGAGCTCATTGACGACGGGGTCACAGGCCTGCTCTTTCCGGTTGGCGATACAGAGGCAATGGCGGCCGCCGCGATCGCCCTGCTGGGCGACCAGGCGCGGCTGGATGCCATCTCTGCCGCCGCCCGCAGGACCGCCAGCGACCGTTTCTGCTCCACCCGCATCATCCCCCTCTATGAGGCCTTTTACGAGCGCGTCATCGCGCGCGGCCAGGCGGCAAAGTCGTGAGCAGGAGGGAAGAAGCCGTGAGCGGGCAATCAGCCGAGCCGGTCCGCCTCACTCTCGCCGGCAGGCGCATCCTGGTCACCCGCGCGCCAGGTCAGGCCTCGCAACTCGCCGAGCAACTGCGTGCGCTGGGCGCGACTCCGATTCTGATTCCCACCATCGAGATCGCCCCGCCCGCCTCGTATGCGGCCCTCGATGCCGCGCTGGCTGCGCTCTCCGGCTTCGATCTGGTCGCCTTCACCAGCGCCAATGCGGTCGAGGCCTTCCACCAGCGCGCGCAATTCCTCGGACTCACTCCGGCGCCGCGGCGCATCGCGGTGGTTGGCCCTGCAACCGCACGTGCGGTTGCGGCCATCGGCCTCGACGCCGATGTGGTTCCACCCGTATTTACCGCCGAATCGCTTGCCCAAACCATCGTGCAAACCCTGCTGCCCGAAGCGTCCGGTGCGCGAATCCTGCTGTTGCTGGCCGAGCAGGCGCCCGCTAAGCTCGCCTCCGCGCTTGCTGACGCCGGGGCTCGCGTCACGGTCGCCGCGGCGTACTGCAACCGCATCCCCGAAGGCTCACTGGCCGCGGTTGCCGCGCTCTTCGCCGATCCATCGAAGGTACCCGACGCCGTCACCTTTACCAGCGCATCCACGGCCGGCAACCTCATTGCCCTGCTGCAGGCCGCGGGCCTCACGCTGCCCGCCGCAGTCGTGCGCGCCTCCATCGGGCCGGTTACCTCCCGCGCACTGCGCGATCTCGGCCTGCCACCCCATCTGGAGGCGGTCGAACCGACCATCGCCGCGCTCGCCGACTCCCTTGCTGCCTACTTTCAGAAAGGAGCAAACTCACAAAATGAAACACGCATCCATTGAGGGGAGAGTGATACGTTCTTAATATGACGAAAGCGCTTCTGACGACCGATCTCTCTGGCCTGCCACAGGTGGCCCGCGGCAAGGTCCGCGACCTCTATGCCCTGGGCGACAAGCTGCTGTTTGTGGCCACCGACCGCATCTCCGCGTTCGACCATGTGCTTGGCTCGGGCATTCCGGACAAGGGCAGGATCCTCACACAGATCTCGGCCTTCTGGTTCGAGTTCCTCAAAGACACGGTGGCGAACCATCTTCTGGCCATTGACGCGCCGGAGATTGCCGCGCTGCTGCAGCCGTCTTCAGAAGCGATCTTCGGCGAGCGTCTCTCTGCCCAAGGAATCCTTGCTCAGCCTGTGTTTCAGCAACAGATCGCAGGCCGCAGCATGGTGGTGCGCCGCGCGCAAATGTTCCCGGTGGAGTGCGTGGTGCGCGGCTATCTTTCCGGATCGGGATGGAAGGACTACCAGGCGACCGGGGCGGTCTGCGGTATTCCCCTGCCCGCGGGGCTGCGCGAGTCGGAGCAGTTGCCGGAGCCGCTCTTCACCCCGTCGACCAAGGACAACTCCGGCGGGCACGACCAGAACATCTCCTACGCGCAGGTGGAGGAGATGGTCGGCGCCCAGATGGCCCACGCGCTGCGCCGACTGACGCTCGGGATCTACGCCAAGGCGTCGGCATACGCGGCGGCCAAGGGGTTGATCCTGGCCGATACGAAGTTTGAGTTCGGATGGATCGACGGCGTGGGCATGGTGCTGGCCGACGAGGTGCTGACTCCAGACTCCTCGCGCTTCTGGCCGGCGGCAGGCTACGCTCCGGGCGGAGCGCAGCCCAGCTTCGACAAACAGTACGTGCGCGACTATCTTGAATCCATTGGATGGAACAAACAGGCCCCCGCGCCTGCGCTGCCCGATGGTGTGGTGGCCCATACACGGGAGAAGTACATGGAGGCGTTCCGGCTGCTGACGGGGCTGGACGACCTGGAGGGGATCGAGGGCCGGGCCGGGCAGCCGGACCTCTCGAGGGTGTGACGATGAACATGGCGAACTGGAACTGGTTTGACTGGGTACTGATTGCGATCTTGATAGCCTCGATGGTGCGTGCATTTATCACCGGGCTGGTGCGCGCGATCGCCGGACTGTTCGGGTTTGTTGCCGGGTTTGAAGTGGCCAGTTGGGCCTACATCGACCTCGGGGACCGGATCAGGGACCAGGGTTGGATTGCATCGGAGTTTATGGCGCGGATGGTTGCCTTCCTGGTGATTGTGGGGGTTGTGGTGGTGGTGTTTGAGATCGCTGCCCGGTTCCTGCAAAAGACCATGCGCACCATCGGGCTGGGTACGTTCGATCGCATCCTCGGGGCGGCGTTTGGCTTCGCCCGCGGCGGCCTGATCGGGATCGCCCTGCTGATCGCCGCGGCGGCCTTCGCGCCACGCTCGGATATCATCGTTAAATCGGCTTTGAGACCCTATTTATTTACCGTCGTGCATGATGTATCCTTCCTCATACCCGAATACGTTCAAGAACGGATTCTATGATGGCGTGTTGGATTTTGAGCAGAACCATTTGCACTGGATTGCCGGAATTCGTTGCACTGGATTAATCGGCGTGGCGTGGATACAGTTGGGATTCATCTTGTAGCGGCCAGCAAGCGAGGTACGACCTTTGAAGCGCGAATTGGACACCCTGATCACACAGATGCATAGTGCCGGCATCTCCTATAACGATGCCATACGACAGTTCAAGAAGCGCTACATACTGGAAGTGCTGGCGCACCACAAGGGCAACCAGTGCAAGGCCGCGACCGAGCTGGGGATGCATCGCAACACCCTCAGCCGCACCTTGGCGGAACTCGATATGGACTCCGCGCAGATCCGCAAAGGGATGCGCCGGCCGGTGATGAGCGAGCGGCCGGCGATGGGCCAGCGACCGGCAATGGGCGAGCGGCTGAGAGTGCAGCTTGCGGGGATCAGGCGGCAGGCCTAAAAACAGGAAACAGGCATCAGACGAGGCCGGCGGCGGGCGGGCGGTGGAGGGAGTTTTCCGGCTCGTGGTCCCGGTTCGCACAGTGGCGCGTCTAAGATAGCAGTGCATGGCATTGCCAAACCATCTTCGTGCAACTCGGAGCAAGCCCTGGCTGGGCGCGTGGTTGCTCTGCTGCCTTGTGCTCGCAATCTCCGCCCCGGAGACATGGGCGCAGGCCCCGGCAACGCAGGCCCCGGCAACGCAGGCCCAGGCAGTTCAAGGTCAGCCGCAGCAAGGGCAGGCGGAACCGGGTCCAGTGGGGCCGGCCCAGGCTGCGCCTGCGCAGCCGGCGGAAGCGGCGGGCGCAAGCCCAGTGGTGGCTGCGGGCCCGCATCCCGTGCAGGCAGCGCCCAGCAAGCGGCACGTGCGGCAGGCTGAGGATGCGTATCTGGCGGGCGCAAACAAGCTCCAGCGGGACGACCTGATTGGGGCCGAACGCGAGTTTACGCGCGCCCAGAAGTTGGATCCAGGGAACCGCGATTATGCGATCGCAATCGCGCTGGCGCGCCAGCACCGGCTGACCGAGTTGGTGCAGCAGGCGGGCAAGGCGAGGCAGGCGGGCAACCAGGCAAAGGCAGAGAAGTTGCTCGCCCAGGCGCGGGCCATCGACCCCCAGAATCCAATTGTGATTGAGCACAGTGGGCCGGCTTTGGGGATGAACCAAAACGCGGTCGCAGCGCAGGACGCTGCTTCGGGCCAGGTCGCGGGAGGGCCTGGCAATCCAGCCGGGAACGCGCTGACAGGTCCGCTCGCGGACCGGTCACGGTTGCTCTCCGCCGGCCAAGAGCGTGGGCCGTGGAGCATCCAGGCGCCAGATCTGCAGGGCGTAATTCACATCGCTCCGACCGACGCGGTGAAAAGCTTTCATCTGCAAGGGGTATCCGCGGATTTGATTCGCGATGTGACGTCGGCCTACGGCATTCGCTCGATTGTCGATGACTCCGTACAGCGGCAGATTATGCGCTTCGATCTGGAGCATGTGAACTACCAGCAGGCCATGGATGTGCTGATGGATATGACCCACGTCATCGTGGTGCCCGTGGATGAGAGCAGCGTGCTGGTCGCCAGGAACACCCCGTTGATCCGGCAGCAGGTGCAGCCCTTGGTGGAGGAGACGATCTATCTGCCGGGGTCCACGCAGGCGCAGATCAACGAGATGGCAAACGTGGCTCGGAACATCTTCGATGTGAGGCAGGCTAACCCCCAGGTGGGCTTCGGAGCCATTGTGGTGCGCGCTCCGGAAGAGGTCCTTGCGCCGCTGAACCGGGTGATCGAGGAGCTGCTCGAGAGCAGCGGCGAGGTGATGGTCGAGGTGAAGATGTATGAGGTGGATACGACGCGAACGACCAACGCCGGGGCAAACATCCCCACCGCTGCCGGCATCTACAACGTGGACGCGGCGGCAACCTCGCTGGTCAATGCAAACCAGACGCTGGTGCAGCAGGCCATCGCCCAGGGCCTGGTGAGCGCAACCGCCAGCAATCTTACGATTGCGGGCGAGCTGATCGCGTCGGGACTGGTGCAGAGCAGTCTGCTCTCCAGCACGGTTGGGGCCATCGGCGGCGGCACCATGATGACGGGCATCACGGAGACGGGGAGCATCGGGTTCAACCTGGGGTTGAATTCATCCGACACGCGGGCGCTGGACGACGTGCAGCTGCGCGTGGCAGACCACCAGGCCGCAGTCTTCCGCGAGGGGACGCGCTACCCGATCGTGACATCGACCTACAGCTCGGGAGTGTCGACACCGGCCTCCTCGTTGAGCAATTTATCCATCGACGGCAAAAGCGTTGCCAGCCTGATCTCGCAGTACTCGGGAGGAAGCAGCGTGTCCATTCCGCAGGTGACCTATGAGGACCTCGGCGTGACCCTGGATGCGACTCCGTCGATTCAGAAGTCGGGACGGATCGAACTGAAACTGGAACTGAAGATCGAGGCGCTCTCAGGCAGCACAAACGACGGCAACCCCATCCTTGAGAGCCGGGATTTCGCCTCCTTCATTACGGTGGGAGAGGGTGAGAGCGTACTGATGGTGAGCAACATCTCCCGCAGCGAGACGGCTGCGATGTCCGGGATTCCAGGTCTGAGCGAGCTGCCGGGCTTCCAGATGCCGGTCACACAGAACGTAGAGAAAAACACCACCCAGCTTGTCATGGTGGTAACGCCGCATGTGGTGCGGCGGCGCTCCGATCTGGTGGCCAGCCCGCGGATCGGCTTGCGCGGGCAGGCGGCGAATTAGCAACCAGACACGCAGAGCGGCGTCCCGCATCCGCTCCGCCCTGCACCCGGTGCGCGTTGACCGTGGCTACGCCGGCCGCTATACTTCAACCTGTGCGAGCGGGAGTAGCTCAGTGGTAGAGTGCTTCCTTGCCAAGGAAGATGTCGCCGGTTCGACCCCGGTCTCCCGCTCCAAAACCAGCCCTTCTGCGATACACTCTTCCTACATTCAGCCGGGTGTGCGCGAAAGCGCAGCCCTGCGAGGCGCGGTACCCAAGTGGTAAGGGAGAGGTCTGCAAAACCTTTATGCGCCGGTTCGATCCCGGCCCGCGCCTCCAATCATTTCAACAAGTTAAATGGACCAACACAATAATCCCCACAGGCAACTGTGGGGACTTTTGTGGCTTCCCTTTGCATCCGATTCACTGCATGGCAGTGCTTTCTCTCCCCATTCCGAGCAGCCTTAGAACAAGTACTTCAGCGACAGTTGGATAAAGCGCGCATCCGGAGTCAGTTTCTGGAAGCTGCGCGGGCCGGTGATGACCCCTCCGGTGCTGTCGATGGTCATGTCGCTCGGCTGGCCCAGCGAGGGAGTGTTGAACAGGTTGAAGATGTCGGCGCGAAACTGCAGCGCCTGTTCGCGGAAGACTGGAAGGACCTTGAAGACGGACATGTTGACGCGCTCAAAGCCCGGCCCGAAGACATCGTTACGCCTGCCGCCCATGAACCCGAGTGCCGACGCGGGATTGGTCACATAAACAGGCTGCGTCGCCGCCGCATAGTGCGCGTCGGAGCTCCCGGTCGGAATGTAATGCTGTGGCTCGTTCGTCCAGTCGTTGGGGTTCCACGGGTTCTGGAATGAGCAGGGGTTGTACCAGTTGCTGCGAGTGCGGGTCCTCGCGGCGCAGGCCACCTGAATGCCAGGATTCGGACTGGTGAAGGTGCCGCCGCTCGCCGACTGGTTCTTGATCTTGACCGCCTCCGCCTTGCCTCCGCTCGCCGTGCTGATCGCGGTTGGGCTGACCGAGAAGGGATTGCCTGTCTGGACCGCGAAGGTCAGGTTGAGCGACCATCCATCGACCGCAGGGTTCAGCAAATCATTCTTGTTAAGAAACTTGTGTCCCGCACCGAAGGGAAGATTGAACAGGGCGTTGAAGGTGAAGCGCTGGCGCGTATCGAAGGTGGAGTTGGAATATTCGGCCTTGGCGGGGACCAGGTTCGTCTGCCGGAACCCTGCGTCCGCGCTTGAGAGCATCAGCGCGGGTGCATCGTCCAGCGAGTGCGACCAGGTGTAGGTGGCCAGCAGGCTCTTTCCGTTGGAATATTTCTTCTCCAGCTTGGCCTGCATCCCGTTGTAGTTGCTGTTGCCAACATGGTCGATAAAATCCGTGCTGCCGAAGTCGGGCAGCGGCCGCGCGTTCTGCGTGCTGTTGCTGGGGTTCTCCAGTGCCAGGGGGCTATTCGGATCGGTGATAGAGCCCAAATGATGCGATGCGTCGCCCACATAGCTGAGGATGGCAAGGATTCCCTTGGCAACGCTGCGCTGGATGGCGAGGTTGTAGTCCTCCGTGTACGGCGTGTTAAGCGCAGGAGGGGTGCCGCGCAGCGACAGGTCGGTCACATTGCCGGTCAGCCCGTGGGCCAGGATGGCGGAGAAGCCGTTGCCAATGGTGATCCCGTCGGTGGGGCAGGAGGTTGTGGAACAGTTGCCGGAGGGAAAGTTCGAATCGAACTGGAAGGGATAGTTCTGCCCCAGGTTCGGCATGTAGCCGGCGTTCTCCAATCCTCCGTAAAACAACCCATAGCCGGCATGGATGGAGATCTTGTTGTCCGGTGAATACGAAATGCCCAGACGCGGCCCGAAGTTGGTCTTCTGCGCAGCAATCAGGTGCGGATTGGGGTTGAACTGCAGGGCGATGTTGTCTTTGGCCAGCAGGTTGGGGAAGGCATTGGATGTCTGGGCAAAGATTGTCTGCACATCGCTCTGTATCTCCGCGGGAAACTGCAAGACCGCCGAGCCGCTGCCAACTCCGGTTGCCGTATTCAGCGTGGAAGGCCCGCTCATGCTGTAGGAGGCCTGATAGCCGCCCACGTCCTGATAGGGCTGGAAGTACTCCCAGCGCAGCCCCGCGTTGATGGTGATCTTCTTGGTGATGCGCCAGTCATCCTGCACGTAGGCGCCGGAATACCAACGCGCCTGGCCGCTGACAAACTCGCTGGAGAGGACCGCGCTGTTCTGGCTGTCCAGCAGAAAATCCGCCGCGGCAAATCCGGTGTTGGGTGCGTTCAGGTTGCTGGTGTACTCGCCGGTGTAGTAGTAGTTGCCGCGCGAGGCGGGTGGCTCCTGACTGGAGAAGCGTACGCTCAGAAAATTTACCCCCGCCTTCAACGCGTGGTTGCCGACGATCTTTGTGACGTTGTCGATGATCTGGTATACGTTCTCTTTTTCGGTGCCCGGCGTGTATCCGCCGCTGCCGAAGTTGGCGATGTTGAATGCGCCGCCGCTGAACCACATCTGCGGTATTCCGCCGTTCATATAGCCGACGGGGATTCCGCCAAACCCAAGACTGGCTGCAAAACCTGCATTCGCAGCATTGAACTGCGTCCTGTGCGAGCGGATGTTGTTGAAACCCACGCGAAATTCATTGGTCAGCGTATGGGTAAAGATGTGGGTCTCGCTGAACATGAAGCTGCCGCTGATGTTGCCGCTGATGTTGCCGCCGCCGGCCAGAATGCCGAATAACGGAGGCTGGTACGACGGCTCATTCCAGTAGCTGAAGCTGGAGTATGCCGTGTCCTTGGCGTTGATGTTCCAATCCAGGCGCGTGTCCCACTGCGTGGTGTCGTCGCGCGACGGGCCGTTGAAGAGGTAGTTGTTGTAGAGCAGTCCGCCGTTGGTGTTCGGCAGCGGAAGCAGGTTGAGGACCGCCAGCGCGGTCGGGTTCGGCGCAACCCCGGCAATGCCTGAGGCGAGATTGTTGTTCGGAAATGGCTGCGGCGGCGCGCTTGCACTCTGGTGATAGAGCTGAATCGGCCCCGACGCACCTGTCAGCGCCGGAGTGAGCAGCTCGGAGAAGTTGCCGCTTCGCTCCAGCAGCGACGGAACCGTCGTGATGGTTACGCCGGTATAGGCAATGCGATTGGCCTGAACGTCGGCAAAGAGGAACAGCTTGTTGTGCAGGAGGGGTAGGCCGAGGGCAGCGCCAAACTGGTTCTCGTGGTACGCAGGCACGGACGAAGCATTCCAGTCCTTGGCGTCAAAGGCCGTGTTGCGCACGAACTCCCACAAGCTGCCATGCACATTGTTTGTGCCCGACTTCAGGCTGGTGTTGATGATTGCGCCCGCGGAGTGGCCGAATTCGGCCGAATAGTCGCCGCTCTGCACCCTGAACTCCGCAAGCCCCTCGGACGGAGGCTGCGCCACAAAGCTGGCGCCGGTGGGGAAATCGACCAGATGATTGTTGTTGTCCACGCCATTGAGCATGTAGTTGTTCTGCTCCGCGCGCTGTCCGTTGGAGTTGAAGTCGCCGGTGCCCGCGCCGTGCGAGCCCTGCGGAGGGGCCGCGCCCGCCGCCAGTTGGGCAATGTACACCCAGTTGCCGCCGCTCAGCGGCACCCTGTTGATGGACTGCGCGCCCGTCGTCTGGCTGGTCGAACTCTCCTGCGTCTGCACCTGCGGCGCAACGGTGATCGTGGTGTCGGACGCAGCTCCATGCTTCAGGGTGACAACCACGCTAAGCCGCTGCTGCATGCTGAGCTTCAGGCCGGTCAGTGTGGCGGTCCCGAAGCCGGGCGAGCTGACGGTCACCCTGTAGTTGCCGATCTTGATCGGCGAGAAGAAGAAGACACCGGAGCCATTGGCGTTGTTCTTCAGCACCAGCCCGGTGTCGTCATTGGCCAGCGTAACGGCGGCATTGCCGATTGCGGCGCCGGACGCGTCCTGCACCGTGCCCGTTATCGTGCCCTGGTCTGCCTGTCCCGATGCGATGCGCACCAGGCCGAACAACAGGACGAGCGCCAGGGAGAACACCTTCAGTCTCATTTTGTTGTCGCGGATCAATCGATGATGAAAGACGTTCATGGAGGGAGGGGCCGGCGATGCAACGATATCCAGCGGGTTTTCTCGATTCTCTCGAATCAGAGCGGTAAAGCGAACAGGGTTGAATTGGATCTCTTCGTCAGATTGGATCGTCTCAATGTGTCAGCTGGATAAACCTCTGCCGCAGCCGGCAAATCTTTCAAAAAATGGTGGCCAGAGACGGGATTGAACCGCCGACGCCGGCCTTTTCAGGGCCGCGCTCTACCACTGAGCTATCTGGCCTTGGCGATGTGAAACGCCTGATTCGGGACAGCCAAGAGCACCCGGGCGAGAGCAAGAATGGGGCCGCGCGGTGTACTCCGGCGGGTTCAAGCATCCGGCTAAAGTATACAACTTCGGCTGCCTGCGCCAAACCCTGTGCGCCGGCAGGCGGGCAGGCGCGTTATGCTGGGGGTCTGCATCCATGTTGCGCCGGGGGTGAGCCACGATGTCCCGCATCTGCCAGTTTTCTCAACGCCTGCGCAGCCGATCTTTGACATCGGCATCGCTGCTGCTGCTTTCGACTCTCGTACTGATGCCGGCCCTGCTGCTTGCGCAGGGACCTACACCGGGCGAGCAGCGCGCGGTGCGGGCGTTTGACGCAGCGCGGGCGGACAAGGCGAATGCGTTGACGCTGGAGGCTTTTCTGGCAAAGATGCCCAAGGGCGGCGACCTGCACATGCATCTCTCCGGCGCGGTCTACGCGGAGACGTTTCTGAAGGAGGCTGCGGCAGACAATCTCTGTGTCAATCCAAAGTCGCTGAGCCTGGTGAAGAACGCGGGGCTGAGCAATGCAGGGCCGATCTGTCCGGAGGGAGATGTGTCCGCGGCCAGCGTCTTCCAGAATCAGCGGCTCTACGATGCGCTGGTCGATGCCTTTTCGATGCGCAGCTTCGTTCCGTCGGCGGGCGTCAGCGGGCACGACCAGTTCTTCGCCACCTTCGACCGCTTCGGCGCGCTCGACAAGTCGCACGCCGGCGAGTGGCTGGACGAGGTGGCCACACGCGCGGCCGCGCAGAACGAGCAGTACCTGGAAATCATGTTAACCCCCACCTTCGCCCACGCCGCCCAACTGGGATACAAGATCGGCTGGCCAGAAGACTCCATCTCCAACGTCACGCCCGCAACTCTTGCCGGTCTACGCGACAAACTCCTCGCCTCGGGCCTGCGCGATGAAGTTGCCGTTGACAGCGACGAACTCCTCAGAGCCAAAGCGCCTTGGATGCTTTTGCATTGCGCCGAATCCTTCGGAACCCTCGGATCGGCACACACTCCGACAGCGAACTCGGCGACTACCCCCAACGATCGGCAACCGAGCGCGCCATTTGCCTGCATCAGAATCCACTGGCTCTACCAAGTCCTGCGTGGCTTTCCGCCGCAACAAGTCTTCGCCCAAACCCTGCTCGGCTTTGAGGTCGCCAGCGCCGACCCCGATGTCGTAGGCATCAACTTTGTCATGCCCGAGGACGGTCGCATCTCCATGCAGGACTACCACATTCAGATGCAGATGCTCGATTATCTGCACAGCGTGTATCCAAAGGTTCACATTTCGCTGCACGCGGGCGAGCTTGCGCCGGGGCTGGTGCCGCCCGATGGGCTGAAGTTCCACATCCGCGAGGCGGTCGAGTTGGGCCACGCAGAGCGCATTGGGCACGGCGTCGATGTAATGTACGAGACGGACCCGCGCGGGCTGCTGCGCGAGATGGCCGCGCGCCATGTGATGGTGGAGATCAACCTGACCTCGAACGACGTGATCCTCGGCGTCGTTCCCCCGCACCATCCGCTGCCGGAGTACCGCGCGGCGCATGTGCCGGTGGCGCTCTCAACCGACGACGAGGGCGTCTCGCGCATCGACCTGACGCACGAGTACGTGCGCGCGGCGATGGAGTACGGGCTGGGCTATCTCGATCTGAAGGCGATGGCGCGGACCTCGCTGGAGCACAGCTTCCTGCCCGGCGAGAGCCTGTGGGCGAAGCCGGACGTGTTTACGCAAGTCAACGCGGCGTGCGCGGGGCAGGCTTTGGGCGCGGCGTCTCCAACGGCGAAGTGCAGGTCGCTGCTAGCATCCAGCGAGCGGGCGGCCGAGCAGTGGGAGCTGGAGCGCCGCTTCGCTGCCTTTGAAGCGGGCCTGCCGTAGTTCGCGTCTGAAGCGAAGGCGCGCGCGTCAGTGGTTATCCCGGTGCGCTACCATTCTGGTGCGCGATTCCTGCGCGAGGAGTTGGGATGAGGATTGCAGTTGGAGTGGGGTTGGCGGCGGCGTTGGCTGTGGGGACGATGGCGCAGAGCGCGTCTGCGGCGGTTGTTGGCGTTGCGACCGTGAAGCTCTGCGACGTGCGGACGTATGGCGCAAAGGCGGATGGCGTCACCAAAGACACCAAGGCAATCCAGGCTGCGGTGGAGGACTGCGCGAGCGCGGGCGGCGGAACGGTGCGTCTGAGCGGAGGAACATTTCTCACCGGGCCGATT
>Ga0208189_1001096_pt1 | contig 12549 bp, 10 predicted proteins | sample June2015DPH_10_5_FD_184702 | JGI IMG/M metagenome (GOLD analysis project Ga0208189, IMG submission 184702) | Peatland microbial communities from SPRUCE experiment site at the Marcell Experimental Forest, Minnesota, USA - June2015DPH_10_40... | ecosystem: Environmental > Terrestrial > Soil >... | reverse complement strand
TATGGATTTCCAATAAACCTCATAAAATCAAATTTAAACCTGAATGTAAACGTCAATTATTCCCGAATACCCGGTATAATAGATAATTTAGATAATTACGCTAATTCAGACACCTATGTTTTAGGATTTGTTTTAGGAAGCAATATCAGCGATAGAGTTGATTTCACTCTATCAACATCAAATAGTTATAATCATGTGACAAATTCTTCAACCATGGGCACAAATAGTAACTATTATATGCAAAACTCAGCATTCAACTTCTATTGGCGTTTTTGGGCAGGGTTCGTGTTCCAAAATGAGTTGACAGATCAATACAATGGCGACGTATCCAGTCCTATCAGAAAAAATACATTAATCTGGAATATGAGTATGGGAGTTAAGTTCTTAAAAAACGACAATGGCGAACTTAGATTTACAGCTAATGATATATTAAATCAAAACGTAAGTATACAACATAATGTTACCGATACGTATACTGAAGATGTAAGAACAAACGTTCTGGGTAGATACTTCTTGCTATCTTTTATTTATAATGTGAGAGTATTTAATTATTGAAAGATCAAAAAAATTACAGATTGAAATATTAAGAAAAAAGAGTTATTTACAAAGTTTCAACAATTTCAAGCCAGCTTAATTTTGGATGAGCAATTAAATTATCAGAAATATTTTCTTGAAAATTTATCTATTTAGCCAAAAAAGAATTCATTAAAATTCGCTTGCAGATTAAAAGGACCAACTTGTGTTGGTATGACTTTTTACCAAGTTTTTAAATTCTGAATATTGATATGAATTTTTTTGAAGTTTACACCTTGATAACTTTTTCCTTGTTCTATTTCATATAGGTCTGCTATCTTTTTAAGCTGTTCATTTACCTGTCTTTATCTTTCCTTCTTCTTTCCCACCTATAACAAATTCATTTGTTTAACAAAAACCATCTTTAACATAGCTGCCATATGGAAAGATTTAGCAGGGTTTTGTACTTGAGAAAAGGTAATTGTAAAAGTAGTCCCTTCACCTATTTTACTTTTCACATCTGTAGTATTCAACTCTATTATTGTTGTAGTCAGAAATTACAAAAATTTAATTGTAGCTTTATTGACTTAAAGATGATTTTAAAAAGAATTAAAAAATATTGGTTAACGTATAATTTTAAATCTATATGCCAGCTAATATTTTTTAATAAAAAATTAATTTTTTTCAATTAAAGCTGTCAGGCTTTTAGCAACCCCAGGCCGGCATAATAAAATAAATCCATTCTCTTTTGCGATATTTATTGTCGCCTGAAACTGTTTTTCATCAACATGACCTTTTGGCTCTGCAATTAGCATAATCCCCTTTTTCTTCATAGCTTGATATACTTCTTTAAAAAGAATTGAGACATCCGGAACTTCATGCAAGACTGCAAATGCAAGTGCAAAATCAATTTCCTCTTTTATGTCGCTTATTTCTAATGAACCCGGAGAACACCGCCTAAATTCCATCCTGTCAGATATCCCGGCTTTGCGAGATTTTTTCTCAAGCACATCCAGCATTTTTTGCTGAAGATCGACACAAACTACCTCCCCAGTTGCTCCAACTATTTTGGACATAGGAATGCTGAAAAACCCCATTGCGCTCCCTATATCCATCACCTTCATCCCTTTTCTAATATAAGGACGCAATATTGTATGTGGATTTTGAAATAATTTTCTGACAGGACTTGCAAGTAAATACCCTATCCACACAGGACAAACACGTTCAGGCATATAATTTCCCTTCTTAATATTTTTTATTGTTTATGACGCTATTGAATTAACGACCATAATTCATGTTGATTTTGCCATGTCCTATCAATTAAGACGATTCAATATAAAAAAATATTTTGACTCTATGATATTATACAAAATATTTTAATTTGTATTTGACCGCAGAAAATCCGACAAGAATTTGGGCTATAGATCGTCAATTTTAGAATTATGAATCAAAGCACATGGGAATTAACAATCAGTTAATTTGAATAATTTCATATAATTACTTATTTTGATTCATTATATATAATATAATGAATCAAAATAAGTATAAGCCCGTTAAATGAAAAAAATCCGATTACTGGTAGTTGAAGATAACCGATTCCTTCGAGATGGCATAACTGCTATGATTGAAGAACAACCTGATCTTAAAGTTGTAGCTTCATTCGGGGACTGCACAAAATCTATATGGAGCATTAGTAAATCGAAACCTAATGTGATTCTTCTTGATCTTGGTTTACGAAATCAAAATAGTATACAAGTTGTAAAATTGGTTAAGAAGGATTTCGCCGACATAGGAATAATTATAATGGATCTTATTCCTCTGGAGTCAGATGTCTTAGATTTTGTAAAAGCCGGTGTATCGGGGTTTATTCTTAAAGACGCAACAACCGACGATTTTCTAAGAACCATTCGGTCAGTTGCTTTGGGAGATAAAGTTTTACCACAGCATTTAACCGAATCACTTTTTTCACAAATTGTAGAATATGCAATAAACCATTCAAATGCATCTAAGCTAATTGAATCTGTAAGAATGACAAAACGTGAGCGTCAGGTAATTGAATTGGTTGCCGATGGTTTGACTAATAAGGAAATTGCTCAGAAACTTCATCTCTCAACCTATACTGTAAAGAGTCATATACATAATATACTTGAAAAACTAGCTCTCCATACAAGGGTGCAAATTGCAAACTATGCACATACATCCGACAGTTATGAAACCATAACTGACAGAATTTCAATGATTGATTAATAACCTTATTAAAAATTTTGATATGTAATGACGTTTTCTTTCTAAATTTTTAATTCTAATTGCAAGTAATATTTCTTTCCTAAATTGACTTCCATATTATCGGACCGATAGACCATCCGGTATCAAAGGATTAATCCTTTTTTCATCCTTTAGAGGTATTTATAGTGTAAAGTACCTTTATTAAATTTTGCTGTATTTTGACGATTAGCGATAAATAGTCGGGGGATAGACTATTCTCATCCTAATTATAGCATTCAAATATAGATAGAAAAGGATAATAGGCACTGATATGAACCGTAAGCTTCAAGTCGGAATAATTGATCTCGTTTCAAAAAAACCTAACAAGAAATTGTTCGCCAGAATAATGTATGCGAATTTTGCAAGCATTATGCCACAAGTTGTCGGAGTGTGGTGTGAAGAAGAAGGCCATAATGTTACTTATATTTGTTATACCGGCACTGAAAATTTACTCGATGAATTGCCTAAAAATGCCGATATAATTTTTATCGGGGCATTTACTGAATCTGCTCAAACAGCTTATGCATTGAGTAATTTACTACGATCTCGAGGGGCTGTTACGGTATTGGGCGGTCCCCACGCACGCTGTTATCCGGAAGATTCGAGAAAGTATTTTGATTATGTTACAGGATTTACAAATAAAAATATTATCGATGAAATACTGCAGGATTGTTCGCCTCATCGCCCTTTTGGCTTACATCTGAATGCTCAAAAGCAGCCCTCATCACTTCCCGGAGTAAGAGAACGATGGAAATTTATTGAACCAACTCTTAAAAAAGCTCCTTTAATAAAAATGGTTCCTATGCTTGGCAGCCTGGGATGCCCATACACATGCAATTTTTGTATTGACTCTACGGTAGCTTACCAGCCGTTGAATTTTGAGGTGATGAAAGAAGATTTATCGTTTCTTCTCACAAAATTTAAACGCCCTCTTGTTGGTTGGCATGACCCAAACTTTGGTATAAGATTCGAAGATTATATGAATGCAATCGAAGAGTCTGTACCGGAAGACCGTATAGATTTTATAGCTGAAAGTAGTTTGTCTTTATTATCTGAACCTCATGTTAAACGGTTAAGACGAAATGGTTTTAGGGCAATGCTGCCGGGAATAGAATCCTGGTTTGATCTTGGAGGTAAATCTAGGACTGGCAGCATGACGGGGATGGATAAGGTTTTGCATATTTCAGAACAAATCAACATGATCTTAAGGTATATCCCTTATGTTCAGACTAATTTTGTCTTAGGACTTGACGTGGATAAGGGTGAAGAACCCTTCGAGCTTACAAAAAGATTTGTTGATTTGACACCCGGCGCGTTTCCCGGCTATTCTCTTCTTTCTGCTTTTGGACGGGCAGCGCCGCTTAATTTAGAATATCAGCGTGTTAATCGTGTTTTGCCTTTTCCATTCCATTTTCTTGATAATAACCATGCAATGAACGTTGTTCCGGCAAATTATTCATGGCCTGAATTTTATTCTCATATTATCGATCTCGGTAAACATACATTTTCCTGGAAAGCAATCGCTAAACGATTAATAGCAACTAAAGCAACAATACCAAGATGGATGAATGTCGTACGCGCTATTTCGGAAGAAGGATTTGGCAGAATTAGATTTAACGAAGAAATATATAAACATTTACAAAACGAAAAAGGATTCCGCAACTATTTTGAGCAGGAGACCACAGAACTTCCGCAATTCTATAAAAATTTTGTAAAACAGGATATGGGTCCACTCTGGGAATGGCTACCTGAAGGAGCTATGTTCCATGATCCTAATGCTTATCTTGAAACTATTGAGCAACGGGTTGCAGTATAACTATATATCCTAAATTTATTTTCTTGGTAAAAGGTCTCTTTATTAGAAAAAATTAGTCGCTTTGATTACTGATTTATCTTTCGTCTCTACTTGGATTTTTTATGAAAAAAATTCGATTGTTACTACTTGAAGATAATCGCCTTCTCCGTAATGGGATTATTGCGATGCTTAAAAGCCAAGTCGATATCAACATTATTGCAGCTTCTGGAAATGGTGAGAATACCGTCATAATGCTTCGGAAATTAAAACCGGATGTTATCATTTTGGATTTGGGTTTACAAAGTCAAAACAGTTTAACAATTGTAGAGATTGTAAAGAAAGATTTTCCTAACGCAAAGGTTATTATGATGGACTTTGCCCCCGTAAGGGGGGATATTAATCAATATGTTAAAGCAGGTGCGTCCGGGTTTATTTTAAAAGATACGACGCTGGATGATTTCCTCCTAACCATACGTACAGTTGCAAAAGGTACAAATGTTCTTCCGCCATATTTAACTAATTCCCTTTTCACTCAAATAGTTGAACATGCACTGAAGGATGGCAAAACAAAATTGCGAGATGCCGTACGCATGACCAAACGTGAACGGGAAGTTATTGAATTAATTGTCGAAGGCCTAAGCAATAGGGAAATCGGACAAAAGTTGAAGGTCTCAACTTATACTATCAAGAGTCATATTCATAATATCATGGAGAAACTTGCACTGCATACTCGTTTGGAAATAGCCAACTATTCTTACAACAACAGAACATTAAAGACGATTGCAGATAACATCACAACGGTTTAGAAGGGGAAAGTTGTAATATCTTAGGTAATTTAAATAATACTGGAATAAATAAATAAGAGTTGCATAATTATTGGTGCAGATTAATTATATTGTATACCTTATAAGTTGAAAGGAATGAAAACCATGAGTAAAAGTCAAGACAGTAAAAAAAATACGAAGAAGCAAGCTGCTAAAACCATGAAAGAAAAAAAGGCGGCTAAACGGGATAAAAAGAATAGTAAACAAAAAGGTGTTGTAGATCTATAATATATCTCGTAAAAAAAGAAGCCGTTATCAAGATAAAATTATTAAAAGTTAATTTTATTGTTGGTTCTTTGTATTAATGGCGATACGAGCCGTTAACTTTGTCAATCCTAAAAATTATTTCAGGATATGAGAGGACCGCTAACTTTTATATTTTTAAAAATTATGACTGTGAATAAACCGGTTACAATTTTAATGGTAATAAACTGCGTCTGATAAACCATAAATTAATTTTGTTATCTAAACAATCCATTGAAATAAAAGTCAATTCTTTCAGTGCCGTTTTAAAATTATTCTCAGACAGAATATACCTATAAACATGTTACCAATGCGAGCCAACAGAATATTGATTTGCTTTTGATGGCAAATAGTTTCGTTTTTAGTACATTAAAGTTTGATTTTTTTTAATTCAATGATTCTGGAATATAAAAATAGATTAAAATACAAAATACCCTTTATTATATTAGGACTTATTGGGACAAGTGTAGTTTTTTATCTTGTAAGTCTTTACGGTGCAGGGATTTCCCCGGACTCAGTTTATTACATATCGGTAGCAAGACATATTGCGGATGGTACAGGTTTTGTCGGTTATGATAGTTACTATTGTGTGCTTCAGCCTCCCCTCTACCCTTTATTATTAGCTGCGATAAAAACAATACTGTTGATGGATCCATTATTATCTTCAGGCTATATTAATTCTATTCTCTTTGGTTTAATAGTTTACTTCTCCGGTTTATTCTTATTAAAACACTTAAATTCCTTTACATTAGTAATATTAGGAACGATTTCTATTTTGCTTTCATTCGTATTTATTCAAATATCTATAATGGCGTTGTCGGAATCCCTTTTTATTTTGCTAGTACTATTATATCTCTACTACTTTGAAAAATATAAAGTCAGGGGAAATATCACTTCTCTTATTCTTTTATCAGTTACGACAGCATTGGCTTGTTTAACCAGGTATATAGGAGTTATAATAATTTTAACCGGCTTAATAAGTATTTCTCTTCAGAAAAATAATCTATTTAAAGAAAAACTCAGACACACAATAATTTTTATATTCATTACATGTATGCCTATTGGTTTGTGGGTTACCAGGAACATTTTCCTTTCAGGCACTCTTGTAGGGCAGCGTGCTGATTCATCGTACACTTTATTTGAAAATATAAGGTTTTTATTCAATACCATCCTTCAATGGTATTTACCAATGCAGATTACAGGACAGCAATTAATTTTTGCTTTTCTAACAATAGCAACATCTTTGATATTAGTTCTAATAAAGGGGGGAGAGAAAATATGGATAGTCTTAAAAGAAATATATCCGGGCTTAATTTTCATTTTATTGTATGCAGGAATGATCGTAATTTCTTCTACGACTACCGCATATGATCATATTGGGAACAGATTATTATCACCGATTTATATCCCCGTATTTTTTATATTCTGTATTATGTGCGATAAAATTCTTAAATGGTTATCGAAATATTTTAACAAAAATTTAATAACTATCTTTTTCGCCGCAGGTATAATTATCTGGATGATATATCCTGTGGGGAAAACCGTTTATATAATCAATGACTATATTAGATCATCAGGTTTTGGATATAACAGCTACTATTGGCATAAAAGAGAAATAATCAAATATCTTATCGATCATGAAGAGCTAAGGAATAAATATATATTTTATAGTAATGTTCCGGAAGCTGCATATATTCTTGCTAATATCGAAGCCCGTTGGAGCCCTGCCAAAACACTTTACAACTCGACTCGACTAATAAATGTCAATTCAAATTTCCAAGAGATTTGGAAAGGAAAGGACAAAGTTTGCTTGGTTTGGTTTGATAAGGTTGACCGGCAGTTTCTTTACTCAATTGATGAACTGCAAAAAAGTACACATATGATAAAAGTGGCTCAGTTTAATGATGGTACGGTTTATACAATTACAAAATAAGTATTTGAAAAACTGCATGCACACAATTTTATCATCATTATAAGACCAATGAGAATCCGCCACAAATCTTAAAAATTAATTCAATTCCTAATAAATAATAATTTATTAATGTGAGTTATTCATTCCAATTATATATTTGTATTCGTTTTTATAAGAATAACAAGAAAAGGCTGTGATAAAGTGGACACAAAGATACGAGCGTGGGTAGCTTCGGCAAATATGGGATACGGACATATGAGGGCAGTTCATCCTTTAAAGGAAATTGCTGAAGATGATATTATTTTGGCCGGCGCAATTGATTCCATATCTTCTTCGGAAAAAAGATTATGGGCGAGAATGATCCGTGTATATGAGTTTTTATCACGTGCAAAAGGTATTCCTTTTATTGGCAGTCCTGTTTTTAATATTTTGGATTCTTTCCTTCGCATACCTTCTTTTTACCCGATGAGAAATTTATCAAACAGAACATTCCAGGTAAATCTATTAGAATCAAGCATAAAACAAGGATTATGTTCAGGTATGTTGAAAAAAATCCATACAAAGCATTTACCTCTTGTAACTTCATTCTTTGCACCTGCAATTGCTGCCGATATGGATGGATATGACGGTATCTTCTGTATAATTTGCGACGCCGATTTAAACAGGGTTTGGGTTGCCAAAGAGCCATGGGAAAGCAGGATAATTTATTTTGCGCCTTGTGGTAAAGCCGCACAAAGGCTACTTGCTTATGGCGTACCAACTGATAGAATTTTTACTACCGGTTTTCCATTATCGAATGAACTGCTTGGAGGCAAGAATTTGGCAGTATTAAAATCTGATTTGGCGCAGCGATTATTCTACCTTGATCCTAATGACCGGTTTTGGCCCCTGCACGGGAAAAATGTTGAGTATTTCTTGAGTAAAGAGAATTGTAAATTTAATGATACCAGGAAGCTGACGATTACATATTGTGTGGGAGGAGCCGGAGCTCAAAAAGAAATAGGAAGGACGATAGCTCTCAGCTTGAAGAATAAATTAAAAGCAGGCAAAATTATTTTAAATTTGGCTGCCGGAACAAAAGAAATGGTTAAAGACTATTTTGAAAATGTGAAAAGAGAAATTGCCGATGGTTCCGAAAATATTAATATTATTTTCTCTGAAAAATTAGATGACTATTTTGATAAATTTAACAAATCTATGCATACAACTGATATACTCTGGACAAAACCCAGCGAGTTATCGTTTTATTCTGGTTTAGGGATACCGATTATCATGTGTCCTCCTATCGGTTCACAGGAACAGTTTAATACAAAATGGTTGTATGAAATACAAGCAGGCATTAAACAGGAAAATCCTGAATATACAGACCAGTGGCTGTTTGATTTATTATATAAAGGCAGGCTTGCGGAAGCCGCATGGTCTGGATTTTTGAAGGCAAGAAAACTCGGCAAATTTAAAATACTTGAAATCCTTGAAACAGGGGAAATGATACGTGAAGATTCACCAATTCTTCGTTAACCGGACATGAATCAGAAAAAGAAATATCTGTTATTATATCTTAAAACCGGCGGCGGTCATTTGGCACCGGCAAAATCAATCGCAAAAGTTCTTGAACAAAATTATAATAATGGAATAGAGCCTGTTCTAATTAATGGCTTTGAAGAAACGAATTTCATTGTTAAATATTTAATAGAAGACGGTTATAGGAACCTTCAGGCGAAAGCAAAATGGTTTTATGAAGCTTTATACGTCTTATTTAAAATTAACTTTATTGCCCGTTTCTACTATACGTTAATTTCATTTTTTGTAAAACCTTATCTTAGAAAAGTTTTTAGTTCAACAAATCCGGATAAAGTTATAATATTTCATTTCTTTCTTATTGAACCTGCATATAATGTTATCAAGGAACTAAATATGCACATCCCTTTGATTACGGTAGTTACTGATCCTTATACTGCACACCCATTGTGGTTTTTCAGAAAGGAACAAAATTTTGTCGTCTTTAGTGAAAGATTAAAATCGCATTGTTTAAAAAGAGGGATAAATGAAAATAATATAAATGTTTTTCCGTTTATACTTAGTGATAAATTTTCAAATCCACTAGATCCGGCAAAAATTCCCGAGCTTAAAAGAGAGATGGGGTTTGCAGCCGATAAAAAGATTATACTCATTTTAGGCGGTGGTGATGGCATTCCAAAAGGTTATAGAATATTAAGAACGCTTGTTCAAAACCTGGATAATGTTGAAATTGCAATTGTGTGCGGAAAAAATAAATCGCTCAGTAAAAAAATTGAGAGACTAAAAAAGAAATACGGTAATTCCGACATTAAAGTTTACGGCTATGTCGATATTATATATGAACTGCTGAATATCTCCGACCTGGTGATTACAAAATGCGGAGCTTCCACATTTATGGAAATCGTAATGAGTAAAAAAATACCTATTATAATAAATTATATCTGGGAACAGGAAAAAGGCAATATGGAATTCCTGGTGAATAAAGAAATGGGAATTTATGAACCGAATGTTAAAAAACTTTCCCGGTTAATAAATGAGTTATTAAAAGACCCTGTTAAATGTTCCTTATATATCGAGAATATAAAAAGGGAATCATTGCAAAACGGTAATATAATGGTAGCCGAATTTATCAATAATTTTTGGTAAATATAACATAAAACACACCAATAAGGACTACTTCCTAAACGGAAATTCGAATCATCTTGCTTATATTTGCGGGACTAATTTCAACAAGAAACTGTAATTTTTATGATAAAAGCGACTAATCTGACAAAGAAGTTTGGTGATTTTACTGCGGTAGACAATATTTCTTTCAATGTAGAAAAAGCAGAAATATTTGGGTTTCTTGGCCCCAATGGAGCCGGTAAATCAACAACAATTAAAATGTTAACTACCCTGCTGCATCCTACAAGCGGTGAAATTGAAATAGACGGAATTAATCCTCGCCATCATCAGAATAAAGTACGTGCGTCTTTCGGCATTGTTTTTCAGGATCCGAGTTTGGATGATGAACTTACCGCTTATGAGAATATGCAGTTCCATGCTGTGCTATATAAAGTACCTAAAAACGTCAGAATCAACAGAATTGAGGAACTGCTGAAGTATGTTGAACTGTGGGAAAAGAAAAACGAACTTGTAAAAAACTATTCGGGTGGCATGAAGCGGAGGCTGGAAATTGCACGCGGTTTTCTACATCATCCTAAAATTATTTTTTTGGATGAGCCTACATTAGGATTGGATCCGCAAACAAGAAACTACATGTGGAGTTACGTACAAAATTTAAATAAACAGGAGCAGACAACCATTTTCTTTACCACTCATTATATGGAAGAAGCAGATAAAAATGCCAGTAGAATAGCAATTATTGACCACGGTAAAATCATTGCCAGCGGCACGCCCGCACAATTAAAAGAACAGACAAATAAAGAATCGCTTGAAGATACTTTTCTTGAACTGACCGGCCATGCAATCCGGGAAGAAGAAGCTTCAGGTCTGGATAAGATGAGAAGGATGAGAAACGCATTTAGAAGAAAATAAGATCGGCTATGGTTTTGTTTTAACTATTATCATTTAGCAATTTGAATTTATATTCTTAAAATAATTTATGTCAACAATTTATATCCTTTGGCTTAGACAATTAAAAAGATATATTCGTTCACGATCAAGAATAATCGGCAGTTTAGGGCAGCCTATATTATTTTTAGTGGCTCTCGGGTTCGGCTTTGGTCCAATTTACCAACGCGCCGGGCAGGGCAGCTATATTGAATTTTTAGCGCCCGGTATTATTGCTATGAGCATCCTGTTCACCGCTATTTTTTCAGGTATAAACATGATCTGGGACCGCCAGTTTGGATTTTTGAAAGAAACCTTAGTGGCTCCTGTTTCCCGAATAAATATTATGTTTGGAAGAATACTCGGCGGGGCAACGGAAGCATTATTTCAGGGCATTTTAGTTTTAATTATATCAATAATAATAGGATTTCATATTCATTCTTATACCCTGTTAGCAATGTCGCTTTTATTTATGGCTTTGATTTCCCTTTTCTTTACTGCACTTGGAACTGCAATTGCTTCCATGCTTCAGGATTTTCAGGGCTTCCAGCTTATAATGAATTTTATTGTTATGCCTGTTTTCTTTTTATCCGGCGCTTTGTTTCCGTTGAACGGACTGCCTAAAGCCTTAACCGTTGTTGCAGACCTCGATCCCCTTTCTTACGGCGTTGACGGACTGCATTTTGCTTTAACAGGCGCCTCCCATTTTGGAGCTGGAATTGATATAATGGTCCTATCGGTTCTTACTTTTATCCTACTTGTCATAGGTAGTTATTTATTTTCTAAGATTGAGGTTTAGAATAAGGGAGAGTTTAGGCAACATTTTGAGATGATATCTTTTTATAGTGGATACAACAAATTATAACTTATACCGATTTTCATGTATGTGTTATTTTGATATTGTTTAAGCTTTATAAAGTCCGATGCCACTTCAAAAATAATATTTATATCTTCATTTAGATTCATAATATATCCGGCGGCGGCGCCTAAATACAATATGATCGATATACCATTATCATTATCCTTTGGAAACGGGATTAAGGAAATGCCGGCATAGGATATTAAATAAAAATCCTGCACTATTCTTAATTCGGGCCCGATATTAAAATATGGTGAAGTGTTATTCAGCCCTATTTCATTAAAAAATCCAATCTGGGTTGGGATATATTCGAGGGGAACACCAAAATTGGAGTTTGAATAACTGATATTAATATAGAACTGTTTTGAATATGATGATAATTTCATATTATCATTTCTTGAATAACCCGGGGAAATAGTTACCCTGTAATAATCCGGATATACATTATCGACACTGTCGTTCTCCTGGTAATATTCTTCATCGTTTTCATTTACTTCAAGAGTATCACTATTTAATTCATTTTGACAAACCGCCTTGTGCTGCAGAAGCAGACAGAACAAAACGATCA
>Ga0208189_1001086_pt1 | contig 12603 bp, 12 predicted proteins | sample June2015DPH_10_5_FD_184702 | JGI IMG/M metagenome (GOLD analysis project Ga0208189, IMG submission 184702) | Peatland microbial communities from SPRUCE experiment site at the Marcell Experimental Forest, Minnesota, USA - June2015DPH_10_40... | ecosystem: Environmental > Terrestrial > Soil >... | reverse complement strand
CTTCACAAGTCTCCATGCGTTCGACAGCCCTTCGTTGAAACTTCCGGGAGTATCGCTTTCTCTTCACTGTGTTCCTTTCCCGGAAACTGTGCCCTATTTTTGTGTGTCAGTTCAAGGGTTCACTCCAGTCTCCCGAAAACAAAAAGAGGCCCTGTCCGACGGCAGAGCCTTCATCGTTCCGTCAATCCAATTTCTCCGCGCCCAATCGCTTCTATAATTTCAAACCCAGCACGCGCACCAGTTTTTCTTCCAACCGTTTCAATTCCAGTTCCCGCGCGTGTTCTTCCCGGGTCCGGTCGTTCAGAGCATCCTTCAACAACCGCAGATTCTGCCGCAACTCCATCTGCCCAAGCGCCAGCCGGCTCAGTGACTTCAGCGCTTCCTTCTGTGCCTCATCCAATTCCCGCGGCTGCCGGTCAATCACGCACAGCGTCCCCAGGGCAAAGCCTTCCTCATTGATGAGCGGCGCGCCAGCATAGAAACGGATGTGCTGCTCGTCCAGCACCATCGGATTGTCGCGAAACCTCGCATCGTTCCGCGTGTCCGGCACGATGAACAGGTCCTGCTGCTGGATGGCGTACGCGCAAAACGATGTTTCGCGCGGCGTCTCGCGAATCTCCACGCCCACCTTCGACTTGAACCACTGCCGGTGATCATCCACCAGCGACAGCATCGCGATGGGCGTCTTGCAAACATAAGCCGCCAGGACCACCAGGTCGTCAAAAGTTTGTTCGGGTTCCGTATCGAGAATCGCGTAGCGGTCGAGTGCGGCCACGCGAGCCAACTCAACGCTTGGAGAGGGTGCGCTCATTTCCGGCTCCGGGAGCCTGCCATTGGGACGGGCAGGTTTGCGCGGGGAATCATACTCCAGAGCATACGGTCTGCCCAGCGTTTCATCCGGTGCCATCTGAATCCCTTGGAGATTCTCGCGCTTCAATGTCATGCTCTAATGGTTCTTAGACGGCTCCTGGATTTAATGGGATGCATCTTCGGAGGGATTCATGAAGCGTTTGCAGATCGTCGCCGGTATCGCTTTGATTGCTCTTGGCTTGGCCCTGGGCACCACTGCCTGGCCTCAGAAGCCGTCGCCCGGCATCGGCGACCGCGAGCGGGAACGCCGCAGCTTCGCTATCAACCTGGTCCGCGCCATCCAGAAGGCCCAGCTCGATTTCAAATCCAAGCATGCGATTTACGCCAATTGGGACTCCCTCATCGGCAACAGCTACTTCACCTCAACCGGCACCAAATGGGCCTCCCCGGACTTCCCCACGGTCGGCCAGGCACTCTACGGCAGCGGCCCGGAAATCGTCCCCGGCTGGAGGTTGCGCCTGAATGTCTCCCATAGCGGCAGCGCCTACGACTTGTTGCTCGAGGATGTCAACGATCCCAAATGCGGCTACGCGGCCCTGACCGACGAGCGCGGCACAATTCGCCAAGCCAAGTCCCTCGAGTGCCCGATCCAGTAAAGGTGGACTCGCGGCCACCGGACTACTGTTGTACAGGCGGGCGGCGCAAACGTTGCGTCCTAAAAAGAATTTAGGTGCCGCACCATTCGGGGTTTGGTTTTTCAAAGGGTGCGTGCCCTTCGCGCCCGCCGCTTTCTGGAGGGCGGGTTTAGAGTCGCCGTCTTTTGCTCGTATCCTCTTGGTTCCTTGGAGATCACATGGAGAACGTGAACGACCGAAGTTGGATCGCCCTATTGAGCCTGGTTATGCTGTTGGTCGCTATGGCAACCACCTGGTTCCGGTTGCGTCACCTACCCTCAATGCGACCATGGTTGGTGCGTCATGTGATCGGGAATTTTGTCCTGGCCATTGGACTCATCGCAGCTTGGAGTTACGACCTTGCCCTTTTCTATTATGTCGCGATCGTGGTGGGTGTCTTTGTCATGTGGATGTGGGGAACTTGGAAGCTTCGTGACGCTGTCCAGAAGCACAAGTAAGCAACATCGACGAGCCGCTCCTGGCATCTTGTTGGAGGACTACGAGCGTCTATGAAGCGGATGGCCTGGGTTCGGTCACATCAATGACGAACGGCTCGGGAACAATCGCGAACAGGTACACTTACGATTCCTTTGGAAAGCTGGATGCATCTACCCGCACGCTCACGATTCCCTTCCACTATACGGGTCACAACTTCGTCACTGAAACCGGGCTCTGCTACTACCGCGCCAGATACTACGACCCAACTGCCGAGTGGCGTTTAGCGGCACACACGGCCCGGCGAAATGCGGTTGCTCCCCAGTCGAGCGTGAGCGCCGGGGCAGCGGGAGCAGAGCGGCGCTAACGCGCCAGGTGGGGGATAGACGCATCACCCCATGTTTGGACGCGGAGTGCGGCGGTGTATAATCAGGGCATGGGTAGGCATGTGATTCACATTTCGGAGAAAGAAGCCGCCGCAACCGATGTTGCGACGCTCCTGGCCCAAGTGCGCGCGGGCGCGGAGATTATCATTGAAAAGGACAAACGGCCAGTTGCCGTGCTGCATCCCGCAGAATCGGTCCGGCGCACTATTTCCGAATGCGTCTCGTTGCTCCCCGAAGACTCAATCAATACCATTGATGCTGACTTCTCCAAGGACGTTGAAGCAGCTGTCGCGAGCCATCGCGAACCTCTTGACCCGCCCGCATGGGACTGATCCTCGACTCAAGCGTTTTGATTGCAGCCGAACGGCAAGGCAAAAACGCTCGGCAAGTCTTGAGCGCCATCGCCCAAGAGGTCGGCGAAACCGAAGTCGGTAACACGGTGGTGACGTTGATCGAACTGGCGCACGGAGCCGCCCGCGCTGATTCTCCTGAGCGAAAATCAAAGCGCGAGAAATTCATCGAAGAATTGCTGACTGCGATGCCCGTTTACCCGGTCAGCGCGTCAATGGCCCTGCGCGCCGGTCAACTTGACGGACAGAGTCAATCCCGTGGGGTAAAAGTCCCTCTTGCTGACTTATTGATCGGCGTGGCCGCACTCGAACTTGGTTATGGCGTAGCTACGGCGAATCTTCGACACTTCCGGCAGGTGAGCGGGCTGTCGGTCATCCAGCTCTGACGACAAAAACAAGGACAATCCCCGTATTGGCGTTGCCGGGCGCCAACCTTAGATGGACAGTGCGCGCAAAAGTTGGAGGGAATTTCCAATCAATCCGCGGAAGAAGCGCGTACCGGCTCTTCCTCCGGTTGCATCTCACGCAGGGGCAGAACCGAGAAGTATTTGTACCGGCAGGGTTCGCAACGCAACGCCGGCACGCCGAGTAGCCGCCAGACGATGCCCAGCGCGCCATGCACATGCTCCGGCGAGATGTGCTGCAATTCGAGGTTGCCGCAGACCGGGCAGTGTGCGTGAAACGTATCGCTCAGCGCCATCAGCCGCGCATAAAATCTCGTGTGGCAGGCCCGGCAACGCCACGGGAAGACACCAATTGCGCTTAACGCATAGTCCGCAACCGACCGGCGCCGCGAACGTCGAGCACCATGCTCTTTGCAGATGGGGCAGGTCATCGAGGGTCTGGGCTGTCCTCCGCCTTTGCGCTCAGAATAGGGCAATGTCCCCCCACCAGGCAAGCTAAACAACGTACTGTTTTCAAAGGTACAATAGGTCCATAAGCTCTAGAGGCTCACGATGGCTAATTACACCGACGCTCATGCCAAGGCGGGTATCGCCGCCGCTCTGCCCAAGCTGGAAGTCTGGCCCAACCAGTATCCGGGATACGTCATCACCACGCGCTTCCCCGAATACTCCTCCGTGTGCCCGAAGACCGGCCTGCCTGACTATGGCGCCATCACCATTCAGTACCAGCCCCGCAAATCCTGCATCGAGCTGAAGTCCCTGAAAATGTACCTGCTCGCTTACCGCAACCTCGGCATCTTTTACGAAAACGCCGTCAACAAAATGCTTCACGATTTGGTGGATGCCATGCACCCCGAATGGTGTGTCGTCAAAGGCGAGTTCACGCCCCGTGGCGGCCTCAGCACCTCCGTCTTTGCCCGCTGGCCCCGGCGCCCGGCCTCCCGCTCGCCCCGGCGTAAGCCACCCGGCAATTCACGCTGAGCCCGATGGACTTGTCACAAAACAAATTGCATAATCCTTATGTTACCGCTTCATGTCCAGGACTTTCATTTCTGAGGAGGGAGAATGAGTATTTCTCCAAACGTGCCGGATCCGCAGGAGTCTTATCACTACGAAAACTTGGGTACACCCCGCTGGATTATCGTACTGTTTGCCGTGCTGCTCGTTGCGCTGGGTCTGCTTGCCTACGCCGGTTATTCCGTGCAGACACGCCTGCAGCAGGAGTTCGCCAAATCCGAAGAGCAGAACAAAATTCTCACCGCACAACTCGACCAGGCCAACGCGCGCCTCGCTGATCTCAAGGGACAGATGGATGTCACCTCCCAGAAGATTGGCCTGACCCAGGCGGAACTCGCCGACGCCAGGAGCCGCGCCGAATCCATCCGCAAGCAGCAGACCGCTTCCGATCAGCGCCTCTCCCAGGAGATCTCCGCGGCGCAGAAAGAAAGTGAAGCCAAAATCGGCGCCGTCGCCACCGATGTCACCGGCGCCAAGAAAGACATTGAGGCCACCAAAAGCGACCTCGAGGCCACCAAGTCCAAGCTCGATCGGTCCATGGGCGACATGAACGTCATGAGCGGCCTCATCGCCCGCAATCACGACGACTTGGAAGAACTGCGGCGCCGCGGCGACCGCAACTATTACGAATTCACATTGCAGAAGGCCAAGACCCCGCAGCGCGTTGGCCCCGTCCAAATGTCCCTGAATAAGACCGACCCGAAAAAGTCCAAGTACACCATGACCGTCCTCGCCGATGACAAGACCATCGAAAAGAAGGACAAGACCTCCGGCGAGCCCGTGCAGTTCTACGTCAAGGGCAGCGCCAGGATTTCTCCCTACGAAATCGTCGTCTTCGACGTCGGCAAGAATCAGATCACGGGCTACCTGGCTACACCAAAGGACACCGGCGCTGGCGCCCCAGCGGCTCCCGCTCCTGCTCCCGCGAAGCCCTGACCTTCCCCCGTAGGGGCGCAGGACCGCTGCGCCCCTTTAGCCCAGGCCGCAAACGCAGTTTCCTCTTCTGATCACCGGCATTCCGGCAAATCTCGGCCTCTGCCGTCTGCTTTGTTCTCCCCCTGTTCCCTCTTCTGGAAACTCTCCCGGGAACAGGGCTTTCGTCTTTTCCAGCCTGACGCTACGATTCCCTTAGCCTCGATTTTTCCGCTGCGGAGGGCCTATTCCTATGCGCACTCATCGCGCTCGCTCCCTTTCTCTCTCTTTGCTCGTTTCCTCGCTACTTTTCGCTGCCTGTTGTTTCGCGCAGGCTCCGCTGGAGCCCGCTCAACTCCCCGCGCGAACCACTTTTTATCTTATTTGGCGCGGCACTCCCTCCGGAGATGTTCGCAAGGGCAATGCTCTTCTGAGCCTCTGGGATGATCCCGATTCCGCGCCGATGCGCTCCGCGATTGTCGAGTCCCTCCTGAGCGGCTCGCAAAAACAGAAGGACAATCCCAAGCTCTCCCCCGAAGAGCTCGCCCAGTATGCTTCACTGCTCGATAATCCCTTCGTCCTGGGCTACCTGCCGCGCCCGGACTCTGCCGCACCGGCCAAGCCCGCCAAGCCCGATTCCACGAAAATCGCACCCGCGTGGAATGGCCTTTTTTTTGTCTATGATCGTTCCGGCAAAGAAGAACTCCTCACCAAATCCATTCTGCGCCTGCGCGCCGCCGACGCCCAAATCCCGAAACTCACGCCGCTGACCGTCGCCGGTGTCTCCGCTTTGAAAATTGATCGCAAGTCTGGCGTGAACTACTGGGCCGAAACCGGCAAGTTCGCCGTCAGCGCCAGTGAGCTCTCCGTGTTCGAGGAAATTCTGAATCGCCTTGCTGGCAAGGGCGACTCCTCTTCCCTCGCACAATCCGCGGCCTACCAGGAAGCCAAGCCTCTGCTCGCCACGGGCCTCTTTGAATTCTTTCTCCGTGTCCCCCAGCTCAAGGAGTTCGCTCCCGGCACAGACACTTCCGCGCCGCAAGTGCGCGCCATGTTCAACGCCCTCAAACTCGATTCCATCCACGTCCTCGCCGGCCATCTCTCCTTCGAAGGCCCCAGGACCCGCTTACAGGGCGCCATTCTCGGCGACACAACTGCCGGCGAGCTTTTTGATATATGGCCCGAAGGACAAGCGAATCCCGCTTTTCTCTCCTTCTTGACGGCGGACACTGTCTCTATCAGTGATGCGCAAATCAATTTCCTGGGTATTTACGAAACCCTGAAGCGCGCGCTTTCCCAGGCCGGCCCGGACGCCGCGAAATCCGTTGCTCCTGTGGAATTAATGATCCAGACGCGCCTCGGCATGCCCCTGACCGACGCCCTGGCCCTTACCACGGGCGAAATGGCTTCCATCCAGACCAGCCCCACCCTCGATGACTCCAAGCAAGTCTATCTCTTTGGCATTCGCAACAAACCCGAAGCCCTGAAATTACTCCGCACCATTTTCAGCGATCAGATTACTTCCGAGCGCAACGAGGGCTCCGCCACGTATATGAAGATTTCCTTGCGCGGCGGTCAAAGCTCCGCCGGTTTGGCTCAGTGGAACTTCTACTATCTCGCCATGACGCCCGACTTCTTGCTGGGCGCCTCCAAGAGTGACACCCTTCGCGCTGCCCTCGCGCAGCAGGCCGCCAATACTCCGGCTTCTATTCCCCAGAATTTTCTCGCCGCCCGCAAACAGTTCCCCAAAAAACTTAACGGATTCTCCTTTTTCGATTTGCAAAAGCTGGATTGGCCCGCGCTGCGAGAAAAATGGGTCGCCGAAGCCAACAAATCCGCCAAAACAAAGACCGCGAACAATTCCCAAGTTCTCCCCAAACAGGCGAATTGGCTGGACTCGGTTAATCCCGCCGTGTTTTCCCGCCATCTCCATTCCGTGATCGGCGCATCCTGGAAAGACGACAAGGGAGTTCACTTTGACGACTGGCTGGACTAGCCCCACCGGCCTGGCACTCAGCCCCGCACGATCCCCCGTGGGGGCGCAGAACTGCTGCGCCCCAGTTACTGTGGTCTCAAACGGGGCGATTGTTTTTTCTCAACGTCATCCACGCGAATCTCGCTCCATGCAAAGTTTCTTGCTCTGCTCCTTCTCCCTGATTTTCTGAAGACTTCAATCACTTCTTGGCGGGTCTTGCTTCCTGTAGAAGCTGCTCACTCGAATTCCTTCATTGTCTTGGCCATCTCACGCAAACGCTCATCTACCCGCGCGAACACCGTGTCCTTCTCAAATCCGCCATCCCCATTGCGCTGGCCGGCGCGAATCCCGGTCAGCAGCTCGACTCCCTGCTCCACGCGCCCGATCGGCCAGATATGGAATTTCCCGCTCTTCACTGCTTCCAGCACGTCTTCCCGCAGCATCAGGTCCTCGACGTTTGCCGCCGGAATCATCACGCCCTGCGTCCCGCTCAAGCCCTCGATCCGGCAAGTATCGAAGAATCCTTCGATCTTTTCATTGACCCCGCCGATCGCTTGAATATCTCCGCGCTGGTTCATCGAACCCGTCACTGCAATGTCCTGCCGCATCGGAAGCTCGGAGAGCGCCGAAAGCAGCGCGTATATCTCCGTCGAACTCGCGCTGTCTCCATCCACGCCCGAATACGATTGCTCGAAGCAGATGCTCGCCGCCAGTGACAGCGGTTTGTCCTTCGCAAAGCAGCTTCGCAAGTACCCCGCGATAATGTGCACGCCCTTATCGTGGAATCTGCCGCTGAGATTCGCTTCGCGCTCGATATTGATGAGTCCCGCCTTGCCCAGCGCCGCGCTCGCCGTGATGCGCACCGGCTTTCCGAACGCATACCCCCCGATCTCCAGCACGCTCAGCCCATTCACCTGGCCGACGCATGTCCCCGTCAGGTCCACCAGCAGCGTGCCCTCTTCGATCATTTTCCGTATGCGCGTCTCGATCAGGTTGTGGCGCTCCATCTTCGAGGCAATCGCCGAGCGCACGTGCGCCGCGCGCACCACATTTTCCCCCGCCGCTGCCGCCGTATAGTGCGCCTCCCGCGCCAGGTCGGCAATATCCACAAACCGCGCCGTCACTTTGTTCCGGCGCCCCGCCTTTCGCACGCCATACTCGAGAATCGCCGCAAACGCCCCGCGATCGAACGGGAACAGGTTTTCCTTTTCGCTCAGCGCCCGTAATCGCCCGGCGTACTCTTCAATCACGCTATCGCTCAGCGGCATTTCCTCGTCAAACTCCACGCGCACCTTGAAAATTTTGCGGAAGTCCTCTTCATATTCGTACAACAATTCGTAGAGATCGCGATCCCCGATCAGGATCACTTTTACGTTGAGTTCCACGGGCTCCGGCTTCAGCGCCGTGGTCGCAAATGGATAGAACACTTCCAACGGCTGAATCTCCAGCCGCGTGTGGTTCATCGTGCGCTTTAACGCCCGCCAGACTCCCGGCTCGGACAAAGCCTCAATCGAATACATGATCAGGAATCCGCCATCGGCGCGCAGCAGCGATCCGCCGCGCAGGTCCATGAAGTCGCTGCTCCAGCCGCCGCGCGCATCGTAGGCCCGCTGGATCGTGCCAAACAGGTTTGCATAGGTCGGTGTGGTCTCGAAAATCACCTGAGAATCGCTCTCGCTGTTGTGCGACAGAATCACGTTTACGCCATACACGCGGAACGGATCCCTCTCCGGCCCCGGCATCTTCTGCAGCACTTCCGGCTGATCCCCCGTCTGATCCTCTTCCCCCTCGCGCTCTTTAAACGGCCCCAGATTATCCAGCAGGTGATGCCGGACCTCTTCGAGATACTCGGAAACTCCCGCGCCGGGATATTTCTCCTTTAACTCCTCGATCACCCCGTCCACCAGCACCGACGCCGCTTCCTGCTCCAGGTAACTCAGCTCGCTCGCCAGTTCCCGCGAAAGCGTCAGCGTCTTCCGGTACACCACCGTGAATTCCTGCCGGAATTGCTCGTACTTCCGCTCAATCTCTTCCGCCACTCCGCTTTCCAGTTTTCCCTCGTGCACCAGCTTGGAGATATCCTCGATGGGCACCATCTGCCCTTCCAGCACCGGAAAAATCTCCGGCAGCGCCACGGCGCCCACTTGCATGTGCCCGAGCGCAAACTGTTCGCGGGCGATCCGCCGCGTGAAGTCGTCCATCAGCTCCTTTTCGCGCACGGAAAAGCGTTCGACGATTCGCCCCTTCTGCCGCTGGAACGGTTCGCCTTCGAATACTTGCGGAATTCGCCGCCGCAGGAAGTCCACGCCCGCCTGCATGTCTTTCTTGAACACGTTAGCCGAGCCCCGCGGCAGAGAAAGCAGCCGCGGCCGGTCGGGTATCTTGAAGTTATTGACGTAACACCGGTCCAGCGAAGGTTTGGTGGCCGGGTGCAAATCTTCGATCATCTGGGCAATCGTGCCGCCGCGGCTGGTGCCCGCCAATCCGCACACGAACACGTTGTAGCCCGGCGCGGACAGCTCCACGCCCATCTTCAGCGCCCGCAGCGCGCGCTCCTGTCCAACGAATCCTTCGCGTTTCTGCGCCTGCGCCGTGGTTTCAAAGGGCACGCGCGAAAGCTCGCAACGCCACCGCAACTTGTCGGCCGTCAGTTCTGTCGGCATGGTCATCGTCTTGTCGGTCGTTACACTCATTCGAGGGCGTACTCTAGCACAGAGCGTACCACCACGCGCGGAATTTACCCCGGGCGTTACGCTTTCGGTTACGCGCTCTCCTTTTCCAATTGTTCGCGGTGCTCCATATACACCCGGAACACCCCCAGCGCCGCCGCCATGATGGTCGGTCCGATTACCAAACCCAGCAAGCCGAAAACGTCCAGCCCGCCCAGAATACTGATAAACAGCAGCAGATCGTTCAACCGCGATCGATTGCGCATCAGCAGCGGCCGCACCAGGTTATCCAGCACTCCCGCGACGCCGCCGCAGATCGCCACTAAGAGCAGCGCCTTGCCCCAATGGCCGTTGATTCCCAGCCACAGCGCCGCCGGCACCCAAATCAGCGCCGAACCCACCATCGGCACAATCGAAAAAAGGGCGATCACCACACCCATGAACACGGGTGTCCCCAGCCCCGTCAACGCAAACGCTGTTCCCCCCAGGACCCCCTGAATCGCCGCAATCAACAGGGCCACGGCGACGCTCGCAAAAATCAGGTCATGCGATTCCCGCAGCATGTCTTTTTGAATCTCCGCGTCGAACGGGATCAGGTGCCGCAGCGCGTGGACGATCTGTTCGCCATCGCGGAACATGAAAAACAGCGCGAACAGCAAAATGAAGAGGTCCAGAAAGAATGAAAACAGATTCCTCAACCACGAACCTACGCTGGCTGCCAGGTACGACCCGACCTTTTCCGCTCCCTGCCGGAGTGGCCCAATGACGTCCATACCGCGCCATGCCTCCGGCAGGCGGTGCCTTATCCAATCCGTCAAATGCGTTGGCATCCCAACCGAACCAGAGCTGATCGCTGCCTGCACCTGTGCCGAAGCGACGACGGCTTCTCGTGCCGCGTACAACAGCACCAGCAAAACCGGCACAATCAAAAGTACCGTCACACCCACTGTGCAGTACACTGCCGCCCGCGTCGGCGAAGTCTTTCGCAATAGCTTCTCGTACACGGGATAAAAGAAAATCGCCAGGACCGCCGACCACGCCAGCGGCTTCACAAATGGCGCCACGATCTGGAACACCAGGAAACCCAGCAGCAGCAGCGCCCCATAGGAGAGCACCGTGGTTAACCGGTCACTCGTTGTTGTGTTTCGCTTGGCTTGTGTCATCTGCGTTATATAATCCACCCGGTTCGCTTGGAGACGGGCCTCAGGGGGCCCTCAGCTTGCCAGGTCGTCTGCGCGAGGATTTCAAGACGCTATGCCATTTCGCAAAATCCCATTCACGCTCGCGCAGGCTCGCCTCCTTGCTGTACTTGCTTTAATCAATTTTGTCAACTTCGCAGACCGCCAGGTGCTGAATCCCCTGCTTCCCTTGCTTCGTCAGCATTTTGGCGTCAGCGACACGTGGCTCGGTTCCCTCCCGATGGTACTTCTTGTCGTTCTGGCGATCGCCAGTATTCCCTCCGGCTACCTGGCCGATCGCTTCAATGAGCCGAAAATCATTGCTGCGGGCGTACTCTTCTGGAGTCTCGCCGCTATCAGCAGCGGCCTCGCTCCCACCTTTTTCTTCCTCTTCGTCGCCCGCGGATTTGTCGGTATCGGCGAAGCCGCCTATGCCCCTGCCGCGCAGTCCCTGATTTCCGATTCCTTCTCCCGCCGCAACCGCGCTATGGCGCAATCCGTCTTTGCCTCCGGCATGATTCTTGGCGGCGTCTCCGGTCTGGCGCTCGGTGGCATCATGGGAGCACGTCACGGCTGGCAGCACGCCTTCATCATCGTGGGTGTCCTTGGAATCCTCCCAGGGCTATCCGCCCTCAAACTTAAGGAACCTCCTCGGCGTCCTCGCTCGGAAGCCGTCAGCCCTAAAGAGCTTCTTCGCGTACCCGCTTTCGTGGCCATGATCGCAGCGGGCATTTGCATCACGTTCTCCGGCGTTTCTTTCGTCGTTTGGGGCATTGATTACGCCATGAACTACAAGAACTTCAGCCTCAAGGAAGCCGCTCTCTCCCTGGCCATCATCGCCCTGCTTTCTTCCGTGTTGGGAGCGCTCTCGGGAGGATACTTTGCGGACCGTCTCCAGAGGCGGTTGAAGTACGGCCGAATCCTAGTCATCGCCTGTGCCTTCCTCGTCGCTACGCCATTCCTCCTGCTGGCCATCCAGTCGGACGAAAAATGGATCGTTCTTTCGGGCTTCTTCGTCGCCATGTATTTCATGTCGTGGTATCACGGACCGACAACTGCGGTGCTCCACGATCTGACACCACAGCGCGCCCATGCGACTGCCATTGGTGTCTACATGTTCGCCACGCAGCTCCTCGGCGCGCTCGGACCATTGCTGATCGGGCGCATCTCGGACATCAGCGACCTGCAGATCGGCTTGCAGGCCGCCACGGCTGTCATGGTCTTTGGCGCCTTGCTCCTGTTGCTGGTAATCCATTTCGTGCGCCGCGATGGCCTGCACCATCCGCGCCTGGCCGCCTTCCGCGCCGAAGACAAAGCCGCACACTAAACAGCCTTCGCTCTTGTGGCACAGTCACTCCTGAGTGTGCTCTTGGGTTTCTCTTGCTCCTGTAGTGGCCGATCCCGCGTTGCGGGATCGGTTCTTGGGTTTGTCCGTGTAGGGGTCCAGCACGCTGCACCCCATTTCGCCACAATCTTCGCCAATGTGGAGTGCGGCGGCTTGCCGCCGCTTTTACAATTGCCTGCCCCACAACAAACCGCAATTCCTCCCCCGCTCCGCCTCCGCCCATTAGCCCACATTTCTCACAGCTTGGCAGAAGAGGAATGAAGTTTGTTCGAATTGGGGATTGCGAGTTAATTTCGCGGGGTGCTGTTGTTTAGTTGATCCGTTTTTCGCTTGGCGTGAGAGTTTTTCTCTCTCCAAGGCTGTTTCGGCGCACACCTTACCACCGGGTGACATAAGCGAGACAAAAGTTGTTAAGGACCGTTCTTTTTCAATACTTTACTGGGACGGC
>Ga0208189_1001073_pt1 | contig 12688 bp, 9 predicted proteins | sample June2015DPH_10_5_FD_184702 | JGI IMG/M metagenome (GOLD analysis project Ga0208189, IMG submission 184702) | Peatland microbial communities from SPRUCE experiment site at the Marcell Experimental Forest, Minnesota, USA - June2015DPH_10_40... | ecosystem: Environmental > Terrestrial > Soil >... | reverse complement strand
TCATGTGTTCTGGATCGGCGTGTATCCGGGACTGACAAAAGAAATGCTAGACTTTGTCGCGGCGACTGTCTTCGAGTTCGCGGCTGCTGCCAGATCAGTTCCAGTACGTTCGTGACACGCATTCAAATGCAACACTCATGAAGCTCTCCGATTACATCTTCTGCCGGCTGCGGGAATGGGGCGCCCGCCATGTGTTTCTTATCACTGGCGGCGGCGCTATGCATCTGAATGATTCCATCCGGACCAGTGGTCTTCATTACATCTGCACACATCATGAGCAGGCAGCGGCAATGGCTGCCGAAGGCTACGCTCGAATCACCCGTAAACCCGGCGTCCTGAATGTGACGACGGGGCCTGGCAGTATCAATGCACTGAATGGCGTCTTCGGAGCGTGGACAGATTCGATTCCCATGCTGATCCTTTCTGGGCAAGTCAAGCGAGAAACCTGCATGGCGACCTATGGTCTCACGGACTTGCGCCAGTTAGGAGACCAGGAAGTCGATATCGTCCGCATGGTGAAAGGAATTACGAAGTATTCGGTCTTAGTGAGCGAGCCGGAATCGATCGCCTATAACCTCGAACGTGCATGGTACCTCGCGCAAAATGGGCGTCCGGGGCCCTGCTGGCTTGATATTCCAGTCGACGTGCAATCGGCACAGATCGAACCCGCACAGCTTCGCCATTACGATCCTGCAGAGGACGCTGTGGAATTCGATCGCGCGTCTGTGACGGCTCAGGTCAGGGATGTTCTGGCACGCATCGGCAAGGCCGAACGTCCGGTCATCCTTGCTGGCAGCGGTGTTCGGCTCGGTGGCGCTCTTGCAGAATTCGAGCAGGTAATCCGCGGATTACGTATTCCGGTTGTGACCGCATGGACGCACGACCTGATCGCCAGCGATGATGAACTTTTCTGCGGGCGGCCTGGCACCATCGGCGAGCGCGCCGGCAATTTCACGGTGCAGAACTCAGACCTTCTGCTAGTCCTCGGTTCCCGGCTCAACATTCGCCAGACCAGCTATAACTGGAATTCTTTCGCTCGGTTCGCCACGAGGATCCAAGTGGATGTGGATCCAGCCGAGTTACGGAAACCCCTACATCACCCTGATATTCCTATTTGCTGCGACGTAAAGCTTTTCTTGGCCGAAATGGCGAGCCAACTTGGAGAGGGAGACTATTCCAGTTCGAGACACGAAAAATGGCTCAACTATGCCCGCCAGTGGAAGGCGAAATACCCCGTGGTGCAGCTCCGTCAGCGTGTCGCGGGGCCGCCGCTGAATCCATATGACTTTATCGACAGGCTTTTTGAGATGCTTGGGCCAGAAGATGCCGTAGTCTGCGGCAACGCAACAGCATGCATCGTTCCCTATCAGGCAGGTAAGTTGAAAAAGGGAGAACGCTTGATCTCGAATTCCGGCTCCGCTTCGATGGGATACGATCTACCGGCGGCTATCGGAGTATCCGTCGCCAAAGGTGGACGTACGATCTGCATCGCAGGCGATGGCTCGCTGCAGATGAATGTGCAGGAATTGCAGACGCTCGTTGGCTATAAGTTGCCGGTCAAACTCTTCGTTCTGAATAATGGCGGGTATCTTTCGATCCGTCAGACTCAGACCGGTTTTTTCCAGGGCCGCAAGATCGGTGAAAGCCCCGAAAGTGGCGTGACCTTTCCGAAAATGAAGCGGATAGGAGAGGCGTACGGCATTCCTTCCTTCGCTATCAAATGTATCGCCGATCTCGACCTCGTCCGCCGGGAACTAGAGACGGACGGACCCACGTTATTTGATGTTTCCCTCGATCCTTCTCAGGAATTCGAGCCCCGCCTGCGCTCGCGAATTCTGGCTGACGGCAAGATTCTTACGCCGAATCTCGAAGACATGTATCCGTTCCTTACTCCCGAGGAGTTGGCGTCGAACATGCTGGTAGAGGATCCGAAATGAACGGCCCACTACCCTCCTACATCCTGTTTGACCTGGATGGCACGCTGCTGGATTCACTGCCAGGAATTGCTTTTTCCGTACAAGAGGCCTGTCGGATGGTTGGATTGCCGCAGCCGAAGATCAATCTGCGGAGCCTTCTCGGCCCGCCCATCAGAACCATCCTTTCGCGGGCAGTGGCGACCGACGATCCAGCGCTGATGGACCAGTTGGAGCAAGCCTTTCGGACCAGCTATGACACCGAGGGCTGGCGCAAGACTTCATGCTTTGATGGCGCGCAGGCGACGCTCGGAATGATGAAGGCGGGCGGACACCGGCTTTTCGTAGTGTCGAACAAGCCTCGGCATATCTCGCTGAAAATCCTGGAACGCGAAGGATTATTGCCGCTTTTTGAGCGGATCTATACTCGAGACTCACGCACGCTGGCGCGTACAAAGCAGGAGATGCTGCATGAGTTCCTCAGCGAGTATGGCGTTTCCTCCTCCGACTGCTTAATGGTGGGCGATACAATGGAGGATGCCACAGCAGCCTCAGCAGCCGGAATCGGGTTCGTTTATATGACTCACGGCTATGGGGAATTGGGGCAGACGCTTTCCATCCCCATTGCTTATAAGCTCGATAGTTTTTCGCAATTCTTGCAATTGATGACACAGGAGCCCGTTCGTGATTGACAAGGACATTTTTGACGAGTTGTTCGTGCTTGAGTTGGCTAACAACCATCTCGGCAGTCTGGAACGCGGACTGAAGATCGTCGCCGAATTTGCGCAGGTGGTTCGATTCAACAACGTTAGAGCGACCATCAAGCTGCAATTCCGCGACGTCGACTCGTTCATTCACAGGGATTTCGTCGATCGGAAGGACCTCCGGTACGTCAAGAAAACGCTCGAGACACGGCTGACCGACGAAGATCTTGCGACTCTCGTCCGTGCGATTCGCCAGGCAGGATTCACCGCGACAGCTACTCCCTTCGATGAACGCTCCGTCGATCTCTGCGTGGAACTTGGCATCCCGATCATTAAGCTCGCAAGCTCGGATTTGAACGACTGGGTTCTTATTGAAAAAATCGCAAGAACCAAGAAGCCCGTGGTTGTGTCGACCGGCGGCTCGTCCCTCAAGGACGTGGACGACATTGTTACGTTCTTCGCAAATCGAAATATCCCACTCGGCATCAATCATTGCGTTTCGCTGTATCCCACCGAAGATTCAGAACTCGAGCTAAACCAGATCGATTTTCTCCGCAACCGCTACCCCGCCAACACGATCGGATTTTCTAGTCACGAATATTCGAACTGGTCGAATTCGATGTTCATCGCCTACGCCAAGGGCGCCAGGATGTTTGAACGCCATATCGATATCCAGACAGAAGGCGTAAAGGTGTCGCCCTATTGCAGCCTTCCACATCAAGTGGACGAATGGTTCAGGACATTCCATAAGGCGAAGGAAATGTGCGGCGCTCCGGGAACGCAGAAGCGCATACCCCCCAAGAAAGAAATTGAATATCTCGACGCATTAGTGCGCGGTGTCTATGCGAAGGCCGATCTGCCGGAGGGCCATTGTCTGATGGATGATGATGTGTACTTGGCGATTCCACTGCAAAAAGGCCAGCTTTCCTGCCGCGAACTGATGAGAGGGGAGATGCTTCTGAAAAGCGTACCGAAAGATGCCCCGATCAAGATTGACGATATCGAGAGCCCCTATTCGCAGATTCCTTCCCTCAAGAAGACAATCTACCAGCGCGGACTTGACGTCGAGAACGGATCCGGTAAGCAGTGACCCTCGCCACTGCGAAGATCAGAGTTCCGTATCGCCGCGCCGTTCCTCCGTATGAACAGACTGGCTTCAGACCTTGAGTTAATCGCCGCCAACACCCACACCCACGGATTGTGGGACGAACTGCGCGGCCAGCGTCTCTTCATAACGGGCGGTACTGGTTTTTTCGGCTGCTGGCTGGTTGAGAGCTTTTGTTTTGTAAACCATCTACTCGGCCTCGGGGCTAAGGCCACCATACTGACGCGTAACGCTGAAGTATTCGCCAATAAGTGCCCGCATCTAGCATCGGACACCGCCGTAACGCTCCAGGCTGGCGATGTACGCAGCTTTTTATTCCCCGAGGGAGAATACACGTATGTCATCCACGCGGCCACCGAGGCCAGCGCGAAGCAGGCTGCGGGGGCCCCTCTTGAGATGCTCTCGACCATCATCGCAGGCACAGAGCGCACTCTCGAATTTGCAGTCACGCATGGGGCAAGAAAGTTCCTCCTGACGAGTTCGGGCGCGGTGTATGGGAAGCAACCCGCCAATGTGACGCATATCCCAGAAAGCTACGCCGGAGCGCCGGATCCCCTTGATCCGGCCAACGTCTACGCAGAAGGCAAACGGACCGCCGAACTCCTTTGTGCGCTTTATCAGAAGACTGGCCGCGTCGATTGCAAAATTGCGCGCTGCTGGGCTTTCTGCGGTCCGTATCTTCCCCTCGACCAGCACTTTGCCATCGGCAACTTCATCGGGGACGTTCTTGCAGGCAGGCCGATTCAGATTCAGGGCGACGGAACCCCAAGAAGATCTTATTTGTATGCTGCCGACCTGGCCGTGTGGCTCTGGACAATATTGTTTCGGGCACCAGCGCTCGTGCCTTTCAATGTGGGGTCAGCGCATGACGTGAGTATTCTGGAGTTGGCGCAAACGGTCACTATGACTCTCAACCCGCAAACGGAAATTCGTGTCGCACGACAAGTGGTTGCCGGGGCCGCCCCGCTCCGCTACGTTCCCTGCGTTGATCGCGCCCGCGAAGTACTCGGTCTGCGCCAGACCATCGGACTGGAGGAATGCGTCAGCAGGACTGCCAAATGGTATGCGAAGTGAATGCTTAACAGCCCGTGGTGCAAGTTCGGATTCGTGAGCAAAAAGTGTTGAGGTATCCACAGGCTTGGTTTGTAGAATCGGCGCATGGCGATGGGGACGCGCAAGCAGCGGGAGAAGCAAGAAGATTTGTGGATCGCGCACACGGAGTTGGCATCGGCTCCGGGGCATCCGTTCTATCAGCGTTTGAATGAGTTGCTGGAGGCCGAGCGCTTCGACGAGTTTGTCGAGGGCCGGTGCGCGAAGTTTTATGCCGAGAAGAACGGGCGGCCGTCGCTGACGCCGGGGATTTACTTTCGGGCGCTGCTGATCGGGTATTTCGAGGGCATCGGAGCGGAGCGCGGCATTGCCTGGCGGCTGGCGGACTCGCTGGCACTGCGGCGTTTCGTGGGCATCGCGCTGGACGAGTACACGCCGGATCACTCGACGATTTCGCGCACGCGGCGGCTGATCGATCTGGACACGCATCGCGAAGTATTCGGCTGGGTGTTGGGCGTGCTGGCCGATCGTGGGTTGCTGAAAGGCCAGCGGATCGCGATTGATGCGACGACGCTGGAGGCGAACGCGGCGATGCGCTCGATCGTGCGGCGGGACACGGGCGAGAGTTACGAGGAGTTTCTGCGGGGGCTGGCGAAGGCGTCGGGCATCGCGACCCCGACGCGGGAAGACTTGGGGCGGTTGGATCGCAAGCGCAAGAAGCGGACGTCGAATAAGGAGTGGAAGAGCCCAGCGGATGGCGATGCGCGGATCGCGAAGATGAAGGATGGGCGCACGCATCTGGCGCACAAAGCCGAGCACGCCGTCGATCTGGACACAGGCGCGGTGTTGGCGGTCACGCTGCAAGGCGCCGACCAGGGCGACACGGCCACGCTGGATGAGACGCTGTGCGAAGCCGGGATGGCGGTGGCGGAGCAGGTCGGGCGCGAGGCGGAGTTGCGGCCCAACGAAGCGCCGAAGGTGAACGTGGCCGGCATCGAAGAGACGGTGACCGACAAGGGCTATCACAGCGGCGCGGTGGTGAAGCGGATGAAGGCGTATGGCGTGCGCAGTTACATCCCGGAGAAGAAACAGAAGGGACGGCGGAACTGGGCGGGCAAACAGGCCGAGCAGCAAGCGGTATATGCGAACCGGCGGCGGGTGCGGGGTGAGTATGGCAAGAGTTTACTGCGGCGGCGCGGCGAGTTAGTGGAGCGCAGCTTCGCGCACTGCTACGAGACGGGCGCGATGCGGCGCTGCCATCTGCGCGGACAGGAAAACATTTGGAAGCGGCAACTGATCCACGTGGGCGCGTTCAATCTAAGCCTGATCCTGCGCCAACTGCTGGGCGCGGGCACGCCGCGGGAGTGGAAGAACCGCTTCGGCAGACTTGTTTTGACCCTTTACTTACTCTTCACGTGTCGGATAAATCAGAAGCGGTTTTGCAGAAGCCGAATCTCCGCGTCCGTTGCCAGGTGCTTTGTGAGATCGCGTAGCCGACTACATCGCCCGACTTGCAGGAAATCCGCTACTTGCACCCCGGGCTGTTAAATGCGGGTCGATTTACATCGCCCTATCGGCAAGCTCTTACATGGCTCCCGTGGAGAAGATTGCCCCCGCGGGAATCAGTCGCCGCCTTGAGGACTCGCGACGGGTGTTATGCGAGTGCGCTCTGGCTCCCGCCGGGGTGCCGCGGTTTCCTCGTGCTGGCTTCCGCGCAGCAGATACTTTGAAAGTGTGACAAAGCCCTTCAGATTGCGCTGCAGTTCGCGGCGATCCTTTAGGGACTGCTTCAGTTTGTAGAGGAGATAAGAAGGACTCAGATAGAAGCTGCGCCGTGCCCGGTCGCAGAAGCTGACCAATTGCTCGTGTGTAATGTTGGGCAGGGTGACTACGCTGTTGTGAAGACCGTCTTTCGTCAACCACGCGCCCCAGTCCTCGATCTGAATGTAATCCCGCTTCTTGGCTTCCTCATACGCAGTTGTTCCCGGGTACACCATGATGGGAAAGAATTGGGCGGTATCGGGTTGAAGCTTCTTGGCAAAGCTGAGCGTCTTCTCCATGCTGGCTGGCGTCTCGTTCAGGTTGCCAACCATGAAGCAGCCATGCACCATGATGCCCGAATCCCGGCAGCGGCGGACAAAGTGGTGCGCCTCTTCGTGATACTTCGCGTCGCGGCGGTCATCGTTGTTCTTCTTCATGCCATTGATGACTTCCACATCGCCACTCTCGAAGCCCACGCAGAATAGCCGAGCCCCGGCCTTGTGCAACGTTGAAAGCAGTTCGCCTTCGGCACCGATGTCGGCTCGGCAGTTGGCGTCGAATGGCAACTTGTTGCCGCGGCGGATCAATTCGTTCGCTAACTCCAGCGTCCGCGGTTTGCTGATGATGAAAGTATCGTCCTCCAGCATCACCGTCTTGATTTCGGGCATTTCGCGAGACACGAAATCAAATTCGTCGGCCACGTTCGCCACCGAGCGGTAGCGCATTTTGTGCCCGCTGAAGGTTTGCGGATAAACACAGAACGAACAGTGATAGGGGCAGCCACGACTCGTATCGAAGACCACCAGCGGCCACAACGAGTGGCCGTAAAAGTAGTCCGGCGTGTGCAGAAACCGCTTGTAGACCTCGGAGACGAAAGGCAGCTCATCAAGATTCTGAATCGCCTCGCGCTGCTTGTTGCTGATGATCTCGCCCGTCGCTCTCCGGCGCCATACCAGGCCCTCCACCGTGGAGAGATCCGCGCCGCAGGCTTTGGCTGCCAGCCAGTCACGTACCGTGTATTCGTACTCGCGCACCGCTACAGATTCCAGCGCCGATGACATGGCCAGCGTCTCTTTCGGTAGCGACGACACATGCCGTCCAACCAGTAGCACATGCAGAGACGGCTGGGCCGCAACCAGAGATTCGATAACGCTGACGTCATTCAGAATACTGGGCGTGGAGGTGTCGCAGACCACAACCTCAATATTCTTTGCCCGGATACGGTCGATGACCCCTTGCACCGTGCAAGCGGCAGCGGGAGCATCGACTAGATCTACGTCATGCCCGTTTTTGATCGCGACCCCGGCGGCGTGAGCCAGCCACTTGGGGTAATAGAGAGTTCCACTCTTGGTAACGGCAGGACTACGTTGCTCGCGAGAAAAACGCGGGTGAAAGGGTGGGTTCAAAAACAGTACACGCATCGCTAAAGTATATCTTAACCGGATCAGACTTACTGCAAATCCCAGCACTGCATCTGTCAATCTTGGTTACCCTAGGGTATGGACCTCGGGAACTAAAGCGCCACACGTGATCAGTCAGGTGGACCAGGCGAAGTTTAAGAGCCGCGATTCCGGCCTCAAAGCTTATCTTGCTTTGCCTTCCAACGTTGCTTGATCGCTTCCAGGCGCTGCCGGTTCTCGGGCCGCTCGAAGGCACGGACGGAGCTTTCCCGTACGAAAACCCAGAAGCTGGCCACGAAGAAAGAGAGAACTGTTACCGCAATCACAATCAGCGTCCGGTGCGGCGAGGACTTCTTGTCCGGAGGCACAGCGGCATCCACCACTTGAATAATGGATCCCTTTCTCGGCTTGGCAAATTTGGCAATCTCCAATTATTTTTCCCAAGCCTACCGCTCACTCGGGTTCCCTCCACTCGGAAGATTTGAACGGTGCACGTTGCCGCAAAACGGGCATTTCAAGAGAAAAGGCCGTCACCATTGCACTACGCTGTCGTGATGCACTACGATTAAGCGAGCTTATGGACACACTCGACCAGGTTAAACAAGAAGATGAGACGGTGGCGGCCAGACAGGATGGGGTTGATCTCTTCGATGTTCTGCTCGTTCTCTCGGAGGCGAGAAGAAGTATCGCCATTTGGGTGGTGGTATTCATGGCTCTCGGTGGAACATTTTCCCTTTTCGTTCGCCCTACCTTTAGCGCTGGTGCTCTCATCTTGCCACCTCAGCAAGGGCAGTCGCTGTCGTCGTCGATGATGGGACAATTGAGTTCTCTTGTGGCGCTTGCCGGCGGCGGCCCGATCAAAACTCCGGCGGATATGTACATAGGGATCCTTGAGAGTCGGACGATCGCTGATCACCTGATCGCGAGATTTCACCTCCAAGAGTTGTACAAAACCAGGAAGATGGAAGATGCTCGCACAAGCCTGAAGCGCAATAGCCGCTTCCTTGCAAGCAAGGATGGGTTAATTCACATCATCGTCGACGATCACGATCCCAACCGTGCAAGCGAAATGGCAAACGCCTACGTCGACGAACTCTATTCCATGAATTCGCACCTGGCTATAACTGAGGCGGCTCAGAGACGAGTCTTCTTTGACCAGGAATTGGCGGACGAAAAGAACGCCCTGACGATTGCCGAGAACGATCTAAAGCAGACCGCGGAGAAGACCGGCATTATACAACTGAGCGGCCAGGCGGAGTCAATCATTCGTACCCTCGCCCAGTTAAGGGCTGAAATAGCGAGCCGCGAAGTTCAGATCAGCGCAATGCGCACATTTGCCACTGATCAGAATCCCGACACAGTCCTGTTACAGAAGGAAATCAACTCACTGCGTGATCAGCTTTCGCAGCTTGAAAGAGACCCACGCAATCCGCAACTGAGCGCAGTTGGAATTCCGGCGGGACAGGTTCCAGCAATCGCCCTTGAGTACGCCCGCAAGCTGCGTGAGGTTAAGTATCATGAATCTCTCTTCGAACTGCTTTCGAAGCAGTATGAGGCCGCCCGCATAGATGAGGCGAAAGCCGCCCCGATCATTCAGGTAGTTGATCGTGCCGTTCCCCCCGACAAAAAGTCGGGTCCGCATAGACTGTGGATAACGCTGGGCTGCGGTTTCATCGGATTCTGCATAGGGTACCTGGCAGCCGCCGTCACCCAGGCTCTCCGCCGCGCCGCAGAGATTCCGGAGTACGCGATTAAACTCGCTCGCCTCAGAAGCGGCTTCCGTTTCAGCCTATGAGTCGTATGCTAAGGCGAGGAGTCGTTACGTTGCAACTCTGTCTAAAGCGACGAATATGAACATACCTCTGCGCCCTAGAGCCGTTCTTAGGCCGTCCGTTGTTTCAATGGTCGCCATGTTTGCCAGCTTTGCGGCCTGGCTATTTCCGAGCTTCGGCGTCCTACGGAAGGGTTTCGACAATCCGTCGCGACTTGACTTAGGCACGTTTACAGTACTGGCCTGCTGGTACTTGTTGATATTTGTGAGCTTCACCGCCGGAGAGAAGGTTGGCGGCTTGCTGGTTCTTAGGAGGAGTACTCCTCCGGCGCAGTTGTTGAACTTGAAATCTAACATTATCTACTATGGCTTTACTCTTCTGAGTACGGCTGGTATCGCCGCCACTCTGATCAGAGTGTTTCAACTCTTGCCTTTGCAACAGGCCATCGCCGCTATTGCCTTAGGACAGACGAACCAGCTAAAAGAAGTGCTGTACGAAGACTACCACATAGGCCTCGTTTCTCTGCGCTACTTGGTGCTTTATCCGGCATCTATCGCTCTGTACCGAATCATTCGATCGAGGTCATTTACCCCACTGAATATCTTCAATGTCCTCCTGTTGGCGATGAGTGTTGTACTTCTATCTTCTCGATTAACCTTTATTGCTACACTTCTAACGGTTGTATTTTTGCTTAGTTTTGACAAGAGATCGATAAAAGTCAGCATTCCAAAGTTGATTACCATACTTGCGTCTCTTTTCCTAGTGCTCGCAGTCTTAAATTACTCCCGAAATAAAGATTATTACGAACGGAATAAGTTGTCTTTTGGGCTGGCCGGCGTTTCGGAGATCCTGGCCTATCTAGGTGCTCCATTCCAGGTAGCAATCGGCACAGCGCAAGTCACTGACCAGATTATCGGAGGAGATCCTGACGCATATCGTGAATATGTCGATGTCGAGATAAATTTGATGACAAACTCAGCGTTTTTTCACCTAACCCAGCAAATTGGGTATTTTAGCTGGGTGTACATAGCACTGATATGTCTGTTCATGGGCCTTGTCTTTGAAGCTCTGGCGTCTCTTGGTAAAACGATTTTTCTCTTACCCTGCGGTGCAATTTTGTACGGATCGGCCGAATTGTGGCGCCTTGATCTCTTCCAACAGGGAACTTTTATTGTTTGGTTTGTCATCGGCATTGGATTGCCTGCGCTTTTGATTGGGGGTCAACGGTTGTTCGCCTTCGCTACCGCGCCCGGAACGGCACGGTCCGGTTAGCTCAGATCCCACTACGAGGTGTGTGACAGAATAGCTAACTCGGATGGGAACGACCGTGATGTCAAGCAGTCAACCCTCGGTTTCTGTCCGAGCCGAGGGTTTCTTTGGCGCAATCGCAGGCTCCCTCAAATTGATGCTCACCCTTGGATACCGTCCGGCGCGAGCTAGCCCGTAATCCTGGTCGGTTTTATGCTAACTTTAGGGATTCGGAACCTCGCTACGAAAACGAAAGAAGTGATCCCTGGGCAAACACACCACGCCGTGACATTGAATCCGGCTGAGACAACTCCTGAGCGCATGCTGGGCATCGGGAACAAGTGGATGATATCTGTTGCCGTTGCCCAGGCGCTGCACGTCGGAAGCTATCGCGCCAAAGGCGTCAGATCGTGGTTATTGACGGCGCTATTCGTTGGTTGTTCTGTTATGGCCGGCGCACAAACGCCTGCGAACGAAAAGAATACCTCTGCTTCCCCTTCATCTCCGCAGCCCCAGTCTCCCCAGTTTTTGCCAGCTCCAGTCGCCCTGAAATCGCTTCCGCGCAATCTTTTTCAGGACCAGAAGTATTTCTGGACGACCCCATTCCACATGACCGACGCAGACCTCCACGTGGTGGTTCCATTGGCTTTTGCCGGCGCAGCGTTGATAGCCAGCGATACGGCCATAGAAAAGCACGTGCCCACGAATCCCTCGACGGTCTCACACGCGGTGACAGCCTCCAATGCCGGGCTCGCCGCCATGGCCGGCATCGGCGGTGGAATGTTCCTGTTGGGACATTATTCGAATAACGAGCAGGAGCGCGAAACTGGAATTCTCAGCGGAGAAGCCGGCATCGACGCACTGCTGGATACGGAAGTCTTCAAGTATGCCTTCGGCAGGGAGCGTCCATTCACCGGCAGCGGCAAGGGACATTTTTTCCAGGGCGGAACCTCTTTCCCTTCCGAGCACGCGTCCATCAGTTGGGCAATTGCCAGCGTGATTGCCCATGAATATCCCGGCCCCATGACGGAAATCCTGGCCTACGGCTTGGCGGGAGGGGTGGGCGCTGCTCGGATCATAGGGCATCAGCACTTCGCATCGGACGTGATATTGGGCAGCGCGCTCGGGTGGTATCTCGGTCGGCAAGTCTTCCGCTCCCACTCTCAATACAGTGACGCGGAAATCGCCAGGTGGGGAACCTTCAGCAAAGGTGACACGGATACCAGCCGCGAAGCCCGGAATATGGGCTCGCCCTACGTGCCCCTGGATAGTTGGGTCTACCCCGCCATGGATCGTCTGACCGCTCTCGGGTACGTTCATACCGGGTTTGCCGACATGCGTCCCTGGACGCGCATGGAATGTGCTCGACAGGTCAAGGAGGCGTCCGCCGTCATCGCGGACGACGAATCGCAACAAAGCGAAGCGGCGCGGTTGTACGAGGCGTTGCAGAAGGAATTTGCTCGCGAAGTTACTTTACTCGGCGGCGGAGAGAATTCTGAACTCCGCCTGGAATCAACCTATACGCGGAGCACCGAGATCGTCGGGAAACCGCTGACTGACGGCGATCACTTTGGACAGACCATTGTCAATGATTACGGCCGCCCCGAGGAACAGGGCTTCAACAACGTTTCGGGGCTGTCGGGATGGGCGGAGTATGGTCCATTTGCAGTTTATGGCCGCGGCGAATATCAGCATTCCCCCTCGGCGCCCGCTTTGCAATTGACAGCTCGCGATG
>Ga0208189_1001072_pt1 | contig 12692 bp, 8 predicted proteins | sample June2015DPH_10_5_FD_184702 | JGI IMG/M metagenome (GOLD analysis project Ga0208189, IMG submission 184702) | Peatland microbial communities from SPRUCE experiment site at the Marcell Experimental Forest, Minnesota, USA - June2015DPH_10_40... | ecosystem: Environmental > Terrestrial > Soil >... | reverse complement strand
GTTTTGGTCAAACCGGCGAAATCGCCCCGAATTAGTTACGCGGACGCCGAACTCGAGCGAAATTTCAGCGCGGCGGCGATCTTTGCCTTCGCGATGATGATCATCGACAGCCACGCGCATTTGTCGCAGATGAATCCTCCGCTGCCGCCGGCAACCAGTTGCTTTACCTGCTTGGAATCCTTTCCGCAGAACGAGCAATTCATGGTCTCGGCGCGGTCTGATTTGGTGCCCGGATCTTTTGCTTGTTCGTTCATCGTCGATTTCCTCCTGCCGAAATCACATCCGCGCAATCACGTCGCGCGAAATTTCGTCGATGCGAATAAAGAGCTACGGCGCGACGCCAATAGCCGCGAACACGCGATGCATCACGCGCATCGGATCCTCCGGATACCGCTCTGCCAGCATCGCGTGCAACTCGTCGTCGAATGCCGCAACTCGCTGCGGCGCAAGGCTTGCCCCGACCCCCGCGCTCGCGCGAACCCTCCCGCGCCATGCTTCATGGGTATAGATCGCGTCGAGGTCGAAGGAAAGCGTCTGGATATTTACAAAGCCCGCCACCGCCATGTCGCGCGGCCACAGCGGATAGATTCCCAGTCCGCCGCCGAATTTCCATTTCGGATTGTGTTTCTCGATTAGCTTCTCCGTCGCCTCGGCCATGTTGCCGGGCAGCGGAATCCAGTCGAAATGCGCGATCACGAGCCTGCCCCCCGGCTTCAACAGCCGCCGCGCCTCCGCGGCTGCGCGCGGACGATCGAACCAATGCCAGCATTGTCCCGCCGTCACGAGATCGAACTCCGCCGGGGCCAGCCCCGTCTCCTCCGCGGCCGCATTCACGTACTTCACGACGGCGCCCGCGCATCGATCCAGCTCCGCCGCCTGCTCCATCAGCGGCGCCGATCGATCGAGTCCGGTGACTTCGCATCCCCGAGTCGCCAGCCCGCGCGCGATCGTCCCCGTGCCCGTTCCCAGGTCGAGCGCGCGCATTCCCGCTCTCAGGATTCCCAACGCCTTCAGCCGCTCGAAGAATTCGTCGGGGAAACCGGCGCGATGACGTCCATAGTCGTTGGCGGTCTTCCCAAAATCGGCTGTCAACTCCTTCAATCGCACTTCCGCCGAGCTCATGCGCCGTTCCTCCCGTGAACTTGACTGTATATAACTGCCTGCATCGGGTGCAGCGTTCAAGAAAATGCGTTAGAGGTGAGCTTGCCGCGTATCCATCACCAGGCGTTTGTTCCGGCGCCCCGCATGGGAAGGGCTTAGGGGGTTGGGTAAATGGATTTCGAATTTACTCCTGAACAGGAAGCGTTCCGCCACAAGGTCCGCGCCTGGCTCGACGCGAATCTGCCCAAGGACCTGTGCGTCGACGACGCCCAGGACGAACGGGTCGCGCCCAATCGCGACGTCTTCGAACGCCGCCGCGCGTGGCAGGCCAAGCTCCACGGCGCCGGATACGCCGGTCTGTCGTGGCCCAAGCAGTACGGCGGACACGCCGCCAGCCTCATCGAGCAGGTCATCTGGGACGAGGAATATTCCCGCGCGCGCGCGCCCGTGCTGCCCGGATATTTCGGGCTCGGTCTGTGCGGTCCCACGCTGATGAATTGGGGGACCGAGGCGCAGAAGAAACGCTTCATCCCGCGAATCCTCGGCGCCGACGACATCTGGTGCCAGGGCTACTCGGAGCCGGGCGCCGGTTCCGATCTCGCCGGCTTGTCGACCCGCGCGGCCGACATGGGCGACTATTTTCTCGTTAACGGCCAGAAAGTCTGGACCTCGGCCGCGCAATACGCGGACTGGATGTTCATGCTCGCGCGCACCGATCCCGCGGCGCCCAAGCATCGCGGCATCAGCTACTTGCTGCTCGACATGAAAAGCCTGGGTATCACCGTGCGGCCGCTGGTCCTGATGAACGGGCACTCGCATTTCAACGAGGTCTTTTTCGACAACGTACAAGTGCCGAAGGAAAACCTGGTCGGCCCGCTCAACGAAGGATGGAAGGTCGCGATGACGACGCTCAGCTACGAGCGCGCATCCGCCGGCGGTGGCGGACACGGCTCCCAGGTGCGCCGCCTCGCGGAACTCGCCGGGATCGTACCCATCGGCGGCAAGCCTGCGTGGGAACAGGAATGGGTGCGCCAGCAGCTCGCGCAATTCCTCATCGAATGCGAGGCCGCGCGCTACACGCGCCTGCGCTCGCTCACCCGCCTGCTGCGCGGATTGCCGCCTGGACCCGAGGGCTCAGTGCTCAAACTGTTCGGCTCCGAACTCGGCGTGCGCATCGCGCGCTTCTCGACCGAACTGCTCGGCGCCTACGGCCTCGTCGGTGAGCCCACCGGCGTCGTCGTTGATTCCCCGCGATGGCTGAACCGCGTGCTGAGCTCGCGCCAATACACCATCGCCGGCGGGACCAGCGAAATCCAGCGCAACATTATCGGCGAGCGCGTGCTCGGCCTCCCCAAGGGATGATCTCTGCTGCTAAACTCTCACCATCGACGCGGTATTTAAGTTGACGACTTGGTACATTCGATAGTGGCATTCCCAGCTAAAATTCGGACATTGGGTTGGCTGTTTATGTCTGCACAATATCTCTTGCGCACAGGCCTGCCTGCGCTTCAAAGCTTGATATTGCTGTCAGGCTTGCTGGTCCTGCCGATTGGGGCGTTGGCACAAAGCGGCGCTCCGCCAGCGGGATCGGACGAGCCTTTGACGCCAACGCCAACGCCGACGGCCAGCACGTGTCCCGTAAGCCCCACGCCGTCGCCAACACCCTCGTCGACACCCACGGTAAGCGCAATCATATTCCAGCCCGCGGTCGTTACGCTTAACAACCCCACCAAGCCGGGAACCAGAACGGCCTCCAGCTTCTTCAGCGTGGTGGTTACCGCTTACGACAACAGTGGAAATGTACTTGAGCCAAGTTGCAAGCAGCCGATCTTTGTTCGGATCGATGGCGCGCCTAAGGGAGTGATCACGCCGGATGTCATAAAAATAACGCGGGGCCAAACCGCGAAATTTAAGTACTCGGGTAGATATTTTCCCGGGCCAATCAATGTAGAGGCCTGGAAAAAAATCCCCAATGGCACGGCCGCCTTGGGCGAGTATGCTTTAGGGATCACCCAAATTCTTGGGCAGAATCCAAATGCCTGCGCCTATGCCAGTAAGACCTTTCCGCTGGCAGTCAATTGTGGAACTGAAACGCCGGAGCAGTGCCAGACCGATAACATAACGAGTTCGCACGGCATCCAGGTGATGGCTGCGGTCGGTTACGCCAAGGCGAAGCAGGCCTCATTCACGCCATATACGGTCGATACCGGCTCGCTTGGCGTGGTGGTGCCGATCGGTGACCTGCCCACTGGCAAAAAAGCCAACTGGATCGGTCCAGGGCCCCCGGGCGAGAAAGCCTACACCAGCAATGGGGGGAACACTTTTACCGGCAACTACTATCTCGCCCCGGTCAGTCTGCAGCAAAGCAACGGCGGTGCGGTAGAGACTTCTCGCATCATGGTGCTGGTGCTCAGCGCCGGCCAATCGCTCCATTATCTGGGGATTGGCTTTAACCGCGAAAATTTTACGTTCGAAGATCTGTTTCAAACACCGGCAGATAACGCATTCCTTCATCTGACAGACAGCTCCAATGGCACCAATATTAGTCCCGGCTATCAGATCGGCGCTGCCAGCGTAAGCTTGGGGATCGCTTCTAACAGCGGCTACAATCTCATCCCGCTTATCACCGCCGGCGCCCAGGTGCCGGGTGAGTATGCTGATGCCGCCGGATGTTTCAATTTTCCCGGCGCGCCAGACAACCCGGGTCCTTTCTGCGGCAACATGCTTTTCGATATCGGCATCGGCGACATGTATCTTGGACTTGACGATTTCCAGCGTCCTACCGGCTACAACACCGGAGGAATAGTCACTGCGGGTAACGCGGTTAATATTATCGGTGGATCGCCATCGTCGCCGGCGCTGTGTTACAGCTTTACCTCCGGTGGGAGCTCGTTGATTACGCCTTACGCGGCGAATTGGACGCAGCCACCGACGCCATGCGGAGTATTTTTCAATACCGGCCGGGTGGGTTTGGCCGCCTATAGCTACATGTATGACGCGACTTGCGGAAACGTGGGCTTTCAGCCCTTAAGCGAGCCGCTGGCGCCAACCAATTGCCAGGCTCCATAGGCGAAACGGTCCCTCCCAGTGCGGGCGGAAACACCGTGAAGCTAGACCGGGCTGGAACCTTGCCGAGCCAGACCGTTAGAGTGTAAAGATGCGCCTTCGAATCGCAGACTAAAATGAAAATCCCGGTTAAGACACCGGTTGTCCTCGCCTTGTTCTTGATTGCTTGCGGCTCGCCCGCGGCGGCGAATGCTTCCTGATGCGCCCCGACGGCGGCGGCGTCAAGTACAAAGTATATATCCCGAAGTAGCCCGCGCTCGTCAGCCGGTGAGCTTGGCGCGCAGGATGTCGTTGATCACTTTCGGATTCGCCTTCCCGCCCATCGCTTTCATCACCGCGCCGACGAAAAATCCGAATAGCTTGTCGCGCCCCGCGCGATACTCGGCGACTTTTTCGGGCTCTGCCGCCAGCACCTTGTCGCAGGCCGCCGCGATCGCGCTTTCATCCGATACTTGCGCGAGTCCCAGCGCGGCGATTGTCGCCTCCGCGCCTTTGCCGGATTTTACCATCGCGGCAAACGCGGTCTTCGCGGCATTCAGGCTGATTTTCTGCCCTTCGACCATCCGCAGCAGCGCACCGACTTCGGCCGCCGGCGGTACCGCTTCGACGAACGACTCGCCTGAGTCGCGGGCGACGCGCAGCACTTCGGTCATCACCCAGTTCGCCGCGCTCTTGCGATTCTTGAGTGCCGGCAGCGTGGCCTCGAAGTAGTCGGCGACGTCGCGATCGGCGATCAGCACGTCCGCCTCGTATTCCGTCAGTCCGAGTTCGCGCACGTAGCGCGTTTTCCGGTCGGCCGGCAGCTCGGGCATCGATGCGCGCACCTTTTCTTCCATTTCCGCCGGCACAATCAGCGGCGGCAGGTCAGGCTCGGGGAAGTACCGATAGTCATTCGCATACTCTTTCGAGCGCATCGGGCGCGTTTCCTTGCGCGCGGGGTCCCACAGAAGAGTCTCCTGCGCGACTTTGCCGCCCCCCTCGACAATCTCTATTTGGCGCCCGACCTCATAGTCAATTGCGTCTTCGACGAAGCGGAACGAGTTGAGATTTTTGATTTCGCTCCTGACGCCGTATTCCTTCGCGCCGCGCTTGCGGATCGACACGTTGCAATCGCATCGGAAGCTGCCTTCCTCCATCTTGCCGTCGGACGCATCGACGTAGCGAAGTATCGCGCGCAGTTGGCGCAAGTACGCGCCCGCATCCTCGGCCGAGCGCAGGTCGGGCTCGCTTACGATCTCGATCAGCGGCACCCCCGAGCGATTGAAATCCACCAGGCTCGCGTTTTCGCCGTGGATATTCTTGCCCGCGTCTTCCTCTATATGGATTCGCGTGAGCCTGATTCGGCGCGGCTCGCCATTCTCAGTTGCCGGCAAGTCGATATAGCCACCCTTGCAGATGGGAGTTTCGTACTGACTAATCTGGTAGCCCTTGGGCAGGTCGGGATAGAAATAGCTCTTTCGATCGAAAATAGAATAGGGCGCGATTGCGCAATGCGCGGCCAGTCCGGTTCGAATCGCGAGTTCCACCGCGCGGCGGTTGAGGACCGGCAGCACGCCCGGCATCCCCATGCACACCGGGCAGACGTTTTCATTCGGCCCCGCGCCGAAAGTCGTCGAGCATCCGCAGAACAGTTTCGAGCGGGTCAGAAGATGGGTGTGGACTTCGAGTCCTATCACCGCCTCGTATGCTTCCCGGTTCATCGCAAATGTCCGTCAGACCGCCGGTGTCCGCGGCTTGAATGCTCCCGTGCGCTCGAATGCGTCGCCCGCGCGCAGGATTGTTTCCTCGGCGAACGGCGGCGCGATCAATTGCATCCCAATCGGCAGATTGTTTGAATCGTGCCCGCACGGAATCGACATCCCGGGCAGACCGGCCAGGTTCAGCGAAATCGTAAAGATGTCCGACAGGTACATCGTCAGCGGTTCGTTCATCTTCTCGCCGATCTTGAATGCGGTCGTCGGCGCAACCGGCGTGACGATCAAGTCGCACTTCTCGAAGGCGCGCTCGAAGTCGTTGCGAATCAGCGTGCGCACCTTTTGCGCCTTCAGATAGTAGGCGTCGTAGTAGCCGGCCGATAGCGCGAAGGTGCCGAGCATGATTCGGCGCTTGACCTCGGCGCCGAATCCATGCGCCCGCGTCGTTTCATACAGCGCGATATTGTCCTCGGCGTTGACGCGCAGACCGAAGCGGATACCGTCGTAGCGGGCGAGATTGGCGCTTGCCTCCGCGGTCGCGACCAGGTAATACGCCGCGATCGCGTAGCCGGTGTGCGGCAGCGAGATTTCGACCGTCGAGGCGCCCAGAGATTCGTAGTTCTTGAGCGCGGAGCGCACCGACTTCTCGACTTCGGGTTGCATTCCTTCGACGAAAAATTCCCTGGGCACGCCGATTCGGAGTCCCTTGACGTCGCCCGTCAGCGCGCGTTCGTAGTCGGGCACCGGACGCGCCGAGCAAGTCGAATCGCGAGCGTCCTTGCCGGCAAGAGTGCGGATGATTATCGCGGCGTCGCGCACCGATCTCGCAAACGGGCCGACCTGATCGAGCGACGACGCGTATGCGACGACGCCGTAGCGGCTGACGCGGCTGTAGGTCGGCTTGATTCCAACTACGCCGCAGAACGACGCCGGTTCGCGAATCGATCCGCCGGTGTCGGTGCCGAGCGCACCCAGGCATTCGTACGCCGCGACTGCGGCGGCAGATCCGCCCGACGATCCGCCGGCGACGCGACCGATGTCATGCGGATTCATCGTCGGCCCGAACGCGGAGTTCTCCGTCGACGAGCCCATCGCGAATTCATCCATGTTCGTCTTGCCGACGAAAATCGCGCCGTCCGCGCGCAAGCGTTCGATCACGGTCGCGTCAAACGGCGGCACGAACGTCTCCAGGATTCGCGACCCGCAGGTCGTGCGAATGCCCCTGGTCGCGTAAATATCCTTGATGCCGAGCGGAATCCCGCACAGCGCCGGCGCGTTGCCCGCGGCGAGGCGCGCGTCAGCCGCCCGCGCCTGCTCGAGAGCCTCCCGCTCGCACACCGTGATGAACGCGTGGAGCCTGGGCTCGGCGGCAGCGATGCGGTCGAGGCAATCGCGCGTCAATTGCGTCGCGGTGATTTCGCGCCCGCGGAGCTTCGACGATGCGTCGGCGATTGTGAGTTTGTTCAGTTCCGATGCCATGCGGAAATCTTGTCAACTAAAGTTCTACTCGATTATTTTCGGCACTTTGAAGTAGCCGCGCTCGCTCGAAGGCGCATTGGCGAGCATCGCCTCCGCCGCGGGCCGGTTGGTCACTTCGTCGTCGCGCATGGGCATGCCGGCCTCGCCGACCTGCGTCGTCGGCGCGACCTCTTTGGTGTCGAGCTCGTTCAATTTATCAACGTAGGCAAGCATTTCGTCCATGTCGGCGCGCAGCCGCTCTTCCTGTTCCGGCGACCATTCCAAGCGCGCCAGACGCGCGACGTGGCGCACCTGCTCGAGCGTTATCTTTGTTCCAGCCATGGCGATTCAACCCAAATCGTAACATTCCGTGCGTTCCATGTCAGGGCCGTTGGTCCCGAGGGTACTGGCCGGAACCGGCCATTCAGGGTGGGCCGATTCGATCGTTGAGGACGAGGACCGCTCGCGGCGCGCTCTTAAAGCGACGCCAGGCGTTTGAGGCTGTCGGATTCGCCGATCACCACCAGCAAATCATCGGGTTCGATCTGCATATCGCCGCCGGGAATCATCTCGAGCCGTTTGTCGTTGCGCTTCAACGCCACGATCCGGAGCCGCGGATTGTCGTGTTCCACCGCCGCGATGGTCATCCCGGCCGCCGGGCTTTTGCGCGAGATCCTGATCTCCTCCAGATCGACCTCGGACTCGCGGCCGGGCAGCGAGAGTTGTAGAAAATCCACGACCGACGGGCGGATGATGCTCGCCGCGATTCTCATCCCGGCCCATTGATAGGCCGCGACCACCTGGTCTGCTCCCGCCAGCTTGAGCCGCCGCAGCCCCGCATCCGAGTCGCCGCGGGCGTAGATGAGAATCTTCGGATTTTTCTCGCGCGCCGAAAGCGTGATGTACACGTTGTCCGCATCCGATCCGGTTGCGACGATTATCGCGCGGGCCGAACCGATCCCGGCCTCCTCGAGCACCGAATCCTCCAGCGCCGATCCCACAACGTGCAACGCGCCGGCAATGTCCAGCTCTGCCTGCCTGGCGGGATCTGCCTCGATCACCACCATCGGCACCGCCTTGCGATTTAGCTCTTCGACCACCGCGCGGCCGAAACGCCCGAAGCCGCATACGATGACATGTCCCTGGAGACCGTGAATTTTGCGATTCATTGCGCTCTTCCCGAGAAACTCTTTAAGGCGTCCCTCAACGACAAGTTCTCCAATCACCGAAAACAGGTAAATCGCGCTGCCGACACCTGTGACTATCAGCCCAATGGTAAAAAGACGACCGGCCGGGCTGAGCGGCTTTACCTCGCCGAACCCGACCGTCGAGATGGTAATGACGGACATGTAGAAGGAGTCGAGAATCGACATGTGCTCGATCAGCCTGTAGCCGATTGCGCCGATCACGGTCATCACCGCGACCAGCGAGACTGCGAGCGCGAATCTGCGAGTTGGGGTCATCCTGCTGCGGCGTGCGGCGATCCTTGGCAAACGGGCGATGAGCCGGGAAATCCCGCCAAGGATTACATGTCACACTCCAAATGGGAACGTTTCCGGAACTCCGTGCGTCGCGACTGCGGATAGCGGCGACACAGCCCTGGTTTCATCGAACCGGATGTACTCGTCGAATTACTGCTGCGGGTTTCAGTCGGTTTCCGCCCAAAAAATCGCTGCATCCATATCGGGCAGCTGATGTATCGATCGGCGCCATCGTCAGCCTGCGCACTATGTAGCACAATTAGGCATCAGCACAGTCAGAATAGCGTAGAGTAGCTAATGTTGCAGTGCATAATTTTTGCTTAATTTCAAATGACGCAATATTAGCCTAACTTTAGGCTCCCACCGTGTTGGCCTCTTCGTCAAGCATCGAGGAAAAGCAAGTGAACGAAGTCCGCAGGGAAAGTACGGATCAACCTGATCGCGATCTTTTGTGCGGCCGCGCCGCGCGCAGGAGCGATCGACTTTCCCGAGGGGATCGTCATGCACAAGTTTGGATTTTGGAAACTCGCAGCGCCGTGCCTGCTGATCATCGCCGCCGCCCTGGTGACTGTCTCGATCGCGGGCGATGGCACCGCCGATCTTGTGCTGGGTCAGGCCAACTTCACATACAACGCCGTCAACTTTCCCAGCGCGCGAAAACTTTTTTATCCGCAGGGGGTTGCGATCGACGCCAGCGGCAACCTTTATGTCGCCGACGTCCAGAACTCGAGGGTGCTGGGCTGGAAGAATGGGACGGCGACCAATGGCTCCGCGGCCGACCTGGTCATTGGTCAGCCGGACTTTAACTCGACTGCCTGCAACAGTGGCGGCGTAAGCGGGAGCAGCCTGTGCTCCCCCTATGCGGTTGCCGTGGACTTAAGCGGCAACCTCTACGTCGCGGATCAAGGCAACAACCGCGTGCTCGAATACAACACCCCATTCGGCGGTTCGTTCCCGTCCGCTGGGGGGTCCGCCAATATGGTGTTCGGGCAGGGCAGCAGCTCTACGCATACCGCGAATCTGGGCGGGGTGAGCGCGTACAGCCTCAACTCCCCTTGGGGGGTTGCGGTGGACGCAAACGGCAACCTCTACGTCGCCGACACAATCAATAACCGCGTGCTCGAATACAACGCCCCGCTTACGAACGGCGCCGGCGCCCATATGGTGTTGGGGCAGGGCGTCAGCTTCAATTCGAATCGCGCGAATAATGGCGGAGTGAGCGCGAACAGCCTGTACCGGCCGGTTGGGGTTGCGGTGGATGCAAGCGGCGACCTCTACGTCGCGGACGCAAACAATAACCGCGTGCTCAAATACAACGCCCCGCTTACGAACGGCGCCGGCGCCAATATGGTGTTGGGGCAGGGCGGCAGCTCCGACTCGGCTGGGTGCAATTCCGACACCGGCGGAGGCAATCCCACCGACGACGGCCTGTGCAACCCCTATGGCGTCGCAGTTGATGCTGTCGGCAACCTCTACGTCGCCGACACCTCCAACAATCGCGTGCTCAAGTACAACACTCCTTTCGCAACCGACCCCATCGCCGATGTTGTGCTGGGGCAGCTTGACTTTCTGCACAACCTGGCAAACTTCGCTGACCAATACTCGCTTTGGAATCCATCCGCGGTCACGATCGACGCCACCGGCGACGGCACCGGAGCGCAAACCCACCTTTATGTCGCGGACGAAAGCAATTCGAGGCTGCTGGGCTGGAACGATGTGACGGCGTTCACCAATGGCTCTCCGGCCGACCTGGTCATTGGCCAGCCGGACTTTTACTCCACTGGGTGCAATTCCGACACCGGTAACCCGCTTGTTGCCTCCGCCAGCGACCTTTGCTTCCCCTACGGGATTACGGTGGACTCAAGCGGCAACCTCTACGTCGCGGATGAAGGCAACAGCCGCGTGCTCGAATACAACACCCCGTTCGCCGGATGCGGTGGTTCGTTCCCCTGCGTTGGGGGGGCCGCCAATCTGGTGTTCGGGCAGGGCAGCAGCCCCGCCTCGACCGGGTGCAATTCCGACACCGGAAGCACTCCCACGGCTATCGACCTTTGTTATCCCTACGGCGTCGCAGTTGATGCCGGCGGCAACCTCTACGTCGCCGACCAAAGCAATAACCGCGTGCTCGAATACAACACCCCGCTTACGAACGGCGCCACCGCCAATATGGTGTTCGGGCAGGGCGGCAGCTTCAATTCGAATACCGCGAATTATGGCGGGCTGGGCACGAGCAGTCTGAGCTACCCCAGCGGGGTTGCGGTGGACTCAAGCGGCAACCTCTACGTGGCAGATGGCGGCAATAGCCGCGTGCTCGAATACAACACCCCGCTTACGTATGGCGCCACCGCCAATATGGTATTCGGACAAGGTAACATCTTCGCCCGGGCTGGGTGCAATTCTCGCCCCAGGGGAGGCAATGCCACCGCCGAAAACCTGTGCAACCCCTATGGCGTCGCAGTTGATTCGGCCGACAACCTCTGGGTCGCCGACCAGGGCAACAACCGGGTGCTCGAGTACAACGCGCCGCTCACCAGCCAGCTGACGGCGGCTGATGCCGTCTTCGGTCAGAATAACAGTTTCACTTCCAACGACTGCAATTTCGGCGGGACGAGCGCCGGCGCGGACAGCCTGTGCGATCCGAGTGGCGCCGCGCTGGACTCAAGCGGCAACCTCTACGTCGCCGACACAACCAACAACCGTGTGCTCAAGTATACACTGCTCACCTCGATGTCGGTGGCTACTTCGCTCTCATTCGGCAGCTCGCCGGTTGGGGACACCGTCACCAAGAATCTGACCATCAAGAACAACGGCCACGCAGCGCTGTTCGTCAATAACGTCTCATCGAGCAGTCTGACTGAATTCGCCCCCGGCGCGTCAACCTGCTCCGGGACGCTGCCGGGCGCCACGTGCACGATCGCGATCGGCTTCACCCCGAGCGCGCTCGGCGCGCACAGCGCAACGCTTTCGATCTACGATAACGCCGCGACCGGCCCGCAGAGCGTAGCGCTTTCCGGCACCGGCACGATCACGATGACGGTTACGCCCGCCAGCGACTCATTCGGCAGCGTGAGAGACGGCTCCACGGCGACCAGGTCGATCACGGTGCACAATTATCAGACCAACTCGGTCTTGCTGAGCGAAGGTTTCAGCGGGCCCAACCATGGCGACTTCAGCATCACAGGTGGCGGCACCTGCACCTCGACGCTGGCGGCCAATACCGCTTGTACACTGATTGTCACTTTTGCTCCGATCGCTGTGGGTACGGAATCGGCGATCATGACGGTTTCGGACATCCCCGATCCGCGGGGTCCGTACACGGTTTCATTTAGCGGGTCGGCAAGCGTGCCGGAATCCGTCTCCCCGACCAGCCTGAACTACACAAACGTCGCCCAGACGGCGTCCAAGACGATGAGCGTTACGGTAGTCAACCATACCACCGGGCCTATCACGCTGACCGGCACGAGCATCGGCGGGGCCAACCGGGGCGCCTTCGCGGTGACGGGCGGGAGCTGCCCGCTGCCGAGTGGGTCGCTGGCGGCATCGTCGAGCTGCACTTACGCGGTGACGTTTACGCCCGGCGCCGAGAGTGCCGAGAGCGGCACGCTTTCAATCGGGGTTGCCCAAGACCCCAATGATGGTCCGCCGGCGGTCAGCCTGAATGGAACCGGCGTTACGCCGCTCACGGTGCTTCCAGCGAGCCTCGCTTTCGGCACGGTGAACGAAGGCAGCACATCGGCGGCGAGGACGGTCACCGTGACGAACCTCGGCGGCGCGGCGGTTTCGCTGAGCGAAGGCATCAGCGGTCCCAGCGACTTCAAGGTGACGACGGGCGGGACGTGCGGGGTCACGCTGGCGGGCGGCGGCGCGCATTGTACCTACGTCTTGAAGTTCA
>Ga0208189_1001064_pt1 | contig 12773 bp, 8 predicted proteins | sample June2015DPH_10_5_FD_184702 | JGI IMG/M metagenome (GOLD analysis project Ga0208189, IMG submission 184702) | Peatland microbial communities from SPRUCE experiment site at the Marcell Experimental Forest, Minnesota, USA - June2015DPH_10_40... | ecosystem: Environmental > Terrestrial > Soil >... | reverse complement strand
CGTCCAGAAGACTGCAATGCGGCAATGGGTTTCGGGGAAAAGCGACGTCCTCTGGAAGACCGAGGAAGGAAACCTGCTGAATATCTATCCCGATAAGGAAGAATACCGCGTGGGCGATACGGCGCGGGTTTTCGTGCAAAATCCGTTTCCGGGCGCAAAGGCCCTGGTTACCGTGGAGCGTTACGGAGTGCTGGAGCACTGGGTGAAAACGCTGGAGCACAGCGCTGAGTTAATCGAAATACCGGTTCTGCCCGATTACCTGCCCGGATTTTATGTCAGCGTGATGGTTATGTCCCCAAGAGTTGAAAAGCCTCTTGGGCCGGGAGGCGAAGATCTTGGCAAACCGGTCTTTCGCATAGGTTACGCTAAGCTCGAGGTAAAGGACCAGTTCAAGGAGATTGAAGTAAAATGCAGCACCGACAAAGAAACCTATAAGCCGCGCGAGACGGTAAAACTCCAGTTCGAAGCACACCCGAGAAATCTTTTGCCCGGCGAGCCGGTCCCACCCATAGAACTTGCGGTCGCCGTTCTCGATGAGTCTGTTTTCGACCTTTTGCGCCAGAAAAGAGGCGCTTTCGATCCCTACCAGGGTTTTTATAAGCTGGAGGAGTTGGACCTTGTCAACTACAACCTGATAATGCAGTTGGTGGGAAGAGAGAAGCTGGAGAAAAAGGGAGGGTTCCCTGCGGCCGCCGCCGGGTTCGATCTTGGCATGCGCTCGGTCTTCAGGTTCGTAACCTACTGGAACCCATCCATTCGTGTCAGTGCAGAAGGCAAGGCAAGCGTCGAGTTTCAGTTGCCTGATAATCTGACGGGGTGGCGCGTGCTTGCAATGGCGGTATCTCCGGATGATCGCATGGGTTTGGGAGAGTCCACCTTCAAAGTGAATCAGCTTACTGAGATCAGGCCTGTGCTCCCCAACCAGGTCCTGGGGGGAGATAGTTTTACAGCCGGTTTTTCGGTGATGAACCGAACGGGAGAAAGCCGAAATATCGAAGTGAAAATCACGGCCGAGGGCCAGGTTGTCCCCGGTAAGTCCGGGCAGCAGCAAACCGCTGCCGCTACGACTTCGCAAACGATTGCGGCTGAGCCATATAAGCGCTATACGGTCCGGCTGCCGGTGAAGGCCACCGGCAAGGGTGAAATAGTTTTCACTGTGCAGGCCGGTGACGCTGTGGACCGGGACGGCTTGAGGCACACTTTGAAAGTTCTTCCGCGCCTTGACCGAAACGTGGCGGCCGCCTACGGGACCATCCTGACGGGCGAGGCTTCCCAGGGAATTGAATTCCCCGAGAACATGCGCCCGGACTCGAGCCTGCTGAGCGTAGGGCTGTCGCCCTCCATTCTGGGGGGGCTGGAGGGGCCGTTCGATTTCATGAAAGTGTACTCATTCGAGTGCTGGGAGCAGAAGATAAGCCGAGCGGTCATGGCAGGTGCGGCCGCCGGTCTTGCGCCCTATTTTTCGAATTCGTTCTCATGGCAAAACGGTCCTGGGGAGGCGGACAAGATACTTGCAACCGCATCCGAGTTTCAGGCCCCCAACGGCGGAATGGCTTTCTACCAGCCCCGCGATGACTATGTAAGTCCATTTCTGAGCGCTTTTACGGCCAAGGCTTTCAACTGGCTGAGGGAGTCGGGTCACGCGCCTCCCGTTCCGGTCGAGGAAAAACTCACACGCTATCTTATCGATCTTCTAAAGCGCGACGAATCGGCAGACGAAGTTTCCCGGAGTGTTCTTTCCAATGTAAGGGCGCTTGCCCTGTCGGCACTGGCCGATAACGGCAAAATCTCACGCGCCGATCTCGAACGCCACTACCTGCGCCTGCCGGATATGAATCTTTTCGGCAAGGCCATGTTTCTGGAAGCCCTCAGTAAAGTGGCAGATACTCTGGAAATGAGAAAAGAAGTGGTAAAAAATATTCTCGCCCACGCAGACCAGAGCAGCGGGACAATCAGATTTACCGAGCAGCCGGATTCGTCGCTGGGCGTCATTCTGTCGTCGCCGATCAGGGACAATGCAGCTATCCTGATGGCTTTTCTATCTTACAGGGCCCAAAGCCCTGCTGACGATCTCACTGATATCCCCTTAAGACTGATGTCTTCGATCGCATCGAGCAGAAAAGGCCAGGACCACTGGGCCTCGACCCAGGAGAACCTCTTTGCGGCCATGGCGGCGGTTGCTTACAGCAAAGCATTCGAAACGCAAAAGCCGCAGTTACGCTTTCAAGCGCTGATCGATGAGCAATCAATTGGCCAGGGCAGCTTTGAGAGTTTTGCGGACAAGTCCCTGAAATTCGATTACCGGGTACAGGATTCGGATCGCGGGCGAAAAACGGCCGTGAAGGTGCGCAGGGAGGGAGATGGCAGGCTTTACTACGATACGGTGCTTTCCTATGAGCCGGCCCAAATGAGCGGTGATTCGATCAATGCCGGGATTGAGATTCACAGGGAATACAGTGTCGAACGTGACGGTAAATGGGTCCTTGGGAAAAACCCCCTCGAAGTCAGGACCGGCGATCTGGTAAGGGTTGACCTGTTCGTATCTTTGCCCTCGGAGCGCTTCTTCGTCGTTGTGGAGGATCCTGTGCCGGGCGGTCTGGAACCGGTAAACAGGGAACTTGCGACCTCCTCGGAAGTTGACGCGCAAAAAGGCGAAGCTGCATTCGCGCCGGAGTCTATGCGCAGCCGCTACACAGACTGGACGAACTTCGGAATATCCCGCTGGAGTTTCTACCACAAGGAGTTGCGGCATGACTCCGCCCGGTTTTATTCAGAGCGGCTCGGCCCCGGACATTATTATCTCTCATACACGGCCCAGGCGATTGCTCCGGGCGAATTCACGGCCCTGCCGGCTCGTGGCGAACAAATGTACGAGCCTGACGTTTACGGGAAAAGTTCACCCACGGTGCTGAAAGTGGAACTCTCCGAATGAGAAAAAAGATCCACCGCAGAGGCGCAGAGATTCGCCGAGAATTTTGAACCCGTCATACCGGCAGTACGTCATCCCGGCGTTGCCTTTGAGCCGGGACCAGGGCCGGAATCCAGAGCTGGAATCCGGCGGCGCGTTGGAGCCGTGTAATCTCTGATGGTCAAGGGCGAGCATAGTCTTACCACCGTGCTACTCTCGTCCGCCGATTCATCTGCCACGGTTGTCGGTGGGCACGATAAGGGGGGCTACCGCGCTTCGCTCGCCCACCCTACATGGCTTTCAGATGATCTTACGATAAGCGAATCATATTTTGAAACATCGCGAAATCAACCTGTTGGCAAGCTAAACAAAAGAGGAACGTGAAGAACCCGGAAATTTCTTCATCCCTCTGCTCAACATCCATCCCGCAGAAGTGATATGCCCGGCATCCGCTGATGTAAAATGGAGTTTGCCTTCCCCTATAAATCCTCAACCGAGGCTGCTTGCAGAGGAGTGTTGCCCAGTTTCGTCCACTCCCTCCCTTGACAATGCTAATTAGAATGATTCCAATCAACCTATTGCCGCAAAGGAGGTTTCTTGGAGCCCGTACAAAAAAGACAAGAAATGGAGCAGGCGCTTCGGGCGGCAGGGTATCGTATTACCGGCCAAAGAAAAGCCATTGTGGACTACCTGGTCTCCACTCTTGACCACCCTGGTGCTTATAAGATTTTTGAAGAGGTGAAGAAGGTTCAACCCAGATTGAGTTTGGCGACGGTTTACAACACATTGCAAGTTCTTGCGCGGAACGGCCTAATCAAGATGTTGACGTTCAGGGAGGATAATCGATACGAAGCCAACCTCTCTTTTCATATTAATCTTATCTGCACATCCTGCGGGAGAATACAGGATTTCGAGGCTGGGGCGCACATGTCTCCGGAGGAGGTCCGTGAGAAGATTGGTTTCGAAGTCATGACCTATCGGATGGAATACCACGGACTTTGCTCGGAGTGCAAAGCTAAGGCCGATCAGAAGGGTGAGGACAAGAAGCACTCCAGTGGCGGCTTGAGTTCACGAAGAGAACGTCAGGGAGAGTAGATCAGTACAGACCTTGGAGAGTTCTTCGTGGTTAGTATTGCCGGTTCGTCAAGGGGCATGCATTCTGCGTCTTGCGGTTGGGTTGGTTGAGAGTCTTTGATGATCAAAACTGAAAGTGATTGCCATCTTAAACTACCTTTTTCAAAAATTTCTATACCTTTGCATTTCTGTCCTTCGTCCGGCCCTCGCCCAAACTTTTGTTGAAAAGTGGGCGAGATATGACTGGACACATTACTAGTGCAGCATCTCAGAAGTAGGTCGATATTTTACTCCGCCTGAAATATGCAGCCGAGGAGGCTGTCTGCCAACCCAAATTATCGAGGAGCTTACGAGATGCTACACCAGCATTGAGGAGAGGACAGCGAACTGCCGCAACCTCAGGGACGCGCTCTTTGTCAAACAAACAGCTCGCCAGCCACTGAAACCGAACGTCAGTCAGATGAGCAGAGAAACAGAATTATTCATAGTAACGCTGTTCAACAATTCACACAACGAAAGGATCAAATATCATGAATGAAGAAAGCAAGTGCCCGGTAACGGGCAGAGGTCACAAACACACTGCCGGCGGCGGCACGATGAACCGAGACTGGTGGCCGAACCAGTTGAAGCTCGATATCCTGCACCAGCATTCCTCCAAGTCCAATCCGATGGGCGAGGGTTTCGACTACGCTAAAGAGTTCAAGAGTCTCGACTTGGAGGCCGTGAAGAAGGACCTCCGTGAACTGATGACGAAGTCGCAGGACTGGTGGCCGGCGGACTTCGGACACTACGGACCTTTGTTCATCCGTATGGCGTGGCACAGCGCCGGCACCTACCGCACCGGCGACGGCCGCGGCGGCGGAGGAAACGGCAGCCAGCGCTTTGCACCCCTCAACAGCTGGCCCGACAATGTGAACCTCGACAAGGCGCGCAGACTGCTCTGGCCCATCAAGCAGAAGTACGGCCGGAAAATTTCCTGGGCCGACCTGATGATCCTTACCGGCAACGTGGCCTTGGAATCGATGGGTTTCAAGACCTTCGGTTTCGCCGGCGGGCGTGAGGACATCTGGGAACCGGAAAAGGACATCTACTGGGGCTCCGAGGACAAGTGGCTGGGTGACAACCGCTACGCCGGCGACCGGGATCTCGAAAATCCGCTCGCTGCAGTGCAGATGGGCCTAATTTACGTCAACCCGGAAGGCCCAAACGGCAACCCGGACCCGGTCGCTGCGGCGCGGGATATCCGCGAGGTCTTCGCTCGCATGGCGATGAACGACGAGGAGACGGTGGCCCTCATTGCGGGCGGCCACGCGTTCGGCAAGACCCACGGCGCTGGCGATGCGAAACATGTCGGGCCTGAGCCCGAAGCGGCCGGCATCGAGGAGCAGGGCCTTGGCTGGAAGAGCAGCTTTGGCACGGGCAAAGGCGGCGACACGATCGGCAGCGGCCTGGAAGTGATCTGGACCAACACGCCCACGAAGTGGAGCAACAACTTCTTCCGGATCCTGTTCGGCTTCGAATGGGAACTGACAAAGAGCCCGGCCGGTGCGCACCAGTGGAAGCCGAAGGGTGGCGCAGGCGCCGGTACCGTGCCGGATGCGCACGACCCGTCAAAGCGTCACGCGCCATCCATGCTGACCACGGACCTCGCTCTGCGGTTCGACCCTGTCTATGAAAAGATTTCAAGGCGCTTCATGGAAAATCCGGATCAGCTCGCGGACGCGTTTGCCCGGGCGTGGTTCAAGCTGACGCACCGCGACATGGGCCCGCGCGCACGCTATCTCGGCCCGGAGGTTCCGGCTGAAGAGCTCATCTGGCAAGACCCCATTCCTGCCGTCAATCACAAACTCATTGATGCACAGGACATCGCCTCCCTCAAGGGCGAGATCCTGGCTTCCGGCCTGTCCGTGTCGGCCCTGGTTTCGACCGCCTGGGCGTCGGCGTCCACCTTCCGTGGCTCCGACAAGCGCGGTGGTGCCAACGGTGCCCGCATTCGTCTGGCGCCGCAGAAGGATTGGGAAGTCAACCAGCCTGCCCAGCTGGCGAAGGTGCTCAAGACCTTGGAAGGCATCCAGAGCCCGTTCAACAGCGCGCAGTCCGGCGGCAAGAAGGTATCACTGGCTGACCTGATCGTTCTGGCCGGTTGCGCGGGCGTCGAGCAGGCTGCGAAGAATGCCGGTCACGAGGTGACGGTTCCCTTCACGCCGGGGCGCATGGACGCCTCGCAGGAGCAAACCGATGCGGCCTCCTTTGCCGTGCTCGAGCCGATCGCGGACGGCTTCCGCAACTACCAGAAAGCCCGCTATGCCGTATCGGCCGAGGAATTGCTGGTTGACAAGGCGCAATTGCTGACCCTGACTGCACCCGAAATGACAGTGCTCGTGGGCGGCATGCGCGTCCTGAATACCAACTTCGGAGGGTCCCATCACGGCGTCTTCACCAAACGGCCGGAGGCGCTCACCAATGACTTCTTCGTGAATCTGTTCGACATGAGCACGACGTGGAAGGCAACTGCGGAAGACGATGGCGTATTCGAGGGTCGTGATCGCGCAACAGGCGCACTTAAGTGGACCGGCACCCGTGTCGACCTAATCTTCGGTTCGAACTCCCAACTCCGGGCCTTGGCGGAAGTCTACGGGTGTGAGGACTGCAAGGAGAAGCTCCTGCACGACTTTGTAGCGGTGTGGAATAAAGTCATGAACCTTGACCGTTTCGACTAGGCTTGATCGTAGCATAAACGTCTTCGAGGGCTTCTGACAGGGCGACGAAAAAACGGTCAGCAAACAACCGGTTCCAGCGGACGGCGTATCGCCGCCGCTGAACCGGAACGTTCGGCTGGAAAAGAGAAACTCCACAATTCTCTCCTCTTTAGAAGAATGAAGTGTTGAAATTCGCAAGTTATTCAAATCATATCTGGACCAGGATATCTCGTTTTGGGAGGTCATGCACATACGGGTGATCGAGTCGCGAGGGGGATTCCGAATAGGGGGGAAGTCCACTGGAAAGCAGGACTGAGGACTGAGAGTTAGGGACAGGATAAATACTCAATATAGCCGTTATACGGCTAAGGCGACAGCAAAGAGCAGGCGAAAAAGCCTTTTTTGTCCTCCTCCATGCAAAATCGAAACTTAAGCCAGATCCGCCGCTGATTTTTTACACCGCCAGGAGACTACGCCGGCGATGAGCTTGGGCGAAGGGGACTCCTCCGATCCTTCACGGCTATTTTCTTTCTATTTTTCTCACGCGGGTTTATAGGGCAGAGCCTTGAGTTTGACGATCGTTTTCACCTGCTCAAACTCGGGGTCTTTATGGACGAGAACGGCCTCTTCCGCAACAGCCGTGGCGACAATCCAACTGTCGCAGACGGAGAGATTGTTCGAGGCCTTTATCTCTATGGACTTTTCGAAGATCGTGTCGGTGACGTTTATTCTTTTCACCGGCAGAAGATCGAGGTATTTCGCAAATTCGTCCGATTCCGCCTTGCCCGCGTTTTTCCATATGCGGTATCTGCTCTCCATGCAACTCATGAAGGAAATGCAAACATGCGCGCCTGAACGCAGGACATCGTCCACAAAATCGGCCCCTTCCTCATCGTTCCAGAGGGTCAACAGCGCAGAGGTGTCGAGCACGTAGGACTCAGATGTCATTGCTTTTTTCATCTTCGTCTTTTTTCTCGGCACGTCGTTCTTCGATCAACCGCTCCGTGGAATATCTTCGTGAGCCGCGGCCTCTAAACGCAGCCACTGGATCTTTAGGAAGGGGGACAACCTTTATGTTGGTCCCCTCCACGATCCAATCGACGCTCGATTCGGGATCTATGTTGAATTTTTTTCTTATTTCAGCCGGTATCGAGACCTGGCCGCGCGCCGTCACCTTCGCTTTCATACCGGTGTTCTCCTTTCATGCCATTTCTAATTTACATGATGTTTGACTATAAATCGTGTGTGTAACATTTGTCAAGCAGCCCGTAACCGTTCACCGCAGAGGCGCAGAGGAATGCAAAAGTGCTGTCACGCGAAGGCGCGAAGACGCGAACAAAGACATGGTGCCGCCAAGAAGCCATGCTTCAGCAAGGTAATCGGTATCCCTTCGCGTCGCGCCTTTGCGTGAAAGCTATTCTCTGCGCTCTCTGCGCCTCTGTCTCGAAAAGACGTGATGGGTTGCGCTTCCACCCATCCTGATATGGATGACGGATGCAACTTTTATTTTATCTGCCCTTTGCTTTTAATTCACAACTCCTTAGACCGAGGCTGTAAGAGCCGCCGAGAATGGGTCCAACCGTGGCTCGTCGGAGGAGGCTCGAAGTGGCCGGCACGATTATTTGCTTTGTTTTCCTGTCCTGGAGGAGCGGGGCCGCTATTACGACGGTAGATCAATCTGATATTCGTGGGTTGGGTACCGGCCTGTCTTGATTCGTCGTGGAGCTGCCTCGTGCTACGTTCTGGAGTTTGGCCAAGTGGCCTATCGTTAAGGATGGGGCGGGGGTTCTCCGACCGGGGCCGCGCCTCTCCATTTCAGGAAACTTTACAAATCGTTCTTTGAAAATTCGTTTATGCGCCAACCTCCACTGTTCGAAAAATGGCCCACATGAAGGCCGCTAATTCTCTGGCAATAGCTGTGGTCGTCACCTGGGTGGGTTTACCTCTAGCAACCAGTCGGCGATACCGGGTGCACAGTCGCACCTGGGCCTTCCAGGAGATCTTCCATATTTTCTCAGGAAGGTTTTGTTGCCGATCCCGCAATCTGCGGCTGACCCGGGCAGGCAATCGATACGACCATGCAGCCTGTATTAGCATTCGCCTCGCGTGGGTTGTCAAACCGACTCAGGTCGCCAATTTCCGCAATTACCGTTAAGGAGAGTGGCGCCGCGCAGATGCAATGACCCTCCGTGTTCCTCTGTATTTTTTGTGGTGAAAAGCTACAAAAAATTGAGTTTATCTGTTTTATGGGATATACAGATCTCTCTTTGTGGAAATAGATAAGAAGGACAAGGGAGGGGGTCCAATGTTTGACGGAGTTTTTTCGCCGGAAAGAAGGCGGACGATTCGCATCAAACGCTCGGAACTCTTAAAAGCGCGACTTGATGATATTGACAGACCCGCTGTAAAGATCGCCGGGGATATTGACGAGTTTAAGCAGGCTTTTTCTCTCGTTCACGATACTTACCTGCGAATGGGGTATCTGAGCACTCCAAAGCCTCATGGCATGCTTTTCGGTATCCATACTCTGCTGCCTCAAACAGTCATATTTGTGGCCAAGTCTTATCTAACCGTCATTTCCACTCTCACCGAGATCTTCGACACTGAGCTGTTTGGTCTCCCGATGGACGAACTGTATAGGAAGGAGCTTGACGGGCTCAGGTCTAAGGGTCGCAAAATTGTGGAACTCTCGGCGCTGGTGACCCCCGCGGATTTCCGATGGATGAACGTTTTCATGTACATAAGCAAGGTAATGTATCTATACTCGTTGGATCGCGGCGTGAACGACCTCTGCATCGCCGTGAACCCCAGGCACGTCAGTTTCTACAAAAATATACTGCTGTTCGAAGACCTCGGGCCGCAGCGTTATTACCCGAGGGTTAATGCTCCGGCAGTGGCCTTGCGTTTAAGTATGGATTGCATCAGTGAAAAATCAAAATCCTCGTACGACGGGTTCGATTTCGAGAGCAATGTGCATGCCTATTTCCATGGGGAAGCAGGGTTCAGGGCTTCGGAGAAAACATGGGCTGTCTTACCGGGAGAGGATTCTCCCGAAAACGGCAACAGCTACTGGACTCCCGAAAATGTAAAATATTTCCTGCTTCTGGAAAAATCTATCCCGGATGGAGTGAACGGGAGCCAGAAGGAATTTCTCCTAAGCAGCTATCCGGGTCTGACAAGACGGTAGTTTGCAAGTAATCGCCGAATCTGCCGGGCCGGGCTTCTTCGACCGAGGTCCCGATCTATACGGAGGTGGACGTGCCTGGGCAGGCTCCCGGAGGGTTGAAAATGGTGGAGCAAGCGTTTGGTGAATTTAGGAGGATAGTAGGCGAAGAGTTCGTTCTGGACAACGTTGAAAAAATCAGAAGATATCACCGCTGCACTATTCCCGTGGAACGGGTGATCGATGGGGTCTTGCTGCCCGGTGGGGTAGAAGAAATACGGCGTATTGTAGCCATCGCCAACAGGTTCAATATCAGACTTTATCCAATAAGCACCGGAAAAAACTGGGGATATGGTTCCGCGAACCCGGTCCGGGACCGCAACGTCATCCTCGACCTCAGCAGGATGAACCGGATCCTCGAGGTAAACAAAGAACTTGCTTACGCAGTCATTGAGCCCGGTGTTACCCAGCGCCAACTTCACGATAAATTAACCTCGGGGAAAACGGGGCTTATGATGGACCCGACTGGCTCCGGTCCTGCCTGCAGTGTGCTGGGAAACGCCCTTGAGCGGGGATATGGGATCACCCCATACGGCGACCATTTCGCTGCAACGTGTGGCATGGAGATCGTTCTGGCCAACGGGGAGGTCCTTCGGACCGGTTTTGGGCACTTTGGGACGGCCAAGGCCGCCAACGTGTACAAATACGGTGTGGGGCCTTACATAGACGGCCTTTTTACCCAGTCAAATTTTGGAATTGTAACCAAAATTGGCGTCTGGCTCATGCCTGAGCCGGAACGGTTCGAGGCCTGCTATTTTTCCTGTGACAAAGAGAGCGACCTGGGCCGGCTGATAGATGCCCTAAGATGGCTGCTGCTCAACAGGGTGGTTAAGGGTTCCATAAACGTAGTTCACCGAAACCGCGCACTTACCATGCTGACTCGCTATCCGTGGGAAGAAATGTCCGGAGAAACCCCGCTAAGCGAGGCCGTCTACAGCCAAATGGCAGCTGAAAAAAGGGTGGGCGCATGGAACGGGGTGACCGCGCTCTACGGCGCCAGTGAAGAGGTAAGCGCAGCAAAAAAGGTCATAAAGAGATTGTTGCGCGGGAAGGTAGCAAGGATCAATTTTGCTTCCGAGCAGACGCTCCGCCTGGCTGAACGGTTTCCAAAACTTATCGGGCTCCTGACAGGCATGAACATTTCCGAGGTGCTCAAGGTGCTGAAGCCATCCTTTGCAATGATGAAAGGGCGGCCAGGCGAAGTTTCTCTTCCGACCCCTTACTGGAGGATGAAAAAACCCGTCCCGCCCCGCGACATCGATCCTGCCGAAGACAGTTGCGGACTTATCTGGCTATCTCCCGTCGTGCCCATGACAAAAGAAAACGCAGAGGAATTCATCGGGATAATTCGCCCTATTTTCGCGAGGCATGGTTTCGAGGACTGCATAACCTTTACCGCCGTAAACGAGCGAAGCTTCGACTGCACCCTACCCATCCTCTACGACAAGAGCGATCCGCTCGAGACCAAACGTGCGGCTGAATGCCACGATGAATTATTCAGGGCATGCATGGACAAAGGCTATATTCCTTATAGATTGGGCATTCAGTCCATGGCCGGGCTGGTGGGCGGAGGCGATGTTTTCTGGGACGTGGTCCAAAAGCTCAAACAGGCCCTGGACCCCCAGGGAATTCTCTCTCCGGGGAGGTACTCCACGATTTAGTCCTGCTAATTCCCTTTATCTCTATCCGCTTATTCATTCTATACGTGTCTCCTTGGCTGAACCATGATCCTTCCTCGGATTAAATACTTCAGGGGCAGGCTTCGCATGCATCAGCATACCGTCTATCCATCCGGCCAACGGGAATAGAAATCTCCGCCCCAGTATCCCCGCACTAAGCCACATCGTCGCACACCAGTAAGGAATACCCATAAAATCCGGTTGGGGATATGACCAGAGCCCGGAGGAAACTCCAAAAAGTTCCACGACAAAACCGAGTCCCAGCGCGTAAGCAGCGAAATAAAGATCCGGGAGGTCGTGAAACATGATAAAAAGAATTGCCGTGGAGCCCATACTCGTCAGTAGAAGCAGGCCGGACGACCACGAAAACAGGGGAAAAACGAGAGCTGTTACCAAAAAGCCAAAGAGACTTCTTTTATCGAGCACCGTCCTCTTGTCCCCTTCACATATGAACCGTTTCATATTGATGTAATAAAATCCCCACAGAAACGGCTCATACCAGGGCATCAGCAATACGTCACGCTGTTTGAAAGAAGATCCTCCGGACCTCCCCATTGCATAGTCCTGGATCAGGAAAAACACAGCGGCGATAGTGAAGCTTACGATTTCAACCCGGCTCCAGGGACGATAAATTATAAACCAGAGCGGCAAAAGAACGGCGGCCGCGAATAGAGATCGATCCACAGACCTGAGCACCGCCAGCGTAACCAGCAGGGCCAGAACGGACAATATTTTTTGATTCCGGCACAAAAGGTTCGGCTTTTGCACCTCTACCTCGGGACACCGGGAATCACCCCTCCGGCGAAATCTCCACCTGCGGTCTCATTATACTTCTATTTGCCCGCAGTTTGAATAATTTGCAATTGACGGAGCGCTTTTCTGATACAGGACAGGCTCGAATCGAGGTTATGGCATTCATGCGCAGTGGGAATTCCGCAACTAAGAGATTCCGAGGATGTGGCTATCGGGCTGCGACGTAGACCGGGGGTCCGCTACTCCGCGCTGGCGCCGAACCCCAAAAAGGTTAAACAACTACACTTTTATTTAATCATTTATCTCCTCCATTCCGACTATTTATTCGATGAACAATTTATACTGTGTACTGTAACTCTCTCAATTCTACACTGGCATCATTTATGGAGCCTATGAAGCTGTTCGGATTTACCATTGTTAGAAATTTGAGTGCAGGC
>Ga0208189_1001054_pt1 | contig 12836 bp, 9 predicted proteins | sample June2015DPH_10_5_FD_184702 | JGI IMG/M metagenome (GOLD analysis project Ga0208189, IMG submission 184702) | Peatland microbial communities from SPRUCE experiment site at the Marcell Experimental Forest, Minnesota, USA - June2015DPH_10_40... | ecosystem: Environmental > Terrestrial > Soil >... | reverse complement strand
AGCCGCCGACGAAGCGCACGTCCCCGTTCCCGAGGACATCGTCGGCCCGCATCCGCGCTCGACAATCCGAAACGCAATCTCATCCTTCGACCGCATCCGCACAAACTCCACATTTGTTCCCTGCGCAAACAGCGGACTAGCGCTGATCTTCGCGCCCAGCTCCTGCCAGCTCATCCCGTGCGCGCCAAAGTCCTCCCGCTCCACAAACAGAACGAAGTGTGGATTCCCCACATTCACCACGGCCCCATCCACCGCGCCCACCCCGGGAATCTCAATCGTCCGCGCCTCAACCCGCGGCACCCCCATCTCGCTCTGAATCCAATAAATCGAGCTCTCCGCGCGAAGCACGCGGCAACTTCTCACCCCGCCCAGCGTCCCTATCGCGACCTCCCGCAATCCCTCGCTATGCGCTAGCCACGCCGCCACGCAGCGCGTCCCATTGCCCGATAGCTCGGCCTCGCTGCCATCCGCGTTGAAGAGCCGAAGAAAAAAATCGCCGTTCGCCCGCCGATCCAGAAACTCGATCCCATCCGCGCCAATGCTGGTGTTGCGCGCGCACAGCCTGCGCGCCAGCGCCGCATAGGCACCGCGCGCATCCGCCTCCTCCACAATTAGGAAGTCGTTGCCGCACGCATGCGCCTTCACAAACGGGATCGTCGCCTGCCCACTCTGCTTGATCTCAGTCCTCCTCGTCGTCGCTGAATGCAACCACCTTGTCCGCCGCGTCGCTCGCCACCAACTCGGCCAGCAGTTGCTTATGCCGTGTGCTATTCGCAGCAAGGGTAAACGTCACCCGCTCCTGCTCGCCCAGCCTGTCCCGCTCCACGATATTCAGTCGCAGATGCTCGCGGTCCAGCACAGCCAGCACCGCTTCATACATCGTCTTCTGGTCGCTCCCGCGCACCTCGTACAGCATCGGGTACCTCTTCCATCCCGACCGCCCCTCCAGCAGGCCGATAAACCGCAGCGCAAAGAAGACGATCGCCGTGGCAATCGCCGCTTCAATATACAGCCCCGCCCCGCACGCCATCCCAATCGCCGCCACCACCCATACCGTGGCCGCGCTGGTCAGCCCCAGCACCCGGCTGCGCGTGTGCAGAATCAGCCCCGCGCCCAGAAACCCAATCCCCTGCACAATGTTCGACGCGATCTGCCCCCGGTTCGGGCCCGCATCGCCCGCAATCACCACCGAAAGCATCGTGAACAGCGCCGCGCCCATGCAGATCAGCATGTTGGTGCGCAGCCCCGATGCCTTGTGCCGCCACTCGCGTTCCACCCCAATCAGGCCGCCCATCGCGCACGCCATCAGCAGCCGCGTGGTGGTCCCCTGAGTGAACGCCATCTGTTCAATCGTGCTGAAGTGAATCGGTAAGGTCGCAATCATAGGCATTTCTCTCTTCGCTGCGATGGTAGCACCACAGCCGCGAAGGATATTACCTCCCCGTCGTCGAACCCGCCGCAGAATAACGTTCCGACTGATAAACCCGCGCGCAAGGCTGGCCCGTCCCGCACAGAATCGTCAGCTCCTGCAGGCCCTCCGGATGCTCCTCCACCGCCTTCGACACCGCATCGCCTTCGAACGAGACGACGAACGCAGCGTACTCCGCCGGCGCCTCTAAAGCCGCGTGCCAACTGTCGTAGTCGCTCTCGTTGATCGTCTGCCGCAGCGGAATGCCCGCGTCCTGCAATGCCCCAATATGGTCCGACTCCTGTATCAAAATCGGTGCGCCCTGCGGCAGGTCCTCCAGCACCAGCGCCAGGTTCCGCTCAAACGGCACTCGAGTCGTCGAGTTCACCAGCGCCTCCTTCAGCACCAGCGGTGGCGCGTAGTTCGCCAGCAGATTGCTCGGGTGGCGCTCCATCAGCTCCGCGCATCGCTGCGCCAGCTCCGTCCCATAGATCATCGCCAGAGGATTCACCACCGCCAGCGCCAGCGCCGCCAGGTAAAACGCCCGCACTTGGATAGGCCGGGACTTCAGTCCCGGCACTCCGGCTTCCAATTCGGCTTGGGGCTTTAGCCCCCGGGACATGCCTTCGCCCTTCGCGGCCCTCCATCTTCGCTCCATCGCCGCCGCAGCCACGCATGCAAACAGCGCCAACGCCGGCAGCATCTCCATCCCATAGCGTGCGTTGTAATACGAGTGCGGCCAGAGCTGCGGAATAAAGATCGGCACCGACCCATACGCCACTGAATAAACATAAAAACCCAACGGGACCCACAGCATCAGCGACGCGCGCGCAATTCGCCCCCGCAGCGCAATCCACAGCCCCGCCAGCGCCGCCGCCATCACTGCGAATCCCGTCTCCCACGCCGATGCCACCACCTGCGCCGTGCGCGTGTAGAACAGCAGAGCCCATCCCACGCTGTGCCATCCGCGGTAGTGCTTCGAGCCCGGCGGCGAAGTCCGCTTCTCGATCGCCGGGGCCGAGTAGGGCCCGCGCAAAAAGTCCAGCGGATCATGGCTGAAGTGCTGGTTGTACCCGAGCCACAGCACCGGCCCGGCAATCGCTAGCAGCGTAAACACCGCGAACGCCGCGCCCATGCGCCGCCGCATCGCCCCCGCGCGACCCAGTTGCCAACTCACTACGCACCACGCCGCCGCGCCCAGCACCCATCCGTCGTAGCGCGTAAACACCGCCGCAAAGATCAGCAGCCCGAGCCAGATCATTCGCCGCGCTGCGCGCGATGGCTGCTCCGCGCGGATCGCGTCCACGCACTCCACAGTCAGCAGCGTGATCCATATCAGCAGCGCCAGAAAGATCGGCTCCGTCATCGCCGTCGTCGAAAGATACAGCAGATTCGGGTTCAGCCCGTAGAACGCCGTCGCCGCCAGCGCCCAGCGCGGTGCCAGCATCCGCCGGCACAGCCGATAGAACCCCGCCACTCCAAGCACATAACACGCCAGCGACGGCCACGCACCCGCCAACCCGCTCTGCCACCACGCCAGCTTCTGTACAAACGGCAGCATCAGCAGGTGCGGCAGCGGCAGCCACACGCTGCCCAGTTGCACCAGCCCAGGATTGCGCGTGTCCAGAATCCGCCGCGCAATCCCCAGGTGCGCCACCGCGTCGCCATACAACAGAACATATCCGCGCGAGAAGCACACAATCAGCGCCATGAAGCCCAGCAACACCGCGCCCATCACCACGGGATACATCTCCGCGAATGTCGCCGGCTGCACCTTGTCCGAATAGAAATCCGCCGCAACCGCCTTGCCTGTGCCACTTCCCCCACGCCGCAGGGCCAGCGCTCCGCGCGGAGCCATTATCGTCCGCTCCGATTTAGACCGACGCGCCGTCAAGATGCGAGATCTCCCGGAATACTTCAAACCGCGCGACAATCTCCGCGCGCGTCACCGCCTGCAACCGCTCTGTGCCGAAGCGCTCACACGCGAACGACCCCATCACGCCGCCGTAGAACATCGCCCGCCGAAAGACCGCCGGCGTCAGCTCCGGCTGCGACGCGATGTACCCGTAGAACCCTCCGGCAAACGAATCGCCCGCGCCGGTCGGGTCCACCACCTCGGCCAGCGGAAGCGCTGGCGCGCGAAATGGCCTCGGCACGGTTGCCAGTCCGGCAAACGAACGCGCCCCGAAGAACGCAGTCGCTCCATACTCACCATGCTTCATCACCAGCGAACGCGGCCCCATCGCCAGCACCCGCTCCGCCGCGCGCACCGAGTTCTGCTCGCCCGAAAGCATCCGCGCCTCGCCGTCATTGATCAGCAGCACATCCAGGCCGCGCAGCACCTTCGCCAGGTTCTCCGCGTGGGCCGCGATCCAGTAGTTCATCGTGTCGCCGCACACCATGCCCACTCGCGGCATCTGGCTGCGCACCCGCGCCTGCAGCAGCGGGTCGATGTTCGCCAGAAACAGGTACTCGCTGTTGGTATATGCTTCGGGAATCTTCGGCTCGAATTTCTCGAAGACATTCAGGTCCGTGCCCAGCGTCTCGGCCTCGTTCATTGTTCCCGCGTACGAGCCCGTCCAGTGGAAGCTCAGCCCCGGCGCCCGCTCGATGCCTCGCGTATCGATCCCACGCGCCTTGAACACCTCCTCGTGCTCGGGCAGAAAGTCCTCGCCAACCACCGCAATCACGCGCACATCGGTGAAGGTACTCGCAGCCAGCGAAAAATAAGTCGCCGCGCCGCCCAGGCAATGGTCCACCTTGCCATGCGGCGTCGCAATGCTGTCGAACGCCACCGATCCAACCACCAGAATCGCCATGCTCCTGCTTTCCAAGGACAATATGTAACTAATTTCGTAATGATTGATTGAACATGTAACCAAATAAGAAGCAATTGATGGAACCGGAGTAATATATGCAACAAAATAAGCTACAAATACTTCGCCAGCAGCAGTCCAAGCCGCTCCCGCGCCGCCTGCGGGATTGCCTCCCGCTCGGTCAGGATGGCAAACTTCAGCGCGCTGGCGCACGGGCAGCCCCGCTCCTTCGGCATCCGGGCCACCGCCGCCCGCACCACCTTCGCCGCATTCTCCGCGTTCTGGTGCAGCACTGCCACAATCTGCTCGATGGTCACATCGTCGTGGCCCACGCGCCAGCAGTCGTAGTCCGTCACCATCGCCATCGTGGCATAACAAATCTCCGCCTCGCGCGCCAGTTTTGCCTCCTGCAGGTTGGTCATCCCGATCACGTCCGCGCCCCAACTGCGGTACAGGTTCGACTCCGCGCGCGTGGAGAACTGCGGCCCCTCCATGCATACATACGTTCCGCCGCTCTTGCCCACTACGCCAACCTCCGCGCAGGCCTCCGCAATCGCAGAACATACCGTTGCGCACACCGGATCGCCGAACCCGACATGCGCCACCACCCCCTCGCCGAAGAACGTTCCCACCCGCGCAAACGTCCGGTCGATGAACTGGTCCGGAACCACGAACTCCGTCGGCTTGTGTTCTTCCTTCAGCGATCCCACCGCCGACACCGACAGGATCTGCTCCACGCCCAACATCTTCATGGCGTAAATATTCGCGCGAAAGTTCAACTCACTCGGCAGGATCCTGTGCCCGCGCCCATGCCGCGCCAGAAACGCCACCCTGCGTCCCTCCAGCTCGCCCAGAATGAATGCGTCCGACGGATCGCCGAAGGGCGTCTCCACCACATGTTCGCGCACTCCCGTAAGTCCAGGCATGGCGTACAGGCCGCTGCCGCCGATGATGCCAATCTCCGCTGTCTGCAAGTCTCTTGCTCCTCTTCCGGCCACGCCGCAGCACGCCGGTGCCATCAAATCTTCGCTGCATCGCCCATCTACAACTTCACTATTGCTGCACCAAAGTATATCGTCCGCCGCGCTACTCTCCGCGGCCCATCGCAGCCTTCATCACTCCCGCCGACGACATCATTTGCACCAGCGACAGCCCCGGGTCCGGGAGGGCAGTCTCTGTATGGCCAGGCTGCTTCTGCGCCTTCACGCCCGCCAGCTCCAGCGGCGCGTCCGACTGCACGCTCGTAATGCTCTCCCGCAGCTTGCGCGCCAGCTCCAGCGGAAACCCTTCGCTGACGAAGACCCCCGTTCCATCAATCGTCAGCAGAACGTCGCCCTCGTTGGTCGAGTAGACCTGCTCATTATCGTCCGCCTCATCCTTGGTTCGCCGCACCAACGTCGAGTACTTGCGCGGCAACTCGTCCGCGTAGACGCGCAGGAACGACCGCGCCGAGTCATCATTCCTCCACTTCGACTCATACAGCAGCCCAATCGACGCCGTCGACTCCTTCGCCTCCGTCGTCACCGCCGACCGCTTCTGCGCCGCATAGTAGATGCCGCCTCTCCACTCCGGCGCCAGCGCCGAGGCGATCGCATCCCCGCCAAACAGCTCCGTCAATATCTGCACGTCGAACTCACCCATCACACCCACGTCGTACGGCATGTACTGGGCGTCGATCAGCGGATGGATGTCCGGCAGCCGCAGCACGGGCACCGGCGTGTGCGCCATGTACGCCGCCGGGTGAAGAATCTCGAAGGTCGAAGCCGGAGGGTTGGCCAGAACCGCGCCGAACGCAGCCTCTTTGCCTCCCTTCACCAGGATCGCGTCCTCGAAGCTCATCCCTTCATCGTAGGGAAACAGCAGCGACTGTTGCAGCAGCAGCGGCGCCCGCGCCAGGATCGGCGATCCGCCGGTGTCCGACAGCTTGTCCTTCAACTGTTCCATCAACTCCGGCGAATGCTCCAGCGTCTTGCCCGTTGGCCGCAGCGAGTAGTCCAGGAAGACCACCATCGCCTGCCCTTCGGTCACTGCGTCGCGCGCCGTGTCCGCCTCGTCCGTCTGGATGTGTTCGTTGTCCTCCTGCGCGTTTTTGGCAATCGCGTCCGAACCCACCACCGCCCACTTGGTCAGCCCCACCCGCTGGTCCTGCAGCGCATGAGTCAGCTCGTGCGCCAGTACCGGTTTCTGCTCCTCCGGCTGGATCCAGTCCAGCAGGTTCACCGTCTTCGTCTTGTCGTCGTAGAATCCCGCCACCTGCTCGGTCAGTAGCGAGATCATGAACGGCCGCAGGTTGAAGTCGCGGTCCAGCAGCCCGAACTTCTTCAACACAATCTCCTCCCGCGCCAGCCGCTTCGCCCCCTGGTCCTCGTCGAACTTCTCGCGCAGATATTTATTCACCTCATCGCGCGTAATCAGCTTCCGCTTCACGCTGTGCACAATCGGCAGCCCCGTGTCCGCGCTGGCGAACGACAGAATCTCGTCCACCGAACGGAACAACTCCTTCGCCTGCTCCTTGGTCAGCGGAGCGGGTGTCGCATCGCCTTGCACAGTTGTCGCCGCGCCCTGTGCAGCCGAGGTTGGCGGCGTGTTCGTTTGCACTGCGGCAGGCGTCTGCGCGGCGCACGCGGCCGAGATGCACAGCACAACCGCAACCAGCGTCAGCCGTCCGCGCAAGCGCAGCCCGCCGCAACCCTCCGCCAACCCATCCTCTTGCCGCAGCAAACCCACGCCTGACCTCCGCGCAACCGCGTACACGGTCGCTATAATCAACAGTGTACGCAGGTTTGCACAGACTCCGAAATGTCCGCCGCCATTCAATCCGGCCAGTCCCTCCAGCCCGCGCCTCTCGCCGACGCCGCGCAGCTTGCCGCCCTGCTGCGCGCCGTCGGTCTCGCTGCGCTCGACGACATCGGCTGGCTGCGCGTCACCGGCCCCGACCGCCTGCGCTGGCTCAATGGAATGCTCACCAACTCCATCGCGCAGCTCGCCCCCGGCGAGGGCTGCTACAACTTCGCGCTCAACGCCCAGGGCCACATCCTGGGCGACCTCACCGCGTTTCTGCTCGAAGACTCCCTCCTGCTCGAGACCAGCCGCGATCAGATCGCCGGGCTCCTCGCCCATCTCAACCGCTTCATCATCATGGACGAGGTTGAGTCGGCCGACATCACCGCCCAGCGCTGCGGCCTGCTCGTCGCCGGCCCGCACGCCTCCGCATTGCTCGAACAGATCGGCCTGGCAGCTCCACCCACCTCCATGTTCACGCAGACCGCGAATTGGCGCGGTTCTCCCGTCGATCTCCTCCACGCATACAGCCCCATTGTCCCCCGATTCGAGCTCTGGTCCGATACGACCGCAATCCAGCAACTCACCGCGGACCTCCTCGCTGCTGGCGCAATCCCCGTCTTCCCCGAAACCCTCGAAGACCTCCGCATTTTAGAAGGCACGCCCCGCGTCGGCACAGACATCCGCGACAAAGACCTCCCGCAGGAGACCGCACCCATCGGCGTCCAGTCTCGCGCCCTGCACTTCACCAAGGGCTGCTACCTCGGCCAGGAGATCGTCGAGCGCATCCACTCGCGCGGCGCCGTCCACCGCGCCTTCAGCGGCTTCGTCCTCACCGGCGCACTGCCCGCCCCCGGCACGCAGCTTGAAGCCGAAGGCAAGCCCGTCGCCGAGGTCACCAGCGTCGCCTCCATCTCGCTCCCGGGCCAACCCGCGCCGATGCAGCTTGCCCTCGGCATCATCCGCCGCGAGGCCCTCGAAAATGCGCAGGCCCGCAACCTCACCCTCACCTATCCCGGAGGCACAGCAACGCCCATCGCCCTGCCCTACGCAATTCCTTAGCGCAGTTAAAGCCGACATTCTGGCCTGAGCGAAGTCGAAGGCCAGAATCTCCGTATTTCGACGTAGCCAGATTGCCGAATCCGAACCAACCGAAAGAGTGCTGACCATGTCTGAACAGAACAAGCCCTTCGTCGTCACCGACCGCCGCAAGTTCACCTCCGACGGGACCCCGCGCCCCGACGCCGACCCATCCCCCGAGCGCGAAGCCCGCGAGTCGAGTGAAATTCACGTCGCGCCATCCGCCCCAGCCCCTCCGCTGGAGTTCAAGTCCCCCCACGCCGCGCCCGCCCCGCCCCAGCCGCCCGCCCCCGAACCTCCCGCGGAGGTCCCACTCCCGCCTCCGCCAACCGCCAGCCAGATGGAGCAGGCCAACGCCGCCTACCAGCAGACCGCCGACCACCTCGACACCGCCGTCCGCGCCGCCAACCCCGGCATGGACCATCCCCCCGCCATGAGCTTCGAGCAGATCGTCCACTCCATCTACATGACCGCCATCCTGCAACTCGGCGGCGCAACCAAGCCGGGCGAGCAGCCCAAGATCGACCTCATGGGAGCGCGCCAGAGCATCGACATGCTCGCCATCCTCGCCGAAAAGACCAAGGGAAACCTCACGCCCGCCGAGTCCCAGCTCATGGACAACGCTCTCTTCGAGATTCGCATGGGTTTCCTCGAAGTCACCCAGGCCCTCGCCCGCTCCGCCGCCAGCCGCCAACCCCCACCCCCGCCCGGCGCACCCGGCGCGCCCGGCCGCCCCACCATCGTTCGCTAGAGACCAATGCAAGCAACACTGACCTTCCTCGGCAGCGGCACCTCAATGGGCGTCCCCACGCTGGGATGCGACTGCGCCGTCTGCCTCTCCGCCGTCTCGCCCGCGCCCGGCGTTCCGGCGCCATCTCCGCGCAACCGCCGCACCCGCCCCTCCGTTCTCATTGCGTGGGAAGGCCACAACGTCGTCATCGACACCGGCCCCGACTTCCACGCCCAGGCCATTGCCGCCGGCATCCACCGCCTCGACGCCGTCCTCTACACGCACGGCCACGCCGACCACGTCCTCGGCATGGACGACCTCCGCCCCCTCAGCTTTCACAACCTCGACAACCTTCCCCTCTACGCCGACGAGCAGACTGCTCTCACCATCGAGCGCATCTTCAACTACACCTTCAGCTCCGAGCACAACTATCCCACCAGCGCGCGTGTCGCCCTGCATCGCATCCCCACCACCCCCGGCGCGGAGGTCGTCCTCTTCGGCGCGCGCTTCCTGCGCGTCCCCGTCACCCACGGCCGCCAGACCATCTCTGGCTTCCGCTTCGGCTCCGCCGCCTATCTCACCGATCTCAGCGACCTTCCCCCGGAGAGCCTTCCCCTGCTGGCCAACCTCGACCTCCTCATCCTCGACGCCCTGCGCCCCGATCCCCACCCCACCCACTCCCACCTCGCCAAGTCCATCGCTCTGGTCGAGCAGCTCGCTCCCCGCCGCGCCTTCTTCACCCACATCTCCCACGGGCTCGACCACGGCTCCACCAACGCCTCGCTTCCGCCCCACATCCGCCTGGCCTACGACGGCCTGCAACTCACCTTCGATATTTCGCCAGACGCCTCAACCAGCGCGTCCAAATCGTCGCCCTAGCTTCTTAGATTTGTCATTCTGAGCGCAGCGAAGAATCCCCGTATTTTGCTTTTCAACTGACAACCGGCAACTGACAACTAACAACTGCCTTGAACATCTACCGCCAACTCGACGAACTGCCCACCCCGGCCACCCCCGTCGTCGCCACCATCGGCAACTTCGACGGCGTGCATCTTGGCCATCAGGGAGTCATCGCGGAGGTCATCGCTCGCGCCCGGTTTCTCTCCGGCCAATCCCTCGCCATCACCTTCGATCCCCATCCGGCCCGCGTCCTCCACCCGGAGAGGCCGCATCTCTTCCTCACTCCGCTGGCCCGCAAGCTGGAACTGCTCGCCGCCACAGGAATCGACGCCACCCTGGTCCTCCCCTTTACGGACGAGCTTCGCCGCAGCTCCGCCCGCGACTTCGCCACCCGCGTCCTGGCCGGGGCCCTCCGCGTCACCGAGGTGCACGAGGGCGCAAACTTCCGCTTTGGCCGCCAGGCCGAAGCCGGCGTCACCGGCCCAACCGGCCTGCAGGCCCTGGGCCGCGAACTCGGCTTCTCCGTCACCATCTACGACGCGCTCAGCCTGCGCGGCGGTCCGGTCTCCTCCGGCCGCATTCGCGCCCTCATCGCCGCGGGCGGCGTCAGCCAGGCGCGCGCCCTGCTCGGCCGCCCCTTCGCAGTCGACAGCACGCCCGCCTCCGGCCGCGGCTTCGGCGCCCGCTACGCCGTTCCCACCATCAACCTCGCGCCCTACCCGGAGCTTCTCCCCGCCCACGGCGTCTACGTCACCACGCTGGCCGTCGGTGACGGCCCAGCCGCCGAGACCTTCCACGCCGTCACCAACGTCGGCGTCCGCCCCACCTTCGGCGCCGCATCCTTCGCCGTCGAGTCTCACCTGCTGGACTTCCACCCCATCCCGCTCACCGGGCAGACCCCCCTGCGCCTCACCTTTCTGCTCCGCCTGCGCCCCGAGCAGCGATTCGCAGATGTTGAAACCCTGCGCGCCCAGATCGCCCGCGACGTCACCCGTGCCCGCCGCTTCTTCGCCCTCTGCCACTTGCTCGCCCGTTGCTACTGAGGCGCACTCCCCGCCGTCCCATCCCCCGCCGCACTCGGCGCGGCCTTCGGCGCTGCATTGTCGTCCGGCTCGATCGCGTCCGGGTCCGTCTCCACCGGCGCCTTGGGAATCTGTTTCACCACGGGCGAACCCGCCGGAGGCGTCAGCGGCACCTCCAGCTCCTTCTTTGGAGCGTTCCCCTCCGGGAACGCCTCATCCGGCTTGCCCGCAATCGCTGCCCGCATAAAGTCCATCCACATCGGCAGCGCCGCCCGCGCTCCCGTCTCCTTCTCGCCCAGCGTCTGCCGGTCGTCGAAGCCGATCCACGTCCCGCAGGTCACCGACGGCGAAAACCCGATGAACCACGCGTCCGTATAGTCGTTGGTGGTCCCCGTCTTGCCGCCCAGGGGATGCTTCAGCGAGGCCGCTGCCGCGCCCGTCCCATGCTGCGTCACCGCCTGCAGGAACTGCATCATCGTCCGCGCCGTCTCCACCGAGATCACCTCCACCACCTGCGGCGGCGGTTCCTCCATCGGCAGCCCGTCGGCCCGCACCACCCTGCGTATGGTGTGCGGCTCGATCCGTATCCCGTCGTTGGGAAAGACGCTGTACGCCCCCACCTGTTCGATCAGCGAGATGTCCGCCGCGCCGATCGCCACCGGCAGGAACGCCGGAATGTTGCTGGTCACTCCAAAGCGGTGCGCCGTCGCAATCACCGTGCCGATCCCCACCTTGTCGGCCAGCTTCAGCGCGGGAATGTTGCGCGACTCGGCGAACGCATTCAGCAGGGTGATCGTCCCCTTGTAGTCGCCCTCGTAGTTGTGCGGCGTGTACGGCCCATTGGGCGTGGAAAAGCTCACCGGCCCGTCCACGATCAGGTCCGTCGGCTTGGCCCCCGCCTCCACCGCCGTCGTGTAGACGTACGGTTTGAACGACGAACCCACCTCCCGCTCCGACTGTGTCGCCCGGTTGAACTGCGAGAGCGCGAAGTCCCGCCCGCCCACCATCGCCAGGACCTCGCCGTTCGAGTTGTCGACCGCCATCAGCGACGCCTGCGCGCCCGTGTCCTGCTCCAGTTGCGCGTGCTGCACCCCGTCGGCCGAGCTCTCGCCCAGCCGCACGTACACTACGTCCCCAACCCTCAGAAAGCTGTCTCCAGCCGTCTTCTGCGTCCACGCCCAGTCTGCCTGCGTCATCACCGCGCGCAACGGGCCGATCTTCACCATCACCCGCTCCGGCGACGCCTCCGTCACCAGCGCGTGGTAGTATCCCCCCCGCTCGATATCGCCCGCCCAGTCCGCATGTTTGTACGTCTCCAGATCATTTCCCGCCGCCGCCACATTCTGCAGGTTCCCCTTCCACCCGTGCCTCCGCTCATACGCCGCCGTCCCGTCCAGCACCGCCTTGTTGGCCACCAGTTGCAGGTCCAGGTCGAGCGTCGTATACACCTTCAACCCCGCGCCCTGCACCTCTTCCGCCCCGTACTCCTTCTCCAACTGCTGCCGCACCTCCTCCACGAAGTACGGCGCAACCGAGTTGGGCGGCGGCTCGATCTTCAGCCCCAGCGGCGTCGCTTCGGCCTCCTCCTCCTGCTCGCGCGTGATCTTCCTGTCCGCCAGCATCTCGCTCAGCACCAGGTTGCGCCGCCGCAGCGCCCGCTCCGGGTGGTTCACCGGCGAGTAGTACTCCGCGCCCTTGGGCAGCGCCGCCAACAGGGCCGCCTCCGGCAGCGTCAGCTCCCCAACATGCTTGCTGAAGTAGTACTCCGACGCCGCCTCGAACCCATACGTCCCATGCCCCAGGTATATCTGGTTGGCGTACATCTGGAAGATCTGGTCCTTGGTGAAGACCCGCTCAATCTGCACCGACAGCAATATCTCCTGCAGCTTCCTCCCGTACGTCTTCTCGTTGGACAGAAACAGGTTCCGCGCCAACTGCATGGTCAGCGTCGACGAGCCCTGCGCCCGGCTGCGCGAATGGATGTCCCGCCACGCCGCGCCCACCGCCCGCACCAGGTTCACCCCCCAGTTCCGCTCGAAGGTCTTGTCCTCGATCGACAGCAGCGCCTGGCGCAGCACCGGCGGAAACGCCGTATACGG
>Ga0208189_1001031_pt1 | contig 13044 bp, 8 predicted proteins | sample June2015DPH_10_5_FD_184702 | JGI IMG/M metagenome (GOLD analysis project Ga0208189, IMG submission 184702) | Peatland microbial communities from SPRUCE experiment site at the Marcell Experimental Forest, Minnesota, USA - June2015DPH_10_40... | ecosystem: Environmental > Terrestrial > Soil >... | reverse complement strand
CGGGGATTGTTCGCCAGACTGTCCGTACGTTTGCGCCACACGAAAGCCGCGAGCCACGCCAGCACGGGCAGACTTTGCGCGGCTAGAAACACCGGTCGCGTCAACAGCGGCGGCCTGGCTGGCGTGAGCGCGCCGGATTGCTCTTTGATGGGCAGAAGGTCCTGTGGGGCCGGAGTCTGCGAGTTGGCGGTTTTCGTGGCGGCAATCATCGGCGCGGGTGTCGTGCCGCCGGAATGCACGGCGAGCTGCATCGGCGGCTGTGTGAGCGTGCGATAGGTTTTTGCGCCGGGATCAAAAAAACTGAACGAAAACGCCGGCAGTTCATGAACGTCCGTGTTTTGCGGCGTGACGATTTGCTCGAAGGTTTTTACGCCTTCAATCCCGAGCTGGTCCGTTGTTTTAATGTTCTGCGTGGGCGGATAGGCCTTGAAATCGCGCCAGGCGGGCTGGTCGGGCAGGGTGAGCGCATCGAGTGCGCCGTGGCCGGAAATCTGGACGCGCACGGTGATGGGATCGCCGACGGCCACATTGGTCGGTCCGGCGGTCACGGTCATGGTGTAATCGCCGACCGCGCCGTTGAAATTCGGCGGTACACTCTCGGCAGGCAGTGGCAGCGATTCCACGTTCAGTGTTTCCGTGGCGAGCGTGACTTGTTTTTGTTCGCCGGTGTTGAAGAATTGCCGGAAAAATGGGTCGCCGCCCCGGTTCGACGAGGGCAGCACGACAACGATGTTTCCCGTGACCGGGCCGACGCTCGCCATTCCGGTTTTGGTAGCCGTCAGGGCGATGGAAGCCGGGATGACCGTGTAAACCCGGTTGCCAATTTGTTCGGAATAAGCATTTTGATAAGTTCCTTTGCCGGCGGAAAAGCCATCGGCCGGCAAACTTGTGATTTGAGGCTGGCTGTGGTTCTGAACGTCATCGCGGAGATAGATTTTTATATTGGCAGTGGTGACCTCACCGATATAGAAATTGGTTTTGGCCAATGAAAGCCTCATAAACGCGACTTCCGAACCGGAATTGATTGCTTCCGGTGGCGGCGAATTCGGCGGCAGCACTTTCAATTTCAGCGGCGATGAACTAAGCCGCTGTCCGCCAACATCGGCGGCCAGCGTCGGGATGGTGAAATCGCCGGCCTGCCGCGGGGTCAGCGTGAAATTGTACGTGACCGTGGATTTGGTTTCACCATTGACGAAGCTGAACTGGCTCGACGGCCCGATGTAGGCGATTTGCAAACCGGCGACATTCGGCGGCATGGGGACATTCCGCGGCGACCCATCCTCAAACGTCAGCGACAGGGTGGCGCTTTCGCCCAGCGCAATGGTGTCACGGTCGAGTGACGCCGTGAACGTGGCGGCGTCCAGCCGCGGGCTGCCCAGGCACAACACGACCAAACCCAGGCCGAATAAAAATGTATTCCTTAACAAACGTTCCATTTTATCCAAAACCATTCAGAAGATTATGAAAATAGACAACCGGAAGCGCAAAATGTTCATGCTTCAAACCGCCTTGAGCAGCGCGGCCAGCAAGCCTTCGGTCGTGTGCGCCTTCGCTTCCAGCGCGGGTTCCAATCCCAGGGCGCGGATGGCCTTGCTGGTTTCCGGGCCGATGGACGCCAGTTTCATTTGCGGGAATTTCTTCAGCAGCTTTGGCAGATCAAATCGCGCGTGGAAATGCTCCACCGTCGAACCGCTCGTGAAGGTAATCCAATCCGCGCCGCTTTCGAGCATCGCTGCCCCCGCCCCCGCCGGGTCTTCGGTTTCCGCCACGGTTTTATAAATCGCAATGTCGTCCACGATGGCGCCGAGTTCTTCCAGCGCTTTCGGCAAATCGGGGTTCGCCACCTCGGCGCGCAGCAGACACATCTTCAGGTTCTCGATGCTCTGGAATTTTGCAAACGCCGCAGCGATTTTCTTTCCGGTAAATTCGTCCGGCGTCAAATCCACCTGGAGATGCAGCTCGCGCAATTTCGCCGCCGTGGCCGGGCCGACCGCGGCGATGCGCACGCCGCCGATGTCGCGCATATCCTGGAACCGCCGGAAAAAGATGTCGAAAAACGCCGTTACCCCGTTCACGCTTGTGAACACCAGCCAGTCGTAGGCGTTCAATCCCAGCAGCGCATCCACGATGGCGTCGGTCTCCTTCGGTCGCGTGATTTTGATGGTCGGAACCTCCAGCACGTCCGCGCCGAGTTCCGTCAGTCGTTGCGCGAAACTGCCCGCCTGTTCCGAACGACGCGTGACCACGACGCGCCGGCCGAACAACGGTCGCTGCTCGAACCAGTTCAATTTCCCGCGCAATTTCACCACGTCGCCGATGATCGTCAGCACCGGTGGCGACAGTTTTTTTTCAACGGCCAGACCGGCGATGGTTGCCAGTGTCCCGGCAACAGCCTGTTGCCGGCCCGTCGTGCCCCAGCGGACCATGGCCACGGGCGTGTCCGGCGACATCCCGTGCGCGATGAGCGATTTGGTCCAGTCGTCCAGCCGGTCGGTGCCCATGAGCACGACCTTGGTGCCGGGGATTTTGGCGATTTGATCGTGGCGCAAATCCGCTTTTATGTCGGAAGGGTTTTCGTGCGCGGTGAAAACGGTAAAGCTGGAGCAATGCTCACGGTGCGTGAGCGGAATGCCGGCGTAATTCGGCGCTGCCACAATGGACGAAACGCCGGGCACAACCTCAAAATGAATTTTCGCCGCTGCGAGCGCCTCGGCTTCCTCGCCACCTTGGCCAAAAATGTAAGGATCGCCGCCCTTGAGCCGCACGACGCATTTGCCTTCGCGCGCCCGGGCGATGAGCAACGCGATGATTTCCTCCTGCGGCATCGTCATGTTTTTGCCGCGCGCGATGAGTTCGGCGGACGGCGGCGCCAACCGGAGCAAATCAGGATTCACCAGCGCGTCAGGGAGCACCACGTCCGCGCGCCGGAGCAATTCCGCGCCGCGCAACGTAAGCAAGCCCGCGTCGCCCGGCCCGGCGCCGACGAGATACACTGTGCCTTTGGATTTCACCCGCACACTTTATTCGAGCAGCGGAGTTAATCAATGAAAGAGGGATTGTTGCCTAAATAATTTTGGCGACGGCGGAGCGCGGCTTGTCCCAAGCCGCAGCACCAGCAAACGCAAGAACAGGTTGGAAAGTTATTATGAACCGGTTTCCGCAAATGGATCTGCTGTGGGTTGGGACAACCCGCGCTCCGGGGGAAGGCGCCTGTCAAGCACTGTGTAACGTGAGTCGGACGTGTTGGAAATTTCAGAAATATCTCTTGCCATTGGAACAGTATGGCGTCACAACCATTCTTGAAGTGAAACTTGGATGAAAATGCAGTGCTTATCTGCCCTGCTTGTTGTGGTGGCGGCATTGGTTGGAGTCATGCTGATGCTGTTCGGGCGCGAACCGCGTTATCTAGGGCGGTCGTTGGTGAGTTGGTTGGAACAGATTCATGATCCGCCGTGGGATGAGACACAGGTTCAGCAGGCCAAGGATGCGGTTCGTGCCATTGGTGCAAAGAAAGCCCTGCCAACGTTGTTAAAGTTAATCAAAGCCACGGATGATCCGGCCAGTCAGTGGATCGCGGTTAAAAGCGAAGAGTTAAAAATTGGATTTCTCAAATGGCATTCGGCGGATGATTTTCACGAACTCGGTCTCGCCGGTTTTGAAGCCTTGGGAACAAATGCCGCGCCTGCGGTTGGCGCGCTGACAAAACTTCTTGATGAACCCGATACTGCCTTGAATGCATTTGGAGGTCTTGCGTGTATCGGCAAACCGGCAGAGCTTTCAATGTGCCGAGGTATCACAAACCGGGACGAACGCGTCAGGCAGGCAAGTGTTCTCAGATTGGCGTCTGTCACCGATGACGTTGAAATTTACATAAATCGCATCAAAGGTTGTCTTGAAGATCCATCAGCGTATGTCAGGAACGCCGCTGTGGACGGTATCGGTACCCAATCAGCGGCACCAGACCTTGCCGTCCCGCTACTCATCACGGCGTTGAACGATTCGTCCGACTTTGTCAGTTCGAGTGCGGCGGGATGGCTGGGTGATTTCGGCACCAACGCGTTGAGTGCGGTGCCGGCGTTGAGCAATCTCGTCGAGCACGCCGGGCTAAATACAGCGAACGCCGCATTGAGAACTTTGGTGAAAATCGCACCAAACGAGTCGATACCCATTTTGGCCAAGTGCCTGGCACGTGGAAGCCCGGCAACGGGTGGGGCGTTGAGTGTTCTGGTAGCCAGTATGCCGGATAAAGCTGTGCCACTCATACTCGCTGGCACTCGATCCCCGGATTTGGGACAACGCCGCACATCGTTCAGTTTGCTGTACGATTGTCCGCTAACGCCGGAAGTTCAATCTGCCATTGAAAATAGTGTCACTGACCCGGATTTCGCCATTTCCCAGAACGCAAAAAAGTTTCTCACCGAACAGTATCGGAAGACGCATCCGATTGAATCTCAATTTACCAATGAACCCGTATTTCAAGGCAAAGGGTTGGGTGAATGGTTGAAAACGAGGCGAAACCCGGACGGCTCATTTCCAAACGATACAATGGATGCTATTCAACACATAGGCACAAATGCGATTCCAGCGTTGCTGGCAAGGCTGGTGTATGCGGAGCCGCCGTTCGGTCTTCGTTCCCTGGTGAGCGGTACAGTGCAGGTTGAGGCGATATGCGCGTTCATTGTCCTGGGAGAAAATGCCATACCGGCGCTGCCCCAATTGCGGATGTTTATGGACGGCACGAATGGTGACCTCGCCGTGCGCGCCATGATGGCGACATGCGGCACCGGCTCGAACGCCATACCGTTTTTCATCAGCGGACTGACCAACCAATTTGCGGATGTGCGCAACGAAGCTGCCAATTACATTTCGCAAAATTTTACCAATCAATTTCTCGGCCAGCGCGACCAGTTGGCCCCTCTTTTCGTAAAACTTTTGGATGATCCGGATGAATTTGTTCGCATGAACGCGACGAATGAATTGAAACAAATTGCTCCTGAAGCCGCGGTCAAAGCAGGTGTAAAATGAAATCACATTTCAAATTTATTCATTGCGTCCGGTGGTTTGGAGTTGTGGCAGCGGTGGTTTTTTTGGCCGCCTCCGCGAAGGCTAACCCGATTTCACTGCCTGAAAAATCGGTAACGCCGGAAATTTCCTTCGCTATCGCCCTTGCCATTCTGTTGGAATTGATTTGCGTTTTGTTAATTCTCCGACGCTTCCGAAGACCGCGTATTTTTATTATCTGGCTGATCGGCATGCATCTGCTCACGTACCCGTCATTTCTGGGCGTGCTTTGGTTGCTGCAAGACATGCGTCCGGCATTTGCCGCAGCCAGTGGTGAGGGACTCGTTGTGTTTGTTGAAGGCATTTTGATCTATTTGATTTGCCGTTTTGCGCCTCCGGCCAAGTCCGAACTCACGGCACCGTCAATTGCCAAATGTTGGCTGGCTTCATTTATTGGCAACATCTGTTCGGTCGCTGCCTTCCCTCTTTTACTGGCGTCTTACGAATATATCTTTTCCTCCTAAATTCACCGCACCAGACTTTGCGCTTTAAACCCGCGCCATTGCCGCATATAAATTCTGTGTGTCTCAACCGGTTCAACCCGCCATCAATGCCGCCACGCGCTGTTGCGCGGTCTATGGCTTTCCCATCCGCCATTCCGCGTCTCCCGCAATGCACAACGCCGCGTTCGCCGCGCTCGGCCTGAACTGGCGTTACCTCGCGTTTGAAGTCCGCCCCGACGATTTGCGCGCGGCCATCGCCGGTGCAAAGGCCATGCAGTTCTCCGGCCTGAACCTCACCGTTCCGCACAAGCTGCTCGCGATGCAAATCGTGGATGAGCTTGATGAATCGGCAAAAACGTGGGGCGCGGTCAATACCATCCGATTTGAGGGACGAGATGACAATGGCGCCTGGCTGCCGTTGCATCAGTTTGGAGTTCCGTCCCGCCAGTTGCGGGACGGCCAAACGCAGCCCGCCAAACCGCCTGAAGGCGGAACTCCGAACGAAATCCGCGCCGTCGGCTTCAACACCGATTCCGATGGGGTCGCCCGTTCGTTGCGTGAGGACCTGGCCTTGAAACTGGAGGGGGCGAAAGTGTTGCTGCTCGGGACGGGCGGGGCGGGGCAGGTGGCGGCTTTAAGGCTGGCACTGGAAAACGTGTCCGAATTGTTTCTGGTGGATTTCGTGAGTGCCAAGGCCGAGGCGGTGGCGCAGGAAATCCGCAAGCGGCATCCGCGGGTGAAGGTTAAGGTTGGCTTTCCGCCGGGGCCGGTGGATTTGTTGTTGAATGCCACGCCGCTCGGTTTGAAGCCCGGCGATCCGTCGCCCTTGGACGAAAAACAGTTTCCCTTGCGCCAGGCTCGCGCGGTTTACGACATGATTTACAACCCGGCGGAAACGTTGCTGCTCAAAGCGGCCAAGGCCGCCGGTTGCCGCACGGCCAACGGCCTGGGCATGTTGCTGCACCAGGGCGCAAAGGCTTTTGAAATCTGGACCGGACAACCCGCGCCGCTCGATGTAATGCGCCGCGCGCTGGAAGCGGAAGTTTATCAGTCCACAGTCCACAGTCGGCAGTCCGCAGTCCGCAGTCGGCAGTCCGCAGTCCGCAGTCCACAGTCTTGAGTTCGTAACGTGCAATTGCATTTGAATAATCGCCTTTTCTTGACTGTGGACTCAAGACTATGGACTGTGGACTGAAAGATATGGGTAAAATCCAGAAATTTGAGGACATCCTCGCATGGCAAAAGGCGCGGGAACTGACCAGGGAAGTCTATGCGCACTCCAAGACAGGAGCGTTTGCAAAGGATTTCGGATTGAGGGACCAAATTCAGCGCGCCTCGGTTTCGGTCATGGGAAATGTCGCGGAGGGATATGACCGTGGCGGAGACAAAGAATTTATTCAGTTTCTTTCAGTTTCAAAAGGCTCCTGCGGGGAAGTAAAATCACACCTTTACGTTGCCTTGGACCAGCAATACATCAATCCCACGCAGTTTAACCAGCTTTACAACTCAACTGACGAAGTGGGCCGGCTGCTTGCCGGGTTTATGGCTTACCTGAAACAATCTGATTTGCGCGGCAGAAAATTCAAATGATACATTCAGTCCACAGTCCTCAGTTCACAGTCCTCAGTCCGCTGGCCGGATGTTTATCGGTTTTAGGCTCTGGGCTTTGGACCGTGGACTGGCGACCGTGGACTGCGGACTGGTCACTGGTGCCATTCCATTTTTGGTCGCTCGTCTTCTTCGCACTCGGCTGCATTGTCGGCAGCTTTTTGAACGTGTGCATCTACCGGTTGCCGCTGGGCATGAGCATCATCACGCCCCGATCGCATTGTCCGTACTGCAAGTATTCCATCCCGTGGTATCTGAACATTCCGCTGGTGACGTGGCTGGCGTTGCGCGGACGCTGCAAAAATTGCGGCGCGCCCATCTCATGGCGCTATTTCGCTGTTGAACTGCTCACGGGCGTGGCGTTTCTAAGCTGCTGGCTGGCGTTCGGCAACGCGGGCCATCCGCTTCCGTCCATGCCGGTGGCCCTTGTTTACGCGGTTTTTCTCGCGGGACTGATCGCGGCCACGTTCATTGACTTCGAGCATTTCATCATTCCTGATGAAATCACGTTCGGCGGCATGGCGGTGGGCTTCGCCGCGTCATTTTTCGTTCCGTCACTGCACGATGCGAGCACGTTGAATGTCGGGCTGAGGCGGAGTTTTATCGGCGCGATTGTGGGCGCAGCGACAATTTACGGGATTCTGCGGCTGGGTAAATTGTTGTTTGGACGGCAGTGGGTGAAATGGCCGAGGGACGCGAAAATTATTTTCACCGAAACATCCGTGCATCTGCCGGACAAGGAAATTCCCTACGACGAATTGTTTTACCGCAAGTCAGATGTGATTATGCTGCACGCGCGCACGGTTGAGCTGGTGGACCGCGGCTACCAAGACGTGCTGGTGCGGCTGTCGCCGTCGGCGCTGGAGATCGGTGAAGAAAAAATGAATCCCAACGACGTGCCGTGCATGGAGGCAGTGAGCACGGAAATCGTGTTGCCGCGCGAGGCGATGGGCTTGGGCGACGTAAAATTCATGGGCGCGATTGGCGCGTTCCTCGGCTGGCAGGGCGTGGTTTTTTCGCTGATGTTCAGCTCATTGATTGGCGCGGTGGTGGGCGTCACGCTTATCGTAATGCGCCGGCGCGAATGGTCATCGCGCATGCCTTACGGGCCTTACATCGCGCTCGCAGCGGCAGTCTGGATTTTCGGCGGAAAGAAACTGGTGCCGTGGCTTTTAGCCATGTGAGCGATTCAGATGGCAATTTGCCGTTCGCGACAGATTACAAGTGGTTTTATCACCCAATGCACAACTCCTGATGCCGGGCCGGATCCCGCTTCGCCAAGGCTATGCAGGACAGGGGCTGGCGCTCCTCGCTCCTATCTGAACTGCAAATAAACGCGGCTGCCGTCCGAGCGTACACCGCCGGTCTGATTTTCTGAGAGGAAAAGGCGCGTGGCTTCGACCTTGCCCGTCTGAAGGATGTAAGCACGGACGGCTTTGGCGCGGTCGGACGCGAGCGCTTCGAGGTCGTTGTCAGTGACGGGAATGGAGGCCAGCAGCAATGCCTCCGTCGGATTGGTCGGCGCGGCGGGTTTGGGCTGATTTGAAATGGCGGCGACATTGGATGATTTGGGCGCGGTGGTTGGCGAACCTTTCATCAAAATGGTCGCGCCCTTTTCAGTTTTGTCCGATCGCGATGGAATTTGCGCGGCGATGGCGATGAGGTTGGTGTTGGCGGCGATGAACGCAGCGTTGATGACATCTTTGTCCAGCGCCTCGCCGTAAAGTTTTTTCACCCAGGCGGCGTATTGTTCCGGGGTCAGCACAAGCTGGTCGGGCGTGGTGGTGGCGCGTTCGGCTTTGCGCAGCGACTGCCATTGCCGGGTGCGGATTTGTTTGTCCAGACTGGTGCGGCGCAAGCCGTCGCGGTCGGCCTCCGGATCAATGCTGCCGGCGATTTCCAGTTGCAGGCCGGGCCGTTCGTAAAGTCCTTTCACCAGGGAATCCAGCTTTTGTTCGTTGGCAGGCAATAACACCGCGTTGCCCGGCGCAAAGTCCTGATAACTGAGTTCCTCGCCACCGCCGCCAAACGCCGCGCCCAGCAGCGAGAACGGCGACGTGGCGACTTTTTCGAGAAGGTTCAGAATGGTGTGCATGACAACCTTGCCAATGCGGAACTGCGGATCGTCGAGGCTGCCCTCGATGGGCACGTCGAGCAGAATCTGGCCGTTGCGGTCCTTCAGAATGGCGATGGCCAGGCGCACGGGCAAATGCGTCGCGTCCGGACTGTTCACCTTTTCGCCGAAGGTGAACCGGTCAAGGGTGATGACATTCTTCGATTTCAACTTCCGCCCGATGAGATCATACGCCAGGTCCAGGTTTAATTTTCCCTGGACGATGCGGTACCCGGCGAATTTTCCGGAGTACGGGCTGGTCGGTGTCAAATCCACGTTCTTTGCCGCAATCTTCAAATCGTTCGTCCCGGTTTCGTTGAAGGGATTGATGTGGCCGGTGATGTCCACCGGGCCGATGCCGTCCACGACGGCGTGCAGATTCACGTCGGCGTGCTGCAGTTCCGCGGACGAAAGGCCGGCGATTTCGCCGCCGATCTGTTGAATTGCCAGATTCACATTTGGTGTGAGCGAACGGTCGGTGAAGCTGGCGGCGGCGTTGGAAATGACGATGCTGGCAATGGAAATTTGTGGCAGCGACGATGCTGCGGCCGTGTTGGTCGTGGTGGCGGCGGATTTTCCGGCAACGGTTGCGGCTTGGGTTGCGTTGGTGGTTGCCGGCGCGTTGGTATTGGTCAGGCGCAAAGCGGTGAGCAGATTGATGGTGTGATTGGTTTCGATGACGACGCGCGCATAGGCGTTGTCCACGGCGATTTCCTTGATGGTGACAGTTTGCGGGTTCAGGTTTGCGTCAATGCCGGAAACGCGGACCGAATCCCATTTCAACAAATCCTCGCCTAGGACGCCGTCCACGGTGTGGAAATCGTCCAGGCGCGCGTCGCCATGGAAGGTGACTTCGGGCAGCGCATCCTTGGGCGTGCGCAGATGAATCTGGCCGTTGAGGCCGAGCTTGCTGCCGAGAATGAAAAGATTGAGTTTGGGTTCGAGATACGGGTCGAGCGTGCCAAGATCAAGCTGGTCGAGCGCGAGCTGGATGTCGGCGGTCGGTGGCGAGAAGGAAGCGGCGACTTCGGTCTTGATGGTGCCGTTGGTGTTCCACCGCAAAGAAAGTTCGGCGGTAAGATTAGTGTTTGGGAGGTTGGAAATGTTTTTGACACTCAGCGCGATGTCGTCGAGGTCGAGCCGGGCGGGGCGGGAATTGACCAGGTCTTCGAGGTGCAGCGCGCAACTCGTGAAATCCACGTCATGAATCGTACCGCTCCATTGGTTCGTGCTGTGGAGGAGCAGGGCAACGGCGTTGGTGACGGAGCGGAGCAGCAACAGGATGCCGCCCGACGCGTTCGCTTCCGCCGGTTTGGAAAGTTCGACGACGTTGACGGAATTGTCCTTGTTGCGGCACAAAAAAAGTCTGCCGCCGGCGGCGGACACGGAACCAATTTCGACCTGCCGGGCCACGGCGTCAACGTTCACGCCGGTCACGGCAAAATTGGCAAGCTCGACGATGTTGGTGGCACTGCCCGGTTCGGCGAGTTTGAAATCCCGCAGGGCAAAGGCGGTGTCGGTCACGGCGATGACACGGTTGGTGGGGGTGAGTTCCAGATGGTAATTCAGGTGCAGGCCCACGGTGCCGTCCCGGATTTCAAAGTTTACCAGGTCCTGGTACAGCGGGGCGTATTTGTTCAACGTGAGGTTGTCGAGCGTCATCTCGCCCCGCGAACGCAACGGGTCGAGGTAGAAAAACCCGCTCCACGAAATTTTCTCACCGGCGTCGGTGGTGCCGGCAAAGGCATAGGGATTTTTATTGTCCGGATCAGTGCGAAAATTGTCCAGGGTCACATCCAGCGGACCCAGAATGCGCTTGAACGGCGTGCGCGGCGTCAGGTCGGTCACCGAGGCGGTGGCGTTCGTGATTTGCAGCCGGTCAATGCGCAGGGCGATGGGCTTGGCCGGTTCCTTGGGCGGTGCGGCCGGTGCGTTGGTCGAGAACTTCGTGATGAGATCGGAAAAGTTAAACGTGCCATCCTGATTCATCTGCACGCGGGCAAAGGGTCCGGTCACGCTGATTTCCTTGAAAACCCAGGGATGGGCAAGGAACGACGAGAGCTGGAAATTGACATAAACCTCATCCCACGAAACAAACGGTTCGCCGTCCTTGTCCTTGATGAGCAGGCCACGAATGGTGGACGAAAGCGCGAACGGGTTGAGCCTTACCTTCTGGATGGAAACCTCGCGATCGAGTTGTTTGGACAACTGTTTGACCGCCACGGCGCGGATGATGGGTGGCAGGATGAGAAAACCGGTGACGGTGTAGAACAGCAGCAGCCCCAAAGCCCAGAACAGCAGCTTGCGCCGCCGCGGCGAAAGGGAATCCAAAGCGCGAAATTTTATTTTGTCACCCAAGCGAATAAAAATGTGTGCGTGACGCCTCGCGCCGTCAACTCCTTCGTGCGGGTTGAGCACATTCTTCACAGAGAGCGCCGTTGAGGTCGGCGTTGCCTCGGGCCAGATCCCGCAGCTCGGCGTGGCCGTTCCGCCCGGTCTGGGGATGGGCTTTGCCGCATAGGGGACAGGCGGGCAGAACCCTGGCCGTCGCGCGCAAGGTCTGGCGGGCGGCTTCGAGTTTGGCCGCCAGCGCGTTGCGATGTCTTAGTTCCAGCTTGATTTTCGCAATGGTCACGGCGTTGATCACAAACGCCGAAAAATGAATGGTGCTGTTCCACCAAAAAGAAAACCGTGAGGAATATTTTGCTCCGGCCAAAGCATCTGCCAGCCACCAGGCTATCGTTGCCCCCAGGGCCATCCAGATGCCAGGCCAGCGTCCCAGGTACCAGGCGGCCAGCCCAATCGGCGCGGTGTAAAATACGAAAAACCCGAGTTCATAGCCCGTAATGTAATCCACCCAGCCCAGCAGCAGCAACAGCAGCAAGCATCCGGTGAAAATGAAAACCGCGCGGCTTCTTCTCTGTGAAGCCGCGTCTCCGGTGGCACCATTTTCAAGAACGGGCAGGCGCATCTTTTCAAAACAATTCTCTCAGCACTGCCGAGTGTAAGCGTCGTGCCGAAAAGGTGTCATCCATCGGCATGAGCGGTCAATGGCGAAAAAACGTTTCCAGCAAACAAACTTTTACGAACCGAAGTCCGGCCCGGCGATTGCGGCAGGAGACAAAAATGACGTTGAAATGGATGGCATACCATTAACTATGGGGCATGGACTCATGTGGCCAACCAGCTTTACCACCTAAAAAACTTGTGTCAATACTCGGGACCCGTTTATGCATCCAAAATCGCACTTGCATCAACGAGCCAAAATCCACTCAACTGACAAGATGAATACCAAACACTTGTTGCTGGTCTGCCTGCTGTTGGCCGCCGTTCCGGTTTACGGGGCGTCGTTCTATACCGCGTGTCCCGATGACCCAGGCGCGATCCGGCTTTCAAAGGAATCGTTTCCGGAGTTGAAGGGAGACGGTGTTGCGGATGACACGGCCGTGATCGAAGCGGCCATCAATCAGGTCACGCAAACCGCCCTGGGAAAAGGTGTCGTGTTGATCCCCGAAGGCCGTTATCGACTTTCACACACGCTTCAAATTCCGCCCGGTGTCCGTCTTTTCGGTTACGGAACGAATCGTCCGGTGCTCGTTCTCGGCGCCAGTACTCCCGGCTTTCAGGAGGGCGAGCGCAAGTACGTGGTCTGGTTCACGGGCGGGCGCCGGCGCAATTTCGGAGGCGAATCCGGCGGTTCCGAAATTGCCGATGCCAATCCGGGCACGTTTTACAGCGCGCTGGCCAATATTGATTTCGAAATCCAGGACGGCAATCCCGCGGCCGTTTGTGTCCGGTCCCATTATGCGCAGCACTGTT
>Ga0208189_1001030_pt1 | contig 13056 bp, 13 predicted proteins | sample June2015DPH_10_5_FD_184702 | JGI IMG/M metagenome (GOLD analysis project Ga0208189, IMG submission 184702) | Peatland microbial communities from SPRUCE experiment site at the Marcell Experimental Forest, Minnesota, USA - June2015DPH_10_40... | ecosystem: Environmental > Terrestrial > Soil >... | reverse complement strand
TGGTCGAGAAGGCGGGACACTGGATGGACGCTCCAGGGTCTATGTTAATTGCGCAGCCGGTGGATAGCGAATTGTGCTGCGCGGGGATTTTTTTGCGATTTGACGGAACCGGAGTGGAGCGGGCTGCGTAGAGGTGAGTGCGGCAAGATTTCCTTGAACCAGGGCCTGGCAATCCAGCCGCCAACTTACATTACGAGGTCACATCCATGCCGAGTACCACTCGCACCATTGCAGGTTCGCTTGCTGTTCTTCTGGTAGCTGGAGCCTTGTCTCCGGCTGCCGCCAACGCCTGGCCGCTGGGCAAGAAGACTTCTTCGGACCCAAGCGCAGCCAAGAGCCAGGGGCCTCCCATCAGCTTTCAGGTCTACAACAGGGGCAAAAACTCCCAGGACATCAGGGTAGCAGGGCAGGTCTACACTGTGCCGTCGCAACAGACGATCACGCTTACGGCCGCGCCGGGAGCTGAGGTTTACGCCGACAGCGAGGGGAACGGATATCAAAAGGGCACCCTGCTGTTTACCATTATTCCGACGATGAAGGGCGCAAAGGTCTCCTTCAACTGAATCGACGGCGCTCGGGGTAGTGGATAATTATAGAGATGCCTGCCCCGAGTGCTCTCTCCGCGACTGACGTTTCTCCAATCAGAAATATTGCCGTCTTCTGCGCGTCTGCCGATGGCGCGGACGCGGTGTACTGCGCGGTTGCCGAAGAGCTGGGACGAAAGCTGGCCGGGCGCGGGATTGGCGTGGTGTATGGCGGGGGCAGGGTGGGGCTGATGTATGCGGTCGCCGAGGGCGCGCTGGGGGCTGGCGGGCGCGTGGTGGGCGTGATTCCCAGCGTGCTGGTGGAGCAGGAGGTGGCGCACGACGGGCTGACCGAGCTGCATGTCACCGACACCATGCACACGCGCAAGGCGATGATTGGCGCGCGGTCGGACGCGTTCATCGCGCTGCCCGGCGGATATGGGACCTTCGAGGAGCTGTTCGAGGTGCTGGCGTGGCAGACGCTGAAGATTCACGCCAAGCCGGTGCTTGTGCTCAACACGAATGGATTTTACGACACGCTGCTGGCGTTTCTGGATGAGTGCGTCGCGCAGGGAATGTTGACCCAGGAGAAGCGGGAGATTGTACTGGTGGCGCGCACGGTGGATGAGGCGCTGCAATTGCTGGGGATTGCCTAGCTGTGCGGCGGGTTGCAGAGGTGGCACTGGCAGACGCTGCGCAGGTAGCTCCAGGAGTAGATGCCGGACTGGTGGCCGTCGTTCCACTTGAAGCTGAGGGCGTAGCGGCCGACGGGCGAGACCTCGTCGGGGCGCGGCGGCGCCTGGTAGAGGGCGAGCGGGTCCTGCGATTTGGGTTTGGGCCCGCCGGGCGCGCGGCCTGTGGTCTCGCGCTCGGCGTTGCATGTGGCGCAGGGGCAGGCGTCGCGCAGCCAGCGGAAGCTCCACGCGCTCTGGTGGCCGTCGCGCCAGTCGATCTCGACGCCGGTGCCTTCGGTCTTTTTGACGCGGACCTTGAGCGGCGTGACCGCGTCGACGGGCAGGCCTTCGCCCTGGTGGGCCGCGGCCTGCGCGGAGTCGCGCAAGACCTCTTCGGCGCTGACAAATCGGATTCCTTCGTGGCTCATGGTTTGAGTTCCTCCATTGCGTGGCGGTCGTAGCGCAGCTTGAGTACAACAATGCCGAGCGCCAGAAACAGGTTGGCGGCGTTGCACGCGATGATGGGCCTGGACCCAGTGCAGAGCCCGTAGAGAAGCCAGAAGAAGACGCCGAGGGCAAACATCAGGAAGGTGGGCAGCGAGATGTCGCGGGCCGAGCGCAGGCGAATGACGCGCACCAGTTGCGGGACGTAGGCGGCGGTGGTCAGCAGGCCGGCGGCGTAACCCAGGTCGTCGATGCGCGCGCTGGTGAGGTGCATTACGGCGGATTGCAGGACAAGGCTCATTGCGGACTCCAAACAAAACTAAAGGCTGTCTTCAGATAATGGCTCATGACTGACTCCACAGGTTCACGTCTGCCTCCAGAAGAAGTATGCGGCCATGACGCAGCCGGTGACGACGACGATGGCGCGCAGCACGTCGGCGTTCATGCGGCGGGCGTACTGCGCTCCCGTGTATCCGCCAACGCCGGCGGCGACCATGGAGACCAGGCAGTAGTGCCACACGATGGCCCCGCCGCAGATGAAGGTGACGACGGCGCAGAGGTTGGAGAGGCATGCGCCCAGGACCTTCAGGGAGTTCGCGGCCTTGATCTCTTCCACGCCGAAGAGGGCGAGTGCGCTCATCAGAAGAAAGCCCGCGCCCGCGCCAAAGTAGCCGATGTAGAAGCAGACAGGCAGAAGCGCGAGGAAGAGTAAAAGCTTCGCCGGGGTGCGCGGTGCGTGCGGAGTGTCGGAGCGGCGGCGCAGCCAGCGCGAGACCGGGCCGCTGATCCAGAAGAGCAGCGACGCGGTGAGCAGAAGCCACGGCACCAGGTGCATGAAGGTGCGGGGGCGGGTATTGAGCAGGACGACGGCGCCGCCGGTGCCGCCCAGCGCGGAGGCCGCGGCGACCACAACCAGCAGGTCGCGCCGCAGGTCGTGGCGCAAGGCCCACACGGAGGTGATCTGGCCCGGCCACAGCGCGACGGTGTTGGTGGCGTTGGCCTGGATGGGCGGGACGCCGATGGCCAGCAGCGCGGGAAAGGAGAGGAACGAGCCGCCCCCGGCCAGCGCATTCATCACGCCCGCCAGCAACGAGGCCGCGACCAGCCAGAGATAGGGAAGATGCGCGCTGAGGCTGGGAACCATCTTCTCTTCATTGTAGAGGGTTAGCGAGACGGCGAGTTAGCGAGTCAGCGAGTCAGCGAGTTAGCGAGTCAGCGAGTTAGCGAGTCAGCGAGTTAACGAATTTACGTCGTGGCGGCGTGGGGTAGCTCGGGCGTGGCGGCGATGAGCTGGCGGGTGTATGGGTTGCGCGGAGAGTCGCAGACCTGGATGCAGTCGCCGAGCTCGACCAGGCGACCGCGCTCGATGACGGCGATGCGGTCGCATAGATAGCGCACCAAAGGCATGGAGTGCGAGATGAAGAGATAGGTGAGGCCGAGCCCGCGTTGCAGGTCGCGCAGCAGGTTGATGACCTGCGCGCCGACCGAGACATCGAGCGAGCTGACCGGCTCGTCGAGGACGAGGAAACGCGGGCGCAGGGCGAGGGCGCGCGCGATGTTGATGCGCTGGCGCTGGCCGCCGCTGAACTCATGCGGATAGCGCGGAAGGGCGGATGCATCCAGGCCAACCGAGTGGAGCAGCTCTGCGAGGCGCGCGGGCAGGCCTTCCGCAGGCGGTTCGCGGTGGATGGTGTATGGCTCGGCGAGAATCTGCTCAACCGTCATGCGCGGATTAAGCGCGGCGTACGGGTCCTGGAAGACAATCTGCATACGGCGGCGCAGCGCGCGCATCTGCGCGGATGAGGCGGGCGGGAGCGGCTGGCCCTCGAAGAGGACAACGCCCGCGGTGGGCTCGATCAGGCGCAGCAGAATGCGTGCGACGGTGGTCTTGCCGCAGCCGGATTCGCCCACAAGGCCGAGCGTCTCGCCGGGCTGGATGGCGAAGGACACATCGTCCACGACGCGGGCGACGCCGCCGTGACGCGCGTATTCCTTGATGAGGCCGCGGGCCTCGACGAGCGGGAGCGGCGGCGCTGACTCGCTTGGTTGTGCGGGGGCGGCGTCGCAGGGAGGCATAGGCGAAATGGTAGCATTCATACGGGTCTGAATTGTGCGTTTGTGAACTCATGCAAACGGACCGTTCTACTTATTGGTTCGGACGCTTGGTCCAAACTTATCATCCAGGAGTTTTCTGCCATGCCGGATGCGATCAGCCTTGCGGGAAAGACAGTGCTTATCACGGGAGCCAGCTCGGGGATCGGGTGGGCGGCGGCGCTTGCGTTCGCGGCCAGGGGCGCGAACCTGGTGTTGACGGCGCGGCGCGAAGAGCGGCTGCGCGAACTGTGCGACACGATCAAGAAGTCGGGCGGCACGGCGGTGTTTATAGCGGGCGACGCGACCGAGGAGGCGACGGCGCAGGAGTGCGTGGCGCTGGCGGTGAGCGAGTTCGGCCGCCTGGACATCCTGATCAACAACGCCGGCGCGGGCAACTACAAAAACCTGGTGGACACCAGCGTGGAGGAGTACGACTCGCTGATGGACGTGAACATGAAGAGCAGCTTCCTGTTTGCGCGCCACGCCGCGCCGGGGATGATCGCGCAGAAGAGCGGGGAGATTCTGTTCATCTCGTCGGTGGCGGGGTTGCAGGGCTGTCCGGGCGAGTCGGTCTACTGCGCCAGCAAGTGGGCGCAGATTGGCTTTGCCCAGTCGCTGGACGGCGAGCTGCGCAAGCACGGCATCAAGGTGGGCGTGATCTGCCCCGGCGGCGTGAAGACGGAGTTTGCGGTGGGCCGGGGACGCACCGCGGAGGGCGTGAAGAGCTCGCACATGATGGAGCCGAGCGAGGTCGCGGATGCGATTGTGTTTGCCTGCTCGCAGCCGCCCAACGCGCGCATCCTACAGATGACCGTCCGCCACATGGGCTAGCCGGGGAAGCAGAGAGGGATGGTATAGAGCGTTGCGCCGCGAACAAAATGCGGGGATTCTTCCCCATTCGCTACGCTCAGGCTCAGAATGACAAATTCCTTCTGAGCGCAGCATTGATGAGTCGCATTAGATGTCGAGGTTTTTGACGTCGAGGGCGTTTTCTTCGATGAATTTGCGGCGGGATTCGACGTCCTCGCCCATGAGGGTGGTGAAGATCTCCTCGCAGGCGGCGATGTCTTCCAGGCGGACCTGGAGGAGCGAGCGGCGGTCGGGGTCCATGGTGGTCTCCCAGAGCTGCGGCGCGGTCATCTCGCCGAGTCCCTTGTAGCGCTGGACCTGATATTCCTTCTTGCCCTGCTCGATGACGTACTCGAAGACCTCGCGCGCGGTCTGCTTCTCGACCGGATCGTGCGAGACGCGGCCGCCGCGCTTGGCGGGCTTGGCCTCGACGATGGTGGCGGGAAGGCTGGCGGCTGCGTCGGATTCCTCGCTACCGGCTTCGGAATCGGAATCGGCAGCGAGTTCCTCGGGCTCTTCCGCTTCTGCCTTCGCGGACTTTGCGGCGTACTCGATGAGGAAGGGCGGCTGCATGCGGTCCTTGAGCTGGGCGTGCTTGGCCAGCATCTGGCGGCTCTCGACGGTGGAGGCGAGCGCCCAGTCGATCTTGCGCACCGCGCCCTGCGAGTCGGTGAAGGTGACGGAGTAGAGCTTCTTCTCCTCGTCGAAGAGGATGTCGCTGACCTCGCGGAAGTGGAAGGGCTTGATGAGGTCCTTGAGGCGGCGCTGCATCTCCTTGAGCTTGGCGGGCGACTCGAAGTCGACGCGGCGGGCTGAGTCCTTGCCCTCCTGCGCGAAGATCTCGGCGAAGGCCTCGGTGACGGGCCGGTTGCGCAGGCGCTTTTCGACTTTATCGAAGAAGCCGAGGTACTCGTTGAGCCGGGAGATGAACTGGGTGAGGGCCTCGCCTTCGATGCGCGCGCCGCCGTCGCCGTGGCGCAGGACCATTCCTTCGGAGGCGCGCTTGACCATCACCTGGACGTACTCGCGCTCGTCCTTGATGTACTGCTCGAAGCGGCCCTTCTTGATCTTGAAGAGCGGCGGCTGCGCGATGTAGACGTGGCCGCGCTTGATGAGTTCCGTCATGTGGCGGAAGAAGAAGGTGAGAAGCAGGGTGCGGATGTGCGAGCCGTCCACGTCGGCGTCGGTCATCAGGATCAGCTTGCCGTAGCGCAGCTTGGTGACGTCGAAGTCTTCCTTGCCGATGCCGCAGCCGAGCGCGGTGATCATGGCACGGATCTCTTCGTGGCCGAGCATCTTGTCGTAGCGCGCTTTCTCGACGTTGAGGATTTTGCCCTTGAGCGGAAGGATGGCCTGGAAGCGGCGATCGCGTCCCTGCTTGGCGGTGCCTCCGGCGGATTCGCCCTCGACGAGATAGAGTTCGCAGCGGTCGGGCTGGCGCTCGGAGCAGTCGGAGAGCTTGCCGGGCAGGCCGCCGCCGTCCAGCGCGCCCTTGCGGCGGGTAAGGTCGCGCGCCTTGCGGGCGGCCTCGCGCGCGCGCGCCGCGTCGATGGCCTTGTTGATGATCTTGCGGGCGACCGGAGGGTTCTGTTCGAGAAATGCGCCGAGGCGCTCGTTGACGAAGGCCTGCACCGTGCCCGCGATGTCGGAGTTGAGCTTGCCCTTGGTCTGGCCCTCGAACTGCGGCTGCGAGAGCTTGACCGAGATGACGACGACCAGGCCCTCGCGCACATCGTCGCCGGAGAGGTTCTCCTTGACGTCCTTGAAGAGGCCGAGCGACTGGCCGATGGCGTTGATGGTGCGGGTGAGCGCGGTCTTGAAGCCGGAGAGGTGCGAGCCGCCGTCCACCGTGTTGATGTTGTTGGCGAAGGTGAAGACGGTCTCGGAGTAGGCGTCGTTGTACTGCAGGCCGATCTCCATGGCGACGCCGTCGCGCTCGGCCTCCATGTAGATGGGCTTGTCGTGCAGCACCTGCTTGCCGCGGTTGAGGTGCTTGATGAACTCGGCGATGCCACCCGCGTACTTGAAGAGCTGCTGCTTGGATTCGCCGGTCTTGGGGTCGGTGGTGCGCTCGTCGGTGAGCGTGATCTCCAGGCCCTTGTTGAGGAAGGCAAGCTCGCGCAGGCGCTGGGCAAGCGTGTCGTAGTTGAACTCGGTGACGGCGAAGATGGAGCGGTCGGGCAGGAAGTGGACCTTGGTGCCGAGCTGCTTGGATGGCTTCATGCGGCGCAGCTTGCCGATGGGCGCGCCCTTGCGGTAGTCCTGCTCCCATGCATAGCCGTCGCGCCAGATTTCGACGTCCAGCTCCTCACTGAGCGCGTTGACGCAACTGACGCCGACGCCGTGCAGGCCGCCGGAGACCTTGTAGTTGGAGGCGTCGAACTTGCCGCCGGCGTGCAGCTTGGTCAGCACCACCTGGACGGCGGGCATCTTGACGCCGTCGGTGACCATGTCGTCCACCGGAATGCCGCGGCCGTTGTCCACCACGGTGATGGAGTTGTCGACGTGGATGGTGACATCGATGCGCGTGGCGTATCCGGCCAGCGCCTCGTCGACAGAGTTGTCCACCACCTCGTAGACCAGGTGGTGCAGGCCCAGCTCGCCGGTCGATCCGATGTACATGGCGGGACGCAGGCGGACGGCTGCGAGGCCTTCGAGTACGGTGATATTTTCGGCGGAGTAGCCGCTGCCGTCCTTTTTCGGATCGTCCTGCGGGTCGTCAGGAATAGCTATCATCTTGTCGGGCTGTGACTCCAGGAGTTCTACTTCAGGGCTGGTTGCGGTCGATGCCATTCACACTCCATGCGGCGGTGGAGCGGCCGCAAAAAACAGGGTCCGGAAACGAGGGCCGGAAGCTGGCCCGAAGATTTCACAAAAGGCGCGCCAAATCAGTGTTTTCAGCGGAATAACGCCTTCTATTTACTCATTGATTATAGCACGTTTCCGGGGGTGGTTTTGGGGCTGAATTTCGGTGCAAAACAGGGAATTAAAGGCGCGCTGAAAGGGGATGTCAGGCGCTGGTTTGGAGGCTGGTCTGGGGTCGTTCCGTGGCGTGGACACACCACTCAGCCGGAAGTCGAATCCGACCGGATGATGGGTCCGCGTTATCTGCCGGAGAACGCGGCGCGCTATTCTAGCGGACGGCGATCTGGCCGTAGTTTGAGGCTGTCCACGTGGCGGCGGTGATGGTCGCGGCGGGGGCGACGCTGCCAGACTGGTTGGGCGCGAAGAGGTCGATCGCCAGTTGGTTGTTGGTGGGAGCAAGGGTGACGACGTACAGGTTGTCGAGGGAATCGACCGCCAGGCCGGAGAGGGAATAGGAGGCGACGGCGGTGAGCGTGCGGATGGGGGTGGCATTGCCGGTCGAGCCGGGCGCGAATTCGAGGACCACAGAGGAGTTGCTGGGCTGGTTATACGAAGTCACATAGATGTCTCCGGTGGAGTCGAGCGCCACGCCCGAGGGAGTGGCGATGCCGGTGGCCGCACCGGAGAGGATGCTGGCGGGCGCGACGTTGCCGGTGGCCGTGGAGGAGAAGACCAGGACATTGCCGCCACCCGTGTTGGCCACATAGATGTTCTGCGCTGCGTCCACGGCGATGCCGGAGGCGGAGTTGAGCTGAGTCAGGCTGCCTGTGATCAGCCGGACCGGCGCCGCGTTGCCCGTGGCGCCGGGGGCGAAGACGCTGATGTTGTTTCCGTTGAGCGCATAGACCGCGCCGGATGCATCCACGGCAATGGAGGTTACCATCGTCTGCGTCGAGGGATTGGTGAGCGCGATCGAGCGCGTTGGCGTGGCCTGGCCGGTGGCGGCGGGCGCATAGACCAGAATCTCGTAGAGCGTGGGGAAGGTGGTGACGCTGGCGGAGACGTAGAGATTGCCCGCGGTGTCGACGGCCAGTGCCTGGAACGCGGTCTGCGAGGGGATGGTGATGGTGTTGGCCGGGGCGGCGCTAAACTGCCCCAACTGCCCGTTGCTTGCCGGCAGCTCCAGCACGCTGCTGCCTGCAATGCCTGTGCTGTTCTGCACGACGTAGAGGGTGAAGGACGGTCCCGTGGCCTGGCTGGGGCTGTTGCATCCGATCGCCAGCACCAGCATGGCGATTGCACAGATGGGAAGAAAGCGATTCATGGGCACGATGTACTCCTTGCAGCGGATTTCATTGCATCTGTGTCGAACTTACCGTTGCGGCGGACGGATTCACTCATAACCTTACGCCGCGAGGGCATGGTTCGCAATTCATTTTCAACATGGATCGCTTTGAAAGTACATGGTTTGCGTCACGCTTGAAGAGCGGTCTCAGGCGCGATTTTGGGGGTCTGACCGGCGCGCGTAGAGTGGGCCGGTGGCGGCGAGCGGGCCGCGATGCCGCTTCAGGTGCTCGGCGGCGAATGAATTAATCCGCCCGAAGTAGCCGGAGTGAGGACCGAATCCGAAGGAGGGCAGGCTCCAGGTGGTGAGATAGAGGAACATCGCCAGCGCGTACAACCAGCCGTGGCGGCCAGCCAGCCATGCGGCCCGTGGTTGTGTCTCAGGCCCGCCCTGGCGCCTCTTCGCGTCTCTGCGCTCGATATAGAACAACAGGCACATGAGGCTGAAGATGTGGATATGGATGCAGCGGCCCCAATCGAAGGTGTAGGCGAAGAGTGCAGTGCTGCCCAGCATGGAAACCGCAGTCCACAGCAGCAGGGGACGAACGTCGCGGCGGCGCCTGGAGTCTCGCCAAAGCGAGACACAGCCAAAGATGCAAGGCAGCAGCGCGAGCAGCCCCATGAGGCCGAAGAATACGACGTACCGGCCGCCCGCATTCAACGTGGCCACGGCCTGGCGAAACACTTCTTCCTTCACTGTGAGAAACCAAATTCCGCCGCCGCAGATGCCCTGCCCAAATACGCCCAGACGTTCTCCCAGCGACGAGCAGATGGCCTCGGCGGTCGAAAGATTGCCCGTATGGCCGCTGACGATCTTCAGCAAAACCAGAGCCAGCGACCCAGGAACGGCGCAGATTCGGAGCGCCCGCAGGAGGCTGTCGCGAGAGATCGCCACGACGGCGATGAAGTAGGGCCAGTAGACGATCATGCCTTCGTGCGAGAGCAGAATGATCGCGGTGACGATCGTCAGATACACGCCCGCCGTGAGGTCCGAAAACCACTGCCGATCCAGCAGCAGCAGGAGCCAGCTCAGAGCGGCGAAGAACAGAATCTCCTTGCGGAAGTTGCCGTCAATCGTCACCACCATGAACCCCAGCGTCACCTGCGAGAAGGCAAGCGCGGTGGCCCAGACGCTCCATGCGGTTCCGCGCAGCAGCTTCCAAACGGCAATGTAGATGAGTGCGTAGAGCGCGAGTTGCGTGGCCAGAACCAGCCAGGCAGGAGGCAGATGGAACAGGCGCCCCAGGCGAAAAAAACATTCGCCCGTCAGCCCGCGGCGCACGAATCCGCCCTGGTAGTTGATCAACCAGTCGCCGATATCGAAGCCGTCGGCGCGGCGCAGGTTGTGGTATCCCAGAACCAGCGTGACCGCGGACACCATGGCAAGATATCCGTTGAACAGGCGGTCGAGAGTCCTGCCATACTCCTGGGTCTCGCGGATGCCATTGCCTGCGCTGTTCATTCGTCTCCAATCAATGCAGACGGTCTGACACCAGTCCGTTGCTTGCGCTGGTGTGGAACTGTACCGGTGGAACGCCGTCCTGGCTGCCGCAAATTGGCAGAACGCAGCGATGCAGAGATCGTCTCGGCCCGACGGATGGCAGCCATTCGCAACTCGTATATAATGGTGCAGTAACGTTTCGATGTTACCAGTCAGGAAACACAATGCCAAAGTTGAAGACCCATAGCGGCGCAGCCAAGCGCTTCACCAAGACCGCGTCCGGCCTGTTCAAGCGCGGGCAGTCGAAGACGCGCCACATCCTCACTTCGAAGGAGACCAAGACCAAGCGCCACCTGGGCAGGTCGGTCCTGGTCTCCAAGGCGGACACGCCGAAGGTGGCACGGATGCTTCCCTACGCCTGAGGTTTGGGCGGAGTTTTACTGAGTCTTTCAAGTCGAGCCGCCGCGGAGTTCGGATTCGGGGCCGGAGGTTAGAGGCCGCGGAGACGGAGTCCAAAGCAAAGGGCAAGATGGATGCGTTACGGCCCCTGGGTTTCAGCGCGAGCGAACCCACCGAGACTTGAAGTTGCATAGCGCGTGAAGAGGAACCCTTTCCTCCAGCCGCTTTAACCGAAGTACGCAAAAGGAGAACAGCGATGCCCCGTGTAAAACGGAGTACAAAACGCAGCGACCGCCGCAAGAAGATCCTGCATCGCGCGAGCGGCTACTACCTGACAAAATCCAAGCTGTACCAGTCGGCGCAGGAGGCCGTGGAGCGCGGCCTGAAGTTTGCCTACAGCGGGCGCAAGCAGAAGAAGCGGCAGTTCCGCGCGCTGTGGATTGTGCGCATCAATGCGGCGTGCCATGCGAACGAGATCAGCTACTCGAGCTTCATCAACGGGCTGAAGCTGGCGGGCAACGCGCTGGACCGCAAGATCCTGGCGGAGATTGCGGCACACGACGCGGCGGGATTCGCCACATTGGTGGGCACGGCCAAGGCCGCGCTGGCCAGTGCAAAAGCTGACCGCGAGAAGGGCAAGAAGTAAGTTCAGCGAGTCGAGCATTCCTGAACGGAACACAAAAAAAGACACGGCCCTCGCGGTCGTGTCTTTTTTGCGCTGCGGGCTATTGCGCGCCGCGGCGGCGAAGGATGGTCTTGATGGTCTCGAACATGATGAGCAGGTCGAGGCCGAGCGACATGTGCTTGATGTAGTAGAGGTCGTACTCCAGCTTTTCCTTGGTCTCGGCCAGCGTGGCGCCGTATCCGTAGCGAACCTGGGCCCACCCGGTGAGGCCGGGGCGGATCAGCGTGCGCAGGTAGTAGAAGGGGAGCTCTTCGGAGAGCCAGGAGACGAACTCGGGACGCTCCGGACGTGGGCCGACGAAGCCCATGTCTCCGCGCAGGACGTTCCACAACTGGGGGATCTCGTCGATGCGCATCTTGCGCAGGAAGGAGCCAACCCAGGTGACGCGCGGGTCGTCCTTGGTGGCCCACTTTGCGCCGCCGGCTTCGGCGTCGGTGAACATGGTGCGGAACTTGACGACGTTGAAGATGCGTCCGCCCATGCCGACACGGGGCTGGCGGAAGAAAAGCGGGCCTTTGGAGGAGAGCTTGACGGCCAGGGCGACGAAGGGGAAGAGGGGCAGAAAGAGCAGAAGTCCGATGGCCGCGGCGGTGAGGCTGACCAACTGGCGGGTGAACTGCAGCGAGGGCGGCAGGCGGAAGCCTTCGCTGTAGAGGAAGCTGGAGGGGCGCAGGCCGTCGAGCTGGATCTTGCCGTAGAGGCGCTCGCGCAGGGTGCTGTCCTCCTCCACTTCGATGCCGCGGAAGCGGAGCAGAAGGAGCTCCTGCACGGGCAGTTCGCCGCGCTGCACCTCCATGGCGACGATGATGCGGTGGACGGGGGGGCGGGCCTTGGCGATGCGGTCGAGGACGGAGATCCAGAGCTGTTTGCGCTGGGAGGGCGGAAGCTGGACATCCTCCCAGAAGACGACCTCCATGCCGATTTCCGGGTGGGTGCGGATGGTCTCGACGATGGAGCGCGCGTACTCTCCCGCGCCCAGGACGTAAACGCGCTCGCGGAAGAGCTTTTGCGCGCCAACCCACTCGTAGCCCCTGCGCAGCAGGATGAGCGAGGGCGTAAGCAGGGCGAAGCCGAGGACGTAGACAAAGGGGCCGATGGCAACTTCGGGATCGAAGAACAGGAAAGCGGAGAGAAGGAAGCAGTCGAAGCCGAGCACCAGAAGGATGCGGAAGTAGATCTGCTGGCGGGCGGAGAGGATGCGCGGCTCGTAGAGGTCGAAGTAGTAGGAGAGGACCAGGGTGACCAGGGTGATGAGGGCGATCTTGAGCAGGCCCTGCTGGTACTCGAGGGCGATGTAGGTGTCGGGGCACATGATCCAGGTGGCGGCCAGGAAGCAGCCGCAGACCACGCACGCCTCCGCAAGCAGCAGAAGGATGGTGCGCGTGGGGTAGTAGACGTTCAAAAACCGGATCATTGCCTGGGACGCCCCTGATTATTCTTCAACCTTGTCGTATCCATCGTAGCCATAATAGCCCCCGGCAACGGGCGGGTTCGGGACGGCGTTGAGGACAAAGCCAAGGACCTTGGAAGCCTTGAGTTCGGCGAGGGCGCGCTGGGCGACCTCGTACTTGGTGGTGCCGCCGCGGGCAATCAGCAGGACCCCATCGCAGGCGCGGGCGAGGTTGACCCCGTCGGAGACCAGGTTGACAGGCGAGGAGTCAACCACGATCCAGTCGAAGTAGGGCGAGGCGTCGGCGATGAGGCGGTCGAAGCGGCGGTTGCCAGAGAGGTCGGCGGCCTTGTCGCTGGCGTTGCCGCCGGGGATGAAGAGCAGCGAGGCGAGGCCATGGTGCAGGG
>Ga0208189_1001010_pt1 | contig 13169 bp, 11 predicted proteins | sample June2015DPH_10_5_FD_184702 | JGI IMG/M metagenome (GOLD analysis project Ga0208189, IMG submission 184702) | Peatland microbial communities from SPRUCE experiment site at the Marcell Experimental Forest, Minnesota, USA - June2015DPH_10_40... | ecosystem: Environmental > Terrestrial > Soil >... | reverse complement strand
CAGTCTTCGAGCGCGGGTGGAAAAAGAAATTGTTGGCCGTAGTCGGGAGCGATGGGTTGTGCCATGCCTCTCAGACGCCAACCGCCGCAATTCATTCAAAAATTTGCCGGAGTTTTGAGACAGTCTCAGCAGCGCGTCCCTACCGGATTAATTTCTCCAGAACATTGGCCAATTGTTCCGCCGCAAACCGGGTTTGTTTCTGCAATTTCAGCAACGCGCCGATTTTTCCCGGCGATTTGAGAATGGCCAGGGCCAGTTTACCGTAATCCAGATTCATGTCTGGTTTGGCCAGCGCGTTGAAATCCAGCGGCAAATCCTCGTTGGCCGTGTCCGATATCACGCGCACCGTCGCGCACGGGATTCCCCGCTCGCGGCAGACGGCATGAATCGCCCCCGATTCCATCTCCACCGCGTCCGCGCCGGTTTCAGCGCGCAATCTTTTCTTTTCGGCGACCGTCGTGGTGATGCGGTCGGCACAAAAGAACTTTGCCGGTTTGGCGCCAGCGGCCAACAGTTTCTCTCGGAGGGACGAGCTCTGCGAGTCCCTAATTTTCTTTTCAGTTTGGGGCTCGTGGAACTCGCCCCTCCGATCTGTCAGTTCAAAAACGACTTCTCCAAGTTTTAAATCCGGATTCAGCCCACCCGCAAAACCGCAAGTCAGCACAAGCTTTGGTGAATTCGTGGCCAGAAACTCGCGCAGGGATTTTTCGGCGTTCTTCCGCCCGACGCCGGTGACAATAATGTCGACATCCCGTTTGTCCGCCGCAATTTTCCGAAACAGCGCGGCTTCTTCTTTCAGTGCGAAGCAAATGAGAATTCGCATTTGTTAATTTGGAAATGGCCTTTGCGTGTAATAAATTGGCCAGCCGGGACGAGTCCAATCTGAAAGCGGTTCTCGTTTCTCGGGCTTGCCTTGAATAAAAAACAAATGGATCACCCCGTTAAGTAACATCACTTGTGGAGTGGCTGAATCAAAACCGTCTTTTGCTTTGTCAGTTACTCTTACAGGCTTCGTCCAAGTGTCACCTCCGTCTTTACTGACAACGTAGAAAATATCATTTTCCTCGCCTTGACTGTGATTTCTATCGCTTGTGGTAGAGCCGGCCCAAACAACGACAACTTTATTTCCTTCAACTGACATGGCTGGCGGAAAGCAATAAACCAACCCTTTTGATAAAATTTTGCCCTTGCTCCAACTGCTGTCTGAATCTTTTCGTTGACGGTAAACAATATCGTCATTTTCGCTTGGGACAGTATCAATATAAAACCTCCACATGTTGTGTCGCGAATCCATCCAACAGGCATGAACCATGTCAACATCCGCTGACACGCGCCAACTTCCGCGCCAAGCCGTATGGCAAAAAGTTTTGGTTAATGTCAAAGGCGATTCCCATGTATTTTCTCCAACGGGCTTGCGGCTGGACCAAAAGTCATATCCTTGTCCAAAATAGTAATAAAAATTTTTGGTCTTGCAAATTATCGGAACCCAAATCTCGAAACCTGATATTCGCTCCATTTGCCACGTTTTACCCGAATCAGATGAATGAAGAACTCCCGTGTTAAATGGCCCGTTCTCCACCGCGTGTGATATCGTCTCGGCAGCTGCGCAATATGGAATATAGATTTCAGAACCATCAATTATGCCGGCGCCCAAATTCAGCGATCCTCGTGCATACTTGTTTGTTCCTCCGAATTGAACGCTGGCATCCGTGTCGCCAAAAAGATCTTTTTTGCTTATTGCCCATTTTGTCTCCGTTGCATTTTGAAAACCATTTTTTGTCAACATCCCCCAAAACGCTTTCATCACGATTTGTTCGTTTGTGATGCTCCCGTCCGACAACATGGCTGTTTGGTCTTCATGGTTGATTGTCAAATCCTGCAAAAAATAATCTTTCGGAAAATTCATGGAGTCTGATTCACCCCATGAATTATTTGTCAGGAAGAAACACCGAGCGGTGCCTTTCCCCGAAGGCTGTAAGCACATCATGGTGTCTTGGATTTTATACAGATAAAGCCACTCCCAAATAGTATCCCTGCTGCCCGTTACGGCGACCGGCTGCGACCATCCTTGGTCGAGCGCAATCGGCCATTTGACGTGGCTGGCGGCATACCAGATTATCGCAACCAGAATAACCAGGATGAGAATTGTATTCTTACCGTGTTTCACTGGCGTCATGCTTAGGTTATAACAAATTCATGCAGCCGACTGCTGATTGAAAAAACACGAACAAACATCGGTTCCTTCAATACAACAATTTTGGGCACCGATACTGTCGGTTCATTTTATCCCCGCCAGCCTTTCCTTCCAGATGCGGTAAAGCTCCACCGTGGCGCGCACGTCGCGCAGGCAGTATTCGGCGATTTCCCGGAATTTGCCCCCGGCCATCAGCGTGTTCACGTCCATGCCGGTGACGCCGTGGCTTTTGGGTGATTCGATGCCGAACGCCTTGCAGTAAAAATCCAGGTTGAACCGCCGCGCCGCGCCTTCGCGCCCGCTCACGCCGTAAAACGTGAATTGTTCCGCCAGGTCGCAATGCGGTTCGACCGCGTAACGATAGCCCAGCCAGTTCTTTTTCGAGATGGGCACGTTGAGCAGCGCCGAGCGCAGATACATGAACGGCACGTCGAAACCGCGCCCGTTGAAGGTCACGACCGAATCGTAGTGTTTTGCCACGTCCCAAAACGCCGTGAGCAATTCAAATTCATCCGCGCAGGGCATGAACTCAACCCCGTCTCCTCCCGCTTTTACGGGATTCGACGCGGCAAGCCGGCCTTCGTCCCGGCCATCTTCAAAATCGTCAGACAAAAACAGCACCTGCCCGCGCTGCGTGTCGGCATTGAGCATGGCGACACAAACGACCTGGGCGGTGAACGGCCAGAGATTGAACTGTTGCCGAATTTCGGCGCGTTTGGTTTCGCGGGCCGGCTCGTCGGCAATCTTTTCGGCCTCGCGGAACAGATATTCCTGCTGCGCCGCGTCAAAAGTGCCGGGCGGCAGCGCGGAAGTTTCGATGTCGAAAACGATGGTGGCCACGCGGGAATTAACCGCCAACTTGCAGGCGAGGCCAAGTTTTATTTTTAACTTCGATGGGAACTCGAAGCTTGCCATGTGAATCGCGCCGATGGCAACTTGTGCCATTCTCAACCCGAAAACCGTGCGACATGGAAACGAACCGGCAGCCTGAATCGGAAGAAGTCAAACTGCGCCAGCAGTTGGAGGAGTTTCTTCGCTACGCCCGTGTGCTGGAGGAAGTCACGCGGGCTCCGGCCAATCTGCCACGCGTCAAGGAAGCGCCGCGACCGGTCGTGCCGCTGCACGAATCATTCCTGCCCGGCTCGATTCTCACCACGCTGTTTCGCAATCCAAAAACCGGACGCACGGTGTCGTTCAAGCGCGAGGAATTGGCCGAACTGGACGGCATGACGGGCGATTACCTGCTGAATTATTACCAGTCGCAATCGCTGTTCACGCCGGACGACGCCGCGCGGCTGCGCAGCAGCATCGAGTTGCACTCGCGGCGGCTTTATCAATTGCAGCGCAACAGCGACTGGCGGGCGCAAGTTTTTAACTACGAAGCCGACAAGGAGAAAGCCATCCTGTGCAGCCTGCTGCAATTGCGCCTCCTGATTGAATGCGTGCAAATCCTCACGCCGCCGCTGACGACCGTCAAACGCATCGGCGACGAGGAATTTGATTTGATTGACGACCTGCACGGTTTGGTCCGCCTGCTGACACTGGCGCTATGGCAACGGCTGGCCACCGACGGATCGGAATTGCAGGCTTACGGCGCGCTTTCCATTTGCGTCGCGGGCCTGGCCGCGAAGGCGGACGATGCGCAGGCGCTGTTGGAATCCGGTTACGCCGCCGCCAACGGCGATGAAGCCGCGTTCACGAAATGGTTTGAGAAAGGCGGGCGCAAAGCGATGGAGCGCGTGGAAACCATGTTGCAACCGGTGGACAAGCACGGGCTGGACGAAATCTTCAGACTGTTCACGCGCCACACGCTGGATTTGGGTTTGCAGCCGGTCACGATTGAATTTGTCCGGCAGACGTTGCAGACACTGGTGACGACGCTCGCCAACATGGGCTCCGAAATGTCCGATGCCTGCCGCCGCCGCTCCACCATCGTCTCCGCGCAGTTCACGGAAGTTTCGCGGCAATACACCGTGGATTTCACCGCGCGCGCCGCCGACCCCGGCGTCAGCGAGGAAGACCTCAACGCCATTTTGAAGGAACTCGACGTGCTCGTCGGCCTTGAGCCGGTGAAGACGGAAGTTCATCGCGCCGCGAATTTCGCGCGGATGCAGGTGATGCGACGGCAGCAGGGATTGCCCGTCGTGCAGACGAGTTTGCACAGCGTTTTCTTCGGCAATCCCGGCACGGGCAAGACCACGGTGGCGCGGCTCATGGGCCGCATCTACAAATCGCTCGGCCTGCTCCGGCGCGGCCACGTTGTCGAGTGCGACCGCGGCCGGCTCGTGGCCGAATACGTCGGGCAGACGGCGGTGCGCACCCATGCGGTGATTGATTCGGCCCTCGACGGCATCCTGTTCATTGACGAAGCCTATTCACTCGCCGGCCGGGGTGCGGAAGACTTCGGCAGCGAAGCCATCGAGACGCTGCTCAAGCGCATGGAAGACGACCGCGACCGGCTCATCGTCATCGTTGCCGGTTACAACGATCCCATGAAACAATTCATCGCCTCGAACCCCGGCCTTGAATCGCGCTTCACGAATTATCTCAATTTCCCCGATTACCAGCCGGCAGAACTGCTGGAGATTTTCCATCGCATGGCCGCGCAAAGCGGGCTGGTGTGCGCGCCGGAAACGGAGAAAAAGGTGCTGGCCATCTGCGCGAACCTGCACGCCGCGCGCAACGCACAATTCGGCAACGCCCGCGAAATGCGGAACCTGTTCGAGTCCGCCGTGCGCAATCAAAGCACGCGGCTGGTCGCCAGCGGGCAATGCGACCGCGATGCACTCACCGCGCTGTTGCCGGAAGATTTGCCCGCCGATTTTGAAACCGGAATGCCCGCGCCTCCGGAAACCAAACCGGCTGCATCAAGGATTGCGCCGAGGGCGGGTTAAATTTTATTTCAAAATTTGTTCAAGCTGTGCTGGTGTGAAGATTCTCTTGGCTGATTCAACAAATTCAACCGTGCCAGCATGGTAGTTCTGGCTGAAAATGCGCACTTCATCCATCAATTCGGCTTTGGCCTGCTCTTTTAGATTTGGAGGAGCTTCCCGATAATCAGTAAACGCAAACCCGAAGCAAGCAGCGGAAGCTGGACAATAATCACTATCATTAACCAATAAATTGTAGAAATTTGAAATCCACAAATCGGAGACTTTGGAGCCGCATAGTTTTTTGGCAAACACGTTCAGCAAATCCGTAAGCTGTTTCATTTGCTCTGGAGTGATGTTTGGTTTTTCGCGCTGTTGATTTGAAGCGTTAGGCAGCGCGCGAAGATGGGCGGCCAGCTGATAAACTGAACGGTAAGATTCGGAAGGCGAATAATCATCATTTTCAGACAGGTGATGAATTGTGGCAGTTAAAAAACCGGATTTAATTTCCATGCCGTCTTCTTCCACCGTTTTGAAAGTTGGAGTGAAATCAATTGGCGGGTCGGTTTTTAAGTATGGAACGAGCGGACACCTAACTGGCAGAGCAACAAAAATGGGACCTGCAAGCGTCTTGAGTTTTTGAAGAGTGCGAAGATTGTTTGTCCACATTTCAGGAGTGCCATCGGGATAACCTGGCTTACCGCCCAAATCAGCTTCGTATGTATAATCAATGGAAGGAGCGTTAGGGCAGGCTTTGACTTCATTGAGAATCCACCAATTCCGGCCGCTCCAAGCCACATCAAAATCGAGGCAGCTTAACATTGCCGGAATAGCTTGACCGCCCGCATACATTCGCAATAGCCGGAGCGAGTCAAGCCACTGATGTGTGTTAAATTCGCGTTCCATGAGAACTGGTAGCAGCCATTCGGCTTGCATTGGTTGATGTAATTTTTCAGCCAAAGCCGACACAATTTCGTAACGCAGCGAAAGATAGTTCGTGGTGATGCATTGCGTGAGTGCGGCAACGGCGTTTGAACCACCAAAGTTCACCAACGCATCTATCGCCGCGCGCTGCAATTCTACTTCGCCGGCATCAAGCGTGTTTGTAATGACAGGAAAAGCGCGGTCAGACTTTGATGTGCCCAAAGCCAAAAGGATGGCTTCCGCCACCGGGGATTTTTCCTTGGGCAGTGCGTCGAGCAAGGCATCAACGCCACGCGACTTTTGCATGGCTCCAAGCGAACTCGCCGCCGCTGATCGAATGGCGGGGTCGGAATCTTTCAAACCAGCCAAGACAATGTCCAAAGAAGCGTCGGTCGGGATGAGCGAAAACGCGCCAAGAGCGGCGCTGCGCAATTCGACTGATCCATTTTCTGTGAGCTGTGCCAGACGGGAGACAGCATCGTTTTTTCCGAAATGGGCGATTAAAGTGAGAGTGTCGCCGAGGTCTTGGCCACGGCTTATCTTTGCCTTTTCAACAAGTTCATCAAGAACCTTGGCCACACGTTCAGGCGTGCGTTCAAGAATTGTCAGCGTAAAAGTGGAATTTACCACCGGGTTGGTGTGTTCCTTTGTGTGCCACTGTTCGTCAAATGCAAAACTGCAACTAACTGTGTAAACGCCGGGTTTATCAACAACACGAAAATCTGTGAGATCAACAACATTGGTAAAAAACTGGCCGGGCTTGAGGTTCACCTGCTGGACGAATCCCCCAAAATCCAAAGGCTGAGCAATCGGATCGGGAAGCGCTTCGCCGTTTGCATTGGTCACGGCAACCTTGAATCGGTCGTGACGACCAGTTCCGCGATAATCTCCACCAAACCAAAATTCAAAATTTGTCGGCCCAAGATTTTCGACCGAGAAAGTCACTTGCAGCGGTTCTCCCAGGACAACTTGGGCTTTGTAAGGAATAAATCCCGCGCGAATTTTGGCTTTCGGCGTCTCGTAAATTTTTAGACAAGATTCTGAATCTGACTGGGCAATTGCCGTGTCAGTGAATGCAAAAACCAGCAGCAAAACGGCGAGATAATTCCCGGCCCGTGCTTTCATTTCAGTGTAATTCTTAAGCAACGTCTTGGCTCGTTGCAAAGGAAAATTATGCCGGCTCGGCAATCAAATCGTAATCCGTGTGGCCGACGATTTTGACGCGGGCAAATTCACTCGTTTGTTTGAAGGTTTGATTTTCCACCCTTTTTTGGCTATCATGAGCATCGTATTTCTGAATGTCTCTGAAACTACAACTCGACGGTGAAGCCTGGTCGGCGGTGTTGGCAGACCTTGCTCGTGCTCTCGGCAAAGAAGGCACACCGCTTCGGCTTTGTCTCATCGGCTCGGCGGCCTGTCTTTTCGGCGGCATGGATGGGCGCACCTCCGCCGATTTGGACATTTGGAAGCCCGCCAGCGATTATGACCGGGGCGAATTAAAGGCGGCGGCGGAAAAAGCCGGCCTGTTATTTGATCCCAAACAAACCCTTGAACCCGACCGGCCGTATTTGCAACTGGTTGAGCCGGGACTGACGCAACTGGGCGCGTTTGAGCCGGTATTCATCGAGCGCATCGGGAGACTGCATCTTTGTCGTCCGCCGGTTGAAAATCTCATCGCCGCCAAGCTGATCCGGGCCGATCCGAAAGATTTGGGCGACATTCAATTTCTCGTGAGCCGTTATCGTCCCGATTTGCAACGCGTGCGCGAAATTATTGCGAAGTTCAACCCGCAAGCCCGTGAACGCGCCTCGGAAAACCTTGTGTATCTCGACGTATTGGAAACCTGAACATGATGAATGCGCGTGAAGAAGAATTGACCGCCCGGGCTTTGCTGGCCGACCCGGCGCAGGTGAACATTTATTTTCATCAGAAACGCTGGGCGGAACTGGCCGCGCTCGTGCGTTTTGCCCGGCGTGATGTGCCAGCAGAACTTGCGCAGACCGACCCCGCGCTTTATCGCCAGCTCCGCGAGCAAATCACGCGCTTCTTCCTGCGCGGCGGCGATGTGTTTTCGCTGAAGAAGCTTGAAACGCTGGCGCGCAACTGACTCAACCAACCGGCTCGGCAATCAAATCGTAGTCCGTGTGGCCGACGATTTTGACCCGGACGAATTCGCCAATTGGCAACTGGCCGCGCACGTAAACCCGGCCGTCAATGTCCGGCGCGTCGGCCTCGCCGCGAGCTGTGAAAAAGTGACGGGTGACAGGTGACCCGCCTTCGCTCCGCTTCGGCGCGGCAAGCACGTGACGGGATTCACGTTCGCGCAAGAGGCCGTGCTCCCATGAAGAAATGCTGGCCTGACGGAGTCGTTCATCGCTGGCCTTGCTTTCGACGAGGACATTGATTTCGCGGCCGACAAAGGTTGCGGAAACCTGCCGGGCAATCTTGTGCTGCGCGGCCATTGCGAGCTTGCGGCGCTGCTGTTTCAACTTGTCGGGAATTTGACCGGTCATCGCCCCGGCGCGCGTACCGCCTTCCTTTGAATACGCGAACACACCAAGCCGTTCGAATTTCGTTTCGCGGATGAAATCGAGCAGCGCTTTGAAACTGGCCTCGGTCTCGCCGGGAAAACCGACGATGAATGTCGTCCGCAGCGCGATGCCCGGCACGCCGGCGCGGATTTTCTGGAGCAGGTCCACGATGTATTGCCGCGAGGTCTCGCGCCGCATCCGTTCGAGCATGTTTTCGTGGATGTGCTGGAGGGGAATGTCCACGTAATGCGCCACTTTCGGGCATTCGGCAATGGTTGTGATGAGTTCATCCGTCCAGTGCGCCGGGTGGGTGTAAAGCAGGCGGATCCAGAAATCGCCTTTGAGTGCGTTCAATTCGCGCAGCAGCGTGCAAATGGTGGTGGCATCGGCGGGAAGTGATCCGGCCGCTGCCGAAAACTTTTCCGGCGACGAAATGGCGCGGCTGTGGTTCGGGCGCAAATCGAGGCCGTAATAAGTCGAGTCCTGCGAAATCAGATTCAATTCCTTCACGCCGTCGGCAATCAGCGCCTTCGCCTCGGCCACGATATCGGCCTGCTGGCGGCTGCGATGCGAACCCCGCATCCGGGGGATGATGCAAAAGCTGCACGGATGGTTGCAGCCCTCGGCGATTTTGACGTAGGCGAAGTGTTTGGGCGTGAGGCGGAAACGCGGCGTGCCGAAATCGGGGATGAAGGTGGGACGCGGGTTGACGTCAACCAGCGGAGTCGAGGGTCGAAAGTCGAGGGTCGAGGGCAAAGCCACAACCGTTTTCGTCTTTCCAAATTTGTCCGTGCCACGGATGGATTCCTCCGTATCGTGTTTGGATGCCGCACGTCTTTTTTCCAGTTCAGCAAATCGCCTGGTGATATTGTCCTTCGATGTTGGATGTTGGATGTTGGATGTTGGATGTTTCCCAATTCGTTCAGCTCGCCGTGCCACTGCCTGCCGGACGATGTCCGAAACCTGCGCGACCTGGTCAATGCCCATGAAGGCGTCCACCTCGGGCAGGAGCTTCGGCAATTCGTCGCGGAAGCGTTGCGGCAGGCAGCCGGAAACGATGAGGCTCTGGCCGCGATTTTTCGCCGCGCGGACTTCGGCAGATTCGAGAATGGTGTCCACGCTCTCCTCCTGCGCGGCATCAATGAACGAGCAGGTGTTGACGATGACGGCGTCGGCTTGCGCGGGGTCGTTGGTGATTTCCACGCCGCTTTTGAGCAGCGCGCCGAGCATGATTTCGGCGTCCACCAGATTTTTGGCGCAGCCGAGCGAAATCATGCCGACCCGCAACGGACGTTGGTTGTTATTTACTTTGGTCACAGTTTGGTCACAGGCTGGACAACTTACGCGATGCTTCTTTGGGGATGCAACAGTGCAGATGAACCTCGCTCGGCAAGCTGCGCCCCTCCTCACTCATATTTTAAAGCCTTAATCCTTGCAAAACGAACCAGACAGATTAAGAAATCACCGATGCCAGACACTGCCACGCGACCCACCAGCCCCGGCGCGGACTCTCTCAGCGTCTTTTTCCCGTGCTACAACGAGCAGGACAACATCCGCCGCGTCTATGAATCCGCCGCAAAAGTGCTTGGGCACATCGGCGTGGATTACGAAGTCATTTTGGTGGATGACGGCAGCACCGACCAGACGCCCCACATAATCGACGCCATCGCCGACGCGGATCCGCGAGTAACGGCTGTCCACCATCCGACCAATCTCGGCTACGGCGCCGCCATTCAATCCGGCATCCGCGCCGCCACTAAAACGCTGGTCTTCTTCACCGATGGCGACGGCCAGTTCGACCTGAACGAACTTCCGCCGCTCCTGCCATTGATGAAAGAGCAGGACATCGTCAGTTGCTTCCGCCTCAATCGTCAGGACGGCCTGCTCCGGAAGTTCAACGCCTGGTGCTGGACCAGTCTGGTCTGCCTCCTCTTCCGCATGAAATTCAAAGACATCAACTGCGCCTTCAAACTTTACCGCCGCCGGATTTTTGACGACATGGAGCTGCGGAGCAACGGCGCGCTGATCAACGCCGAAATTCTCGCGCGTGCGACCCGTCGCAGATATGCCATCACCCAGGTCGGCGTCCATCATTTCCCGCGCACCCGCGGCCAGCAAACCGGCGCTCATCCCCGCGTCATCTTCCGCGCCTTCCGCGAACTGTTTAAACTCCACCAGCAGATCAACGGCTGACGTGCCAGGGGGTTTAAGCCGGGCGGCAATTGCGCACGTTCATCCGTGACCCAAGGGAATCGTGAAGCGGCACCCTTGGGCTTGGGGACTGAATCTCTTTGAGATTGGATTGCCACCTGTCCCGCTTCAGGCTAGAAATGATTTGGGAATGAAAAAGAAATTGTTTCACTCCGGGCTGTTGATGTTTCTGCTGCTTTTCCAAGCAACCGGCGCAGACAGTTCCAGCGACAACATTGGAGGATCAAAAGCTTTTGTTCGTAACCGGAGTATCGGGAGGGGAATGAATTTTGGCAACGCCCTCGAGGCCCCGAAAGAAGGAGAATGGGGGCTGACCATCCAGGAATCGTATGTCCAGGCCGTCGCGGATGCGGGGTTTGATTCTGTCCGACTGCCGATTTGCTGGCCGGCTCATGTTGGCAAGACACCTCCCTATGCCATTGATAAAACATTTTTGCGGCGCGTGGACAAAATTGTGGGTTGGTGTCTGAAGCGAAAGCTGACCGTCATCATCACCATTCATCACTTCAACGAGCTGTATGAAAAGCCGGATGACGAAGTTTGTCGGAATCCGCTTTTCTCCATCTGGAGGCAATTGACCGCGCATTACCAGACCTGCAGCCACGAAAAACTGTTCTTCGAGGTCTTGAACGAACCGCACAACAATCTTGTATCCGACAAATGGAACGCGTTGCTCCCGCAAATCCTGGCGGTGATCCGGGCCGGAGACAAAGACCGGACCCTGATCATTGACGCGGCCGACTACGCCTATCATGGGGCGATTGAAAAGCTGGTCATTCCAGCAGACGAAAAGAATGTGATCGTCAGCGTCAGATATTATCTGCCCTACGAGTTCACCCATCAAGGAGCGCATTGGGCGGAAGGTTCTGACAAATGGCTGGGAAAGACCTGGTCCGGCAATTCAAACGAACTGGCCGTGGTGGACGCCGACCTCAAGCTCGTCAAAGACTGGTCGGAGAAAAACCAGCGGCCCGTCACCATCGGCGAGTTCGGCCCCATTGCGTTTGCGGACAATCAAAGCCGGGTGACCTGGACGAAAAGCGTGCGGAAAAAATTCGAGGCGAACGGTTTCAGTTGGTGCTACTTCGACTTCGGAGTAGCCTTCAAGGCGTATGATGTTGAAAAACATGACTGGCTTCCGGGCTTTAAAGAAGCTCTGGTGGGCGATTGAGAAACCAGCGCCCCGTCGCGCATCGCACATGACCCTGCGTGGGCTGGTGATCCAAGGCAAACGCGGGGCGGCAACCTTGGGTAGTCGCCCCGTCGGGGCCGGCTTAATCCCAAACGTATTTCTCATCCCATTCGATCTCGTGTTTCCGTAACATCGCGCGCAACTCGTCTTGAAATCCGACCTGGCGATGATGCTCCTCCTGTCTGGCGATGTATTGTTTCACCTGTTCGAGATTCGATTGGCTGACGGAAAAATCCGCGTAACCGCCCTGCCACTCAAAGTCGGCGTAATCACGACCGCGTTCCTTCAGCCAGAGGTTGGAGATGCGTTTCATTTCCTTCACCCATTCCGCCTGGTGATGGTGCGTCCGAATCGCGCCAGCAGATGAATGTGGTCTTCCACACCGCCGACGAGAATGGGCGGGCAATCGAGTTGTTTGGAAACGCCACCGAGATACGAATGAAGCGCCTTACGCGTGGTTTTGTCGCGCAGGAACGGGCGACGGTCTTTCGTGGAAGACGAGATGAATGTAAACGGCGGAAAGGGACTGGGGCATATGTGCCATCGTTATGCCCAAACTGGGCATTGTTTGCCAATCCCAAAGGGATTGCGCCCACCAGCCCAAGGTTGGCGTGCAACGCCTACCTTGGGTATATGTTCGGAAATGGCCGCAACCGCGTTGCGGTTGGAAATATTGGTTGGACGATGACCCAGGGTAGCGCTGGTCGCCCGTCCGGCCCGGACCCGCGCAACCCTGGGCTTTGGGACGGAATCCCGTTGGGATTCTCGGACCGCGCGCTGGCGCCGCAGCAACAGCAGGACATCCCGCGCGTAATGAAGATTGCGAAAAAATTCGGGCTGGAATTCCTGCCGCTGCCCGGCGCGTGAGCGCGACTCTGCAACCGCATTTCGGCAATCCCAAAGGGATTGCGCCCTCCAGCCCAAGGTTGCCCCGATGATTCGGGGCTACCTTGGGTTCAGGTTCGGAAATGGAAACAACCGCAACGCGGTTGCGGCGAAGATCGCGCGCGATGGACGGACGGGAATGGCCGCAACCGCGTTGCGGTTGATGATGTTTTTGGGACGATGACCCAGGGTAGCGCGTGCCGCGCAACCCTGGGCTTTGGGACAGAATCCCGTTGGAGGGTGTTTCCAAATTCCAAAGGCGGAATTGTAAAAAATGGGCGGATTTGCGGATTTTGTAAAAACCGTGTTTCCCTTTAAAGGAGGTCAAGGTGCATTTGCCGGGGCGCAATTTGATAGAGCAA
>Ga0208189_1001009_pt1 | contig 13177 bp, 9 predicted proteins | sample June2015DPH_10_5_FD_184702 | JGI IMG/M metagenome (GOLD analysis project Ga0208189, IMG submission 184702) | Peatland microbial communities from SPRUCE experiment site at the Marcell Experimental Forest, Minnesota, USA - June2015DPH_10_40... | ecosystem: Environmental > Terrestrial > Soil >... | reverse complement strand
GGCCTTCACGGACTACGGCGTCGATAATCTCACCGAACTCGTCAAGATCGTCAAAGCCAATCCCCACCTGCTCCGGCGCTATACGCCAAGCAAGTGACATCGACGCGGTCCTCACCGGAGGCTGACTTATTCATTAAGTTTTGGCGCCGACAAGCGGCGCTGCCTGTGGTAATCGGGGCCACAGCGCTCCATGACTAGCGCGGGCTGCAGAGATGTAGCCGCATTCACTCAGCTGCACCAAACGTCCCACCGCGGCCTGACGTGGCCGTAGTACAGCGTTTGCCACCATCCGACGCGGCATTCGCGGTACGTTAAATGCTCGTGAAGTGGGTGGTGTTTGTACTGATGTCTGTGACGCAAGTCGTCGGCGGATGCCGACCCGATGTGCGCGAATACGAATAGAAAAATTATCGACAGAGCGCAGAGCGCCAAGACTGGTTGAGCTAAAAAGCGCTTCACTTGACCGCTCCATAGACGCTTGCACCTAGGGTCGCTGGCGCTACGACGGTGCTGAAGAGGCCGAGAGCCTTCTGCACCGGATCCACGGCGGAATTGGATACGTATAGCATGTCCTTGTCATGCATGGGGAAGGAGCGTGCCAGGAAGAATGAATTGGCATTGCGCAAGTTCAAGCGATAAACGATCGGCACAAGGTTACCCTGAGACGGCAGGGCGCGGCCTGGAGATAGCTGCGCGGCCAGAGCGGTAGGCTCGAAACGCAGCAAGAAGACACCCGCCGCATCGGCGCGATAATCGAGCAGTCCTCCAGCTTTGGCGATCGCCTCCTCAAGCGTGATCCCCGCGGCGTCAAATGGGACCTGCTCGTTGCGACCTGTGCCACCAAAGGCCGTGAACGTCTGCGGATCGCGTACGACGGTGATCACATCGTTGGGGAGCGCGTAGATGTTCTCTGCAGGGTGCGCCAAGATGGCGTTGTAGGCGACAGAGACTGTCTGCCGGCCGCGCGTTAAGCGGACGAAAGCATCGGCCGCGGGAATATGAATGCCGCCCGCCGCGGCCAGGACGTCCAATAATCTGTCGCCTTTGGTGGTCAACGGTATCCGCGCACCGCTCGTGACCTCCCCGCCGACCGAAACCGTGTTGCTGAGGTTCTTGGAGATCGTAACGACCACCTGCGGTTCTATCGCCTTATGTGCGAGGGCGTGAACGATTTCTTCCTCTACCTGGGCAGGACGAAGCCCGGCCACCTTCAAGCGCCCGGCATAGGGCACTTCGATGGTGCCATCCCGAGCGACCACCTGCTCCGGAAGAGTCGCGGTCCGCGACCCTGCAGAAATACCCCGTTCGGTAGCCGACGCAGAGAACAAGCCGCCCGCGGCCGCTTCCCAAATGGTCACGACGACCGTATCGGAAACACCGATCCGCAGATCGGGGGCTGGTGGCGCGTTGGGGAACGCGCGCTTGAAGGATTCTCGCGGTTGGGCGGCGCAGACGCTGGCAATCCGCTCATCGACGTCCAGCAAAACGTAGCCACCCAGAGTTCCTTCCGCCGATTCCTGCGATTCGACGTCTCGGGCGAGCGGCCCAGCGGCGGGCAGCCACGTGCACCCGCCCAGCAGCGCTGGGCCTGCCAGGATGATAAGCGCCCACCGGATACGAAATTTCATCGACGTGGTAGGCCCCATCCCCATCACGCTTACTCGCGGTCAGCACAACTATAGTGCGACGCTGCGCGGCAAAATCGCCCGACCCCAAGCCCTCCGACCACCAATATATCGTCCAAAGGTTACTGAGTAACAAGAAGAATTTTGGTGGCGCAGCTTCGGGGCGAATCACCGCCCTTTTCCCTTGAAAACCATGGGGATACTGGGTAAACCATTTAAGTCGGGGGACGAGGGGTGGGAACTTTCATCACCCAGTTGCGGGCAGGCGTCCTGAGCGTCTCAGGACCAGGGGAACGGTCGCAACTTCTCGTTTGCGGGAGACGGCCGTCAATGGGACGTGGATCTATCGGGTTACGCCGGCTTCTGGATAGTGGTCGTTGCGCGCTTGCGGCAACCGCGGTCGGGTGATTAATGACACTGGTTGGATTGAATCATTTAGCCCTGCAGATATCGTTCGCGTGGCTGTGCATCATTGGGTCCTGGTATTGTTGGATCCTGGTGCTGTTTCTGAAGCATCGTCGGGAGGGCCTCGCTAAAGAAGGCAGGCTACTTTCCCAAGCATTGCCCCCAGACGACGAGCTTCCGGATGTGCTGGTCCAGATTCCGGTTTTCAATGAGGGCGACCTAGTTTGCCGGCTTGCGGCTGCAATCGCGGAATTCGACTGGCCCACAGACCGGCTCCACGTCCAAATCCTGGACGACAGTCATGACGGCAGCCTGACTTTTTCGAAAACAGCACTAACAACGCTACGGCAGCAGAACATAGATGCTACGGTCCTTCACCGCCCCAACCGCAACGGCTTCAAAGCGGGTGCATTGGCGGCGGGACTCGAAATATCCGATCACGAGTTTGTTGCCGTTTTCGATGCTGACTACGTACCCCCGAAGGATTTTCTCAAATCTTGCATTCGACCCCTGCTCGCGGATTCAACGATTGCCTTTGTTCAGTCGCGTGCTGATTTCCTCAACGCCAAAGAAAGCTTGGTGACGCGGATTCAGCAGCGTCTGCTCGACGCGCACTATGCCATCGAGCAGGCAGCGCGTAGCTGGTCAGGACACATTATGCCTTTCAACGGCACCTGCGGCGTATGGCGGAGGGTCGCGATCGATGAAGCTGGAGGCTGGCAAGGAGACACTCTGACGGAAGATCTCGATCTAAGTTATCGCGCGCAGTTGTTGGGTTGGCGGTCGTCATTTTTGACGACCGTGGTGGTTTTCGGTGAGTTACCAGCGAATCTTCGCACTTGGCTGCAGCAGCAATTTCGATGGCGGAAAGGCGTGGCGGAGGTGGCGCGCAAGGTCCTTCCGCGCGTCGCGTCCTCGCACCTCGGTTTTAGCCGCAAGCTCATGTCATGCTTGCACCTTGGCAGCGCGCTTTTAGGTCCCATGACGGGTCTGATTCTGGTGTCCGGCGTCATTGATTTGACGTTTGGTAGGGGACTGACGATTGGTACGGCGCTGCTCGCGATAATCTTTGCGCTGGAGTTGATGGCGGCCGAATCGATAGTCCTGCTTAGCCAACGCCTTGTGCGGAGCGCCAATGTCTTTGCGGAGTTTGTCAAAATGCAGTTGATCCTTTTTGCGTTAGGGTATGTGCACTTTGTAAATTCGCGCGCCAATTTAGAAGCGTGGCTCGGCTACGAAACCGAATTCGTCCGAACTCCCAAGCCTCAAAAAAAGCCTTGGATGCAGTCGCCCGAGCTACAGCCGTTACGAATCTTGGCGCCGGTTGATGACTAGCCGCGCAATGGCCTTTATGGCCAACGATCGGTATTACAATTGGACAGTAGGATTTCTTGAGAGTGTGCGCTGCCGCAATTCTGTGCTTCCTATTTTTTGGATCCCTTATGACTCCCATACAAGAAGAATTGCATCGCTTCGCCGCGCATTCGATTTCGAGATGGCAGACGTAAACTTCAGCGCTCTGGATGCGTTTGCTGATCGGCTGTTCCCGTCACGTCCCGCTAAACGACGGAATCTACGGAAGTATGCAGCGCTAGCTCTGCAATACGATGAGGTTGCGTATTTTGATGTTGATCTCGTGCTGTGTATCGACGCGGCACGCCTTTTCGGACACGTGAAGGCCGGAGAGGCGGACTTGATCTATTTCTCGACCAGTCCAGGCTTCGCCTTTCGGCGCGAGCAGATGCCGCGCGCCCACCAGCTATTTCCGGGCTTGGTTGAGATCTCCGCCGGCGCGTTCGTTTCCTCCCGAAACGTCTTGACCATCGAGCAGGTCATCGATGTCGTGAACAGCAATGTCGAGCTGTATCTGTCGTTGAGGCGGGACGGAGTGTTCGATCAACCTGTGCTGAACTTCGTCCTCGCAAAGTGCGGAAAAAAGCCCGTGCACATTCGCGATTGCGACCCCACTCTCGCCGGGATGGCCTGGTCGAGGAACCGTCAGATCGGTTTCGAAAATGGCGCTCCCATTGGCTTTGAAAATGGCCGGCTTGTCGAATTAGCGACCAAACGCGAGGTAGTGGCAGTGCATTGGGCGGGGGGAATAAAGCTGGCTTTCGAAATGATAGATCCTCGAGCGTGGTCGCTCGCACATTTCCGCTCCAGCTACGTCAGGCGTGGCAAGCATCGTGTTATGGCTCAAACGTCCGGACTGAACGTATTTGGGCAAAGCCGGGCGAACTAATTATACGTCTGTGGATGAGTCGGAGTCTAAGGAGAATCCAGCAAAGCAACCTGGACATCAGTCCTCGCCGGCGGTCGGTGAATAGCGGCACGCCACTCAACGTGAGTAGTCATGAGCATTGCCGAGAATATTCCCGAAGCGATTTCACTGGTCCGGTCGCTAGGCGACGGCTGCCTCCTCGTTGCATTCTTGGGATGCGTATTCATGCTGGTGGCGTCGGCTTGCGTACTGGGTTTTCCCGAGCAGGAGACGGCCGCGCCCGCAATGTTGCCGCCGGTGACGGTGCTAAAGCCCTTGCACGGTGCAGAGCCCGGCCTGCCGGCTCGTCTCGCCGCGTTCTGCCGGCAGGAGTACAGCGCTCCGGTGCAGGTTTTATGCGGTGCGCAAGACTACGCGTCGCCGGCCGTTGCGGCGGTGCGAGGCCTGAAGGCCGACTTCCCCGACACGGCGATCGAGCTTGCCGTCGACCAGCGCAGTCATGGCGTCAACCGCAAGGTATCGAATCTGATCAATCTGATGCCGCGCGCCCGCCATGATACGCTGGTGCTGTCCGACAGCGACATCGTCGTCGGGCCGGGCTATCTGCGGGCCCTTACCGCGCTCTTGGGGTCGCCGCGCGTCGGCGCCGTGACCTGCCTCTATCATGGCATCAGCGGCGAAGGACTATGGACGCGGCTGTCCGCTCTCGCCGTCAACTCGCAATTCCTGCCGCAAGCGGTCACCGCGGTCAGTCTCGGGCTGGCGAAACCATGTTGCGGCGCCACCATCGCCTTGCGCCGGTCGACACTCGACCGCATCGGCGGCTTCGGCGCCCTTGCCGACGTGCTCGCCGACGATCACGCGATCGGGCTTGCGGTGCGCTCCGCCGGTTACGATGTCGTGACGGCGCCGTTCCTGGTGGGCCACCGCTGCTTCGAACGCAGTTTCCGTCAACTGCTCCTGCATCAAATGCGGGTCGCCCGCACGATCAGGAGCATCGATCCGATCGCCTATGCCGGTACCATCGTGACCCATCCCTGGCCGCTTGCGCTAATCTCCCTGCTGTCGGGACGCCCGGCCGCGGTGCTGGTCACGCTTGCCGTGCTGGTCTCGCGCGTGATGCTTTGCCGTTGCGTCGAATGGCGCTTCGGATTGCCGCGGCAAAATTACTGGCTCATTCCGCTGCAAGATGTCATTGCTTTCGCCGTCTACGTGGCGAGCTTCTTCGGGGCGACGGTTCATTGGCGGGGTGCCGATTATCGCGTGACGACGGACGGCACCTTGATCGAAGGACAAGACCTGAGGGGGACGTGATGCGAACATTGTTGCTGGCTTATTGGTCGGGCGGCATAGTCGGGGGATGGGGGGAGCGGCCCGGTCTGCCTATAAGCCAAAAAATATGGAACGGACCCGGCTGGTGCAACACGCATTACGCCACAATGTTAACGCCTGTCGCCACAAAGCGAGACGAGTGCCGGTAGGTGTCTCATTTTGGTTTTCTTACTGGGGTTCGCTTACCGAAACGCCGCACGGCTTGCATTAGAACACATCAACGTTCTCGCCGAGCCAATGCCAAACTCTTTGAGCGTAAATCATTTTGCGCCCACATGATGGCGAAAGATTTGCGGAAGTTCGTTTAGAACTTGAAGCCCGCGCCGACGCGCGCGCTGAGGATGGAAGCCATTATGCTCGCTATCGGGGCAAACTGCACGTATTCAAACTCGCCGCGCAGAAAAATATTCTGCGTGAGCGCCCAGTCGAGTCCGCCACCGACGGAGAATCCGTACATCAGCGCCCCTTGCTGTCCGTTGCTGTTCGAGAAGGAGTAATCGACGCAGGTCGGCGCTATGATCGTGTTGCATGGAACGATAGGAGGCGATGAGGGATTCTGCTGCCCAGAGACCTGTGAGGTGACGTTGTAATTTCCTCGCCCGAGCGCCAAACCGGCGAAGCCATACGGTAGAAAATTGCCGAGCGCCCATCCAGCGCGCGCGCGGAGCGAGGCATAATCCGTGACCTCCAACGCACCCGCGCCGGTTAGGTTGACACTGTAGGTGTTGCCGCCAGCGGTTACCATACGGCTGATCGGCGCAGAGACGGCGGCCATCGCGACGGAGGCGGTGTGCGTATAGTTGCCCTCGAGGCCGAGGACCAGGTCCTGCCATTGGGAGTTGTACCCGACAAACCCGCCATACCCAACGGCGTCGCTGCCCGCGCGGCCGAGCACCGGCCAAGTTGATACCGAATCGTCGTTCTCCAGCGTCGATTCGCGCAAACTGTAGTGGACCAGCGGCGCTGTCGCCCCCGAAAAGTCCGCGTTGGCGTCGCTGAAGCCGATCTGGCCGCCGAAGTAAAAGCCGCTCCAGCGCGTGAAGGTCGCCGGTCCGACCGGTTGCGAGCCGCGCAGTACGTCGACGTCGAGGTCGGCCGCGCATGCCGTCGACGCAGTCGCCAGAACGGCCAGAACAGAGATGACCCAACGCATCGGCCGGCCTTTCCTTCTCTTGGCGCGCTTCGAGCGGGCAAAGGCCCGCAATCTTCAGGTAATTGAAGGAATCATAAATCCTTAACCTTAACGATGGGTTTATTTTGGGTGCTCGCATGACGGCGAAGGCCCGCGTCACGTTCTCCGCGCATCCGCCAACGAGGTGGACTGCGCTGCCGGTGGGTGATACCTCAGTAATCGCCGTTTGATTCGCGGGGGACTGACCGCTTTGAACCGGATTGAAGCCGCGCATTTGAAGGCGGACATCCTGGCGAAGGTCCGTCAAGCGCTCCTTCCGACCCCTGGGGAACATTCTGAGGTTGAGATTTTCCGGGAGACCGCCGGACAGATAATTTTACGCGCGCGTCAGCCGGCCGCGCGCGACGCGCCTGTCATGCTGATGGTCACTGTCACCGAACTTCGCTCCTGGAAGTGAGCCGCTCGGTCACGACGAGTCGCTGCGATGCTCACCGTCCGGATCTTCCGACGAACGCCGCATGGACCATGGCGACGATGGCGGCGCGTATTTTGACGTCGATCTCGTGCTATATCTCGACCCTGCGCGGCTCTTCGGGTATGTGAGGCCCGGAGAAGCGGACCTCGTCTACTTCTCGACCAGTCCTGGCTTCGCATTTCGGCCCACGGGGATGGCGCGGGCCCGCCGGCTCTTTTCGGACAGGTAAATGCGTTCCGCCGCGCCGAAAGCGCGCGCCCGATTTTCAGCGGGAATAAAAGCGATCATTTGTGCAAATAGTTGCGGAAAGCAATTACCTCGTTACCGGCGAACGCGCGCATCTTGCCGGCACTCAGCTAATTTCTCTGACGAACAAATCCCCGCCACGCCTCGGTTATCATCGACTGAAATGAAGGCCGCGACTGGATTCGTGCATACCATCTCTGAGCAGTTCCATCTTGAGGCCAAGGCATATCGCCGAGGTATTCGGCAACCGACAAATGAGCCGCCGCAGCGAGATCTGCATAGCTCAGCTGGTCGCTGGCGAGCCAATCGCGTTTGGAGAGCAGCGTCTCAATGTAGGCGAGATAATCGGGGAGGATCTCCCGAATCTCTCGGAGCACTGCATGGTCGAGTGGTCCGCCGCCGGCTTCCAGCGGCATATACTGCTTATATCGCTCGGTCGTAACTGGACCACTGACATCAGCGAAGAACTTGTCGTTAAACCAACTTGTAAGTCGGCGCACGTCGATCCGCAGGTTAGTGGCGGCGGCAAGTAGCACGGTGCTCGCCATCGGCATCTTAAATTAATCAATAAAATATCGATGAACATATGGTTTCTAGGATTGGAACTTTTAAACGAAAACCCACTACCCATTTCTAGCGAATTTCCGATAAGAGTCTGCTGGTTCGCGCCCAACAGCGTTTAGCTATTTAGGCTCGGTGCAATTTTGGTATGACCGAGAAAAAGCCCAACGCAGCCGTCACCTGTTCCCACTGTGGGACCGAGATTTGGTTCATCAAAGAGTCAAACCTGCCTAACGGATTTTCGCTAGTGTGTTCCAAATGCGTGCGCAGAAAAACATATCGACTTGAGGATGTTCATATACCGAGTGAGGTTCGTAATTAATCCCATTGGCTGCCATTAAAAGCGACCGTCGCCGTGGGGCCGTCCGCGGAACCGGTCCTGGTCAAAGGCCAACGCTATCGGGCGCATGGGTTCTTTTAATCGCCGCATCGATCGGTTCTGCACTCCGGGATGCTGCGCCTCAGCCCTCTGCACAGAATCTCTGCCAGGTTGCAAATTAGGATAGTAAGCGTAACATTTGACCTTTAGGGGTGGGGGCGTAGCTTTGTCAGCCAGCAATGATGCGACAGCATGCTGACGTTGTTTCATCACCCTCTGTGCCCGCATTCGCGCTTTGTGCGCCTTGCGCTGAGCGAATACGGCTTGCCAGTGCGGTTAGTCGGCGAGCGCGTGTGGGAGCGTCGCGAGGAGTTCTTACTCCTCAATCCCGCCGGTACTATTCCAGTTCTAATCGTGGACGAAAATACATCGGCTCCGGGAGCTGCGGTTATTGCCGAATACCTTGACGAGGTTTACGGCGGTGATCTTGGCGATCGTCGGCTCTTGCCGCGTACCACTAACCTGCGAATCGAGGTGCGCCGACTTACAAGTTGGTTTAACGACAAGTTCTTCGCTGATGTCAGTGGTCCAGTTACGACCGAGCGATACAAGCAGTATATGCCGCCGCAAGCCGGCGGCGGACCACTCGACCATGCAGTGCTCCGAGAGATTCGGGAGATCCTGCCCGATCATCTCGCCTATATTGAGACGCTGCTCTCCAAACGCGATTGGCTTGCCAGCGACCAGCTGAGCTATGCAGATCTCGCTGCGGCCGCTCATTTGTCGGTTGCCGAGTACCTCCGCGATATCCCTTGGCCTCAAGATGGAACTGCCCAGAGATGGTATGCACGAATCCAGTCGCGGCCTTCATTTCAGTCGATGATAACCGAGGCGTGGCGGGGATTTGTTCGTCAGAGAAATTAGCTGAACGCCGGCAAGATGCGCGTTCGCCGGTAACGAGGTCATTGTTTTCCCCAGCTATTTGCAGCTTGTGGGCCGTCGCCAACGAGCGCTGCCTGCCTTTAGATCAAAAATGACGGCAGACTGGAAAGGTTTGCGGCGCTTCGGCGGCCTGAATTGTGGTGGGGTAACCAGGAACGATCAGGGGGATGGCGAGTTTATGGTCTGGGCTAAGGGACTGATTATGCCCGCCAAGATAATACAGCGACCTAAGGGTCAAGCTCCCCACTACGATCTCATCGAGATTCTGGCGGTTGCGGTGGGCGTCCTGCTTATCATTGCCCTCATTGTTGTGTTTTGACGCGGGCGGCAGCCTGCTGCCGCGATGCACGCTCCGATTGGTGGGCAAGGCGATCAGGCAGTTGACACGACGATTGGGCGCGACAGGCGCCTCGTCTCCGGGTAGGCATTGGCTTCGGGGCTAGCTTAGTTCTTTGAACGTCCGGGTAGGTTGGGCTAACCTCGACATGGCTTTCATGGACGGTTTGCCCAAAGTGGCATGCGAGGACGCTCACAGACGTAATCCGAGGGCTTATTGACCGACTCTGGGTGTGCTCTGCGCACAAGCTCCAGATCGTCCGCCACAGTCAGAAGTGCTGCCGCCAAATCGCGCGCTTTATCCACCGTAAGCGTCACCGTCTCCAGCTCGCTAACCGCATTGTACAATTGATTTTCAATTTCTAGCGTAATGATGGCCTGCTCGACGCCGAGCAAGTCGGCGCATATTGCGACAGCGTCACCATGGTCTGCCTGGACAACAATACGCATGGAATTTCCCTTGTCGTATCGATTCTATATTGTGTTCCCTGCAGTCCAATGAACAAAATTCAGCAAATTGTATTTGGTCAGCATTGGCGTTTCTGAGCTGGCGCTCTTAAATTTTCTGCTTGGGCCTTTCTTCGGCAAATCTTAGGTTAATCGGACGCCCTGCAATGGCGCCTCCCAATCCGTTGCCGAAGCGTAATGGTGTGCAATTTTGCAACGCCCTCGCGACGGATATACGGTATGCGAGCCGCTCTTCCTCGGACACATTTGGTGTTTCGAAGGTAATAAACGGCTCGCCAAGAATCTCACCGTTACCCCTGAAGCTCAGACGCACTGATAATTCCAGACGACCACGCAGCTCAGCAAGCGGAGGAGGCGACCAGCAGGCACGGAGAGCGGAATAAACTTCGCGCAGTGTAATGACGACGGGTCACGTCGCCACGATAGACCAGATCACCAACCATGTTTTGAGTGGCCGGACCAACCATTTCGATCTGACCGCCGTGCAGGCGTTCAGTGATGGAACCGGCAATATCACGGTTTCGACCTCGACCGGCGACGTGATCACGTCCGGCAGTTCCGGCATCGACGCGGTCAATGAGGTTGCTGCCACGGACGGCAGCACGATCACCGTGACGGCTTACGGCACGATTGACTCGGGCTCGACCAACAACCTCAGCGGCAGCGCCCCTGCAGGGATCATAGCCGGCTATTTTCCAGACGCCGTTCACAGCGCCGACCTAAGCGTTATGGGCACCGTGATCGTCAATAATTATGCGAACATTACCGCGTCTGCCGGATATGGCATCGAAGCGTACAATTGGGGCCAGGGCAACGTCACGGTGAACGACAATTACGGCAGCGGTGCTGTGGCAAGCACCACCATCAGTAGCGAGCAGTACGGCATCACGGCCAATCAGGAAAGCGATGGCATCGGCGGCGACGTGACGGTGAACGTCGGTGCGGACGCCGTCATATCCGCGACCGAGCAGTACGGCATCGGAGCGTACAGCTACGGTGTCGGCAATATCACGGTATCGATGGCGGCGGGCGATAGGATCACGTCCGGCAGCGACGGTATCTCCGCTGTCAACTTTACAACAGAACCAACAACGAGCAGCATCACAGTCACCGTCTCTGGCACCATCAATTCGGGGGCCAACCTTGACGGCGATGGAAACGCGCCCGGCGGTATTGTCGCAGGATACTATCCTAACAATGGCGCAAATCTGAATGGCAACGTGGCTGGCAGCGTCTGCGTTATCAGCGACGCATCGATCACAGCGGCCGGCGGCTGGGGCATCGACGCCTTCACCTTTGGAACTGGCAACGCCACCGTCACCACCCAAACAGATTCCTCGGTCACCGTTGATTCCGCGATCCAAAACATTGACACCGGAATAGCGGCCTTCGCGCTCGACGGCGGTAATGCCTGCATTACGAATAACGGGACCGTAACGGCGGCGACCGGCATCGCCCTGGAAGCCCAGGCCACTGGAGGAGCTGGTACGGGCGACGCCACGATCGTGAACGCTGGGAGCGTGACTGGCGGGGTCTCGCTTATCACAGACACGGGCATAGGAACATTCGAGAACGAAGGCGCGGGCCAAATCACCGTCGGCGATACGACTTTGCTCTCCGGCGATGTGACCGTCACTGGAACCGGTAACGTCCTTTCCATCGGTACGAACTCCTATGTCGGTCTGGCTGAGGGAGCCGGCAGCACTGCGAGTGCCACGGTGACCGACGGAGTGATCGACGCATCTGGTGGTTTAGAAGTTGGCTACGCCGGGACAGCGGATCTCACGGCCCAAGATGGCACGACCATAACTGCATCCTTCCTTAATATTGCTCATTTGGCCGGCAGCCAAGGCACGGTCACCATCACTGGCGCGAACGTCACCGCGGGTAGTCTGAACGTTGCGATGCAGCCCGGCAGCACCGGCGTGTTGACCATTTCCGGCCCGCAGACAACCGTTGAAACATCATATCTCTCACTCGGCAGCGCTGGAAGCATTCAGCTCAGCGATGGGGCCGTTTTGGAGGTTGCCAGCACGATCGAGAATCAAGGCACCATCAACGTTGATACTGGGATAGAATTATCAACAACTCAGCTCATGATCGATGGAACGGTCACCCTGCAAGGCCCAGGCACGGTTTTGTTGCAAGGCAACACCGACGAAATCACCGGCACAAGCAGCGGCACGCTGGACAATGAAAGCAATATTTCCGGCGCCGGCGCCATCGGTGACGGCACGACCGATCTGAGCCTGGACAATGAGACCGGCGGCATCATCGACGCGAACGCTAGCGGCCACACGCTGACTATCAACATCGGCGGCAACACCATCACCAACGCCGGCACGCTGGAAGCGACGAACGGCGGGACGCTGGACATCGACAGCGCCGTCGACAATACCGGCACGGGCAGCAAAGGAATTGTCGCGAGCGGCGGTACGGTGGACGTCGATGCCGCCGTCACCGATACCGGCGCGGCGAGCATCAGCAATAATGGCGTGCTCGAATTCCAATCCAGCGTCGCCACGGGCCAGATCGTCACCTTCGACGACGCGACCGGCACGCTCGCGCTCGCCGATCCAGCGGATGTCCACGCGACGCTTACCGGGCTCGAGATTGGCGACGTTATTCACCTTACCAACGAGAGCGTCACCACTGGCACCTGGAACGGCACGGCGCTGACGCTCAACGGTGCGGCGACTGCATTCACAATTTCGGGCCTGTCCGCGAACGACACCTTCTTCTTCACGAGCGACGGCCACGGCGGTACCTATCTCACGGTCGAGGCGGCGCCGGCGGTCGCTATCAGCGCGATCGACGGTAACGACGTCATAAACGCCAGCGAGGCGGCAGCCGGCTTCACCATCAGCGGCACGGCGTCCGACAGCAGTGTAGCGGTAGACGGGCAGGCCGTAACGATCGATATCATCAACGGCTCGAACACGGTGGTCGAAAGTTTCAGCGGCATGGTGCACTCGAATGGCACCTGGTCGGTCAATGTCAGCTCGTCCGATGCGCAAGCGCTTTCAAACGGCTCCTACGCGGTGACGGCGAACCTCTCAGACGTGGCCGTCAATCCTGCGACGGAAGAGACCGAGACACTGACGGTGGCAGAGAC
>Ga0208189_1000997_pt1 | contig 13308 bp, 9 predicted proteins | sample June2015DPH_10_5_FD_184702 | JGI IMG/M metagenome (GOLD analysis project Ga0208189, IMG submission 184702) | Peatland microbial communities from SPRUCE experiment site at the Marcell Experimental Forest, Minnesota, USA - June2015DPH_10_40... | ecosystem: Environmental > Terrestrial > Soil >... | reverse complement strand
CCCGCCGCCTTCAGCAGCGCCTTGATCTCCGTCTCGCGCGCGCCGTCGAAGACCGCCGTGCCGAACCAGATGCCGCGCTTCATCCCGGCGGCGGCGCGGATGATCTGCGCGTCGTCCAGGTCCAGTAGCTGGCTGAGCGCGGCGGTGCCCGCGAAGCGCGCCTTGAAGAGCTCGCGCACCTCGCTCGCCGACTCCATCTCCGCGGCCGCCTCGGCGATCTGCTTGCCCAGTTCGTGCGCCGCCCAGCCCAGGTGAGTCTCCAGAATCTGTCCCACGTTCATGCGCGAAGGCACGCCCAGCGGGTTCAGAACGATCTCCACCGGCGTCCCGTCCGGCAGGTACGGCATGTCCTCCTCCGGCAGAATGCACGCGATCACGCCCTTGTTGCCGTGCCGTCCCGCCATCTTGTCGCCCACCGACAGCTTGCGCTTCATCGCGATGTACACCTTCACCATCTTGATGACGCCCGGCGAAAGCTCGTCGCCCTTCTGCATCTTGCCGACCTTGTCGTTGGTGATCTTGCGCAGCACGTCGATCTGGCGGCTGGTCATCTCCTCAATCTCGTCGATCTGCTCGTTCACCCGCGGGTCCTTGTCCGCGTAGCGAATCCGCTTCAAATTGCGCGTCGAGATCAGCTCGATGGTGTCGCGGTCCAGAATGTCGCCCTTCGTCAGCAGCTTCTTGTTGGTGCGCTCGTCGTGCAGGTCGCTGAGCACCTCCCGCGCCCCCAGAATCCCTTCCAGCCGCTTCAGCCGCTCGTCGGTCAGAATGCGGATCTCGTCGGCCAGGTTGCGCTCCAGCTTCTCGATCTGTTCCTGCTCGATCTGCTTGGCGCGCTCGTCCTTCTCCTGTCCCTTGCGGCTGAAGATGCGCACGTCCACAATCGTTCCCTCGATGCCCGGAGGGCAGGTCAGCGATGCGTCGCGCACGTCGCCCGCCTTCTCCCCGAAGATGGCGCGCAGCAGCTTCTCTTCCGGCGTCAACTGGGTCTCGCCCTTGGGCGTCACCTTGCCCACCAGAATGTCGTTGTGCCCGACTGTGGCCCCGATGCGGATGATCCCCGAATCGTCCAGGTCGCGCAGCGCGTGCTCGCTGACGTTGGGAATGTCGCGCGTAATCTCCTCCGGCCCCAGCTTGGTGTCGCGCGCCTCGATCTCGAACTCCTCGATGTGGATCGAGGTGTAGTAGTCGTCCTTCACCAGCTTCTCGCTGATCAGGATCGCGTCCTCGAAGTTGTACCCGCGCCACGGCATGAATGCCACCAGAACGTTGCGTCCCAGGCCCAGCTCGCCCTGCTCCGTGCATGGCCCGTCGGCGATCACCTGCCCCTTCAGCACGCGGTCGCCCTGGCTGACGATGGGCTTCTGGTTGATGCATGTGTTCTGGTTCGACCGCTTGAACTTGGTCAGCTGATAGATGTCCGATCCGACCTCGCGCGAGAGCTGCGTGGGGTGGTGCTCGCCCTCCACGCGCACAATGATGCGCTCCGAGTCCACCGAATCCACAATCCCGTTGCGCTTGGCCAGAATCACGGCGCCGGAGTCGCGCGCGGTCACGCCCTCCATGCCGGTGCCCACGTAGGGCGCCTCGCTCACCAGCAGGGGAACAGACTGGCGCTGCATGTTGGCGCCCATCAGAGCGCGGTTGGCGTCGTCATGTTCCAGGAACGGGACGAGCGAGGCCGCAACCGAAACCAACTGCTTCGGCGAGACATCGACGTAGTCCACATCGGCCTTCGGCACCAGCACGAAGTTGCCCTGCCGCCGCGCATCCACCACGTTCTGCACGATATTGCCCTTCTCGTCCAGCTCAATGTTGGCCTGCGCGATGGTGTGGTGGTCTTCCTCCCACGCCGAAAGATAGAAGCTGTACGGCTCGACCTCCACCGTGCGCCTCTTCTCCTTGCGCAGGCGGTCGTTCAGCTTGCGCAGCTCGTTGGCCTCGACGTGGTCGCCCTGGCGCAGCGTGCTCTCCCCCGCGTTGATCACCGAGAAGAAGTCCAGGACCCGGCCCTCCTTCACCCGCCGGTAGGGCGACTCGATGAAGCCGTACTCGTTGATCCGCGCAAAGCAGCTGAGTGAGCTGATCAGTCCGATGTTCGGGCCTTCCGGCGTCTCGATCGGGCAGATGCGCCCGTAGTGCGTGGGATGAACGTCGCGCACCTCGAAGCCCGCGCGCTCCCTCGACAGTCCGCCCGGCCCAAGCGCCGACAGGCGCCGCTTGTGCGTGATCTCGCTCAGCGGATTGGTCTGGTCCATGAACTGCGAGAGCTGGCTCGATCCGAAGAACTCGCGGATCGCAGCCATCACCGGCTTGGCGTTGATCAGGTCGTGCGGCATGGCCGTCGACATCTCCTGATACACGCTCATCTTCTCCTTGATGGCCCGCTCCATGCGCACCAGTCCGATGCGGAACTGGTTCTCCATCAGCTCGCCCACCGCGCGCACGCGCCGGTTGCCCAGGTGGTCGATGTCGTCCACCATGCCGATGTTCTTGCGCAGTTTCAGCAGGTAGCGGATCGTACCGTAAAAGTCCTCCGGCGTCAGCGTGCGCTTGTCCAGCCCGCTGGCGTCCTGGTTCTCGTACAGCTTGATGTTGAACTTCAGCCGGCCCACGCGCGAAAAATCGTACTTGCGCTGGTCGAAGAACATGCCCTCAAAGAGCGCGCTCGCCGTGTCCAGCGTCGGCGGGTCGCCCGGACGCAGCTTGCGGTAGATCTCGATCAGCGCCTCTTCCGGCTTGTGCACCGAGTCGCGCCGCAGCGTGTTGCTGATAATGTTGCCCACATCGTCGCGCTCCGGGAAGAAGACCTCGATCGAGGTCACGCCCGACTGCATCACCTTGTGCAGCTTGTCCGCGGTCAACTCCTGGTTGGCCTCGTACAGCAGCTCGCCGGTGGTCAGGTCCACCACATCCGAAGCCGTCATTGCGCCGTCGAACTCGCTCGCCTCCACCTCCACCGACTCGATCCTGTGCGAGCGCAGCAGCTTCAGCGTGTGCGGCGAGATCTTGCGCGTCGCCGGAGCCAGCTCTTCGCCCTTCATCGTGATGCTGACCGCCGGACGCGTGCCCGGCAGGTTGCTCGCCTGCGCCTCGGGGGCCACCTTCCAGTACAGCTTGCCGTCCTTCACGTGGATGCTGTCCACCGTGTAGAAGGTCTTCAGGATCTCCTCGTCCGTGCGCAGGCCCAGCGCGCGCAGAAAGATCGTGCCCAGGAACTTGCGCTTGCGGTCGATGCGCACATACAGCGTGTTCTTCTGGTCGTACTCAAACTCCACCCAGCTCCCGCGGTAGGGAATGATCTTGCCCAAAAAATATGTCCGGTTGTTGGCCGTCTCGAAGAAGACGCCCGGCGAGCGATGCAGTTGAGAGACAATGACCCGCTCCGTCCCGTTCACGATAAATGTCCCGTTGGCGCTCATCAGCGGAATGTCGCCGAAGAAGACCTCCTGCTCCTTCATGTCGCGCAGGCTCTTCACGCCGGTCTCGGGGTCCTTGTCGTATACCTTCAGCCGGATCGTCACCTTCAGCGGAGCCGAGTAGGTCATGCCGCGCTCTTCGCACTCCGCCTGGTCGTACTTCAACTGCAAACCAACCGGGTCGCCGCACTTGGTGCAGAAGTCCGGCGTGTTCTTGTTGTACGTCCCGCAATAGCTGCACAGCACCTCGCCCGGATGGAATGGGTCGGTGATCACCATGTGGCCGCAGTTGGTGCAGGCCGTGCGCAGATGGTTCAGCCCCTTCAGGTAGCCGCACTTGCACTCCCAGTTGCCGATCGAGTAGTCCACAAACTCCAGCTCGCTCACATTGCGGAAGTCCGTGATCGGGAAGACCGACGTGAACACCGACTGCAGCCCGTTGTCCTCGCGCTCCTGCGGCAGCTTGTCCATCTGCAGAAAGCGCTCGTAGCTGCGCCGCTGCACTTCAATGAGATTGGGGATCTGGATGGACGTGGAAATCTTGGAAAAATCGAGGCGGCTGCGGACCGCGCGCATTTCACTGGACATGCTCTGTCTCCTGAAACTTCTGGGCAACTTCTGTTCGATGCCTTCCGTGGATCGCTTCCGGCGTGTGGGGCATCCGGTCGCGCCCGAAGGGGTCGGGCCGCAATGCAGCCCTCCAATTTCGTTCCGTCAACTTTGTTTCGCCTCCCCACCCTCGATCCGGTCTGGCCTGTGCGCCGGTGCTTGCTTTCGTCTCAACGTGCCAGCCCGGTAAAAAAATTTAACTTTCGCAGGACTGCGGGAACTGCTATAAAGTCCGCGGAAGATAGATTGATACTGCTTCCCTGGGAAAGGGCCGAAAACGCAGAAATGCGCTCGCAGGGACAGCGCGTCCCATGAGCGCATAGATCGTCTTGTGCACTGTTTCTGGTTCTGACTGGATGCCTGCCGCCCTTTGAAGCTCGCCTAGCCTCAAGGTTGTGCTGCCGCTTCTGTTCCTGTGTCACCGTGCATGTCCGCCGCCAGACTTGCAGGTGGCCGGCCCCGTAGCCCGCGCTCGCGGGATAGGCCGGAAGTGTTGCCGTAGATGCTGAAGCCAGCCTTAGCTGGATGCCAAAGTTGCGAAGCTGCCTGCGATGCCGAAGCATCGGATTGACGAATTGTCCAATATTAAGTTGCCGAGGTGTCCGGAAGCGCTGTCTGCCTACTAGCACACCAAGGCAGAGGCGGTTCTCCACTGTTTAGGATACCGCGTTCTGCCCCGGCGTGCAAGTCGAAGAGTTAACTACTTGATTTCGACCGTCGCGACGCCCTCGAACTTCTTGGCGATGGCGGCCGCGTCTTCCTTCGAAATGTTCTCCTTCAGGGCCTTGGGTGCGCCGTCCACCAGGTCCTTGGCCTCCTTCAGGCCCAGAGAGGTGACCTCGCGCACAGCCTTGATGGTCGAGATCTTGTTTGCGCCCGCATCCTTCAGAATCACGGTAAACTCGGTCTTCTCCTCCACCGGGGCCGCTGCTGCCGCTCCGCCGCCGCCGGCTGCCGGGGCCGCAACCGCTGCTGCCGCCGAGACGCCGAGCCGCTCTTCCAGCTTCTTTACCAACGCCGAAGCCTCAAGCAGGCTGAGGCTCACGATCTGATCTTCCAACTGCTGAATGTCCGCCATTTTGTCTCTCCTAAACTATTTCGATTCAGAAACTTGTGTGCTGCGTTTGCGTCTCCATCTCCGAAGATCCGTTCCTCTCCGGCTGCCTCACCCCACCCGGGTTTCCGTTGCGCGGGGAGGATGCCCAGACCAGCAATCCGCCAAGCGCCCCCAGGGGGAACGAAGCCAAACTTTATGCGCCCTCGGCCTTCGGCGCCTCCTCAGCCGGAGCCTCAGCCGCCGGAACCTCTGCCGCCGGAACCTCTGCCGCAGGGGCCTCGACCGCTGGAACTTCGGCTGCAACTGCTTTAGCCGCAGCTACTTCGGCGACCGGAGCGACCGCCGCTCCGGCAAACTTGCCCTTCTCCACGCCCTGGTTGACCACCACCGCCAGGTCGCGTCCCGCGGCGTTGATCACCGTGGCCAGCCGCTGCGCCGGAGACTGAATCAGGAACAGCAGCTTGCTGAAGAGTTCTTCCTTGCCCGGCATGGTGGCCAGCGCCTTGATCTCATCCACATTCAGCACTTTGCCATCAACAATTCCCAGCTTGAAGGTGAACTCCGCATTCTCCTTCACCCACGCAGCCAGCGCCTTGGCCAGGGCCACCGGGTCGCCCGAGGTGTACGCCACCGACGTGACGCCCCTCAGCCCCAGCAGCGCCGCCTCAATCTTCGTTCCCTGCCCGGCGCGCTCCGCCAGCTTGTTGTTGACGACCCGGTAGCTGCCGCCCGCCCCGCGGATCGCCTTGCGCAGCCCGTAGTCCTTGGCTGCGGTCAGTCCGGAGAATGTGCCGACGATGGCCGAACTCGAGCGCTCCAGCTCGCTGGCGAGCGCCTTCACCTTCTCCGTCTTCTTTGCTCTGGTCAATGCCATAACTGAATCCTCTTCGCTTTCGCCGCCTGCTCCTCGCTCACGCGCCAGAGTCGGCCTGTTTCTTTAAACTGCCTCTAAACCTTGCCTGCCAGCTCCAGCACAACCGCGTCGAGCTGCACCCCCGGCCCCATCGTCGAGCTGATGGTCATCCCTTTGACATATCTTCCCTTGGCCGCCGCGGGCTTGGCCTTCAGCACCGAGCTGATCACCGTCATGGCGTTGTCCACCAGCTTCTTCGGCTCGAACGAGAGCTTGCCGACCGGCACATGCACCAGCGCGGTTTTGTCCGTGCGGAACTCCACCTTGCCGGCCTTGATCTCCTTGATCGCCGCGACAACATCGGTCGTCACCGTGCCGGTCTTGGGGTTCGGCATCAACCCCTTCGGCCCCAGCACCTTGCCCAGCCGCCCAACCGACTTCATCATGTCGGGCGTGGCAATCAGCGCGTCGAAGGCGGTCCAGCCTTCCTTCTGAATCTTCTCCACCAGCTCATCGCCGCCGGCAAACTCCGCTCCGGCCGCCAGCGCATCGGCCACCTTGTCGCCCGACGCGATCACCGCGACCACCTTGGTCTTGCCCAGCCCATGCGGCAGCACCACCGTCCCGCGCACCATCTGGTCGGCGTGCTTGGGGTCAACGCCCAGACGGATATTCAGGTCGACGGTCTCGTCGAACTTGGCGTACTTGGCCTTTTGGATGAGTGGGACCGCATCGATCAGGGTGTAGGGCCGCCGCTCCACCAGCGCGCGCGCCTTCACCATATTCCTGGACAGCTTTCTAGCCATACTTCCCTCGTCTCCCACCGCGCGAACCCAAGCAGCGCCGTTGCTCGCTGAACCCATCCCGAATTGCCTGTATTCAACTGCTGGCTGGATGGGCCGTTCGGCCGTGGTGCATCTGACTGGCCCCGGCACAAAGCCAAGACACTCTTTCAAGTATGCCGGAACGCAAGATATTCGTCAATCAGCGGGAGCCTGCGTTACTGGTCAAGTTTGAAATGACCAGACTACTCAATCACGTCGATCTGGTCGCGTGCTTACTATTCCTGAGTTTAGGTACACAGGTTGTATTCGGGAGGGCCGCAGGGTTCAATCGACCCTCCGATATTGCTAAACGGCTCTCTTTCAAAGCGGAAGCAATAGCGACTGGTTTGACGGTCGTGGGTGATCCCGTCGAGGTACTCCACCTGCCCATAGACAACTGCCTGAACCTCATGGACACCGATGTTATCCGTTTTGCTCACTGTAATACGTTGCACCATGTGGCCCGGTTGGAAGGGATCATAACTGGCGACTAAAATTTCCCCTTGTGGGATGAGGTATCCCTCTACTGCGTAGAGTCCGTCATACACAGGAGGAATTGGCAGATTTTTGGTATCGGGAACGAAGACTTCATTCTGCGGCCTCCATCCCACCAGTCGTGCTGGAGTCTTGCCAAAGTTCTTCACCCAAATTTCAAAAATAGCCTTTCCATGGCGATCTCCCTTGACCTTTTTCGTAACAAAGAGAAGCTGCGCACGTTCGGCATTGACGCTAGCGTGGGCGCTGAGGAGTGCCGCTCTCGCGCTTTCCGCACTAGCTTCGGCTGCCTTGCGAGTTTCCCAGCTCTGCCAAGCAATCACAAATCCCGTGGCGATGAGCGCCCATCCGCCGATTCCCTCGGGCCATGCTACGAGTTTGGACCACCACGGCATGTAGTCCTTGGGGTCGTCGCATTCTTTTGCGCTGGGTGCATCTTGTTCACCGGCCCCCGGCGAGACTTTGGGGACTTGTTCTTGGCATAGTCGCTGATATTTGTCGGCGGCACGATGATCCACGTAGGTCGCGAATACTATTGCACTAACAACCAGAATGACACCGACCGCGATATTCATGGCAGCTGGAATCTTCTTCAGCATGGTGGAGAAATTGTACCCCTCGAACTTCGAGGCAGCAGTAGTATCTAAGCCCAAATCCTGGCCAGAACCAGTTCAAACCCGGCGATGGGGCCGGTGCCCTGGACGGAGGTGGGCTGCGCGAGGACCTCCGGCTGCTCGCCGGGGCGGTAGATGCTGACGGCCTTCTCCAGCGGGTCGATCAGCCCCGCTCTACGGCTGCGTCACGCGCACGCTCACCCCATACCCTTGCAGCGGAATGGTTGTGTCCACGGTGTCCGTATCGGTCTCGATCACCGTCATCACCTGCGAGTCGTTACACACCACATACACCTTGCCCGTCGGCGCAGAATTCGTCGTGGCAATCCACGACGGATGACCGTTGATCGGGATGGTCGCCGTCACCGTGTTCGATGTCAGGTTCACCACCGACACCGAGCAGAGAGTCGTTCCCGAACCCACAGCCCCCGTGCCGCAGGGCAGGCTCAGGTTTCCCGCGTTGGCCACATACGCCCGCGAGAAATCGCTCAGCACCGACACCATGATCGGGTTGACGCCCACCGGAATCGTAGTCACCACCTGCCCGAAGGTCGTCGCGTCGATCGGATTGGTTGGATCGCAGTTCGGGTTGGTCTGTAGCGCCGTCGCCGAGCACAGCGGGATGTTGATCAGCGTCACCGAGCCCTGCGATGTGCCCGTCCCCTCGTTGACCACCACCAGCTCATCCATGGCCGACGCAATGTCCGCCCACACCGGACGCACCCCCACCGGGATCGTGCTCACCGGCGTATCCAGAGCGTTGGTCTGCACGTTGATCACCGACACCGTCCCGTCGGTCTGGTTCAGGATGAAGGCGCGCCGGTCGTCCAGCGTCATCACCCCATACACCGGTCCGCGGCCCACCGGAAGCGTGGCCGAGATGGTCGGCGTGGTGGTCAGGCTGATGGCGTTTTCGATCGCCTCCACCTGTCCCGGCCCGCCGTTGGTTGCCGTGCTGATGGTATAGAACCTCGACGATGTCGATTGACCCACCACATACGACGGGGTATACGCGGTTGCCACCGGCAGTTCCTGCTTCAGCGCCGGCGGCGATCCCAGCAGTTGATCGACCGCGTTCACCCCGGGGTCCGCGATGTAGGTCAAACTCTGCGTCGGGTAGATGCTCACCGGGCTTGCCCCAGCCAGCAGCGTCGTGTAGAGCACACTGCCTGGAATGTAACTGGTAGTGATGCCCCACGAGGTCACGGTCGTGTCGCTGTTCAGCGTAAAGGCAGTATGTCCGACCGTGTCCAGGGCCAGGTAATACGGATTGAGGCCCATCGGCGCCGTCACCAGCACCGTGTCGCCGGAAAAATCCACCATCGTCAACAGCCCGTTCGACAGTTGCGACCAGTAGGCCGTCGCGGTCGAGGGATTCTGGCCAATGTTCGCGTTCTGCAGGCTCACATACTGCGCCCCCTGATAGCCCACCCCTTGATTGATGCTGTAGGTCGTCGTGGGACTCCAGGCCCCCACAAACGTGATCGGGCCGCTCACCGGGATCTTGGTCGGGCTGGACACCGCAATCGCAAACTTGGGCGGCTGTGCCGCCGGCCCCACCACGCCGATCGCGCTCACCACCGGTCGATACGAGTTCCCGCACCCGGCAATCATCGCCAACGATGCGGTCAGTCCCACCGCCGCCGCGCGCCTCAGCGGCGTCGCTCCGCGCACCGTCCTATGAATCCTGCTCCGCTTCCTCATCCCTGCCGACTGCGCTTCCACTCGATGCAAAACTTCTCCCACATTCCCGCCGATGCTGACTGCGCTCAAGCCTCGATTGTAAATCAACCAGGCCCCGCGCGCTCCCGCCGCCATAAAACCACCCGGCCTCGAACCTCGAACCTTGAACCTCGTGCCTGGTCCCTACGCGTCCGCCCTCCCGTGCAGCCAGCCGATGTTCACATGCAGCCGCAGCAGCGTATAGCTCAGCATCTCGTGGAAGTAGCGCAGCGACAGGTCGTAGTCGTCAATGTGACCCAGCGGCCCGCGCGGCGAGGTGTACACCGTCAGCCCAGCGTCCTGGCACAGCTTGCGCACGCGGAACAGGTGCGTCCCGTCGCTCACCACCACAATGCTGTTCAGGTGCCTCTCGCGCGCAATCTCCGCCAGCCGCCGCACCTGCTGCTCGGTGTCCACCGACCGCGTCTCCGCCACAATCTGCTCAAAGGGAACGCCGTTCGCCAGCAGGTAATCGCGCCCCACGCCGCCCTCGGTCATTCCCTTGTCCAGATCGCTGCCGCCGCCCAGCGTAATCACCAGCGGGGCCATCTGCATCCGATAGAGTTCCACCGCGTGGTCCAGGCGCGCGTGCAGCACCGGCGACGGCCGTCCCCCGTACTCCGCCGCGCCGAAGACCGCGATCGCGTCCGCCGGCCGCGCCTCATCATGGCCCGCAACCGCCTTGATCTGCAAGTAAACCCAGCCAAACCACCCCAGCGCCAGCAGCAGCACCACGCCCAGCAATCGCCGCAGCAACAGTCGCGCCATAGACTCCCGGCGCCTCGGCGATCGCTTGCGCAGCTTCGGCAGACTGAAGCGGCGCTTCGGCGAGCTGATGGAAGTGAAACCCATAGGGCAGTAATTCCCGACGGCAAGGCTGTAGCGCTCCCGGTTCGGCCCGGAAGCTGCCAGTGTAACTGCAAGAGGAACTGCAATGTCCGGCGCAGCCCCCAGTATCCCTCTTCCTGCCTCACTCGACAAACATCGTCAGCACCTGGAAGCCGGACTCGCAGATCATGTTTGGTCTATCGAGGAGCTTGTGGAGTTGCTGTAAATGAACGAGTTGCCGGAATAACCAAAGTGGATTTGAACTCCGTGATACCCTCCTGTATTCTGAAACATCTAACAGTGCAGGGGATGACCATGAAAAGAAATGCACAGACTGATGCCCGCGTTGCCGCTCTGTTGACGGCTCCGCTAAATGCATGGATTGCGCTATCCGACGATGAAACGAGGCTGGTTGCCGAAGGGGAAACCTATCAGGACGTTGTGGACAAACTCGACAAAATCGGGGATGAAAGCTCTTTCATTTTGAAAACGCCACCGAACTGGCGTCCATTGGCCGTCTGATGTTTCATGTCCCTTATCGACCCTATCCAGACAAAGACGGAAACATCCATCTATATCCCTTCATTCGTGTTCGCGTGGGCAGGAAGCGAGCGCAGGTAACACGATTCTTCGAGGCTATGGTAGATTCAGGTGCGTGTGACTGCATCTTCCCGGTGGCACTCGCAACTGCAATCGGCATAAAAGTGGAATCAGGGAAAAAAGATGAGAGAAATGGGATTGGCGGTACGCAAGATGTCTGGATACATCCGGTGCAGCTCCATGTTGGGGCCGACATAATCGAAATCAATGCGGCTTTTGCAAAAACACTGCCAGTAGCAGGTATTTTGGGCCGTATCGGATTCTTTGATCATTTCAAAATAACGTTTGATCCGACTGGCAATCCACCGGGAATGGACGTGGAACGCGTCTATAAGGCGTAGCCGACCCTATTTCCCGTGGGATTTTCAAACCTTGTCACTACCCCGCACCTTCGCCTCCCGTCGGAGTTATGCTATGTTCTTGCGCTGTCCTCCATCGCATCCCAGCTCCAGCCCCACGCACAGGAGAATCAGTTGACGGCCGAGATACTCCGCATCCACCCGGACGAACCCGAACCGGAACTGATCGCCCGGGTCGTCCGCGCGCTCGCCGCAGGCCATGTCGCCGCCTTGCCCACCGACACCTTCTACGGCCTGGCCGTCGATCCCATCAACCTGCGCGCCGTCGACCGCATCTACGAGGTCAAGTCCCGTGCCCGCCACAAGCCGCTCTCCCTGCTCATCAGCGACACCGCACAGGCCTACGGCCTCGCCCGCCAGATCGACACCGCATTCGACCGCCTCGCCGAGCGCTTCTGGCCCGGCCCCCTCACCCTCGTCGTCAAGGCCGGCACGCGCCTTCCCCTGCGCGTCACCGCCAACACCGGCAACGTCGCCCTGCGCGTCCCCGAGGCTGCCATCGCACGCGCCGTCGTCGACCTCCTTGGCCTGCCCATCACCGCAACCTCCGCCAACCTCCGCGGAATGCCCGAGTGCACCGACGCCGCCAGCGTCTGCGAGCAGCTTGGCAACCAGATTCCCCTTATCGTCGATGGTGGCCCCACCCTCCGCTCCACCCCCACCACCATCGTCGACCTCTCCGGCGGCGGAAACTCCTGGATGATCCTCCGCGAAGGAGCCATCTCCACCCACGAGATCGCCCTCGCCCTCCAGCACTGAGTCCACGCAAGCAGTATCCTGATCAGCGGAGAACGAACCATGCGCCTGACGAATCTGCTCGCCACAACATTGCTTCTCGGCCTCACCCACTGCGCCATTGCGCAGATCGCCGCGCCGCAATCCCCGCAGCCCAAGCCCGATCTGCTCCTCTTCCATCCCTCCGGCCCGCTGCCTTCCTACGAGGTCGCCACCGTCAAGCCGGTCGATTCCAACACTGTCGACCGCGTGGTCAAGCTGCCGCCTGGCTTCACTCTCAGCCCGTTCAGCATCCGCCGCTACATCATGAATGCCTACGGCGCCATCTACGCGGCGCAGGTCGTCGGTGGCCCCGACTGGCTCAACAAGGACGCCTACGAAATCAACGCCAAGGTCCCCGACGACCTCGAGGCCGCGTTCCAGAAGATGACCTCCGCGGACCGCATCGACCAGACATGCATGATGCAACAGTCTCTGCTCGTCGACCGCTTCCATCTCAAGGCCCACTTCGAGACCCGCGTTCTTCCGGTCTATGAGCTCGTGCCCGCCAAAGGCGGCCTAAAGATCGCCGAAGTCCCCGCGCCGTCCGAGCACAAACCCGGCGACCCGCCTCCGCCGCCGGCTTCACCCGGCAAGCCGCTGCCTCCCGGAACCATGATGACCATGCTCAACAGCAACGGCCTTCGCGTCCTCAACGGACGCGCCATCCAAATGCAGTGGCTGGCCCGCACCATCAGTTTCTCCGGCGCAACCGAAGTCGGCGACCGTCCCATCGTCGACCACTCCGGCTTCACCGGCTACTTCGACATCACCGACCTCACCTGGGCGCCCCTGAGCGCCGCCGACGCCGACAGCACTCCCGATGCTCCCTCGCTCAGCGGAGCGCTTGAGCATCAGCTCGGCCTCAAGCTCGTCCCCGCCAAAGACCCCATCGAGGTCCTCATCATCGACTCCATCGACCGCCCCTCGCCCAACTGATCGCCCTCGCCCTCCAGCACCAAGTCCGCGCACGCGCTATCCTGATCCGCGGAGAACGAACCATGCGCCTGACGAATCTGCTCGCCGCAACATTGCTCCTCTGCCACGCCCCCTGCGCCCTCGCCCAGATCGCCGCGCCGCAGCCCGCCGCGCCGACCACCCCCCTGCTCACACCCGCCCAGAAGATGGCCGCTACCGTCCTCCAGCAACACCCG
>Ga0208189_1000995_pt1 | contig 13331 bp, 11 predicted proteins | sample June2015DPH_10_5_FD_184702 | JGI IMG/M metagenome (GOLD analysis project Ga0208189, IMG submission 184702) | Peatland microbial communities from SPRUCE experiment site at the Marcell Experimental Forest, Minnesota, USA - June2015DPH_10_40... | ecosystem: Environmental > Terrestrial > Soil >... | reverse complement strand
GTGCGGACATGCAAATCAACTCCGATGTACACTGCCATCTGCGCCTCCTGTCCAAGCCGATGCCAAACGACTCTGGGTGAGAGTATCAACTCTCGCCCCAGGGGGCGCGTGTGTCATGACATCAGAGAGCACAGAGTTCACAGAGCAGAAAAGAGCAGAGAAGAGGAGGAATTGTGGCGGAGGAGACGGGAGCGGTGACGAATGCGGGAGCGGAGGCGGAGGGCGCGGCGGAGGTGGTTAACGCGCCGAAGGTGAAGACGCGGAAGACGAAGCAGCGGGCTTGCGATGAGAAGGATGCGAAGGGGAAAGTGTGCGCGGGACACTTGAAGAGGTGGTTCGAATATCCGGTGGAGATTGAGAAGTTGGTGGGGAAAGGGGCGGAGATTTACCGGTGCGAGTTTTGTAAGACGCTGTACAGGCCGGACCCGGGGCAGAGGCCGAATAGTTATACGGTGCGGTATTAGGAATAAGAAGCTAACAGCCGTTAGCCGACAGTCGACAGTGGAGGACAAGGGAGGTTGAAGAGTCAAAAGTTGAAAGTTAAAGAGTTCGGAAAAAGCAAGAATAACAATGGTGTGCAGAGAACGCAGAGACTCGAAGTGACTCGCGAAGAAGATTCACCACAGCGGACACTGAGGGCACAGAGAAGGGCAGGGGGAAAGAGCGGTGAAGAGAAAGGTGGAAGAGGGGGCCGGGCAAGATCAGGAGTGCGTGCCGCGATCCCTCCACTACGGTCCGCAGACGGCGCGGACCTCCGGTCGGGATGACAGCTTAAGGAATGGATTGGATGGCGTGGGATGGCCACGACCTTGAAGGGGTGAAGTGCGAGGGACGCGGGCGAGTGACTGGGGGGATTCGGCGTGTCGCGGAGCGAGTGGATTTACGATTGGAATGCCGGCGGGGCGATGACTATTCCGCCGGGCACGCACGTGATGGTGAACGACGAGACGCTGCGGGATGGGCTGCAGACACCGTCGGTGACGGATCCTAGCATTGAAGAAAAAATCGAAATCTTGCATTTGATGGAAGCGCTGCACATTGATTCGGTGAATCTCGGATTGCCTGGTGCGGGTGCGCGCGTGGCCGAGACTGTGGAGCGGCTGGCGCGGGAGATTGCCACGAATCGCATGAGGATTCGTCCGAATTGCGCGGCGCGGACGGTGGAAGCGGATATCCAGCCGATCGTGGAGATCTCGCAACGGGTGGGAATTGCGATAGAGGCGGCGATGTTTCTGGGGTCGAGCCCGATCCGGCGTCTGGTGGAAGACTGGACGGTGGAGCACCTGGAGAGGACGACGGAGAAGGCGGTGAAGTTCGCGGTGGCGCACGGGCTGCCGGCGATGTATGTGACCGAGGATACGGTGCGGACGGATCCGGATACGGTGCAGCGGCTGTACACGACGGCGATCCGCAGCGGGGCGCGGGCGATTGTGTTGTGCGATACGGTGGGACATGCGACGCCGCAGGGCGCGTTCAACCTGGTGAAGTTTGCGTTTGAAAAGGTGGTGAAGCCGTCGGGGGAGAAGATTCGCGTGGATTGGCACGGGCACCGGGACCGCGGGCTAGCGGTGGCGAATTCGCTGGCGGCGGTGGCGGCGGGAGCGCACCAGGTGCATGGGGTGGCGCTGTCGCTGGGGGAGAGAGTGGGGAATACGCCGCTGGAGTTGCTGCTGGTAAATTTCCGGTTGATGGGATTGATACAGAATGATTTGACGTATCTGAAGGCGTATTGCGAGAAGGTGGCGAAGGCGACGCATACGGTGATTCCACCGAATTATCCGGTGTTCGGAAGGGACGCGTTCCGGACGGGGACGGGCGTGCACGCGGCGGCGATCATCAAAGCGCTGCGGAAACATGACCGGGAATTGGCGGACGCGGTGTATAGCGGGGTGCCGGCGCATCTGTTTGGGTTGGAGCAGATTGTGGATATCGGGCCGATGAGCGGGAAATCGAATGTGCTGTACTGGCTGGCGCGGCACAACATTCCGGCGGAGGATGAGCTGGTGAATAGGATTTATGAGGCGGCGAAGGCGTCGGCGCGGATGCTGACGGAGGAAGAGGTTCGAGCGATTTGCGGGCGGTGAGGGGGAAGAGGAAGTTGTCAGTTATCAGTTTTAAGTTTCGGAGTTCGGAGAAGAAAAAGACAAGACTAACGCAGAGGGCACAGAGGACGCAGGGTTCGCAGAGAAGAGAGACCCAAGAGCACAGACAGGAGTGTCTGTGCCACAGACTGCGCGGAGAAGAGAAGGGCGGAGAAGAGAAGGGCGGAGAAGAGGGATGGGAATTGGATAGAAGGGGAGAATGGGACTGGACGAAGGAACGGTGAAACGGGTGGCGGTTTGCGTTATTCTTTTGAGCATGCCGATTCGCTCCGCGGTGTTCGCACAAGTGACACAACCTAACGCTACGGGCCCCCTCGCGGAACAGCCTGCGGTACGCGCTGCGCTGGAGTGGTTTGAGAAAAACCTGAAATGGATCAATGACGAACAAATGCGCTTGACGGAGATCCCTGCGCCGTCGTTTCAGGAAGAGAAAAGAGCAGCGGCGGTGAAAGCGCTGTTTGCGGATGAGGGGTTGAAGGTCCACAGCGACAAAATTGGGAATGTGATTGGGGAGTTGCCGGGTACGAATGAGAAGGAAATTGTGCTGGTGACGGCGCACCTGGACACGGTGTTTCCGGCGGGCACGGAGATTAGAGTGACGCACGAGGGCGAGCGCATGGTGGCGCCGGGGATTTCGGATAATGGCACGGGATTGGCGGCGCTGGTGGCGCTGGCTCGTGCGATGCGCGTGGCAAAGATACGGCCGCAGCGCACCATTCTGTTTGCCGCGAACGTGGGAGAAGAGGGCGAAGGGAATTTGCGCGGTATGCGCGCGTTGATTGATGCTTACCGGACGAAGCTGCGGGCCGTGGTGGTGCTGGACGGGTCGGGGACGGACTTTGTGACGACGAAGGCGCTGGCGTCGCGGCGGCTGGAAGTGACGATAACGGGGCCGGGCGGGCATAGCTGGTCGGATTTCGGGATGGTGAATCCGATTAATGCGCTGGTGCGCGGCGCGGTGCGGTTCATCAATACGAAGGTGCCGGTGGCGCCGCGGACGACGCTTAACCTGGGGCAGATTGAAGGGGGCACGTCGGTGAACTCGATTCCGCACGAAGCGAAATTGAAGGTGGATTTGCGGTCGGAGGCGGAAGGGGAAATAACGCGGCTGGAGGCGGCGCTGCGGGAGTGCGTGGCGGCGGGAGTGCGGGGCGAGATGGACAACGCGAGGGATCCCAGCAAAGGGAAGCTGGAATGGAGAGTGGAGTTGATTGGGAGCCGGCCGGGAGGAGAATTGGCGGCGGATTCGGCGTTGCTGGCAGCGTTGCGCGCGGCGGATGAGGCGGTGGGGAATGAGTCGAGGATCGAGCGGTCGAGCACGGATGCGAATATTCCGTTGTCGCTGGGGATCGACGCGATTGCAATTGGGGCAGGGGGAACTGGCGGGGGAGCGCACTCGTTGCAGGAGTGGTACGAGCCGGCGGGGCGGGAATATGGATTGAAACGGGCGCTGCTGACGGTGCTGGGAGTTTCCGGGGTGGCGGGGCAGTGAGAGAGACAGTTGTCAGTTATCAGTTGTAAGTAGTAAGTTTCGGAGTTCGGAGAAGAGAAAGACAAGATTAACGCAGAGGGCACTGAGGACGCAGAGTTCGCAGAGAAGAGAAGAGGGACGCCGGGCAGAGGAAGGCAAGAACAGAATAGAGGAAAGCGGGAGAGGGATTCCTCCACTACGCGGCCCGACACGCCAGAAGGCGGCGCGAAAGAAAAGGTCGGGCCGCTCCGGTCGGAATGACGCTCTGGGGATGGGCGGCGTGCGGGGAGAGGGGGAGCCCAAGAGCACAGCCAAGAGTGACTGTGCCACATGTTTCGCGGCGCTGCGGTCGGATTGACGGATGGAGGAGACGAAGCCAGAAGAGGTGGGTTGCCTGGATAGTGGAAGGCCTCACCCCTGAAGGGGTGAGCTACAGGACGGTGGGGATGAAGCGAGGAGCGACGTGGGTGAGGAAGGGCGTGGTGAGGAAGGGTGAAGCGATGCAGCTGAGGATGAAGCGAGAAGCGATGAGATTGGGAATTGGGTTGGCGATGGTGGTGGTGTGGGGCGGGGTGGCGGGGCGAGCGGCGGCGCAGAGCGATGTGGCGCTGCACAAGACGACGTACTACCTGCACGGGCGAATTTATACGAACGATGCGAAAGAGCCGTGGGCCGCGGCGATGGCGGTACGGGACGGCAAGATTTATTGTGTGGGAACGCTGGAGCACATCTTGCTGGATTGCGGCGGAGCGGATAACACGGGCGATACGTTGCAATTGAAGGGGAGCTTCATGATGCCGGGGTTCAACGACGCGCACGTGCACATGGGCGCGGCAGGACGCGACAAGCTGACGCTGTCGCTGAATGGGGCGGCGTCCATTGCGGAAGTGCAGCAGCGCGTGAAAGAGGCGGTGGCGAAGCACAAGCCGGGGGAATGGATCGTGGGAGCGGGGTGGGACCAGTCGCGCTGGGCGGACCAGAAATTTCCGACGCGGCTGCAGTTGGATGAAGTGTCGCCGGACAATCCGGTGTTTCTGACGCATATTTCGGGGCACGTGGGCGTGGCGAATTCGCTGGCGCTGAAGCACGCGGAGATTACCCCGGACACGAAAGACCCGCAGGGCGGGCAGATTGACCGGTTCGAGGATGGAGAAGCGACGGGGTTGTTGAAAGAAAGCGCGATGGAGATGGTGAGGCAGCGAATTCCGGATCCTACGGCGGAAGAGCGGCGCAAGGGCATTGAGCTGGTGCTGGAGGAACTGGCGCGGAATGGAGTGACTTCGGTCCAGGACAATTCGGAGTGGGACGATTATCTGGTGTACGGCGATTTGAAGGAAGAGAAAAAGCTGACGGTGCGGATTACGGAATGGCTGCCGTTTGCGGCGCCGCTGAATGAACTGCAGGACCGGCGCGCGCAGGGAGGAACGACGGACCCCTGGCTGAAGACGGGCGCGCTGAAGTTTGTGAGCGACGGGGCGCTGGGTTCGCGGACGGCGGCGATGCTGGCTCCGTATTCGGACGATCCTTCGACGAGCGGGATCATGGCCATGGACGAGGAAAAGCTGCGGGCCATGGCGCTGGAGCGGGACAAACTGGGATTTCAGATTGCGTTTCACGCGATTGGGGATAAAGCGAACCGCGTCGCGCTGGATGTGTTTGAGTCGGTGGAAAGGGTGAATGGGACACGCGACCGGCGGGACCGCGTGGAGCACGCGCAGGTGCTGACGCCGGAGGATCTGCCGCGCTTCGCGAAATTGCGGGTGATCGCGTCGATGCAGCCTTCGCACGAAATGAATGATTTGCGGTGGGCGGAGCAGCGGCTGGGCCCGGAACGCTCGAAGGGGGCGTATGCGTGGAATTCGCTGGAGAAATCGGGGGCGCGGCTGGCGTTTGGTACGGATTATCCGGTGGAACCGATCAATCCGCTGCGGGGGTTGTATGCATGCGTGACGCGGGAAGCGGCGGAGAGCGGGCCGGCGGGAGGCTGGGAACCGCAGGAGAAAATTTCCCTGGAGGATTGCCTGCGGGCATATACGAGCGGGTCGGCGTACGCGGAGTTTGAGGAGGGAAAGAAGGGGGAGTTGAAGGTGGGGGAGTACGCGGACTTTTTGATATTGTCGCAGGACATTACGAAGGTGGCGGCGAAGGAGATACTGAATACGAAGGTGGTGCAGACGGTGGTGGGGGGGAAGGTGGTGTGGAAAGAGTAGTCAGTTTTCAGTTGTAAGTTTTAAGTTTCGGAGATCGGAAAAAGCAAAGGCAAGATTTACGCAGAGGGCACAGAGTTCACAGAGAAGAGAGACCCAAGAGCACAGACGCTTCGCGGCTCAGGGTAAACACTTCGAAGCTTAGGGCAAGCAGGAGTGAGTACGGTGTGGGGACGCAGGGCAGATACACTTTGCCGGTGGCGCATGCAGGCGTGAAAGCGGCGGCAAGCCGCCGCACTCCAAATCAGCCGAGGGACGGTAACGTCCCGACCGGGTCGGGGTAGACGCCGGACCCAGAGTTCGCAGGGAAGAGAGACCCAAGAACACAGAGGGCACAGTGAAAGAGTGAAAGAGTGAAAGAGTGAAAGAGTAGATCCCTCCGCTACGTGCCGCAAAAGGCGTGGCACTCCGGTCGGGATGACAATTGGATTAGGAGTGGCGCATGGGGTCCAGCGATGCTGGACCCCTACGATTTATGGAAAAGCGAATTAAGGCGGATTTGGCGCTGGCGTTTTGCTCGTTGATCTGGGGCGTGACGTTTGTGGTGGTGAAGAACGCGCTGGATCATGCGTCGGTATTCGTGTTTCTGGCGGTGCGTTTCACGCTGGCGGCGGGGTTGATGGCGATGTTCCGGCCGAAGGTGATTGCGCGGTTGGACAGCCAGGAGATTTTCGCGGGGATGCGGCTGGCGTTTTTCATGTTCGCGGGATACGCGTTTCAGACGACCGGGCTGCAGTTCACCACAGCGAGCCATTCGGGATTTGTGACCGGATCGAGCGTGGTGCTGGTGCCGGTGCTGCTGGGAATTTTCTGGGGGCGGCGGCTGACGAAGTGGATGTATGCAGGGTCGCTGGCGGCGCTGGTGGGGCTGTATTTTCTGACCGTGCCGGCGGAGGGGATGCGCTACCTGAATCCCGGGGATGTGCTGACGTTTGTGGCGGCGGGGTTGTATGCGGTGCACATCATTCTGGTGGGGGAGTACACGCAGGAACATTCGGTGTCGGCGCTGAGCTTGATTCAGGTGGCGGGATGCGCGGGGATGGCGTGGGTGGCGACGGGAGCGGGAGCGGCGATTCACTGGCAAGCGGTGCGGTTTGCGTGGCGGTGGGAACTGCTGGCGGGCATCGGGATGACAATCTGGGGAGGCGCGTGGCCTCGATCATGGCGAGCGTCGCGGTTGGGTTGTGGAAGGGCTCAGGCTGAAGGGCTGAGCTACAGGGCTATGCTTGTTGTTGGTTCCTGATCGCTGATAACTGATATCTGATAACCCGTATCTGGCTAGCGGTAGTTTTTGATGTCCACGGGGTCGAACATGGTGGCGGTGGGGGCGTGGGAATTTTCGTAGGTGGTGATATCGGAGGCGTGGAGGAGGGAGGCGGCTATGTCGTCGAGGCCCTTGAGGAGAACTTCTTTACGTGAAGGGGCGATTTCGAAATTGTAGATGTGGCCGTAGGTGTCTTTGATGGTTTGGGTGGGGAGATCGATGGAGAGGGAGTAGCCCTGTTCGGATTCGGTTTGCTGGAAGAGTTGATCGACTTCGGCTTCGGTGAGGATGGCGGGGAGGATGCCGTTTTTGAAGCAGTTGTTGTAGAAGATGTCGGCGTAGCTGGGAGCGATGATGGCGCGGAAGCCGTAGTCCTTGACGCCCCAGGGAGCGTGTTCGCGGCTGGAGCCACAGCCGAAATTGGTGCGCGCGAGAAGGATGGAGGCGCCTTTGTAGCGCGGGAGATTGAGGACGAAATCGGGATTGGATTTTTCACCGGGGAGGTAGCGCCAGTCGTAGAAGAGAATGCGGCCGAAGCCTTCGCGGGTGAGGGATTTGAGGAATTGTTTGGGGACCATTTGGTCGGTGTCGACGTTGACGCGATCGAGGGGCATGACCAGGCCGTGATGGGTAGTGAAGGGTTGCATGGGTGGTGAGTGTCCTTGGTTTTTATTTGTAGGGATTTAGGATAGCAGAAATCAGCGAGCAGAGAACACAGCGAGGGAGGTTGAAAGTTAAAAGTTGAAAGAAAAAGAGAAAAGGGACGGTAACACCCCGACCGGGTCGGGGCAGGCGCCGGTCACAGAGGGAAGAACACAGAGAGCACAGAGAAGAGAAAGACGAGGAGTCGGAGATTTGTGGCGTTAGATCGTAAGAACCCACCCTTCGCAAAGGGCGCGAAGGATGGGGCACCCTCAAGTTCAAATGTGCGAGGCGTAACAGGGATCGCAGAGAAAAGAGGAACCCAAGTTACACGGCCAGGAATGACTGTGCCACAGGAAGAAGAACCCAAGCTACCAGAGAGGCCAGTGGCCCAGGTGCATCTCCCATGCAGCAAATGAGAGAAAGGCGATAAGCGTGATCCACCTGACAAGGCTATACGCTCGCCGCGGCATTGGTCCTCGATCCTTGCCGAATCGGTCTGTGTACCGAATCTCCATGGCCAGCCAGGCAAGACACGCGAGGCCCACAAATAGCATTAGGAAGGCGGAGATAAGTTTAATCAAGGTTTCTCCTAACGGAAAAGCGGGTCCCTCGCTGCGCTCGGGATGACACGCTGGCACTACTCCACATGAGCTACGTCGAAGTCGCGGACGTCTACGAAGTGGCCGGCCAGGGCGGCGGCGGCGGCCATGACCGGGCTGACGAGGTGAGTGCGGCTATCGCGGCCCTGGCGGCCTTCGAAATTGCGGTTGGAGGTGCTGGCGCTGCGTTCGTGGGGCGGGAGGACGTCGGCGTTCATGCCGATGCACATGCTGCAGCCGGCGTCGCGCCACTCGAAGCCTGCGGCGGTGAAAACTTTGTCGAGGCCTTCTTTTTCGGCTTGGGCTTTGATGCCGCGGGAGCCGGGAACGATGAGGGCTTGCTTGATGTTTTTGGCGACGTGCTTTCCGGCGACGAGATGGGCGGCGGCGCGGAGATCATCGAGGCGGGAATTGGTGCAGGAGCCGATGAAGACGCGGTCCACGGAAATGTCCACGATGGGAGTGCCGGGCTTGAGGCCCATGTATTTGAGGGCGCTTTCGGTGGCTTTCTGATCGTTGAGGTCGCGGAAATCGTGAGGATCGGGGACGCGGCCATTGACGCTGGTGACCATGCCGGGATTGGTGCCCCAGGTGACTTGCGGGGCGAGCTGGTCGGCGTGGAGTTCGATGGTGGCGTCGAACTTGGCGCCATCGTCGGATTTGAGGAGTTTCCAGCGGTCGACGGCGGCCTGGAATTCTTTGCCGCGGGGGACGAAGGGGCGTCCTTCGAGATAGGCGAAAGTCGTGTCATCGGGGGCGACCATGCCGGCACGGGCGCCGGCTTCAATGGTCATGTTGCAGACGGTCATGCGGCCGTCCATGGAGAGGGCGCGGATGGCTTCACCACCGAATTCGGCGACTTGGGCGTTGCCGCCGCTGATGCCGATTTTGCCGATGATGGCGAGAATGATGTCTTTCGCGGTGACGCCTTTGGGGCGCTTGCCGTGGACTAGGATGTGGAGGGTTTTGGATTTGGATTGCACTAGACATTGCGTGGCGAGGACGTGCTCGAGTTCGCTGGTGCCGATGCCGAATGCTAGAGTACCGAACGCGCCGTGGGTGGAGGTGTGGGAATCGCCGCAGACGATGGTCTGGCCGGGCTGGGTGATGCCGAGCTCGGGGCCGATGATGTGGACGATGCCCTGATGTTTGCTGTTCATGTCGAAGAGGCGGACGCCAGTTTCGCGGCAGTTGCGCTCGAGGGCTTCGAACTGGAGCTTGGCGTTGTTGTCGAGGATGGGGAGGGTGCGGTCCGTGGTAGAGACGGAATGATCCATGACGGCGAAGGTGAGATCGGGACGGCGGACCTTGCGGCCTTCGGCTTTGAGGCCGGCAAAGGCTTGGGGAGAGGTACCCTCGTGGACGAGATGGCGATCAATGTAGATCAGGGAGGGCTTGTTGGGTTCCTCGTGGACGACGTGATTTTGCCAGATTTTATCGTAGAGAGTTGTGGGTGACATGGGAATTTATTTTAGCACTTGGGGGGAGGGGGCGAGGAAGTCAGTTTTAAGTTTTCAGTTTTAAGCGAGGCAAGGAAGGATATCAGCGATCAGGAGGCAAGAAAAAGATTACACAGAGGTCGCGGAGGACACAGAGTTCACAGAGAAGAAGAGCCTATCCGCACGATCAGAGGGCGGAGGCGGGGGAGGATTGGGATTCATGGAGGTCGACGGTGTAGTGCTGGACGCGGCGGTCGTAGGAGGTGAGGAGTTCGAGGGCTTCCTGGGCGACGACGGCGGCTTCGCGATCGGGGCCGGCAAAGCGATCGATGGCCTCGAAGGAGGACCACAGGGTCTCGACGATGAAGTGGACGACGACACCGTCGGATTGCGTGATGACGCGGGCTTCGCGGAAGCCGTCGAAGGAGCGCAGGTGCGTGAGGACGTGTTCCCGGAAGTGGCGCAGGTAATCGGGGAAACGGACGGCGGTGGTGCGTGCGGCCCAGAAGCGAACGACCATGTCAGGCGTCTCCTAAGGTGGATTGCGCGGCTAGCAGATCGGGGCCGACGACGACGGTCCACGGACGAACTTTCCAATGCTTGACGAGGCCGTGGCGGACGTAGGGATCGCGCTCGGCGAAGGTGTTGGCGGCGTCGGGGGAGGGGCCGCGAAAGATGAGGAGAGCGCCGTCGGCGGGTTCGGCGAGCGCTCCGGCGAGGGCGAGATCGCCGCGGAGATGCGCTTCGCGGGCAAGGAGAAGATGCTCGTCGCGAAAAGGAGCGCGGCGAGCTACGAAGTCGTCGACTACTTCATAGAAGAGAGCGAAATAGGGCATGGGAGATCCTGACCAGAGATAGGGTATCACGGTGGCGCGGGGAGTAGAGGAGGTGCGGGGATTGGCCGGAGGGAGATGAACCAGGGTTTGTTCGTGCGGTCTGCAGTTGTAAAAGCGGCGGCAAGCCGCCGCACTCCAAAAGGGACGGGGCGCCGCCAAAGCATGTAAAGGCTGCGGACGACCTCCCTCCTATGGCGCTCAGGTTGGGGTTGGTTAGTGGGGAGGGGAAGATGGGAGGGCCAGTTTTTTCTGGGCGCTTTCGCGGAGGCCTTTGGCGTAGTCTTCGGGATACTTGGTGTAAGTGGCGAGGAGGTCGAGAGTTTTCTGGGCGTTTTGACGGGCTAGATCGGTTTGGCCATCGGCGAGATAGGCGTCGCCGAGGCTGTCGTAAACGTTGGGGGAATCGGGATAGGCTGTGGCGTTGAGCTTGAGGAGATCGATGGCGGCTTTATTGTTGCCGGCTTGCAGATATTCGTAGCCGAGGCGATTCATGATGGGTTCAGAGAAGATGACTTCCTTGGGATAGCGCTGGCGAGCTTCGGCGAAGAGTTGCGCGGCTTTGGCGGGGGCACCCGGCTGATCGAGAAGATCGAGGAAGTGGTTTTGGTGTTCGGCGAGGAGGGGAGCGCGCGTGGCGGGAACGATGGGATGCGCGCTGAGGGCGTTGCTGAGCCAGGTTACGATGTGGGCGGGAAGATCCTTGTGCAGGGCGAAAAGCTCGACGCCGTGGCCGCCTTTGGGGAAATGTTCAAACTTGTTGATGGGGTTGGTGGAGAAGCTGTAAATCCATTCCATGATTTCGACGACGCCGGGATCGGAATCGTCATCGGCGACGGCGGCGAAAAGAGGGAGATTGGGATTCTTGCGGAGGAATTCGCGGCCGGGGCGCCCGGTGGCTTCGGAGAGGAGGACGAGGGCTTTGACTTCGGGATGGCGGCTGGCGAGGAGAACGGCTTGGTTCACGCCACAACTGGCGCCACCGGCGGCCATGATAGAGGGAGTGACGCTGGGTTGCGCGGCGAGGTAGCTGTAGGCCGTGTCTACGTCGACGGGGAATTTTTTATCGAAGACTTCCTGGATCTGGTCGTTGGTGAGTTTGTCTAGCGGAGTGCCGGCGCTCTCGCCGAAGCCGCGGAAATCGACGGTGAGGACGTTGAGGCCGGAGGCCGCGAATTTTTGGGCGAGGGCGTCCCAGACCTTGCGCTGGCGATTGCATTGATGGAGCAGGAGCAGGCCGGGGCCGGGCTTGGCGGCGGCGAAGAAAGTGGCTTTGAGGTGGGTGCCGTCGGGAGAGGTGAGATCTACGATGCGCGGGGCCGGGGGTTGCTGGGCGGGCGTGGAGAGGGCGAGTGCGGCGAACAGAATGGTTTGGATCGCTGCGGGACGAAGGAGATGCATGGTGGGCTCCTGGGGGGATAGTTTACAGTTTTCAGTTATCAGTTTGTAGTTTAGGGGATCGGAAAGAGAAAAGATCACGCAGAGGCGCGGTGGAGGGTTATCAGCGACCAACGATCAAGAAGCAAGAAAAGCCTTACGCAGAGTTCACAGAGGACGCACAGGTCGCAGAGGAGAGGGACGGTAACACCCCGACCGGGTCGGGGTAGACGCCGAGTGCAGAGTTCACGGAGAAGAGAAAGGCTTAACACAGAGGTCACAGCGGGGCCGCAGAGGGAACGGAGAGTTGGAATGAGATGATGAGAACCATGCGGGGATCACAGAGATGGAAAGATGAGGAAGAGGCGGAGATGAGGAGAGGGATGGAGAATTTGCGGGTGGTGCTGGTGGGGACGCGGAATCCGCTGAATTTGGGGGCGGTGGCGCGGGCGATGAGTAATTTTGGGGCGGTGCACCTGCGGGTGGTGCAGCCGTACGAGAAGGCGTACCGCAATGCGGTGTCCGCGGTGGGGGCATCGGCGGTACTGCAGAACGCGGAAGAGTTTGCGACGGTGGCGGAGGCGGTGGGGGATTGCTGGCTGGTGGTGGGGACAACTTCGGTGGGGAATCGGGAGATTCAGCACCCGCTGCGGAGTTTGGAAGAGGCGGGGGCAGTGCTGCGCCGGGGAATGGCGAAGGGAAAGGTGGCGCTGCTGTTTGGGTCGGAGAAGTGGGGATTGTCGAATGAAAGTTTGAGTCATTGCCACTGGCTGGTGCGGATACCTACGCGGGAGGAACACCGGTCCATGAATTTGGGACAGGCGGCGGCGGTGTGTTTGTACGAGATTTCGCGGGGGAAGAGTGGGGCGGGTTCGAAGGGGACGACGGAAGAGAGGAAGAGTGCGGCGGCTCGGATGGAGACGGTGGAGCGGATTGGGGCAGCGCTGCTGCCAGTGCTGATTCAGAGCGGGTACACGGGGGAGAGGAAGAGCGAGTTGGCGGAAGAGAAGTTGCGGCGGATGCTGCGGAGGATGGCGATGTCGGAGGCGGATGCGGAGGTGTTGTTGGGGATAGTGAGGAAGATAGGGTGGTGGATGGAGGAGAGATAGGAAAAGCGAAAAGCGAAAAGCGAAAAGCGAAAAGCGAAGAACTTACACAGAGGACACAGAATTCGCAGAGAAGAGCGGAACGGAGAAACCCAAGAGCACAGACAGGAGTGTCTGTGCCACAGAGAGCACCGAGGTACAGAAAGGCGGGGAAGGATTAGCCCGAATTTCTCATACTAAATTGAAAAAGGCTGTTGCTTCATGGCATAACTCTTTTGTCTAGAAAGACTCTGCCAAGAAGGAGCAACAGCCTTATGACCACAGAGTGTAACCAGTTTGTCTTCGGAT
>Ga0208189_1000993_pt1 | contig 13351 bp, 14 predicted proteins | sample June2015DPH_10_5_FD_184702 | JGI IMG/M metagenome (GOLD analysis project Ga0208189, IMG submission 184702) | Peatland microbial communities from SPRUCE experiment site at the Marcell Experimental Forest, Minnesota, USA - June2015DPH_10_40... | ecosystem: Environmental > Terrestrial > Soil >... | reverse complement strand
AACGTTTCCAACAGGACTCGGAACGACCAATAGCCCCACAAATAGACAAAAAGCCACTCAGCAGAGAAAACTGACCAACACAAAGCCTGAATCGCTCACTTACCCTGCCCCTCGTGAGAAAAGGCGGCTAGCGGTCAGCAATGACCAAAACAAAAGCGAAGCCGTCGTAGCCCTTGCTCCCGACGGTCTGGATCTCCGTGGCGGTCACACGCTTCTCGGAGGCGAGTCGCTCATTGAAACGCCGTACACCTTGGATGTCAGCGTCACCGCTGGCTGCGTCCAGCACCGCGCCATTGCGCACCACATTGTCGGCAATGATGATGCTGCCGGCGTGCGACAGCTTCAGAGCCCAATCGAAATACTCGGGCATGCTGGATTTGTTGGCGTCGATGAAAATCAGGTCAAACGGGCCGCGCCCCTCTGAAGCAAGTTTCGGCAAAGTCTCAAGCGCAGTTCCCAGCCGAAGCTCGATCACGCCGCTCAGCCCGGCCAGCGCAAAATTAGAGCGGGAAACTTCGGCGCGTTTCGGATCGGCCTCTAATGTGATCACGCGCCCGCCGGCTGGTAGCGCTCTGGCAAGCCAAAGGGTGCTGTAGCCGCCGAGCGTGCCAATCTCCAGAACCTGGCGAGCCCCGCAGGCTCTCGCCAGAAGATGCAGCAACTTTCCCTGGACCGGAGAGACTTGGATGGACGGCAAGCCCGCCGCGCCGCTGGCCTGGAGAGCCGCTTCCAGTGCAGGATCTGAAGGCACCAGCAAGTCCGTGATGTACATGTCGACGGCCGTCCAAACATCCTGGTTCATAGTGTCTCTCGCGATGACAACGGCAAAATATCTCCTATTCTAATTCTTCGCCAGCCCAGAGGTTTATGATGCCGCAAAGGCACGAAACGAGTGCAATTCGACAGAGTCGCGTGACACCTCGGCGCGCCCAGGTGTACCTTCGCATCGCACCCTGTACAATAGAAGTGGAAACCTAGAGAACACGGTCAGCCATGTTTGAGAACCTGACAGAGAAGCTGCAACGAACATTCAAGAACCTGCGCGGCCAGGGAAAGCTCACTGAGGAGCACCTGGACCTGGCGCTGGCGGAAATCCGCGAGGCGCTGCTCGAGGGCGACGTCAACGTGGGGGTCGGCGACGAACTGCTGGCGAACATCCGCGCGAAAGCGTTGGGCTCCGAAGTGATGCTGCAGCTTTCACCCGATCAACAAGTGGTCAAAATCGTGCGCGACGAATTGCTCGCGCTGCTCGGCAAACACGCCAAGCCGCTCTTTGCTTCGCGGCCGCCTTCGGTGTGGATGATCGTGGGCCTGCAAGGCTCGGGCAAAACCACCACCACCGGCAAGCTCGCCAAATGGCTTGCGCAACACGGGCATCGCCCCATCGTGGTCTCCACGGACGTGTATCGCCCCGCCGCCCGCGAACAACTCGCACAGGTCGCCAAATCCGTCGGCATCCCCATCTGGTCGGGCACAGGCACGGACAAGCCCCTCGAAATTGTGCGCGGTGCGATCAAGGAAGCGAAACTTTCGGCCAGCGACGTCATCCTGGTGGACACCGCCGGCCGCTTGCACATTGACGATGATTTGATGAACGAACTCTCCGTGCTGAAGAAGGAGCTCCAGCCGGCGGAGATGCTGTTCATCGCCGACGCCATGATTGGGCAGGACGCGGTGCGCTCCGCGGGCGAATTTCATAAGCGGCTGGGCCTGACCGGCGTGATCCTGACGAAGCTGGACGGCGATGCGCGCGGCGGCGCAGCGCTTTCGATCAGCAAGGTTTCCGGAGCGCCGGTAAAGTTTGTCGGCCTGGGCGAGAAATATGACGCGTTGGAAGGCTTTTTCCCGGAGCGCATCGTTTCGCGCGTGCTGGGCATGGGCGATATTCTTTCGCTGATTGAGCGCGCCGAATCGACCTTCGACAAGAAAGCGGCGATGGAACTGGAGCGGAAGCTCCGCAAGGAAGAGTTCACGCTGGAGGATTTCCGCGACCAGTTGCGGCAGATCCGCAAGATGGGCCCGCTGGACCAGTTGATGGACATGCTGCCGAAAGTCGGGCCGCTTCAGAATTTGCCCAAAGACGCGTCCGTGGATGAGAAGAAACTCAAGCAGGTAGAAGCGATCATCAACTCGATGACCAATGAAGAGCGCCGCGACCACAACGTCCTCGACGGAAAGCGCCGCAAGCGCATCGCCAAGGGCAGCGGCACCTCCGTGCAGGAAGTCAATCAGGTCATCAAGCAATACATGCAGATGCGGCAGATGATGAAGCAGTATGGGGCGATGGCTGCACGCGCGAAGATGAAAGGCCTGGGCAAACTCGCGGGCATGGGCTGAAGCAAAATCTCACTGATTTTTCATGGCTACACCCGCACGAGCACGCGAAAAATCGCAATCGGTTTAAGAACTCCCGCTGCCCGAATCACTTCAAGCAGTTTTCCTGTGCCTTCCGGTCCCTACGTTTAGGGGTTTCTCTGCAAGACAATATCGGCGACCTTGAGGGACAACTCATCGGGATTGAGGTCGTTGCGGTTGCTGAGCACGACGATGGTCCAATGCTCGTCGACAAAACGTTGAATGGTGGTTCGGAATCCGATTGTGCCGCCATCGTGGTAGTTGCGTTTGTGGCCTTGATACGGGTCGAGAAACCAACCGAAACCGTAATCCGCGGGCCGCGGGGATGCCTTTGGATCACCGTCTGTCTCTTTCGGCCAGTAAGGTTGCGAACCATCGTTTAGCCTCGTGGGTGTGAACGCCGGCTGTATTTCCAGTTCACTGAGCAATTTGTGTTCCCTTAAAGCGTCATCCCAACGCGCCATGTCTTCCAGTGAGGTGTAGATGCCGCCATCCCCGAGCACGGCGGAGGTAGGACTCTGATCGGTTTGTGCAAACGATCCATCCAGTTTCGATTTGGTATGGCCGTACGCGCGATGCGGCACTTCATTTTTGCCGTTCTCGTAAGCCACGGTGTGCTTCATGCCTGCAGGCAGGAAAATGCGAGCGTGCAGGAAGTCGCCGAAGGACTTGCCGGAAACTTTCTCCACCACCATTGCGAGCACGGCATAGCCGGAGTTGCTGTATTCCCATTTGGTGCCCGGCGGGAAACTCGTGCCCGATTGTTTCTTCAGCAGATCGAGGACTCCCGCATCTTTGATCTGGGGAATTTGTTCCATCGGCGTATCGCCATACTGCTTCATCAGCAATTCATCGTAGTCCAGCAGCCCGGAGGTGTGATTCAGGAGATTCCGAATCGTGATGGACTTTCCGTAGTCCGGAAAATCCGGGAAGACGTCGGTGAGTGTTTCGTTGTAGCGCAGCTTTCCATCGTGAACGAGCAACATGATGGCCAAGGCCGTGAATTGCTTGGTGACGGAGGCGAGGCGGAAGTTCGTTTTGCTGTCAATTTTAGTCTGCGTGCGAAGTTCCGCTCCACCATAGCCCCTCTCAAATACCACGTGCCCATTTTTCAGCACCAGCACAGCGAGGCCGGGTTCATCGGGCTGAGTGACACCCGCAAAAATGGCGTTCACTTCCTGTTTCAGGTGTTCATCAGCGGCCCAGACTGGCAGCAAAGACAGCAGCCCCGCAATCAGCAAAAACGCCAACAGGATTCGCCGATTCATGCGCATCTTGCCCCCTCCTGGGGCGGCATTGTATCACCCCACTCGTCGTTCATCTGGCCGTAACACGGCTGAGATATGGTGTCTGACCGCCCCAGGATATTTCAAGACCCGTATCGCGCTCAATGAAGAGGTGGAGAGTGTCGAGGAGCTGCCGGACGGCAAGGTGGCCGCGAATTTGGTCAGCAACAAGCGCATCGTGGGCGATGCGCTGCTCTACGCCGTGGGCCGCAAAGGCAATGTAGACCGGCTGAATCTCGCCGCCGCGGGAATCGAAGCCGACGACCGCGGACGCATCAAAGTGGACGCGGAATACCGCACAAAACAGCCGCACATTTTTGCGGTGGGCGATGTCATCGGTTTTCCCAGCCTGGCGTCTGTTTCGATGGAGCAAGGGCGCATCGCCGCCGCCACGGCATTTGGCTTGCACGTGGAATCCGATCCTGCCGGCTATCCCTACGGAATTTACACGATTCCGCAGATTTCCTTCATCGGGAAGACGGAAGAACAATTGACCGAGGAGGATGTGCCGTACGAAGTGGGCGTCGCTTATTACCGCGAAATCGCGCGAGGCCAGATCAGCGGGCACACCGATGGCCGGCTGAAGCTGCCGTTTCACCGCCAGACGCTGGAACTCCTTGGCGTGCATATTTTCGGGGAAGACGCGACGGAGCTTCTGCACATCGGGCAGGCGGTTTTTTTGTTGAAGGGCAAAATCACCTATTTCATCAACACTGTCTTCAATTACCCCACACTGGCGGAGTGTTACAAGGCGGCGGCATTCAACGGCCTGAACCGGCTGGGCTGAACCAGCCTATGCGAGAGACAATTCGAGATCGCGGTCTATGCTGCACCAGAGGTCATGCGTGGGGGCGTGAGCGCACTTGCCGGCCGGCCCTTTGCCCGGCGCGGGAATGTTTGCCGGGGGGCGCGGAGTCACGCTAGAATAGAAGCTCTTTAGGAGGACGTACTTTAGTGCTAACGATTCGTTTGGCCAGGATTGGCAAGAAGAAGAAGCCGTTTTACCGCGTGGTTGTCATTGAGCGGACCCGGGCGCGCGACGGTCGCGTACGAGAAGCAGTGGGAACCTATGACCCGCTGAAAAAGCCCGCGGAGATCAAGTTGGATTCCGAGCGTATCAAGTACTGGTTGGGCAAGGGGGCCCAGCCCAGCGATACGGTGCGGAGTTTTATCAAGCTGCAGAAGATTGCCTAGCAGGCCGGGTCAGGTCATTTTTTTCCGCGTCCTCTGACGGAATTGGGGAGGGGTCGCTTGCATTCGCTTGAATAGAGACTCGCTCGCGCGGAGGACCCCATGAAGGAATTAGTTGAAGAAATCGCTCGTGCCCTCGTTGACCACCCGGAAGGCGTGCAGGTGACGGCGGTTGAGGGATCCCAAGTGACCGTCCTGGAGTTGCGGGTCCATCCGGAAGATTTGGGCAAGGTCATCGGGCGCCAGGGGCGCACGGCCAAGGCCATCCGCACCCTGCTTGGTGCAGCCGGCATGAAACTCCACAAACGCTTCACCCTCGAGATTCTGGAAGATTGAGCAGCTCTCACCAAACAACGCAGCGATGGGTACAAGTTGCCAGAATCGTGCGTCCGCGCGGCAACAAGGGCGAGGTGGCCGTGGAATTGTTCACCGACTTTCCGGCACGCCTTTCTTCGCTGAAATCCATTTATCTCCGAAAAGATGCCGGCGAGCCCAAGCGCGTCGGATTGCAGAATTTCTGGATCGACCGCAATCATCCCGGTCAGGGTGTCTTCCATTTCGAGGGCTGCGGCAGCATCTCCGAAGCGGAATCGCTGCGGGGGCTCGATGTGCTGCTCCCCATCGAAGAGCGTGTGGAATTGCCCGCAGGCCACTATTTTGTGACCGACCTGATAGGCTGCACGGTGTTCGAGTTGCCGGAAATCGCAACAAAGTTGGCGTCGCCCGCTTGCGCTGCGGAAGAAGCGCCGCGCGTGCTGGGAACGGTCCGCGATGTCTTCTTCCCCGGGGAGGGCGCGACCGGCACGCCGCTCCTTCAGGTGGAGACCTCTGCCGGCGAAGTGCTAATCCCTCTGGCGGAAGAAATTTGCACGCGCATCGACGTGGCCGCGCGGCGCATTGAAGTTCGATTGCCGGAGGGATTGAAGGATCTGGATGCTACGTAGCATCCGGGCGGGTTTCTTCCTTCCCGCGAACTGGGTCTCTGTTAGACTTTCCTGCAATGCGATTTGACCTCATCAGCATCTTTCCCGAATTCTTTGCCGGGCCTCTGGACCACGGCATCGTGCGCCGCGCCAAAGAGGCGGGGATCGCAGAGATTCATGTGCAAGATCTGCGCCAGTTCACCAAAGACCGGCACCGCACCGTGGACGACCGGCCGTTCGGCGGCGGCGAAGGCATGGTGCTGAAGCCAGAGCCGCTGTTTGAAGCGGTGGAGAATCTGCTGGGCCACGAGGTGGGAGATGCGGAAAAGCGCGTGCCGCCGGAAGCGGGAACCACCGTTGTGTTGATGTCCGCGGCGGGGCGCTTGTTCACGCAGGAGACGGCGCGGCGTTACGCGAAGCTGGAGAGATTGATTCTGATTTGCGGGCGGTATGAAGGCGTGGACGAGCGCGTCGCGGAATTCCTGGCCAGTGAAGAGCTGTCGGTCGGGGACTACGTCTTGAGCGGCGGTGAGTTGCCAGCCGCCATAGTTGTGGATGCAGTGACGCGGCTGTTGCCGGGAGCGCTGGGCAACGAAGCCTCCACGGAAAACGAATCCTTCAGTTCGCTGGAGCCGTCAGCACAGGGCGGCACCGCTGCGATCGCACATCCGCGCCAAGCGAAACTCCTACTCGATTTCCCGCACTACACGCGGCCAGCGGAATACCGAGGCTGGAAGGTGCCCGAGGTCCTGATCGGCGGCCATCATGCCGAAGTGGCCAAATGGCGCCGCCAACAGGCCGCAGAGAAGACACGGCGAAACCGGCCCGATCTGTAGATGCACGTCGCCGCTCGAATAACGACTAGGATTTCGGTCACATCCTGTTTATAATTAGAGTTTGCCTTGGAAGTGCTGGCCCCGCCTGAGTGGGTCTGCAGGGAACACAGAAAATGAATCCGGTAATTCGTAAGCTGCACGAAGCGCAATTGCGCAAAGACCTTCCCGAGTTTCGCCCTGGCGACACGGTGCGGGTAAACGTCCGCCTGCTGGAAGGCGAAGGCGAAAAGGTCAAGGAACGCATCCAGTCATTTGAAGGCGTGGTGATCTCGAAGAAGGGCCGGGCCAGCAGCGCCACCTTTACGGTGCGCCGCGTGAGTTTCGGCACCGGCGTGGAGCGCATTTTCCCGTTGCACTCGCCCTCGATTGCTTCGATTGACGTAGTCGGCAAGGGTAGCGTGCGCCGCGCCCGCCTCTACTATCTTCGCGATCTCAGGGGCAAGGCCGCCCGCATCAAGCGCGCCGCCCGCGAGGAAGCAGCTCCCGCACCCGCCGCCAAAGTCTAAGCAGCTTCAACAATTCGAATTCATCGGGGACAGGCAAGCGCCTGTCCCTTTTTCTTTACATAACGGGGAGCAATGGATTGCCTCAGAACGCTGGCCCTGGCTGCTGCTTCGCGTGGTAAGATTCACGCGCACCTCCTTTGAATATGGCGCGACTCTGCTCTTCCCGTTTTGAGCGAGCGGCGCGGAAGCTCGGCTGGACCCGCATCGCGGGTCTCGATGAAGCCGGGCGCGGCGCGCTGTTTGGACCCGTTGTCGCCGCCGCGGTCATTCTCAACCCAAAACGCAGAATTGTGGGCCTGGACGACTCCAAGAAACTCACAGCCGAGCGGCGCGTGGAGCTTGCCGAGCGCATCCACGAGCACGCCATCGCCTGGGCAGTGGCGGAAGTGGACGCCCAGCGCATTGACGCCTGGAATATCTACCAGGCCAGCCGGCAAGCCATGACCGCGGCGGTGCAACAACTGGCCATCCAGCCGGACTACCTCCTGATTGACGCCATGGAACTCGATGTTTTGATGGAACAAAAATCGCTGATCAAAGGCGACGCGCGCAGCGTCTCCATTGCCGCGGCTTCCATCCTGGCAAAGACGCACCGCGACGCCCGCATGGAAGAGTGGGACGTCATCTATCCTCAATACGGCCTCGCGCGGCATAAAGGCTACGCCACGCCGGACCACCTGGAAGCGCTCCGGCAGCATGGGCCGACACCGCTACACCGGCATTCGTTTGCGCCGGTAAGGGATGCTGGCTGCTGGGCCGCGGGAGCCGTCCAGGAAGTGCTACCGCTGGGAATCGGGCCCGCCGGAAGCTGAGTTCCCCTTCGCCATTTCTTTCCCCGAGGTATCGTATCAGCTACGGGGATAACTGCCTGCTAACAACCTGCCGCGCTTTCATTGACGCCCCCCCACGAGGGACTGTAGCGTGAAAATGTAGCGTTGTAGACCTCCTAGCGCCTGCAACGCCACCAGGGAGAAAGTCGTGGACGGCTTTCGTAGGGAAGCTGTCTCATAAGGGCATGGCCTACAACAAGAGCAAATTCGTTGAAGCCGCACAAAAGCTGCTGAATCAGGGCAAGGTGGCGCAAGCCATCGCCGAATATCAGCAGATCCTGAAGTACGAGCCGCGGGACCAAGTTACCCTGATGACCGTCGGCGAGTTGTACATCCGGCAGGGCGAGACGTTCCAGGCCATCGATTACTTCGAGCGGCTGGCGCAACTCTTCGTCAGCGATGGTTTCCTGACGAAGGCCATCGCTGTTTACAAGCGCATTGCGAAACTCGCCCCCGAAGAAATTCGTCCGCTCGAAAAGTTGGCTGACCTCTACGTGCAGCAAGGGGTCATGAGCGAAGCGCGGCCGCTCTTCCTGCAACTCGCCGAACTCCACCTGAAAAACAACAAGCAGCCGGAAGCGGTGGCGCTGCTGAAAAAGCTTTTGCTGGCGGAACCCGACAACCTGCGGATCCAAATCCGCCTGGGCGACCTTTATCAGGCCATGGGGCAGTCAGGGGAAGCCCTGGAAACGTACATTTCCGCGTCGCAGCGAGCCCTAGCCCGCGGCGAGCAGCAGGAATGTGAAAAGCTTGCGGATAAGGCGCTGCAGATCAGCCCGAAAAACCTGGATGCGCTGATCATCAAGGCGAGAGCGTTCACGACCGCCGGGAAAACCGCCCAGGCTGCGGAGATCCTGGAGCGCGTGCCGGACCTCGAAAAGGGCGGCGAGCCCGCCGAACTGCTGATGGATTTGTACCTGAAGAGCGCCAAGTGGGACGAAGCCACGGCCCTGGCGCTCAAGATTTTCTCTTCCGACGAAAAGAACTTCACGGCGACGCAGAAGGTGACTGAAGCGCTCTTGGAGTCTGGACAAGGCGAGCGCGCCATGTCCGTGCTTTCGCGCATTCGCATCCCCATGATTGACGCCGGGGAACACGAAGGCGTGGTGCACCTGCTGAATGAGCTGGCGATGCGGCTGCCCGGCCGGCTGGAACCGCTCGAATGGCTGGTGGACACCTACGGCCGGACCAGCGATTCTTTCCGCCTGCCCGATGCCCTGGCACACCTTGGCGATGCGCTGGTCGCCGCAGGGAAACTGCAGCGGGCCAAGGACGTTTTCCAGCAACTGGTGGACCGTGAACCGGAAAGCGAATCGCCCAAGCGCAAGCTGAACGATGTGCTGCGCAAGATGGGTTTGCTGCCAGGAGAGCCCGCGGCCGAAGCGAAGCCCGTGGAAGCACACGAGACGCTGCAAGCCGAATTGCCCGAGGCACACGCACCGAAAGTGCGGCCTGGTCTGGAGCCAGAGATTCCGGAGGTGGCGGCGCAGACAACCGCGTCCTCGCCTGCCGAGCCGGAACTCGACGAAGAAACCCAGCAGTTCATCGCGCAATCCCTGACGGACGTCGATCTTTTTGCCAGCTACGGCCTGACGCAGAAGGCCATCGGGCTGCTCGAAGCAATTCTGCGGCGCGCGCCCACGCACACGCCAACCCTCGAGAAACTGCTGGATTTCGTGCTGGGAGCCGGCGACGACCGGCGCACCGCGGAGCTGGCCGCGCAGCTCGAACACATTCATGCCGAACGCGGCGACGTGCGCAGCAGCGAACGCTTTGGCGAGCTACGGCGCAGGTTCCAGCGCGCAGCCGGTTTGACGGATGACGAAATTGCCGCCGCCGTGGCAGCAGCCATGCCGCAACCCGTTGAGACCGAACCCGTCGAAGAGGCGGCCACCGCGATTTCGGCGGAAGGCGTGGAAGAGTTCCCCGTCGAAGCGGGAGCGGAGCCGGCCGCGGAAGTAGCTGCCCAGCCCGTGCAAGCCAGCCCGGTCACACAAGATGCCGCTGCTGGAGTGCAGGAAGACGTACCCGAAATTGAGATAATCGAACCGGTGCCGGATGCGGCTGCCGCGCAGCCCGTCTCCGCAGCCGAAGAAGTCGACCTCTCTTCCGAATGGGCTTCGCTGCTGGAAGAGACGAAGGAGCCGGAACCCAAGACAGAAGGTCTATCGCCCGCTCCGGAAGCCGCTGCTCCATCGAACGTGGAAGAGGTGGAGTTGCCCGAGTTACTGCTGGAAGATGAGGCCCCGGTGCAGATTCCGGATGAGTTGCTGCCGCACGAGATCCTGGTGGCCCCGACCGATGACATCGGGACGCCGCAAATTGCGCCGCCCATGGACGCCGACGACCCGGAAGGCTGGACCAGCCCGCTGGAGGAAATCTCCGCAGGGACGCCCGCTTCACCAGCAAGTGCTCCAACCGCGCCGATTACGCCGCAGGCCGCGGATATCGTTGCTCAACACAAGGGACTGCTGCCGGACGAGGAATTGACCGCATTGCCGCTGCCGGAACACGGCGAAGTGGCAGCCGAGGGGCCGGAGCCTGCACTGGAACTGCCACAGGCTGCTTTGCCCAAGCCTCTACCCCCAGAACCCGAATTCGAGCTCGAACAGGATTTCGAGTTGGTGATCGAGCCGGAACCCATCGTGCCGGCCCACGAGATGTTGGGGCAGGTGCCGGCGCTCCCGAAAAAGGAAGAACCCGCAAAGAGCACGCCTCCGGAAAAGCCCGGACCCGGGGAACAAGTTCCCGCGGGCGTTCCGTCGAATGGAAACGCATTCACTTCCGAAGATTTCATGGCGGATCTGGCGAAAGAGATTGACCAACTGGGCATGGGCGAACTGACGCCGCCCGCCCCTGCCGAGCCGGAACCCGCCACTCCGGCTGCGAAAAAGGAAGAATTGTCCACGGAGCACGCCGAAGCTGACGGCGAATCGGCCCCGCTGAGGGAAGTCTTTGAAGAATTCCGCGCAGAACTCGGCGAGATGGGCGCCGAAGACGAGGATCTGGAAACCCACTACAATCTCGGCATTGCCTTCCGCGAGATGGGGCTCCTCGAAGAAGCCATCGGCGAATTCCAAAAGGTCGCCAAAGCCAACGACCGCGGCAAAGCCTTCCGCTATGCCATGCAGTGCTGCACGCTGCTGGGCCTCGCATTCATGGAAAAGGGTCAACCTAGTATCGCGGCCATCTGGTACGAACGCGCGCTGCAGACCCCCGGGATCGACGCGGAAAGTAAACTCGCCTTGCGGTATGATCTGGGAGTGGCCCAGGAGTCGGCCGGCGATCTGGATTTGGCACTCAAGAGCTTTTCCCAGGTCTATGCGGTGAACATCGACTATCGCGACGTTGCCGAGCGCATTAGTGCGCTTCAAAAACCCGCTCGCTGACCACAGGTCCAAACTTAGCCAGGGGTCATGCACTCCTCGATGAACCGCCTTCTGCGCGCCATGACCGCCGTGTTGTTGTTTGAAATGGGTGCGCTGCTGCTGTACCTGCCGTGGTCCGCGTTCTGGGAGCAGAACTACTTCCTGCATCGCTTTCCCTGGCTGATCCCCATTGTGCTGCATCCCTCGATGCGCGGGATCGTCAGCGGCATCGGCGTGTTGGATGTTTTTGTGGCTTTCGGCCTTTTCAATTCGCGCCCTGCGCCAGCCGCGCCCGGGTCCAATTCGTAACTTGCGATTTTGCGGCGTGGCCGATAGTAAGGCGTCGTATGCATCGCCAGGGCGCCCTCTCAATAAAGCTTTTCAGCGTTCCATCAGGCGGCGAAGGAGCCGGATTTGCCCTGCGTGATAGACATCGTGAAAGGCGATGCCGTAGAGCGTGCGGAGAAGTTTTCTCGAGGGGTTCGTTTTCAAAACGCGGCGCACGCCTTGCTCCAAGGCGCGATGTTCTTTCTCGAGCAGGGCGAGATCGGCGCGCCAGGTGGCTTCCGTGGCCCTCCGTTTTTCAGGTCGCGTGAAGAAATTGCTTCCCTTCAGGACAAACGAACCGCGCTTTGCCCCTTCGATCCTGCGGCGCACCGCATATTTCCAATACGCGGAGTGAAGCGCGAGTTCCCAGATATTGTGACGCCCGTGAGCAGGCCGCCAAGCCGCGTGTTTCGCACGGACGCCTTTCAGCGATTGCCGCAGATTGGGCTCATGCCACGCGGATCGTGCGAAAGCCTCCGCAAGCATCGTGAGAAGCAACTCATTTTGTCCATAACGGTTTCCCCACGTACTTCGCCTCGATTCCAATGAAGACTCCACCTTGATGAACAAATGCAATCGGATATCCAGGTGAATCAGGTCAGGCGTTGGAACGATCCCAACAAAAAATGCGGACTCCTCAATTGCAGGGCCGCCGCCCTCATTCTACACATTTGCGCAATCGCCTGTGGGAGGTGGCGCGAGATCCAGGTGATCCTTGAAGGGATGTCCTGCGAGGCTTCAATCGGCCTGCGCGGTATGCCAGCGGAGCGTCTTCTTGTTGCGATAAAGGCGGCGATCCGTCGCTTCCAGAAGATCCTGAGGAGATTGGCCATCCGCTGGATAGATCGCCGAACCGATGCTGACCGACAACCGTGGCTCATCGGGTTGCTCGCTCAGGCGATTGGCGATGCGTTGCGCAATCTGCTGGACCCGCTCCGCGTCCGCATCAATCAGGAGGATGGCGAATTCGTCGCCGCCGTAACGCGCGGCAACATCGGAAGCACGGCAATTCTCTTTCATCACGCGGGCCAGACGCCGCAGGGCGCGGTTGCCTGCCAGATGGCCCAACCGGTCGTTGATGCCCTTCAGGTCGTCCAGGTCGAGAAGCAGTAAGCCAAATGCGTGGTGGCTGCGCTCGGCGCGGCGCACCTCTTTTTCCAGGCTGCCATAGAATTCGCGATAGTTGACGAGCCCCGTCAGGCCGTCATGCGTAGCCTGGTGGCGGATTTCCTCCTCCGTTTTCTTGCGCTCGGTGATGTCCAGAGCCACCCCAATGCAGCCAAGAATGCTTCCCTTCGAGTCCCGAAGCGGCTCAAGGCTGATGTCAAATACATGCTTGCGGCGTTTGTATTCAAACCGCGAGGAGATTCCGTTCAGCGCAGCGAGATGCTGCTTCACCGGCGCTTCTTCGTCTTGCGGGCAGCGCAAAAATTCATGAATCGTCTGTCCGATGGCTTTCGGTTGCAACCTCCGATGGTGACCCAGCATGGGACCCCAGTGCGAAGTGATGCGCAGGCGCTGGTCAGTGGTCCAGAAAAGCACCGGCATCTGCTGGACCATCAGCCGGAAATGAGTTTGCGCGGCAGCGCCCGCAGGGACGCTGGGTACGTTGAACATGAATGATCGATTGAGGGTGCAAGTCCCTTACAGAGCTTGATGGAGGCAACTGTGAGCCAAAGGCAACTGCATGATCCCGTGAGGGCATGTGGAGAGGAAGCCGGAGGCATAC
>Ga0208189_1000991_pt1 | contig 13359 bp, 10 predicted proteins | sample June2015DPH_10_5_FD_184702 | JGI IMG/M metagenome (GOLD analysis project Ga0208189, IMG submission 184702) | Peatland microbial communities from SPRUCE experiment site at the Marcell Experimental Forest, Minnesota, USA - June2015DPH_10_40... | ecosystem: Environmental > Terrestrial > Soil >... | reverse complement strand
GCGGGAAGTGGGCGAGGAGATCCCGGAGCCACACACGTCCGTCGATTACGTGGAGGTCGCCGCGTAGCCGGCAGGTTCCAGCATTTGGCGGGTTCCAGGGGATCACACCCCGGGCCTAGAGAGTACCCAGCTGCGCGACTTGGCGACTATCGTCCAACTGAACTGATGCCGACTAGGTGAATCGAACGAGTGGCCGGTCAACGAATAGATCTCCCGGAACGCTGTAGCGTGGATGGAACTGCAATGGCGGGCAGCGCCACGCCGGAATCGCTGAGACGGGGCCCCCTTAGCTACACCCGCTGGTTCCGCCGCAGTTACCGCACTTGTAGCAGCTTCCATTGCGGGTCATGATGGAGCCGCACTCGGAACATAGGGGGGGCGGCTTTGATTTCATGGGACCGTTGGGTGTAGAGTACGAAGGACCACTGCGTGTCGAATATATGAACTTGGCGGAGCTCAGATCGAGGATCCAGGATTGGGAGGACGTGCACACCGAGTTCAAGCTGCAGGCGGTCCATCGGGACGACCTCGCAGCGGCCATTGTCGGCTTCGCGAACTCGGATGGGGGCCAGTTGATCGTTGGTGTTTCTAATGAGCGCCGGGTCGTCGGTGTCACCGATCTTGACAAGCTCCGTCAGTACGTCGAGAACATAGCACTCAACAACTGCGTGCCGCCTATTTCAGTCTTATTAGAAACCGTCGCGTACGATCCAGAAACGGTGCTCGTGGTAACCATCCCCAAAGGGGACCAACGGCCTTACAGGACTAACCGCGGGGTGTACTATCTTCGAACGGCAACTGGCCGGCGTCCGGCTTCGCGGGAGGAGCTGCTGCGTCTTTTCCAGGCATCGGAGAGCATGTTCTACGATGAAAGCCCGCTGGTTCGGTTAGGGTTGGAAGATCTCGACTTGGATGCGGTGAAGACTTTCGTGGAGCGGACTCGGCAGGCGGAAGGGCTGCCCGAGATCGCCCAAGAGCGGTTGCTCCGGAACTGGCGTTTGATGTCCGGGAACAGTCCCACCATTGCGGGCCTCATTCTTTTTGGGCGAGACCCACAACAACATCTCCCCTTCGCACAGATCAACGCGGCGCGGATTCCAGGAACCGATATCGCCAACGAGCCTTCAGATCGCAAGGACTTCACCGGTCGTTTGCTCGACCTGATCGACCAGGCGATGCGCTTCCTTTATCTTCACCTGGCTGTCCCTCATAAGATTCGAGGGTTGGAGCCGGAGCCGCGGCCGGAACTGCCGGAAGCCGCATTGCGCGAAGCGCTTGTCAATGCGGTTGCTCACCGGGACTACACCGTGCAGGGGCCAATCAGGCTGTTCATTTTTGACGACCGGGTCGAGTTCCACACTCCGGGCCGGCCGCCGAATACCGTCGACGCGGAAGCCATGCGGATGGGCATCCACGTGGTCCGCAACCCCCACATCTATGCGCGGCTTTCCGACGCGGGGTTGGTTACCAGGGCCGGTAGCGGCATCCCGCGCATTGTCAAGCTCGTAAGAGAGGCTATCGGCAAAGACGTTCTTATCGAGATTCGCGAGTTTGAGGTCTTGCTTTCGATTCCCCGAAGAACGAGAATCGAGTGAGTTGGGATGGACAACTGAAGATGGCTAAGAAGACCGCAACTACGAAGAAGGCCGGACCTGGCACAGAGGATGGATCTCAGCCGAAACGCAGTTATCTAAGACAGGCTGACATACCGCAACGAGCGCTCCGGGAGGCCCTCGCCATCCCCCAGGCTCTCACCGACAACTTCGCGGGCAAGCCCACGCCACCGCACCAGGTCGCTCTGGCCCTGGGGATATCGCCGACCTCCTCCAGTTGGAACTATCTGCCGGGCACGGCGATCGCGTACGGGCTCACAGAGGGTGGGGTCAACGCCAGGGCCATCGTGCTTACCGAACTGGGACGTAGGGCGACTGCGCCGACCGAGGAAGGCGACGACGCAAAGGCGAGGGCGGAGGCTGCTCTCAAGCCAGGTATATGCAAAGCGTTTTTCGAGAGATATAACCGCGCGAAGTTTCCACCTGACCACATTGCTCTGAACGTGCTGCGAGAGACCCTTCATGTTCCGGCCGATCGCGCCGGCGCCGTCCTCGAGATTCTGAAGGACAACGGAATTTTCGTGGGGTTCATTCACAACACCAAAACGGGGCCATTCGTGGCGCTGGATGATTTGCAGCCGATGCCAGTGGCGACGCCGTCGAAATCCCCGGACGAACAAGTGGAGTCCTGGGATGAAGGGGAGGTTGCGGAGGCTCTCGGTACTTCACCCGCCTTGCTCTCCCGAGAAATCCCGCGCAGCTTCAGGGTCTTCATTTCCCACAGCAAGAACATGGCTGTCGTCGGGCAGGTGAAAGAGATCCTGGCCCTGTACGACATTGACTACGAGATCGCCATCGAAGAGGAGACAGCGGCGATACCGGTCCCCGAGAAGATCATAGCTGCGATGCGTCGCTGCCAGGCTGCCGTTATGGTGGTCACAGCCGACGAACAAAGCAAAGTTGATGGCGACTTCGCCATCAACACGAACGTACTCATCGAAATCGGCTCCGCTTTCGTTCTCTACGACAAGAAAGTCGTGTTGCTGTGGGATAGGCGTCTCAGGGTCCCATCGAATATCCAGGGCCTTTACCGCTGCGAATTCGAAGGGAACGAACTCTCCTTTGCCGTAGGCACCAAGCTCGCGAAGGCGCTCAAGAGCTTCAAGCCGTAACTTCTACGAGCACCCGCTGGTTCCCCCGCAATTCCCGCACTTGTAGCAGCTTCCGTTGCGGGTCATGATGGAGCCGCACTCGGAACATAGCGGGGCGTCGGGCGTGAAGGGCAGAAACGGCAGTTCCTGCTGCGGGTCGGCCTCGGTGGGGCGCAGCTTGGAACTCTCGCCCACTTCGCCCCCCGCGTACTCGGGGCCTAGAAACTTCGCGCCCAGCCAGCGGAAAATGTAATCCGTGATGGACTTCGCATAGGGGATCTGCTGGTTGCCGGTCCAGCCGCTGGGCTCGAACCGCACGTGGGCGAATTTGTCCACCAGGAACTTCAGCGGCACACCGTATTGCAGGTTGAAACTGACGGCCGTGGCGAAGGCATCCATCAGGCCGGAAATAGTGGAGCCTTCCTTGGCTATGGTGATGAAGATTTCACCTGGCGCGCCGTCGTCGTACATGCCAACCGTGATGTAGCCCTCGTGGCCGCCGATCGAAAACTTGTGGGTGATGGACCGGCGCTCGTCGGGCAGCTTGCGGCGGATGGGCCGGTACACCACTTTTTCCACCGGAGCCGTGGCCCCGCTGGGGGCAACCCCCGCGGTCTTCTTCTCGCCCTTGCCCGACCCCGAGCTGAGCGGCTGCACCTTCTTCGAGTTGTCGCGATAAATGGCCACCGCCTTCAGCCCCAGCTTCCAGCTCTCGAGGTAGGCATTCACGATGTCTTCCACCGTGGACTCCTCGGGCATGTTGATGGTCTTCGAAATCGCGCCCGAGATGAACGGCTGCACCGCGGCCATCATCCGCACATGGCCCATATAGTGGATGGAGCGCACGCCGTTCTGCGGCCTGAAGCTGCAATCGAACACCGCCAGGTGCTCGGGCTTCAGGTTCGGCGCGCCTTCGATGGTGCCGGTGGAATCGATGTGGCTGACGATCTGCTCCACCTGGGCGGGCGTGTAGCCCAGCTTAATGAGCGCCTGCGGCACGGTGTTGTTGACAATCTTGATGACGCCGCCGCCCACCAGCTTCTTGTACTTGATGAGCGCCAGGTCGGGCTCGATGCCGGTGGTGTCGCAATCCATCATGAAACCGATGGTGCCGGTGGGCGCCAGCACCGTGACCTGGGCATTGCGGTAGCCGTTGCGGCGGCCGGATTCGTAAGCGTCTTCCCAGCAATGTTCCGCGCCGTGGTAGAGCGCCGTGGAAACATTGTTGCGGTTGATGCGGCCCACCGCGTCCCGATGCATCCGGATCACTTCCAGGAAGGGCTGCTCGTTCACGGCGTAGCCGGGGAACGTCCCCATGGCTTCGGCCACGCGGGAACTGGTGAGGTACGCCTGCCCGCACATCACCGCTGTGATGGCGGCGGCGTGGTCGCGGCCCTGGTCGCTGTCGTAAGGGATGCCCATCGACATCAGTAGCGCGCCCAGGTTGGCGAACCCCAGGCCCAGCGGCCGGAAGCTGTGCGAGTTCTCGCCGATCTTTTCGGTCGGGTAGCTGGCGTTATCGACGATGATCTCCTGCGCCAGAATCAGGGTGTCCACGGCGTGCCGGAAGGCTTCCACGTCGAACTGCCCGTCGGGGCCAACGAACTTCATGAGGTTCAGCGACGAAAGGTTGCAGGCCGAATCGTCCAGGAACATGTATTCCGAGCAGGGATTCGAGGCGTTGATCCGCGCCGTGTTCTTGCACGGGTGCCAGCGATTGACGGTGGTGTCGAACTGCATGCCGGGATCGCCGCACTGGTGCGTGGCTTCGGCGATCTGCCGCATCAGGTCGCGCGCCTTATAGCGGTCCACCGGCTGGCCGGTGGCTACCGACTTGGTCCACCAATCGTCGTCGTGCAGCACGGCTTGCATGAAATCGTCGGTGGCGCGCACGGAATTGTTGGCGTTCTGAAAAAAGATGGAGCTGTAGGCTTCGCCATCGAGCGAGGCATCGTAGCCAGCTTCGACCAGGGTGTAGGCCTTCTTCTCTTCCTTGGCCTTGCACCAGATGAACTTCTTGATATCGGGGTGGTCCGTGTTCAAGATCACCATCTTGGCCGCGCGCCGGGTCTTGCCGCCCGACTTGATCACGCCGGCAAACGCATCGAAGCCCTTCATGAACGAGAGCGGCCCGGAGGCGCGGCCTCCGCCCGAGAGCACGGCGTTCTCCTCGCGCAGCGCGGAGAGATTCGATCCCGTGCCGGAACCCCACTTGAACAGCATGCCTTCGGTTTTGGCCAAGTCGAGAATGGATTCCAGCGAATCTTTCACTGAAACGATGAAGCACGCCGAGCACTGCGGCTGCACCACGCCGGATTCCAGCTTGACCACCCGGTCGGCCTTCTTGTCGTAGATCCAGCCGTAGCCTCGCGCCTCTTTGACTCCCACGTTGAACCAGACCGGCGAGTTGAAGCAGGCCTTCTGCGCGATCATCAGGTGGGCCAGATCGAAACGGAAGTTCTCGCCGTCTTCATCAGTCTTGAAATAGCCGTCCTGCTTGCCCCACTCCGCAATGGTGTCCACCACGCGCTGCACCAGTTGCGCCACACTGGTTTCGCGCTCGGGCGACCCGAGTTTGCCATAGAAGTACTTGGAGGCGACGATGTTGGTGGCCGTCTGCGACCAGTCGACGGGCGCTTCCACATCGCGCTGCTCGAAGATCACGTCGCCCTTATCGTTGCCGATGGAGGCGGTGCGGGTTTCCCATTGGACCTCGTCGTAGGGGGTCTTGCCGGGTTCGAGCCGTGACATGAAATAACGCGGAAAGGAAATTCCCGTTTTAATTCTGGTGGCTGGTTTGGACTTCAAGACTTCTATTTTCGCACTTAAATCCACGGACAATTGTCCCATGCGCCGGTTCTCCTTGGGGTTCCTGTTGATAGAATCGCTTTCGTAATAGTGCCCCAATATATAGTGCTGCGTCAAGAACTTTATCTATATGAAGTGTGTTGGGGTTACGGGGATAGTGTTCTAAAGCGTACAGAACCACTGTCAAGAGGGGATGTTCCGGGGGTACGGATCCGTGCGTCCCGTCACGCCACGTTGCTGACCAGGTCGGTCTGCTGCGAGCTGGCGCGCTCGGGCCGGTAGTCGAAGTGGCGCCGCGCGGAAGCGATGACGCGCACCATTTCGTCGCGTTCGAAAGGCTGCGCCAGAACATCGTAACCGCCGATATTCAAGACTTCGGCCCATAGATGTTCGTCGGCGATGCGGGAGGTGACGATCAGCAGCGGGGGGCGGGCCAGACGGCGCAGGTGGCCGAGCATCTCCTGCCAGTTCCCGTCCGGCATATGGCTCTTGACGATTACCACGTGGACCGAATGCCGCTTCAGGCACCGTGTGGCCCGCCGCCGGTCCGGCGCCTCGAAGAACTGCCAGCCGCATTCGCGGAAGACCTCCTGTACCAACCAACGTTCTTCTTCATATCCGCCTACGAACAAGGCGGATACGGAACACTCATGAGCCGTATCGTCCATGGCGTACACCTCCCATTGGATAGCTCATCACATCAAAGGTTCACTTGAAACCGGACGAATGACCTACTCGCCCATCCAAAAAAACTTAGATTCGCAAAGTAGTTCCCCGATGCCAGTCGAATTCTCAGGAAAAATCGGCCGGCCACCGGGCTCCCACGTATCGACTTCGACCAGCCGCGTAAGTTAAAGGAAAAGCACGCTGTTCACTTCGCCAGCGTCTGGCACCGCGGTTGCAGCCATATTGATTTGTGCCGCTCTGGAACGACGCCCGCTTCGCCCTTCGCCAGCTTCGAAAGAGTCCGGTTTTCACGCTCGTGGTGCTGGCCACGCTGGGCCTCTCGAACGGCGCCAACACCGCCATCTACAGCGTGCTGGACGCGGTTCACGCCCGGCGCCCTACCCCGGCCTGGACCGCCTGGCGCTGGTGACCACTCACTGGCGCCGGAACGGCAGGGAAGGCGGGCAGGAAAGCCAGACCGGAGCCCTGTTCGAGGGCGTCTGCGATGGTTCGCGTGCTGTGGATGTAGCGGCGTTCGGGGGAGATAGCGGGGTCAACTTCGCGGCCTATGGACATCTCGAATATGTCCGGCAACAGCGCGTGTCCGCGGGATTCTTCAGGGTTTTGGGGGTCGCTCCGCAGATGGGACGGGAGTTCAACCGTGCCGACGATGCGACCGGAACCACCTTCAGTCAATATGTTCTGAACCCATGGCACTGGCGTCATCCCTGAACAGTTCCAGTTCGAACTCCGCACCTACCTCAACACCGGGAATCTCTTCGAAACAACTGATTTCAAGTATGTTGTCTCCATGGCCTCCGCGTCCATTCTCGGGATTCCATGGTCGGATTCTGTAGCCGTCCCTCCCATCGACCAGACACCGCCCAAGGATGAAGTCCTCGGGCTCTCCGATTTCCTCACCCTTTATCCTGCGGTCCTCCCTGATGGCGATCTCACGATCGACCTCCAGGTTGATAGTGCCGGGGTAGAATGCTCGTCCCACCGCCTTCTTGAACACTTCGGCGTGTTCGTTCATGCGGCGCTGGAAATCATTGCACCCTCTGACAACGCGTCCCCTGAGTAGCATGATATTCCCCGACGCTCGGCGCCGATTCGGGCCCGCAAACCTCATTGTAAGCACTTCGATTCTACCGGGGCTGTGGTGCGGCGTTCCAATCCGTCAGGGCCGGTCGGATACGTTCTTGGGACTAGCGGACATCGCCCTCTCGCTCACGTGGCGCGAAACAAGGAACAGAGCTACGCTGTGATTGAGGCTGAAGCTCGGCAGATCTGATCTAGAGGTCGGAAGATCGACTGGAGCAGGTGAGGCGTCGCTTATGTCTGAGGAATGCCCAAAGTGCAAGGTTCGTTTTGTGGATAATAGTGACCCCGCAATCGTATGGGCTGACGGACACGAGATTGCAGAGGTCTCAGCGTGTGTCTGCCCAGAGTGCGGCCAGTACATTGTTTACGCCGGCGTGCCGGATTGGACGCGGGTCTATCCTCCTGATCGAGGGCGGACAGACTTTTCGAAATATGTTCCTTCATCCTTGCTCGCGGATTTTGATGAAGCGCGAAAGGTGCTCGATGTCAGCCCGAACGCCAGCGCCATGCTCAGCCGGCGTTGTCTTCAACGTCTGATCCAGGAGTACTTGGGCATCAAGGAGAAATTTCTGGACCAGCAGATTGAATCCGCGTTGCGGTTGAGTGAGCTGCCCTCGTACCTGGCCGCGGACCTCCACGCTGTTAGGGTAGTTGGGAACTTCGCCGCGCATCCCGGGAAGAGCGAGAGTACCGGGAGCATAGTGGACGCAGAGCCGGGCGAGGCTGCCTGGACGATTGAAGTACTGGAAGGGTTGTTTGATTTCTACTTCGTCGCTCCGCAGATGGCAGTTCAACGGCGCGAGGCCCTTAACCAAAAGCTCCAAGATGCAGGTCGCCAGCCAATGAGAGCAGCCCCGGTTATTCTGTTTCCCAAGAAAGCCGCTAACGCGTGAGAACACGATGCTTTTCTGGCACGTCAAAGGATGCTAAGTACGCTTCCACAAGTGCCGAATTGAGCACACAAATACACTCACGTACCTCGCAACTACGCTCCCTGACGGTCGCGGCTCGGATCGGAGCCCCGCGCGTCAGCAAGCGGCATTTCGATACGTTGGCGAAGCTCCGAAATGGTGTGCTTCGGAACCAGCCCCAGGCCGGGCGTGTCTGACCCCTACCCCCGGAACTCCACTGAGCGCGCGAACTTCACGGCCGGGTTGTCGCGCAATTGCGCCAGCACCGATTCGGGCACCAGCTCGTCGGTCGAAACCAGCGCTACCGCCTCCAGCGGTTCGCCTGGGGCCGCCGGGGCGTCCCGCCGGCCCAGCGAGAAGTTCGCGATGTTGATCTTATTGCGGCCCAAAACCGTTCCCACGTGGCCGATCACGCCGGGCACGTCCTGGTTCTTCATGAAGATCAGAAAACCGGAAAGCGTGATTTCGCAGTAGATCCCGTCCACCTGAATCAGGCGCGGCTTATCCAGGAGGACAACGCCTTCCACAACGGTGACGCCCGAGTCGGTCTCCACCTCGAGGCGGATGGAATCGGTGTGCACGCAGCGCTTCTCGTGGGTCTCCGCGACGTTCCAGCCGCGGTGCTCGGCCATTTGCAAGGAGTTGACCAGGTTGGCCTTCCGCGTGGTGGAGCGGCTCAGCACGCCGGCCAGTCCGGCGTTGCGCAACAGGCTGGTGTTGCTGGCGGCGATCCTGCCGAAATACACCAGCCGCACGGTGCGCGGGTTGCCCGTGGCGATGTACGAGGCGAAAGCGCCGAGCCGCTCGGCCAGCGTGATGTAGGGACCCAGGGCGCGGTACTGCTCCGGCGAAAGGGAGGGCATGTTGACGGCGTTGATGGCCACACCGTTCTTCAGGTATTCCACCACCTGCTCGGCAATGCGAACCCCCACGATCTCCTGCGCCTCCTCGGTGGACCCGCCGATGTGCGGCGTGGCGAGCACGGCGTCGGAGGCGAACAGCGGGAATCCGGCGGGCGGCGGCTCGTGGGAAAACACGTCCAGCGCCACACCGCCAACCTTGCCGGATTGAACGGCTTCCTGGAGCGCCGCCTCGTCCACCAGCTCGCCGCGCGCGCAGTTGACGATGCGCACGCCCGGCTTCATCAGGCCAAAGGCCTCGTGCGAAAGGATCCCCAGGGTTTCGGGCGTAGTGGCCACGTGCAGTGAGATGTAGTCGCTGGCGCCGTAAAGGGCCGGCAAGCTCACCAGCTCGACGCTCAGGTCCTGCGCCAGCTTGGAGGTCACGTAGGGATCGTGCGCCACGATGCGCATCTCGAAAGCGCGCGCCCGCTTGACCACCTCGCGGCCGATACTGCCGAGACCGATGATGCCCAGCGTCTTGCCGCGCAGTTCGTTGCCCATGAGCTTTTTCTTTTCCCACTTGCCGGCGCGCGTGGAGGCGCTGGCCTGCGGGATACGGCGCGCCATGGCGAGCATCAGCGCCAGGGTGTGCTCGGCCACGGAGACGGCGTTGCCGCCGGGCGTGTTCATCACCAGCACGCCAGCTTCGGTGGCGGCTTCCAGATCGACGTTATCTACGCCCACGCCGGCGCGCCCGATGACGCGCAGCTTGGGCGCCTTTTCCAGCACCGCAGCGTTCACTTGCACGGCGCTGCGCACCAGCAGCGCGTCGGCTTGCGGCAGGTACTGGGCATATTCTTTGGGATTGGAAACGATGGTGTTCCAGCCGGGCTGGGATTGAAATAACTCGATCCCGGCCGGAGCGAGAGGCTCGGCAATTAGAATATTCATGATAGTTCGGTTAAGCCTTTACGGTTTGAGGTTCGACGGCAGCGTGCGCGTAAATCTCTTCGACGGCGGCCACGCCGGTTCCATACTCTACGGAATACCCGTTGGCGTTGAGAATGATTTCCAACCCGGCGACCACGCCAAACAGGTCCGCGAAATCGAAATAGCCCAGGTGGGCGATGCGGAAAATCTGGCCCTTCATGACGCCCTGGCCATTGGCAATGATGGCTCCGAAGCGGTTGCGAAATTCCTTGACGATGATGCCGGAATCCATGCCGGCCGGGGCCTTCACGGCGGTCACCGAGGAGCCCGGCGAACCCGCCGCGAACAGTTCCAGACCCAGCGCTTGTACGGCGGCGCGGGTGGCCCGAGCCAGCAACTGGGCGTTCTCGATGAGGTGCGGCATGCCGATCTGCTTCACGTAGCGCAGCGACTCGGCCAGCGCCAGAATCAGGGAAGTGGAAGGAGTCCAGCTCGATTCGCCGGCGTCGCCGCTCTTCTTTTCCTTCTTCAAGTTGAAGTAGTAGTGCGGCAAGGTAGCGGTCTCGGCGAGTTTCCAAGCTTTCGGGCTGACGGCCATAAAGGCCAGCCCCGGCGGAATCATGAAGGCCTTCTGCGAGCCGCCGATGGCCACGTCCAGTCCCCAGCCGTCGATGTCGATCGGCATGGTGCCGAAGCCGGTGATGCAATCCACCACGAAAATCGCGCCGGTCTTGGAAATGGCGCGGCCCATGGCTTCCACGTCGTGCATGGCGCCGGTCGAGGTTTCCGAAGCCTGCACAAAAACGCCCTTGGTGGCAGGTTCCTGGGCCAGCGCGGCTTCCACCCGTTGCGGAGTGACCACCTCGCCGTAGGGTGCGGTCAGGACGTTGGCGTCGAGCCCGTAAGCCTTGGCGATCTCGGCCCAGCGCTCGCCGAATTTTCCGGCGGAGCAGACAATCACCTTGTCGCCCTTGGAGAAGAGGTTGGAGACGGCGGCATCCATGGCGCCGGTGCCCGAGGCGGCAAACATTAGGAGGTCGTGGGAGGTCCCCATCACCTCCTTGAGATCCGCCAGGCACGAGCGATAGGCCTTGCGGAAGTCCTCGGTGCGGTGATGAATGTCGGACGCCATCATGGCGTGGAGGGCCGGCGGATAGAGAGGCGTCGGTCCCGGGGTTAATAAACGTTGTTTCCGAATGTACATTGTACTGGTTAGTCTTCTAGAATATCAGACATCATGCCCTTAATCGACCAGGTGGCGCAAGCCATGGTGGCGGCCATGAAAAGCCGGGACGAGGCGCGGCTCAGCGCGCTTCGCATGATCAAGGCCGCGCTTATGAAACAGAAGGTGGATTCGCCCAAGCCGCTCGACGAAGCGGCCGAGATGCAGGTGCTCAAAATGCTGGTCAAGCAGCGCATCGACGCCGCCGAGGCGTTCCGCAAGGCCGGCCGCGTGGAGCAGGCTGAAAAGGAAGAGGCCGAGCGCGCGCTGATCGAAAGCTACCTGCCCGCCGCTGCGACGGAGCAGGAGATCGAGGCCGCCGTCGCCGAAGCCCTGGCCGAGACCGGCGCGACTTCGCTCAAGCAGATGGGCGTGGCCATGAAGGCCGCGCAAGCCCGTCTGAAGGGCAAAACGGTGGACGGCAAAGCGCTGAGTGATAAAGTGAGGGCGAGATTACAATGACGCCTCCCGAAGCGGATAAGAAATTCCGGTCCTACGTGCCGGATAAAACCGATATGCGCGAGTTCACCTTTCGCGCGGTCTTGCTGGGGCTGGTGATGACGGCTGTCCTGGGCGCCGCCAATGCGTACCTGGGATTGAAGGCGGGCATGACGATTGCCGCCACCTACCCGGCGGCGGTGATCGGCATGGCGCTGCTGCGGCTGATGGGGGGTTCGCTGCTGGAAGAGAACATCGCGCGAACCGTGGGTTCGATCGGCGAATCGGTGGCCGCGGGCGCCGTCTTCACCATCCCGGCGTTCGTGCTCTCGGGCGCGTGGAAATCCTTCGATACCAGGGAGGCCTACTGGAAATCGAGCCTGCTGATGGTGGTGGGCGGCATCCTCGGAATCCTGTTCGTGACCCTGCTGCGCCGCGTGATGGTGGAAGATCCGGACCTGCCGTTTCCCGAATCGGTGGCCGCCTCGGAGATCCACAAAGCCGGCCAACAGGGCAGCAAGGCCGCGGCGCTGCTGTTCCAGGCTATGGGGTTCGGCGCGGTCCTCTATTTTCTGGGGGCCATGAAGCTCTACGACCAGAGTCGCGATTTCATGGTCCGGATCGGCACCCTGGGCCTCACCAAAGTGAAACTCGGCGCCGCCGCGGACGCACCGGCGGTGAGCGCGGGCGGCATCAGCATGGTCTCGGCTCCGGCCGTGAGCCCGGCGTACCTGGGCGTGGGATACATCATCGGCCCGAAACTCGCCGCGCTCAATTTTTCCGGCGGCGTGGTGGCGTGGGGCCTGATGGTTCCGCTGCTGATCTATTTCCTCGGCCCGCAATTGCAGACCATGCTGCCGCCGGGGGCGACCGAAGAAGCCTGGGGCGGATTGAGCACGGCGGTGTGGAAGTTCATCGTGCGGCCCATCGCCGTGGGCGGCATGTTCGTAGGCGCATGTTATACGTTGTTTCGCATGCGCGCCAGCCTGGCCATCGGCATGAAGAAGGCCATTTCCGACCTCAAGAAATCGGGTTCGCAGGCCGAATCCACGCTGCGCACCCAGCGCGATCTCAACGCCAAGGTAGTATTCGCGGGATTGGGCGTGACGTTCCTGTGCATGATCGCGCTGTACTTCTATTTCGCCGGCACGCTCTCCGGGGCCATTGTGGCGGCGGTAGTGATGATCATCCTGGGATTCTTCTTCGCCGCCGTGTCGGGCAACCTGGTGGGAATGATCGGCTCGTCCAACAACCCGGTATCGGGGCTGACGCTATCGACCCTGATCGTAGCCGCGTTGCTGATGGTTTCCATCGGCGTGTCGGGCATGTCGGGCGTGGCCGCCGTGCTGGGGGTGGCGGCGGTGGTCTGCGTCTCCTCCGCGGTGGCGGGCGAAATGCTCCAGGACCTGAAGGTGGGCCACATCCTCGGCGGCACGCCCAGGTACATGCAGATCGGCGACATTCTGGGGGTTCTGGTGGCCAGCGCGGTGCTCTATTTCCCGCTGCTCTGGCTGCACCTGGCCAACATCAAGGGCGGCGGCGTCGGTTTCGGCGACCCCAAGTTGTCGGCGCCGCAAGCGGGCCTGATGGCCGCGCTGGCGCAAGGCATCGTGGGCGGCAACATGCCTTGGCCCCTGGTGGTGGTCGGCATCTTCATGGGCTTTGCCCTGATCATGTTGCAGGTGCGCAGCCCCATGCTGTTCGCGGTGGGGATGTACCTGCCACTCGAAACTA
>Ga0208189_1000975_pt1 | contig 13466 bp, 8 predicted proteins | sample June2015DPH_10_5_FD_184702 | JGI IMG/M metagenome (GOLD analysis project Ga0208189, IMG submission 184702) | Peatland microbial communities from SPRUCE experiment site at the Marcell Experimental Forest, Minnesota, USA - June2015DPH_10_40... | ecosystem: Environmental > Terrestrial > Soil >... | reverse complement strand
GGGGCGGAATACGCAGCATATCAAGGGAAGACGAAGAAACTGATCCCAGGAATATGGTGACAGGAGCGGGAGGCCCCAAGGGTGGCGCTCCAACAAAAAGTTGAAGCTGACGCCCTGAGTTCTGCTTTTGGAGTCTCAACATCAGCCGCCTACCAACTGTGAGTGCGGGCTGAGGCGGGGGCGCAGCTTAACTCTATGTTGCACATTTCAAACTGTAATTCACAACGTCAAACCTTTTCAAAATTGTTTGTTAGTAGGTGTAGTCAGTAAGCACTTTTTCCTGTTAGCGTGATTTTCGCCAGTGCTTAAAATTCTGAAGGTTACAAATGGTAATTATTGGATTGTGGCTGCTTTAACAGATGTGTCCCATGTAAAAATGTTATATTTATAACGTTGCTCAGGATAATTAATATAGGACGACATGATTCAATTAAAGTTTACCAAATATCTTTTAAAGACATTTTGTGATATACTTTTTTGGATTTTTTTACTGCTATGTGCAAAATCTTGTATCCCTTTGGGAGGATGAAGAATGAAAATGCTACATGGCTTTATTAATTCTCCTCTTGTGCGTTATGTCGTCTCGATTTGCATCACTATAGCGGCACTTCTGTTACACCAGGCATTAGTGAAGCTCGTTGGCGGCAACTTGCCGACATACATTTTCTTCTACCCAGCCGTGATAATCGCAGCACTTTTTGCTGGCTTTCGGGCCGGACTTCTGGCAACTGGAACGGCTGCACTTCTTGCGGATTACTGGATTATCACCCCTGTGAGATCTTTTACTATTTCGTCCCTCCCCGATGCCATAGGTCTAGCCATTTTTGTGTTCAATGGCGTGCTTATAAGCGTTATAGCCGAGCTTTATCGCCGTACCCGGACAAAGGCAGCAAATTATGCGGCAGAGTTGGCACTTCGGGAGAGCGAGGAGCAATATCGAAATTTATTTGAAAATGCCAATGAGGCCATTATAGTGGCTCAGGATGGAAAATCGGCATTTTTCAATCAGATGACTATCAGCCTTCTGGGCTACTCCAGTGAGGAGCTCTCGTCAAAGCCATTTGTTGATTTCATTCACCCGGATGATCGGGAAAAGGTTTATCATGCATATCTTAAGCGAATTGAAGGCAAGGAAATTCCTTTCAGACATTCTTATCGGGTTATCCGTAAAGACGGCAACATCCTGTGGGTAGAGCGGAATGCTGTCTTGATAACTTGGAAAGGTAAACCAGCCACCTTGAATTTCTTAAGTGACATCACCGAGCGCAAGCAGGCAGAGGAGGCATTGACCAATAGTGAAGCTAAGCTCCGCAAGGAACAGAATTTCAGCCAGCTACTTCTCGATACTTCCCCTGCATTGATCGTGGCGATTGGTTTTGACGGGAAGACCCTGATGATGAACAAGGCGCTATTGGACACCCTTGAATACGCAGCAGAAGAGATTAAAGAAGCCGACTACCTGACGACGTTTGTGCCAGAAGAAGACCGAGGAATGCTCTCCGATGTATTCCAGAAGATCATTCAGAAAAGGATTGCGACGGTCAACGAAAACCGGATCATAAGCAAATCTGGCAGGACATATCTCATTGAATGGCATGGCAGGACGGTAAGCCATGAAGTGGAAGGTTCTGGCTTTTTCGTAGGAGTAGGCATCGACATTACCTCGCGCAAGAAAATGGAAGAAGCGTTACGCCAGAGCGAGGATAAATACCGAACCCTTCTTGAAAGCATTGACAATGGCTATTGCGAACAAGACCTTGCCGGCACCTTTACCTTTTTAAACGACTCAATGTGCCGAATATACGGGTATCCCAAAGAGGAATTGATGGGTATGAATTACAAGCAGTATACAGATAAGGAGAGCGGGAAAAAATGTTTTCAAGCTTACAGGAATATTTATAAAACTGGTGAACCTGGTAAAGTATTTGATTTTGAGATTATCAGAAAAGACGGGACCAAAAGACACATTGAGTCATCTGTATCATTACAAAAAGATTCAGCAGGTAAACGGATAGCGTTTAGGGGAATTGTACGGGACATCACCGACCGCAAGCAGGCGGCGGAGGCGTTGCGTGAGAGCGAGGAGAAATACCGGTCCATGATAGAAACCATCCAAGACGGCTATTTTGAGGTGGACCTTGCCGGTAAGTTTACCTTCGTTAATGATGCGCAGTGCAGAATTGTCGGAACTCCCCGAGAGCAATTGCTCGGTATGAGCAATATGGCCTATACAAGTGAAGAAGAAGCTAAAAGATTATATCAGCTCTTCAGTGGAATATACAAAACAGGGGAACCAGTTAAGGGATTTGCTTTCGAATATAAGAAAAGAGATGGGACTATAGCATTTAACGAAATATCCGCATCTCTTATAAGAAATTCTCAAGGGAAGCCGATAGGATTTCGAGGTATTGCCCGGGAAGTCACCGAACGCAAGCGGGCGGAGGAAGTGTTACGCCAGAGTGAAGGAAAATACCGAACCATCATCGAAACCATCCAGGACGGTTATTTTGAGACTGATCTTACCGGTAAGTTCACCTTTGTTAATGATGCAGAGTGCAATAATCTCGGATATACCCGTGAGGAATTAATCGAAATGGCTCCCGCTGGATATACCGGTGAAAAAAACCGTAAACTATTGACTAACCTCTTTATTGAAATCTATAAAACAGGAATACCTGTTAAAGCCTATAACTTGGAGTTTACCAAAAAAGACGGGACTACGGCTTATAATGAAATATCCGTATCTCTTATAAGCAATTCTCAAGGGGAACCGATAGGATTTCGGGGTATTGCCCGAGATGTCACTGAGCGCAAGCAAGCGGATGAAGAACGTAAGCAGAGCTTTGAGCGGATGAGAAAAGCTCTGGGAGCCACGGTTCAAGCCATCTGTATGACCGTTGAAATGAAGGATCCCTATACTTCGGGTCATCAACGGCGGGTATCAGATCTGGCCCGGTCAATTGCTACAGAAATGGGCTTATCGGCAGACCGGCGGGACTTTATCCGTACCGCCTCCTCTATTCATGACATCGGCAAAATAGCCATTCCGTCGGAAATACTCAGCAAGCCGACAAAACTGACTGATCTAGAATTCAATTTGATTAAAACACATTCCCAGTCAGGCTACGATATTATGAAAGACATCGAATTTCCCTGGCCCGTGGCCGATGTCGTCCTTCAGCACCATGAACGAATGGATGGATCGGGTTATCCAAGAAATCTGAAAGGGGATGACATTCTTATGGAGGCCCGCATCATGGCGGTCGCTGATGTGGTGGAGGCCATGGCTTCCCACCGTCCTTATCGGCCCTCTAAGGGCATTGAGGCAGCCCTTGAGGAGATCGAGAAGAATAAAGGAATCCTTTACGACACCATTGTTACAGATGCATGTCTGAGATTGTTTCGAGAGAAAAGTTATCAGCTTAAATGAAGTGTTGATATCAATCCCACGGAAAAGACATGTTTACAAGTGGTAATCTTCAGTTTTCCCGGCTTCATGAATCTATTTGTTTGTAGAACACAAGGTGAAGACAGCGATTTTGGCGGTTTGGCGCTCTTGAAACGCTACAGCGAGGATTCACTAAATAAGGATTGAGATGTCCTCTTCTAGGAATTCGAGGAATCAAAGGCCATACGGCGTCGCCCTGACCGCTATAAATAATACTTTAGACCCTAATTTAAATTTGATTTGTTTTTTGCGTCATGTTACAAATATTCTAATCTGTCATACCGAATGTTATGAGGTAGCTAATGGGACTTTTAAAAATATTGAGAAGGTTATTTAGGCCTAGGATGCATCACCGATTTTATACTGATAAAAGTGTATTCGTTGTAGTCGAACCTTATACCGCCGAAGAAAGAAAAGTGTATATGCTGGATATTAGTGAGGGCGGTGGCGCTTTTATCTATAACGGTTCCAAGGAAGAGCTGGAAGAATCGGGTCTTCTCAGCCTTCAGTCCAAAGATATTCCCTATCTTGAACGTATAGATTTCGTTACCAAATCGGACAATATTCTTTCCGATTCCAATGATAAAGAAGAACAGCTCCGCAGAAGAAGTGTTGAGTTTAAATGGCTGGGTGTTTTCGACAGGAAAAAGCTCAAGGAGTTTATCAAAAAGAATGTCATTGGCCGTGCCTCATAATTTTTTCCAATTTGTTTTCGGTCCCGCTTGTTGATTTCAATTGGTAATCTTCAGTTTTCCCGGCTTCATGAATCTATTTGTTTGTAGGTGAAACAGATAATCAACTTCTTCCTCTAATCAGTAAAATGTCAACCTCGGCGAAAATGCAAGATTTCAATTCGTTATCATTGATGCTGTTTCCCAGCAATTATGATATATATTTCGGGTCATCTGGAGGGCTAGCGCTAATACGGATACAGTTGAAATATTGTGGTACTCCGGGAAACCAGACGGCTAATGCTATGTTGCGATAAAAAGTTTAGACAAATAAGGGGGGCAGGAACGATGAAAGAAAAAGTTATTAAGCGGTTCATGGCGGCGCTGCTTATATGGGGTATGCTTGCATCAACTTCACTGGCCTATGTCGCTTCTGATTTGCCGGAGGCATTTCCGTCACTCGGGCATTCAAAAGGGGTTTACTCTGTTGCTTTTTCTCCGGACGGAAGGTTGGCCTTAATGGGGAGTGATGATAACACCCTGCGCCTCTGGGATGTATCCACGGGGAAAGAGATACGAACATTTGCCGGGCATACAAGCTGGGTTACCTCCGTCACCTTTTCTCCGGACGGGAGGTTGGCCTTATCGGGGAGTGGTGATAACACCTTACGTCTCTGGGATGTGGCAACAGGGAACGAGTTACGGTTATTTGCCGGGCATGCAAACGTAGTAACCTCCGTCGCATTTTCTCCGGACGGGAAATTCGCTTTATCGGGGAGTGGTGATAAAACTCTGTGCCTCTGGGACGTATCTACGGGGAAAGAGATACGGGCATTTGTCGGGCATACAAGTTGGGTTAAAGCCGTTGCCTTTTCTCCGGACGGAAGGTTCGCTTTATCGGGGAGTCTGGATGAAACCATGCGTCTTTGGGATGTCAAAACGGGGGGAAAAATACGGACATTTGCCGGGCATACAGGCCCTGTTAGCTCAGTCGCCTTTTCTCCAGACGGGAGGTTGGCCTTATCGGGGAGTGGTGACAAAACCCTGCGCCTCTGGGATGTTAAAACGGGGAAGAAGATACAGACATTCGTCGCACATACAGAAGTGGTTTTCTCCGTCGCCTTTTCTCCGGACGGGAGGTTGGCCTTATCGGGGAGTGGTGACAAAACCCTGCGCCTCTGGGATGTGGCTACGGGGAAAGAGATACGAACATTTACCGGGCATAAAAAAGTGGTTTTCTCCGTTGCCTTTTCTCCAGGTGGAAGGGTCGCCTTGTCGGGAAGTCTCGATGAAACCATGCGTCTTTGGAATGTAGCCACGGGGAAAGAGGTACAAACTACTAATTAATAAAGTCAGTAGTCTTCTGCGTTGCCACAGGGAAATATTCTCTAGTCTTTGCCATTGCCGCCGTCTTGCTTTTTGGGTGTACCATCATTGCCCTGTTGACTCGTCCTCCTCGCTCAAAACTTGCAACTCCATACTAGTTTTGCGGGTACTTGGATTCCTTTGAAATACTATCGCCATCGAAAAGCCAGGTCTGTGTAATCGACTGCACAAAAAAATTCTTGGCCATCTTTCGAGAGAACGGCTAAAAGGTCAAGTCTCTTCTTGGTTCATTAGCGATATTGAATACCACAATTCAAATGGTAATCATCATTTCTGACAACTGACAACCATTGAGCAGTGGTAGGTGTTTTCAGTAAGCATTTCTTCCTGTAATGTTGTTTTTCTTATTTTCCCGATTCATACAACATTTCAATCGGAAATAAACACAAGTACCGCCCGATGACAAACATCGGCACCGCATATTTCGTATTTATAATGTTTATTGACTTTGATTATAGTTAGCCTACAATATACATCAAAGTTTGAGAAGGGCAAACCACCTGAAAAAGTGGGACGCAAAGTTACTGGCCTAAGTCATCGTAAAGGGATAAGGGGCAGAACTGCCGGACAGCTTCAAAATCATCCAGCAATTCTACTATAAAATAAAATTACAATTTAAGAAGATAGATACATACCAATCCGCAAAATGGCTGATTCAAGGAGAATCCTATGGCTGACGACGATTCAAAAAAAGGCGGCAAGATTCTGACTAGTGACGATTTAAAATTAGTCTGTGGCAACAATGAGTTAAAAATGGTCCGTGGTGTAACCCGACGAAATTTTATCAAATACTCTGTTGGAACAGTTGCATACCTTTCCCTAGGTACACTGATCACAGGGTGCAGCAGTGGCAGTGGCAGTGGTACCAACAACAACTTCCCAGTGGTTGTTTTCGCGGATGTTCATTTCAATCCTTTTTATGATCCATCTCTTTTCACGGCGCTGGTCGCCGCGGATGCCGACCAGTGGGCGACTGTTTTCCAGACATCACTCATAACAACGCCTTCGGTATGGGGTGCCGACACCAACTACCCCTTGCTTGTGCTTGCACTCTCCAGCATAAAGCAGAACCTGGGAGCGAGTCCGCTCATTATTTATACCGGCGACATTCTCGGGCATAACTTTCCGCAAACGTTTTTCAAACTGTATTATGGGAACCTCGGTGTTCCGGTTCCAGATTATGCAACCATTTTAGCCAACGTTGCAGCTGTTGCAGCCATGAAGGACTTTACCGACAAGACGGTTGCCTTTTTTATGGGACAGGTGAGGTCGTCTGTCGGAGACATTCCCGTTATGTTCGCCGTCGGAAATAGCGATTCATACACGGGCCTTGGCCCGGATAGCAGTTTTCTTTCCAATACGGCTGAACTATACTACACACAGTTTTTGAACGGCATTGCAGATCATCAGACATTTCTTAATACTTTCACGAGCGGAGGATATTATGCCGCGGAGATGCCGGGAACGAACTTGATGGTGATAGGACTCAATACATTTGAGTTTTCCCCGTATTTCGGCAACGCCAATTCGAGTGCAGTGGCCGCCGAGCTCGCCTGGCTTGATACAACACTGGCTTCGGCCCAGGTCACGGGCAAAAAGGTGTGGCTCTTGATGCATGTACCTCCCGGGGCGGATAAATATTCAACCGCCCAATCTGTCGATGCCAACGGTCACATTACAGCTGCCACAATGATGTGGAATCAGAACTATCAAACAAGTTTTCTGCAAATACTTTCCAAGTATCCGGGCCTTGTAACCCAGATACATACCGCGCATACGCATATGGACGAATATCGCATCGTGTCACCTGGTAATCTGGCTGTTACAACGCCCAGCATAGCTCCATATTTTGGCAATAACCCTGCTTTTAAGGTCTTCACGATTTCCGGCAATACCTTTAAGGCCACCGACTACACTTCCCTGAATTATGACCTCGCTACTAACCTCGAGCAATTCAATATCTATTATACCTTTTCGACAGCGTATCTCATGCAGGGTTTTCTGAATGATTCTTTGTTGCAACTTTATCCGGAACTAGTCACAGAAAATGCAAAACAGACACTTTATAGAGGACATTATTTTTCCGGACATAATTATACGGTACCCGTCGGCAACGAGTTTTATCCCATTACAGATAAGACCTGGCCGGTCTACTGGTGTGGCATAGGCCATATGGACGAACAAGGTTTAATCGATTGTGTGAACTCCTATTGATGTTCACACACAAGGAAATTGACCAATGTTATGGTGAATAAGATGAAGACACTTTACCCATGACCATAAGCAGGTAATAAATAACAAGTCATATGCAAGTTAACATCTTGCAGATGGTAATTAACGGTAAGGTAAAAACTTTATTTGCTATGCGCTCTACTTGCGGTAGGTAATGCTCCACATTTCTATCTTTCAACCAGTAATCATTAATTCCAGCAGTTGCTCTCAACTGAACAGTAGTAGGTGAACTCGTTAAAAGTGACGAAAATCAATTTGACATGTTCGTAAGGTCAAATATTGGTCAGGATATCTAATTCTAAATCATAACGTTATTTTTGATAGCAACGTCGTTGGCTTCCTCAACGTATGTACGCGCTTTGTCGCTTTCTTCTCGCCGTCTCGATATCAGCTATGATTTAGAAATGGAATAAAGCATTCATCACAGCCATTGATTAGGCTTAACTATCCTACCGGGAATTTCGAATGTATTCATCCCTCCGGTTTGGAGCCAGCGTTTGGTGCTATCGTAAGCCAGCGACAAGTATTCAGCAGTTCTGGATAAATCATAAAATGAGTGGCCTATGGGATAAACAGGCGGGATAATATGAATTAAGATATCTTTCTGGTAAATTTCAATATCCCGAAGAAATTGATGGTCGATCAGTATATTTAAAGAATGAGCAAAAATATCGATCAACCCTGAAGGCGCTTTATCTAGTGTTTTATGATACCCGGCAGGCAAAATAAATACTTCTTCTGCACCGTATTCCGCAGCCACGGACAGCGGCGTGTCGCCGGAAAGACTTCCGTCAATCAAAAAGCGCCCCATCATCTCTACATGTGGATAAATGCCGGGCAAAGCGGTACTCGCCAGTACCGCTTTGATTACATTCCCCGAGCTAAGCACGACCTGTTCACCGGTCATCAAGTCTGTTGCGATGAGCAGACAGGGAATTCTGGCATCAGCGAGTGTGTTGTAACGGATATTTTTTTCAAGTAGTCTACGCAAGCCCTTGGGCGACACAAGAAAGTTTTTCCTTTTTAATATATTGACGATGGTGCTGAAAATATTAACAGGAAATATATTCTTCCTGAGCACGGATATCCATATTTTTTCCAGTTCATCAACACCTTCAAGCGTAGGATTACCACACATGAAAGCTGAATTAATCGCTCCGACAGAAGTGCCGACAAAAAAATCCGGGATTATCCCCTGCTCGAAAAGGGCTTTGATCATCCCGACCTGGATAGATCCCAGGCCGCTTCCTCCGGAAAGCAAAAAAACTGCTTTCTTTTTTCTATCACTTTTATTTTTTGCTATTTCGGGCATCATCATAACGGTTTTAATTTTATCTTACTAATTTTGCGGCGATACTGGCCACATGCCTTCCCTGATAACGTGCTGCTGCCAGTTCGTTGGCGCTAGGCATTCTTTCTCCCTGTCCGCCAGTGATCGTGGATGCGCCATAGGGCGATGAGCCGGTTATTTCATCAATCCTCATCTGCCCCTGAAATGTATAAGGCAAACCGACGATAATCATACCGTGATGCAACAGTGTATTGTGGGTGCTCAATATTGTTGTTTCCTGCCCGCCATGCTGTGTTGCCGAACTTGTAAAAACACTGCCCACTTTGCCCACCAGAGTTCCTTTTATCCAAAGAGACCCGGTTGAATCCAGAAATGCCCGCATCTGGGCGCACATATTCCCGAAACGGGTCGGCGTCCCGATAATAATCGCATCCGCTTTTTCCAGATCATCAAGAGTGGCAAAGGGTATATGAGAAAATGCCTTTTGCGCCTGGGCAATGCCGGTTTTCTCCAGAATGCTCTGATCGAGAAGTTCCTTTACCCGTTTTAATTCAACCTGTGCCCCATCAAACTCCTTAACACCTTCGGCAAAAGCTTGCGCCATTTTGTAGATATGACCGTATGCTGAATAAAAAATCACTACTACCTTCATATTCTGCCTCGCATATTTAATTAAATTGTTCAGAAAATAAATCAACCGTTCTTACTTTACATAATTTATGCACTGATCTTTCCGGTTGTTGATATCATTCACAAACCTGCCAATTTATAGTGTAAAATACACACATATGAATCAATATACAAGGACGAAAATGACTTGATTTTACGCTCAATATTTTCGTGGCGGTTTATGAAATCATATATAGTCTCAGAATAAGAAAAGAGTCAAAGTTTGGACCAAGTTAATGACTTTCCGCGGAATTGCTCGACTAACAAATTTCAATACACTTTGTTTCTGAAATTTAATTCTCGAAATAATACAACTTCTAAAGAACAATACAACAGTTAATTACGTCAGGAATCAGGGGGAGGAGTTTTGGGAATTGCCACCCGACATGCGCCGCTATAATACTCATATTACTCTCTTTCTATTGGTAATCGTCAGTTATTATGAATACTCAGTACAGAATAGTTGTAGGTGTAGTCAGTAAACACTTCTTCCTGTAATGTTGTTTTTTTATTTTCCTAATTCACACAACATTTCAATTGGAAATAATCAGAAAACTGCTGAATTCTAACTTAACATGTGGTACAAGTATCGGAGGCAAATCAATTTTGAAAACAGGAAGGACAACATCTGAGATGAAAAAAATGTATGGGATTATAGTTGGAATTGTAATAGCTGTTTTTATGAATATAGCAATATTTTCTGCTCCATCCATGGCCGAAACAATCAAATGGCGGATGGTTACTACTTGGCCATCCTACTCTGCTATCAATCAAGAACCCGTACGTCTTGCTAAAAGTATATATGAACTAAGCGGCGGCCGCCTGCAAATTACGGTATATGCGGCGGGAGAACTTGTCCCGGCGCAAGAGGTTTTTGATACAGTTTCGAGAGGCGCCGCGGAAATGGGTTCAGATTATGCTGGCTATTGGGCGGGTAAAAATTCCGCTTTTGACCTGTTAGGATCATATCCCATGACTCTTTCCCAATATGATGTAATAAACTGGTATATCCATGGTGGTGGACGTGAAATGTATAATTACATGTATGGCAAATACAATATGATTTATTTTATTGATGGTATTTCTCCCGCCGCATCATGCATTCGTTCCCGTATGCCTATCAGGAGCTTGGCTGATCTTAAAGGCAAAAGAATCAGACTGACCGGTAAAGCGGCGAGCTACGTCTTGCAGAAAGCGGGTGCTATACCGGTTTCAATAGCACCAGCTGAAATTGCTCAACAATTGGCAGCGGGCACCATTGATGGCGCCGCGTATAATACCCCTTCTATTGACTGGAGCATCGGTCTGGGAGAAGTTACCAAATATAACATTGGCCCCGCTTGGAATCAGCCGTCAAGTACTGGCGGGATTATGATTAATAAAGATGCCTGGAGTGCTCTGCCTCCTGATTTGAAGAAAATTATTGAAGTTGCCATAAGCGAAAATAATCTTGTTATGACCTCCCTGGCTGAATGGGATTCTGTTGAACATATTAATAAATTTAAAGCAAAAGGCACCCAGGTTTTCACATTTTCGGCAAATGATTTAAGGCAGATAGAACAATGGGTATGGGAATACATTATTGAGGAAGCAAAGAAAAATCCTGATTACAATAAAGTTGTTACCTCCATGTTCCAATACTTAAAAGATTTTAGCGTGGCCCGTAATTACGAGGGGCCATTCGGTCAAGGAAGAAATCCAATGACGCTGCCTAATTTACCTGATTTGAAATAAGTTTTTTTACTTCAAATCTATTTTTTGAAAGACGTATTTTAGGATATATTGAGGCTTGGTTTGTAAGGAGTAATTAAATAATTACTAACAATCAGGATCGTCATATCAATTTTTATTCCTCAATTCAAGTACGCCCTTTATGTGTAGGAAGGGTTGTAAATATTATGACGGAGTCAAAGATGTAAATGATGGTGAATTTAAAGAATATTGCGACATGACTGGTAAACGAATCGGTATTGGAACTTCTTGTGGGATGATACAATCCAAGGGAGTTAAGTTACCAGAAGGAGTTTTAGCATTTTGATTGTGTGATGACGATATTTTTAATCTTAACCATTTATGAATTGATCTAAATCTTTTAGTATTTTTCAGCGATATTTTTAAGTTGACCTTCTAGATATGGTCCCGTTTCATTTTCAGTAAATAAATCGTTAAGCAGTTGTGCTACACCAAACTTCGTTCTCGCCTCTTCATAATATGGCGTTTGCACTCTCCTAAAAAAATCAACAAATTCGTCCATATCTTTTACAGACCACTTGGAACTTTGACCAATATTCTTTTTTATTTTACCTATGCTAAGAAATGTTAACAAATACTGCACTCCATCCTCTCCAAGAAATATCTCAAGGCTCATTGAAGGATGTTTAGTTATATCCTCGCATGTTTTTTTGTGTACTATTTTAAAATCATAATCTGAGAATTTTTCATCTCGTTTCCAGAGAACATAACCATCACCGGGTTTTTGAATGATGTCACCGCAAACATCACAATACCACTGTTTCAATGGTTTGAGCATAATTTCTCATATCCTTTCATTTATTCATCTGACCTGCCCCAAATACTTGTACCACATGTTAAGTTAGAATTCAGCCATTTTTCATTTCTCAATTCAGGTACGCCTCTGGTGCTGGAGGACGGTAATTTAAAGAGCTGTGCGGCCTGAATGTGTTGTATTCCAGGCGCCATTTTTCGATCAGTATTTTCGCTTCTTTTAAAGTATAGAAGATCTCTCCGTATTGACTCAATTTCTTTGTAGGGAAAATATTCTTCTTATGCCTAAATCATCATTGCAAAACATTGTCTCGGTAATCACAGAGATTCCATGGCAATGAGATCTTTTACATCAATGTGCCTTGATTCGTCTATAGAAAGACCTTCGTGAATCTGTTCCAGAACAAACTGTTTTTCTTCAGGGAACTTATAGCCTTCATAATCCTGATGGAAAAGCAGGCCGCCATGTCTGTTTGTCCAGCAATTCATCTGGTGGTCAAAGCAGACACGCGAGGTTACATTCAGCCCTTCGATCATCACCCGTAACTCTTCGAGACACTCATGCGGTGAAGAGAGGTTCAGCCTTCCCTGCTCATACTCCTCAAAAATTGGCGTTCCGCATCTGGGAACAAAGGGCCGGGACCTAATGTAGTTTGGATTGATGGCTGTGAGGACACGGGAAGTATTTTCGGCATGCTGCCGCCAGCGTTCCCTGCCGCCCAGACCGGGCATCCAGTATTCGGAAAGTTGAAAGCCCGCAACCAAGGCCTTTTTACCACCATCAATCTGTTCGGCACTAGTCACACCTTTGCGGACAACACCCAACAATTCGTCATCTCCTGTTTCCAGGCCAACATGAAGACGATCAAGTCCTGCTTCCCGGACAGCCTTTAACTCTTCCAGCTTTCTCTGAGCCAGTGTCTTGGAACGGGTGTAGGAGGTCACCCTGGTAAGTGTTTTTAACGTTCCCCGCAGATGCTTGAGTACTTCTACAATCTCATGCGGCCGCATGATCATGCTGTCGGCATCCTGCAGAAAGGCCGTCTTGCCTCCTGAATGGAGCCAGTTGAAAACGGTGATGAAGCAATAGTTGTCATTAAGAGAAGGATCTGCCCGTAAAATAGCCATTCCCACCTCTCTGGTGACTCGGCCACCCTGCCCCATTTTCTCGGAGACGGCCGTAAGTTCATCGCTGATGGCCTTCACGGTATCGATGTCGGCTTTGATTTCTTCTACACTACGATACACAAAGGGTTGCCCCTTG
>Ga0208189_1000974_pt1 | contig 13483 bp, 13 predicted proteins | sample June2015DPH_10_5_FD_184702 | JGI IMG/M metagenome (GOLD analysis project Ga0208189, IMG submission 184702) | Peatland microbial communities from SPRUCE experiment site at the Marcell Experimental Forest, Minnesota, USA - June2015DPH_10_40... | ecosystem: Environmental > Terrestrial > Soil >... | reverse complement strand
CAAGCGAATATTGACCAAGCGTAAGCCCACGTTGGCATCCTCGCTGGCGCAGGTTCTTGGCTGAACGCGAGAATGCCGACGGGAAAACACTCTCTTGATATTATACCACCTGTGGTGGTACATTTTGTTGAGGAGATCGTTATGACTGAACTGTTTTCTGTGAATGAGGCGGCGGCCATTGCGGAAGTGTCGCCCGAAACGATTCGGACGGCACTGGAGAAGAAGTCAGTGAAGCCGTCGCACAAACGGAAAGCCGGCAAGGCGGTGCGGCATCAGTTCTCCGTTGGCGACGTACTTCTTGTGAAGCTGTTGGTTGAATTCCCTTTCCCCTTGAGCCGGCAGGACAAAGAATCTCTAGCACAAATCTTGGCGCGTGGAGATACGAAAGCATCACACTGGTCTAAAGAAGGCGCTGATATTGTGTACCGCTCCGGGAAAATCCAGCTACTGGTTGAGTGCAAGTCATTCCGGCAAACGGTTGCCAAGAATTTGGCAGCCTTCCGCTGGGGCAGGCGGCGTATCGTCTCCTCACCCGAAGTTTTGGGGGGAGAACCCGTTTTTCGAGGAACTCGAATTCCAGTACAGCATGTCGCGTCGCTCTTTCGAAAGGGTGCTCCCGAACAAGAGATCGTGGAAGATTTTCCCAGCCTCAGTGAGCGAGACCTAGAATACGCTCGCCTATTTTCTCGCTTTGGTGAAAAGCCGGGACGCCCCAGAAAGCATCTGGCCATTCGCAGGAAGCGTAGGACCACGTAGCCATGCGCCTGCTCCTAGATGAATATCTCGCCGGCGTTGGTCGCCAGATTGGCCGAGGTTGGCATATATGCTCAATGCGTACCGCACGTCGGCTTAGCTGGTCGGGCGGATCATGAGATATGGCAATATGCGCTTGATCACGATTTTGCAGTTGTTACGACAAATGCGCGAGACTTCATCGAACTCCTCGATGTGGATGTGCATCCAGGGTTGATCGTCTTGCGCGAGAGTGGATTGAGTCGCGACGAACAGTGGAGGCGCATCCAGCCTGTAGTCGAGTATGTGAAGAATTCGGGAGATAAAGACTTCTTGCTCAACAAGCTCATTGAGATTGCTGGTACGGGACGATTTGAAACGCGCGAGATTCCGTCCCCTTGATGGTAGTGCCATCACTGATGACGGATCTGCCTGTGCGATGAATCATGGTGGAAACAAGTCTACCTGAGTCAAGGGCATACCCATCCTAGGCAATTTAGAGGGTGCTTTTGGCCCTTTCGAGTGCGGAAAAACGTGCTCGATACTCGCAACAATTTCTCTGCATAACTGAGCATCACCGAGATTCTGCAGCTCAATCGCCACTGGCATCGCATAGCAATCTTAACCGAAGAGCTCGCCGCCCATTAGTTGGTGCAAACCGGTCAAAGCCCTGGGGAAGGGGTGCCGAGGTGATCTCTGGCTCTCTGGCGAGTTTATCGGAGCCGTCCTACGGCTCCTTACCAGCTGAAGGACTTCAGGAACAATGACGGACAGGTACATCATGGGGTAGACGGTAGGTAATCCGTATGAGTTTCTCAGAGATAATTCTCTTCGTTGCTAACGGCCGCCTTCGGCTTCACCTAACACGACTCGCAGGGAACGGCCATTGTGATGGCTCTTGCCAGCGCGACCGTCACCTTGGTGATCTACGCGCGAAAGAAGCTCTTACGTGGGTCGGGCTGTCACGATGAGCCCAGCCGACACACGAACAAAACTGGCATGGGCTCGGTGCTTACTTCCTTCATCGCGCCCATTGACTGCAAAGGAGGTTCTGAAATCTACGGCAGAACTGCACTGTCGAAGCTGAACGTCTACGCCGTTGATGTTGAATCGGAACGGAGCATTGGGTTTACTGGGATAATGGTCATTGAGCATGTTTGCGATCCTATAGGCCCTAAGAGATGCTATCGGCGTACAGTTCCGAGGCCGCGGAATCATGACAGTCCAAATTCGGAGTCAGCAAAGCATCGCTGGTCTGCCCGCATTCGAGGTGCGGAGGTTTTTTCGACACGTGAAGGGTTGGCACGCCAACGCTTTCGGCAAGAAGTGGATGATGAAATATCTCAACCTGCGAGAGCGCAAGGCTGCGCAGGCGATTCGTAGCCTGATTCGCGAAGGGTATGTTGTACGTAACGGCAAACGCGACGACGAAACCGCTTTCGAATTTACGGATCTGGGCCGCTCACTTGTAAGGGCGTCAGGAGCGAGGAGGATCACCCGAACAACGGCGGCTGAGGCACTCCAGGCCTTCATGGCGCGAGTGAAAACGGTGAACGAAAACCCACGTTTTTTGTACACTGTTAGTGCGGTAGTGGTTTTCGGCAGCTATTTGAAAAACGTCGGTGAACTTGGTGATCTGGATCTTGCAGTGCAACTCAAGTCTCGGATTGCGAACGCCGAGCAGCGGGTTACCAAGGAGTTGGAGTATGCCCGCAGCTCCGGTCGCTCATTTTCCCGATTCATTGATCAACTGACCTGGGCGCATGACGAGGTGATGCTGGCGCTAAAAGCGAGGAAGCGGACAATCAGCGTGCAGCCGTGGTCCTCGTTTGTAGGCATGGAGAAGGATAGCGATTTCAGGTATAACGTACTCCTTGGAGACGCTGAAAGCATTCGCGCGGAACTGGAAGTAATGAACATGGAACAGGGCAAAGATCGGCGGCGATGATGTCGAGGGTTCATTTAAGGGTCCAACAACAGCGCCCTTGTACCCCGCGATCCGATGGACGTTTCTTGGTCCAATTATGGTCCAGTTATTCGCAAGGTCTGGTTCTCGAACGTCCTGCAGCGGCTTTGAAATTCTCTGTGACGGCCATTCGTGTCGCGTGATTTCAAGGCCGGTTGCCGCAGTACTTTCACGGCGGTAGCAATGCACGCGATGGCGATTGTGGCGGGGCGCCCTGCATTGTTCGCAGCCCACAAAAAGGCCCACAAAACGGTTGACCTGGGGTGACTATCAATGGCTTACGGTGTCGTCCTTCGTCTGGCACCTCGACAGGCTAGAAGACCAAATCATGAGATCTAGGGCCGCCAACGCTTGCGGCCCGAAGCGGGCAGGTAGCTGATCATAAGTTGCATGTTCGCCTGGAACGTGGTTTCGGGTGCCGCTTCCAGACACCCTTGGTGGTACAACTCACAGGCGTAGCGGCGCAGATGTTGGACCAGGGGGGCACCCACCCCGGCGTGAGCGAAGGACTCGATCAGCATGTCCATGATGGGAACAAACTCCGAGTCGTCGAGCGGATTCCGGTCGTTATGTGCAAACCAGTCTTCAAGCTGCATTTTGCCGAGACGCAGCAGGGCCGCTTCCGTGTCTGTGGGTTGTTGGCCGTCATCCCGGCGCGCAGGTGGCGGAATGTTCGTGGTCGCGTAGCTGCCGTAAAGGGGCGGTAGTTCCTGGGGCGGAAGACGCAGAGCGATGCTCCGCGCCTGGCCCGGCGCGCGCGTGATTAACCCACGCCGTTCGAGAGTCAGGATTGTCGAATGCACGCTCGGAGGGGTAACTTGAAAGAACCTCGCCATCTCCGCCTCTGCGGGCGGGCGTCCGTGCAGGGTCGTGTAATGGTGGATGAAGGCGAGAAACTGGCCTTGTCGACTAGTACATCGTCCAGTTAGTTATTTATAGTATTACGAGTCGGACGGCGCCGGCGGCGCCTCCTCGGCTTGCGCGGGTGCGTCGCTTGATATTCTTTCGTCGCCTCGATAATGCGCTGAAGTTTTTCCGGCCCTTTGGTCCATACGAAGGGCCGGGGATTCTCGTTGTTGCGGGCAATGTAGTCCAACAAAAATTCCTTCAGTTGGCGCTTCGAGGTATGCACACTTTGTGACAAACCCTGCTTGCCCAGAATGCTGAAGAAACATTCCACCATATTGACCCAGGAAGCATGGGTCGGGGTGTAATGGAAGCGCACGCGGGGATGCAGCTTCAGCCAGCGCAGCGCCGCTTGGTTTTTGTGGATGTTGAGATTGTCGAGAACCATGTGCAAGTCTTGCCCGGGAAAGGCTTCGACGACATCCTTGAGGAAGTGCAGGAAATTGACCGAGGTGCGACGTTGCTTGATATGGGCCACCACTTGGCCGCTGGCAATCTCCAGAGCCGCCAGCAAGGTCTGGGTGCCGTGACGGACATACTCGTTGGTCCAGCTGCGCGGTTTCTTGGCGCTCAAGGGCAGCAGGGGCTGAGTCCGGTCCAGCGCCTGAATCCCCGTCTTTTCGTCGACACACAACACCAACGCATTTTCCGGCGGATTCAAATACAGGCCGACTATATCCAGCAGCTTGGCTTCAAAATCGGGATCCGGGCTGAAAGTAAAGGTGCGAATCCGATGGGGTTGTAGGTCTGAAGCCACCAGGATCTGGTGCACGGTGCTGCGCGGCAGCTTTAAGTCCTGGGCCAGGGTTCGTACACTCCAGCGGCTGTAGTGTTCCGGTTGTTGGCAGGCGCGGTTCTGCACCCGCTGGACGATGTCCGGGCCATATTTTACCGGACGGCCGGAACGGGGTGCATCTTGCAGACCCTCCAGCCCTTGGCTGGCAAAACCGCGGCGCCACTTACCGACGGTCACTTCCGGCAGGTACAGTTCGCCAGCGATTTGCTGGTTGGTCTTGCCGGCAGCGGCCGCCAAAACAATCCGGCTGCGCTGCACCAGACCTTGCGGAGCAGAGGACGATCGCACCAGTTGCTCCAGCGCGGCTTTCATGCTCGGGTCGAGCGAGACAGCGGGAGCAACTCTCGGCATGCTCCCACTGTAGTCGAAACTCGTAATAAAATAAATAACTATCTGGACGATGTACTAGAGTCTCGCCCGATCCGATCCGGTGCCCGCAGGGTGGTAATCTAAAAGTCGGACATTTCAGTGGTCTTCGTTCTCGACAACTACGATTCCTTTACCTATAACCTCGTGCAGTATCTCGGCGAACTCGGCGCCCAGGTTGAGGTTCAACGCAACGATCAGCTCACGATCGCCGACGTTGAGGCGATGCAGCCGGAGCGCATCGTCATTTCTCCGGGTCCATGCACGCCGCAGGAAGCCGGCATCAGCATCGATCTGATCCGCCACTTTGCAGGAAAGGTACCCATTCTTGGTGTCTGCCTTGGACATCAAGCCATTGGTGCGGCCTTTGGCGGACACGTGGTGCGTGCTCCTCGCCTGATGCACGGCAAAACAAGCGCAGTCATGCACGATAATAAAACCATTTTTCATGGCCTGCCCATGCCCATGACGGCCACTCGTTACCATTCGCTCATCGTGGAGGAGAAAGATTTGCCGGCAGAGCTTGAAGTGAGCGCCTGGACTATAGACAAAGATGGAACCCGCACCATCATGGGTCTCCGCCATAGAAAATTTCCCGTCGAAGGAGTGCAGTTCCATCCTGAAAGCGTGCTGACGGACGCAGGGAAAAAGCTGGTGGAGAATTTTCTGGCAGTGGCCAGGGGCCAGTGATCAGTCGGCAGTTGCGCGGCTCTCAGCCAAGAACTCCGCTCTTAGGAAAATCCACGAAGAGCCTGATGACGCGCAACTCCAACTTTTTGTTGCTGGCCACTGTTCACTGACCACCACCCCTAGCCATTTCCACTGCCCTTAGCAGCGCCTGCGCCTTGTTCATCGATTCCTGAAACTCGCTCGCCGCGTCGGAATCCGCCACGATGCCGGCTCCCGCCTGCAAGTAAGCGTGTTTCCCTTGCATGAGCATGGTTCGGATGCCGATGCACGAATCCAGGTTCCCGGCAAAATCGGCATAGAGCACCGAACCGCCATAGATGCCACGGCGGACGGGTTCCAGTTCTTCGATGATCTGCATGGCGCGGACCTTGGGCGCTCCGCTCAGGGTACCAGCGGGAAAACAGGCGGCGAACGCATCGAGCGCATTGAGATCTTTTCGCAGCGTTCCTTCCAGCGCGGAAACCAGGTGCATCACGTGGGAGTAGCGCTCCACGTACATCAGGTCTTTCACTTTGACTGAGCCATACTCGCTCACCCGACCGAGATCGTTGCGACCAAGATCAACCAGCATGACATGCTCGGCGCGCTCCTTTTCATCGTTCCGCATCTGCTCCTCGAGGCGCAGGTCTTCGGCCTCATCGCGGCCGCGCGGATGTGTCCCTGCGATGGGACGGTATTCCAGCTTGCGTCCGGTAACACGCACCAGCATCTCGGGCGAAGAGCCGAGAATTTGTGTCTCTCCCATGCGCAGGAAATAAAGATACGGCGAGGGATTCACCTGTCGCAGGGCGCGGTAAAGGCCGAACGGCTGAACCCCGGGGATGAAGTCGAGCCGTTGCGAAAGCACCACCTGAAAAATGTCGCCCGCGGCAATGTATTCCTTGCAGCGCTCGACGCCGCGGAGAAATGCAGCGCGAGTAGTTCCCGCATTGATCTTCAGCTTCCCCGCGCCAGCCTTGTTCAGGTTGCGCCACATTGCGGGGCGCAATCCCGCGGCCAGCTTTCTCTCGAGCGCAGCTATGTCCCGCACTGCCCGGTCATAAGCGCGCTGCGGATTTTCCCGCGAAACGTCCGCTGCCGCCACAATGTGGATCTGGTGCCGCAAGTGATCAAACGCCAGCAGCCGGTCGAAAAACATCAGTTCGCAATCCGGCAGAGAGAGATCGTCCTTGGCATGTTCGCCAATTTTTTCCAGTTGCCGGACCACGTCGTATGAAAAATAGCCGACGGCCCCCGCAGTAAATGGCGGCAGCCCGGGCATCGCTGCAGGATGATGCTCGCTCAGCAGTTGCTTCACCACCTGAAACACGTTTTCCTGCCGCCGCTCGCGCTTACGTCCGCGTTCAATCTCGATGGCAGAACCGCGCGCCCGCACCCGCATGTAAGGCCGCGCGCCCAGGAAGGTGTAGCGGCCGATCTGCTCGCCGCGCTCGACCGATTCCAGCAGAAACGCATGCGGCTCTTTCTCCGCAATAGCCAGGAATGCGGAGACCGGCGTAAGCAGATCGGCGCTAACCGATTTCACCACCGGCACCAGCGTCGCCGCCCGCGCCAGACGCGAGAATTCCTTGAACTCGGGGTTAACCATTGGAAAGATAAGCCATCCGAAAAATGAGGGCCGCCGCCTCACTTCAGCGCAGCCTCGCGGTTCATTATAGGGGACGGGTTCCCGTGCCGGATCGTCGGTGCCATCAGCTCCGCGAAATAGTTAGCTGGGAACCAACCCGGCAATTGACGGGGCGCCGCCCATCATCCGAAGATACCAAGCAAGCGGCCCTCGTGTGCGGTCTCGAGCCTATGCGGATTAAGTTCTGGGGCGTGCGCGGTTCCACGCCCACGCCACAATCCGAGAACATGCGCTACGGGGGCAATACCTCCTGCGTCGAAGTGCGCTTCGGCGATCGAATCTACATCTTCGATTGCGGCACCGGGTTCCGCGTCCTAGGCCAGCAACTGCAAAGTGAATTCGGCGACCGGCCGTTTTCCGCTCAGGTCTTCGTTTCACATTTTCATTGGGACCACATACAAGGCATGCCGTTCTTCCGCCCTTTGTATGCAAATGCGGAAAGCCGCTTCCTCTTCCAGTGCTCCAGTCGAACCCGCAGCCTCAAACAAGTTCTGGCCGATCAGATGGCCGCACCGTACTTTCCCGTGGATATTGGCCAGATGAAAGCGCGGCGCGATTTCTATGACATCGAGAGTGGACGCATCACCATTGAGGACGGCGTCCAATTGCAGACCGCGTGGCTCAACCATCCCCAGGGATGCATGGGCTTCCGTCTCGAAACGAAAGATGGAATCCTCGTCTACGCTACCGACAACGAGCCCGGCGACGCCGCTTTCGACAAGGCTGTGCGCAAACTGGCCGAAGGCGCCGATGTGCTGATCTACGATGCGCAGTATCTCCCGGAGGAATACGAAGCGCGCCGCCGCGGCTGGGGACACAGCCATTGGCGCGAAGCCGTCAATGTTGTGATGCAAAGCGGCGCTAAAGAACTCGTGCTCTTTCACCACGATCCCGACCACACCGACGCCATCATCGACAAGGTCGTGCACGAAGCCCGCAACTACTATCCCAAAGTGCGCGCCGCCGCGGAGGGGATGGAGATCAACCTGTAGCAGTCTTCCGCCTTATCCCACCACCGCCCCTCCATCTTGCTTCCCTACCGTCCCGGCTCATATACTCTGAACGTTTGCCCTCTCACGCCGGGAAATCGATCCGGCATCGGCTAACACCTCAACCGCAATCATTCCGGAGACCAGATTTTATGACCACAATGACTACCCCGCCGCATGTCGACAAAGAAAGCAATCCTTGGGAGTCGCAGCGGGCGCGCTTTGACCTGGCTGCGCAGAAGCTCAATCTCGACGACGGCCTGTGGAGGGTTCTGCGCTATCCCAACCGCGAACTCACGGTCTACATTCCCGTTCAAATGGATGATGGGCACCTCGAGGTCTTCACCGGGTTTCGTGTGCAGCACTCGATTGCGCGCGGCCCGGCCAAGGGCGGAATCCGCTACGCCCCAGACGTCACCCTCGATGAAGTCCGCGCTCTCGCCAGCTGGATGACCTGGAAGTGCGCCGTGGTCAACATTCCTTTCGGCGGCGCCAAGGGCGGCGTGATCTGCGATCCCCACAAAATGTCCATGGGCGAAATCGAGCGCATGACCCGGCGCTACACGTCCGAGCTGATCGAATTCATCGGACCCGAGAAGGACGTCCCTGCTCCCGACGTCAATACCAACGAACAAATCATGGCGTGGATGATGGACACCTATTCCATGCACATGCGGCAAACCGTAACCGCATGCGTCACCGGCAAGCCCATCAATATCGGTGGCTCGCGCGGACGCCGCGAGGCTACCGGCCGCGGCGTGATGGTGGTGTGCGACGAGGCTATCAAGAAGCTCGGCCTGTCGCGCGAAAGCAGCCGCGTCATTGTGCAGGGCTTCGGCAACGTAGGCTCCAACGCCGCCCAGCTCATGTATCAGGGCGGATACAAAGTCGTTGGCATCGCTGAAGTGGGAGGCGGTCTTTACAACAAAAACGGAATCGACCTGAACGCTCTCGTCGAATTTCGCCAGAAAAATGGCACGGTACACGGCTTCCTTGGCGCAGAAGCGTCCGATCCTGCCGACTTGCTCACCACGGAATGCGAAATCCTCATTCCCGCCGCGACCGAAAACGTCATCACTTCGCGCAACGTCGATCGCGTGAAGTGCCGTATTCTGGCGGAGGGCGCGAATGGTCCCACCACTTCGGCCGCCGACGACGTCTTGACCGACAAGGGCGTCTTTGTGATCCCGGACATTCTGGCCAACGCTGGTGGCGTCACCACCTCGTACTTTGAGTGGGTGCAGGACCGCCAGGGCTACTTCTGGAAAGAGTCTGTGGTCAACGAGCAACTGGAAGAGATCATGGTTTCTTCCTTCGGCGATGTTGTCCGTTACGCCGAGACGCACCGCGTGAATAATCGCATCGCGGCCTATATGCTGGCCATTGATCGCGTGGCTTACACCATCCGCCAGCGCGGAATTTACGCTTAGGGAACATTGAGGCTTTGGAGGGTCCATGAAATCGGTCTGCAGAGGCTTGACAGCTCGGATTCTAGCTTTGCTGTTCTCAGTTTCGTTGACGAGCGTTATCGTTGCAGCGCAGAGACCCGAACCCGGCTCAAAGCCTGAGGCCATGGCGACGCCGGCTCAGATTGCGAAGGTGGCCGCAGGCGACAAGCTCGACCTCAACACCGCTACCGCTGATCAACTCAAGGCCCTACCCGGTATCGGCGACGCCTACTCCCAGAAAATCATTGCCGGCCGCCCCTATCGCACGAAACTCGACCTGGTCCATAAGAAGATCATTCCCCAAGCCACCTACGACAAGATCAAAGACCAGATCATTGCCAAGCAGCCGACGCCCAGTGCCATGACCCCGGCAGCACCGAAATAGTCGGGCGCCGCGTTGCCCATCATTCTCGGAACGTCTCTGTCCTAACTACATATTCTCCTGATTGCGTTCCCTCGCAGCGTGGAGGATAATCAAAAATGTATTCCGGCAGCCCTTCCGGAAACTTGCCGAGCCGCGGTGAACCTGCCTAATTCCATCACGCTGATCCGCATTTGCAGCATTCCTTTGCTGATCTGGATTCTGTCTTCCAACCACTTCAGCAGCGAACACGGGACCAAAGAGCTGCTAGCCTCGGCAATATTCATCGCTGCCTCCATGACCGACGGCATTGACGGGTATCTCGCGCGCAAGCGCGGCCAGATCACCACCATGGGTATTCTGCTCGATCCCATGGCTGACAAACTTCTCATCGCCGCCGCTTTCGTCACCCTGGTTCAGTTCAATCCCAGCCTGGTTCCCGCATGGATTGCCGTGATCATCATTGGCCGTGAATTTCTGGTGAGCGGCCTGCGCTCCATCGCTGCGTCCGGGGGATTTACCATCGAAGCTAGCGAACTGGGCAAATTCAAAATGGTTGTGCAGATCGTTTCAGTGGTTGCCGTCATTCTCGATCACCGCTGGAAAGAGTGGCCGGTCTATGGAAATTTTGTCTTCCCGGTGCACTGGATCGCCTACGCAGCGATCTGGTTCGTGGTCTGCGTTTCGCTGATTTCCGCCGTCGATTATTTTGCCGCATTCTGGTCGAAGATTGACCGGCAAGTTTCCAAGCGTCGTCGCCGCGCGTTTATTCTCAGCCGTCGCCGCAAGACTCAACCGGCCCCGCGAGCGGCCGATGCCGATGTCGCACCTTCAACATAATTCGTTGTCAGCCGTTGCGTCCTCGGAAGTTGCCGGCCACGAGTTCTCTCCGGAAGAGTGTGCCCTGCTGCTGCGTCTGGCGCACGATTCCATTTCCTCCGCGTTGCAGCTGCGCGAGATTTCCTTCGATCCCCCAACTCCACATCTAGCCGAGCACCGCGGCGCCTTCACTTCGCTCTACCTGCATGGCGAACTGCGCGGATGCGTCGGTTATGTCTTTGCCACCTCTTCGATCTACCGCGCCGTGGCGGAAACCGCTCGCGCCGCCGCTTTTGACGACAACCGCTTTCCACCGGTGACCAACGACGAAGCACCGCATCTCGAGATCGAGCTAAGCATTCTGTCACCTCCGCAGCCGATTGAAGCGGAAGCCGTTGAAGTCGGACGCCACGGCCTGCTCATCAGCCAACATGGCCGCCGCGGCCTGCTGCTGCCTCAAGTCCCCGTCGAGCACAATTGGGACCGCACCACCTTCCTCCAGCAAACCTGCCGCAAGGCTGGACTCCCGCCGGACGCCTGGCAAAAAGGCGCAACCCTCCAAGCCTTCACCGCCGAAATCTTCAGCGATAAGACCTTCTAATCGCGCCACAGACGGCGTGAGACGCTCATCTCCGCGCGCTGGTTACTCCCGTCACTCTCAAACGTTGGGCTGATCCCGCAAGTGTGCACTCATCCCTACCGATGAAAGGCTAGAGCCGCAAATCGCCCGCGGAGGTTGAATGTCCCTTCTCTTTGTAACGCTCACACGCCGTCGCGTTTTTTCATTTCTAGTCCTAACAATCTTCTTAACGCTTCTTCCTCAGGACATCACCGCCAGAATCCAGACTCCCTACTACCCTCCGAATTCGCCGTTCGCGCAGCCGCAAGACCGTATCACCAAGTTCGTTGACGATGAACAGCGGGTAACCCTTAACGGCAACCGCCATCCCCTGGCTCTCGTGCAATATGACGCCGGCGCTGTATCGCCTGACTTCCGCATGGATCGTATGCTCCTCACTTTGCTTCCAGACGCCGCACAGGAAGATGCCCTTACCCAGTTGCTCGACGCGCAGCACAATCCAGAGTCGCCTTACTACCACCAGTGGCTCACTCCGGAACAATATGGTGAGCGCTTCGGTGTCTCCGAAGCCGACGCAGCGCAGGTTACAGCATGGTTGACATCCTACGGAATGGAAGTGGAAGAGCTCACCGCCGGACGCCGGTCCATAATCTTCAGCGGCACCGCGGCGGAAGTCGAGTCAGCCTTTCATACTCAGATTCATACTTACAAGATTGGCGGCGAAATCCACCACGCCAGCGCGAGCGATCCGGAAATCCCCATGGCTTTCGCCCAAGTTGTAGGAGGCGTGGTTTCGCTGCACGATTTCCGCAGCAAACCCATGCACAACGGAGCCCGCATACCCACACCCGATTTCACCAGCGGTGGTTCGCATTACCTCGCCCCAGCAGATTTCGCCACCATCTACGATCTGGGCCCGCTTTATCAGCAATCCATCAATGGCAACGGGCAGTCGGGGGCCATCGTTGCCCGCTCAAACATCAGCATCGCTGACGTACGCCAGTTCCGCACGTCGTTCGGCCTACCCGCAAACGACCCGCAGATCATCGTCAACGGAAGCGACCCTGGCATTGTCAGCTCGGGCGAAGAGACGGAAGCCGACCTTGACGTGGAGTGGTCCGGCGCTGTGGCCAAAGATAGTGTCATCAAGTTTGTCGTCTCGAAATCCACGAGTTCGAGCGACGGAAGTTATCTTTCCGCGCAGTACATCGTGAGCCACAATCTGGCGCCGGTGATGAGCATGAGCTTCGGCGTGTGCGAGGCCGCGCTCGGTTCTTCGGGAAACAGTTTCATCGATAGCTTGTGGCAGCAGGCGGCAGCGCAAGGTATCACGGTATTCGTGTCATCCGGAGACAGCGGCGCGGCCGGATGCGATTCGCCATCCGCCTCGCGAGCTACTCACGGGCGCGGCGTGAACGGTCTCTGCTCCACTCCTTACAGTGTGTGCGTCGGCGGCACGGAGTTCAACGACGCCTCCCATCCATCTCTCTACTGGTCGCCCTCTAACACATCGGGCACGGAAGCGTCAGCGTTAAGCTATAGACCGGAGGTCGCTTGGAATGAAAGTGCCGCGGGCGGCCTTTGGGCCAGCGGCGGCGGCAGCGAGCCCACTCTATCCCAAGCCTTCGTGGCAAACAGGAACGGGCCTTCCGGCCGACGGCAAGCGCGATGTTCCCGACATTTCTCTCACCTCTGCCGGCCACGATGGCTATCTCATCTACCAGAACGGCGGACTCTATGTCGTAGGCGGTACGTCGGCTGCTTCCGCATCGTTTGCTGGAGTGATGGCGTTGGTGGTGCAGAATGCGGCGGCTCGTCAAGGCAATGCCAATACCGGGTTCTACTCGCTGGCCAGCAAGCAGAGGGCAGGGTGGAGCATCCGTTTGTCACGACATCACCAGCAGCAACAACAGCGTCCTGGACAGACCGGTTTCAACGCGACACCGGGAGACGATCAAGCCACCGGCCTCGGCTCCATCGATGCGTCTGTACTTGTGAGCCACTGGAGCGGCGCTACCGCCGCGCCCACATTGCATGCGACCGCTTCTTCCAATCTTCTTGCCATCGTCGCCGGATCAAATGACGGCATCGGCTTAAATGTCACGGTCAGCGGGGGTTTCAATGCTGCCATCGCCTTTTCTGTGAGGGGATTGCCCAGCGGAATCTCCGCCCAGTTCACGCCAGCAACGTTGTCAGTGCCAGG
>Ga0208189_1000958_pt1 | contig 13595 bp, 12 predicted proteins | sample June2015DPH_10_5_FD_184702 | JGI IMG/M metagenome (GOLD analysis project Ga0208189, IMG submission 184702) | Peatland microbial communities from SPRUCE experiment site at the Marcell Experimental Forest, Minnesota, USA - June2015DPH_10_40... | ecosystem: Environmental > Terrestrial > Soil >... | reverse complement strand
AAAGAAATCTTCACCCCCACCGGCATCATCGCGGATGCCAAACGAGTCGCCGAAGGCTTCATGTACGATCCTACTCACCTACGCGATGTCCTGGTCAGCGTCTTCGGCCCAGCCGCCTCCTGGATTGTCAACGATTGCCCCATCGGAGTGATGATTTCCGCCACGGCAATGAACGGGCACAATTGGTTCTTCGTCAAGGACAATCCCCAGAACGCCCGAACCACCGGATCCGTCAAGCTGGTCGATGCCGCAGTCGCCTCGGCTTGCGCACCCACCTATTTCGACCACTGGACAATCGACGGCATCGACGGCCAGACCATCAGCTTCTTCGATGGCGGCGCCGGCGGCACCGCCAATCCCGCTTACCAAGCCTGCGTCGAGGCCTTCGAGTATGACACCTTCACTCCCGCTGACACCCGCGTGATCGCTCTAGGAACAGGTTACTTCCCGGGTTCCAACGCGCCCCCGTCCGGCCTGTTGAAGGTCATCGGGTGGACCACCAGCACCCTGGTCGACACCTCCGAGGACTGGGCCGACACAGCCGTGAAGCGCCAGTGGCCGGGCGTCATGACAAGTATCAACCCGCTCCTCCCCAGCGACATCGACGAAGCCGATCTGTCCGCCATTCCCACTCTGGTAACCATTGGCCAGCAATTAGCCGCGACCCTGGACTGGACTCAGCTCATCCCCTAGCCTGGGCGCCTTGCTACGGCTACAGGCTTCTCCCAGCGTTACTTCTTTGCCGCTTGGGGAGCGCGTGCGCCCGCGGCCGGCGGGCTTGTCACTTCGAACTTCATGGGGACGGAAATATCCCAGCCAGCCCGCGTTAGTTGGTCGACGCTCCTGACCAGGGTTTCGTTCAGCTTGACGTTCTTGAACACGATCGGAGCCACGTTGGTCCCGGAAATCTTGGCGGGCCGGCTCGGCGTATAGAATGTGCAATTCTCGAAAACGAAGTTGGTCAAGGGCGAATCCCCGCCGTCGATGTAGATCTGCCCGCCGTCATGCTCCCACGTGCAGTTGATAAAGTGGAAATCGTCTAAAGCCTGCTTGCTGCTCGCTTTTGTGGGATACCCCCGTCCCGTAAAGTACGCGGGAGTGAATTGAATCCACACGGCGAACTTATTCTGGGTCGAAATGAAGTTCACATCCTCGAAGCGCACGTGCCTGGCCGCCGGGATAGATCCATACCCCAGCACCAAACCCGAAGTGTAGCCGTAGTCCACAAATCCCTTCACCACGACGTCCTCGAGGCCGGCGCCGGCGCCGCCATAGAAGGCAAAAGCATCGTCCATAGTCATGGCGAATCCATTTTCAATCAAGATATGCTTGCTGCCTCCGGTGAGGTCGTAAGCGTCGTCGTGGTACTGCTGCTTGCGGCTGATGAGCTTGATGTTCCGGCTGGTGAAACCATCGGTGTTGCTGACTGTCACGGTCCAATAGGAGGACCGGAGAAGGAACAGATCCTGGAAGGTGACGTTCTTGCAGCCCGATACCGTATAGCCCTTGACGCCGGACCCATGCGGATCGTTCACCAATCCCTCCGGCGTTCTGGAGCGCCCGTCCCCGGTGTCGGGTTGGATATCGTGCCACAACCACGGATAGCCCTGCGCGTCGACGGTTCCCCGGCCCATGATGCTGGCATTCTCGACGTTCTCAAAGAAGAACAGCGCCCGCTCCCTCCTTCTCCCGCCTGCCCCTGTCGCGGGCGGCGCGGGCGGCAAGACATAGTCGGCATTCTTGGTGGACCCCTTAATCGCGGCTCCGGCCTCGACGTAAAACTTGACGTTGCTCTTCATCGCCACCAGCCCCGTCAGGTAAACGCCGCCCTTCGGAAAAAAGAGCACGCCGCCCCCGGGCTTGGCGGACACGTCGGTAATGGCCTGGTTGATCTTCGCGGTCTCGACGGTCTTACCGGTATTGTCGATTTTGTAGTCCATGATGTTGACCACGTTCGGATCGCCGAGTTTAGGAGCGTTCGCCTCGGGCGCGTCGGCGAAAAGCAGCAATCCGGTGCTGGAGAAGAGCGGCTCTTCGTTGATGAAGACGACCAGATAACGCGGCCGATCGAGATCGAAACTGACCGTATTGCCCTTGATCTGCGGCTGGATGTGATAAGCGAGCGGCCGGATATAGCAGGTACGCACATCCCTCTCGCTGATGAGCGAGGTAATCGTGACGTGCACCTTGCCGGTCATGCTGAAACTGGCGTAGTCCATCCAATTGAACTGATTGAACGTCGGATAACGATATGCAAACACGGGCTGGCCGTCCACTGTCACCTGGTAGGCCAAGCTCGGCGATGCGCCCGGATACGGGGGCGTAGGGATGGCCGTGGCGAAGCTGGCCGCCGGCCAAAACATCGAAAGCACCACAATCGAGACGACGAATAATCTAGACGCCATTGTGTTCCTCTCCTAGATAATATCGGAAGCAGTCCTTGACAGGCTCCACTAGGGTATTTTAAAATACTGTGTCGTGGTTCGTCGCGGGGGTGTCGGTCGACACCTCTGCTTTCGAAAAGGGGCGTCAAGTGAACTAACCAACGACGGACAAAACAAATGAAATTCATTGATTTTATAATCGATCTCGCCGACCCGCGCCGGCTCTCTCAATTCACCCGCGATCCAGATGGCTTGATGAACGCAGCGGGCCTATCGGCGCGCCAGAAAGAAGCACTTCGCACCGGCAATAGCGCCTCGATCAGAATTCTTGCCGAACGCGAGCTAAATATGCCGCGAACAGGTGAAGGAGTACCGATCGAACAAAGCGACGACATCGATGAACTCGTGCGTCTGCGCTCCGCCGAGAATGCCGAAGACATCGTGATAGATGAATTGGATATTTCCGACCACGTTACAACTCCCCTGGAGGAGACGGAGAGTAAAGAACGAACTTTCGCCGAGCTCACTCCGGTGCAGCAGCCCTTACCGGGAAGCGGCATGCCTGCTTCAGCCAAAGCAGGGTCGCTAACGATTATTGGGACTGGCATCAAGGCGATTGGACACGTCACTAAGGAGAGTCAACAATGTCTGGAGGAGGCCCAAAAAGTCCTTTACTTGGTCGCCGACCCGGTCACAGAGCGTTGGATAAGGCGGCTAAACCCAACAGCGGAATCGTTGTATGGCTACTATGGGGATGACAAGCCACGTAGTAAAACGTATCAAGAGATGGCTGATCGTATCATGTATTTTGTTCGAAAGAAACTTCGTGTTTGCGCCGCCTTTTACGGACATCCGGGTATCTTCGTCAGCCCCTCGTATATATGCCTGAAGGTCCTTCGGGAAGAAGGTTATAAGGCGGAAATGATGCCTGGAATCTCCGCCATCGACTCGCTCTTCTGCGACTTGGGTCTCGACCCGTTCCGCGGCACTCAAATCTTCGAGTCCACAAATCTCCTGATTCGTGCCCGGAAGATCAACACTTCTTCTTTCGTCATCTTATTGCAGGTTGCATCTGTGGGTGATCTCGGGTTCAGAGCTGCAGGATTCGACAAGCGAAATTTGCCTGTTCTGATGGAACACCTATCGGGTCTGTATGGTCTGGACCATGAGCTTTTCATTTATCAGGCTGCTCATTACCCAGTCTGTAGGCCTGTGATCCGGAAGATTCCCGTCTCGAAGCTCTGCGACTCACAGATCACTGGGATCTCGACACTCTGCATACCCCCGCTGCAGGAACCGCCGATCGATCAGGCGATGTTGGCAAGGTTGGGTTTGGCGTAGAACTATAAGGGCCAAGCTGGTCGGTTTATGTAGCTTTATAGCGCATCCGGCTGACTGCTCTCCGGCAGAGCGCTCATGCCGTACCGCTTCGCTTCGCCCTCCATCAACCGTGTCAACTCGGCTTTGCGGTTGTCGGGCAGCCGGGATGGCGTGTACCGCGCGATGAGGCGTTCCACTTCGCGCGACGCGCGTTCCCGCAAGGTCGGCTTGCCGTCCTTGGCCCAGCGCACGCGGCTCGCGCGATCGATCGCCGGGCCGGGGAACGCGATCTCGCGGCGCAGATAACGGCGCGTGTGGTCGGCTATCAACAGATGCTTCTCTCGCAGCAGTTCCTGAAGGATCGGGAGGGCCGGGAAATCCTCGCGCGGCTGGATGCCTTCGAGCAGCCGGTACGTCATGCCGCAGATCTCGTTATCGACCACCAGTTTTTCGAGGCTCTGGCAGCTTTCGAAATCCAGCATCCCCGGCCCCGAAATGCTGTTGATTCCCGACAGCGCCGCCAGCATCGCGCCCATGCCGGTCTCCAGGCCCGCCTGGGCGTCCAGTTGCTTGGCGTCGCTCAGCGCCATGTAACCCTGGGTCGGCATGCCGAGGCTCTTTCCAACTTCGCTGTTGGCGCAATTGAGCATCATGGTCTCGATGGCGCCCATGGGCGTGGTCTCGTACCGGACATCGAAAATGGCCGGCGATCCTCCATAAAGCACCGGGTGTCCGGGGTTCGCCAGTTGGCTGATGACCACGCCGCTCAAGGTCTCCGCGGTTTGCTGAATCAGGCTTCCGGCCAGCGTCACCGGCGCCACGAATCCACTGAGCGGCATGGAGACGAACTCGACGGGAATCGACCAGCGCGCGCAGTCCACCAGGTTCTGGCTGGTGACCGCGCTCCATTTCAGCGGAGCCGTGGGGCAGCAGGAGAAAACGCACAGCGGTTTTTCGCGCAGGGCCTCCGCGCTGCCGCGCACGGCCAGTTGGAGGTCGCGCATTATGTCGAACGCCTCAATGGTGAAGGCGCCGGTCACCACGGGTTTCTCTCCATACAGCAGGCTCAAGTAGAGGCGATAGCTGTCGGAGATCCTGGCGTGCACGTCCGCGGGAATGAAGGCCGTGCTCTGGGAGGCGATATGACGGAGGCCGCTGGTCAGTTTCACGTAGCGCACGTAGTCCGCGGTAGTGGGCGGGCGCATTTCGCCGCTGGCGCCGTCCAGGATTTGAATCGCCGCCGATCCCGGCGTGAAGTAGACGTTGTCGCCCGAAAAGTCGTGAGTCGGGTTGCCCAGCGCGTCGAAGAGGCGGAAGGAACGCGGGACCGTGCGCAGGGCCCGGTCGATGAGGCCTTGGGTGAGCCGGACGCGCCCATCCGCTCCGCCGGGCGCGGCGCCGTGATCGCACAGCATGGCGGCCACGGCTGGGTTATGGATCTCCACGCCCAGCGTGCATACCAGGCCGCGCGCTTCGGCTACCACGTTCGCGATCAGGTCATCGCTCAACAGTTTGAGTACGGGTAGCATGGGAGGCGGCTTGTTTCACCCGCTTTTCGTCCGCCAAAGGGGTTGTCTCCGGCCTGGCGGCACAGATTGATGGTACCTCATGTTCCGGTGACGGGCCACGTGGCTGCGGGTGCATGGGCCGCCAGCGGACCAGATCCTGCCCATGAGAGCGTTCCATAAAGACATTGGCTTCATCCGCCGATTAGAAGGCCTAGACATGAGGGACTGCGAACGGTTAGAATCCAACAGAATGGCGGTGGAGCGGTTTGCCTTCTACGAGTTCTTTGCCGGCGGCGGGATGGCCCGCCTTGGGTTGGGCGGGGCGTGGCGCTGCACGTTCTCGAATGATATCTGCGAAAAGAAGGCGTCGGCATACCGGGCGTACTTTGGCGGTTCCGAATTGAAGGTTCTGGACGTAGCAGACCTTACGCCCAACGATCTTCCCGGCGCGCCAACTCTTGTTTGGGGTTCATTTCCCTGTCAGGATCTGTCGCTTGCCGGAAACGGGGCTGGACTCAGCGGGGAGCGAAGCGGCACTTTCAGACCATTCTGGAAGCTCATGCGGAGCATGATTCATCTTGGCCGCATTCCGCGGATCATCGTTTTGGAGAACGTGATCGGCACGCTCACGTCGCATGACGGGCGGGATTTCGCTACAATCATTGGCGCCTTGACGCAAGAGGGCTATCGGGTCGGGGCGCTCGTCATGGACGCCGTAAGATTTCTTCCGCACTCCCGGCCACGGCTTTTCGTTGTTGGCGTGCATCAGGCGGTTGCCGTTCCGTCGCAACTGGCGTGGTCTGGTGCGTCGGAACCGTGGCACACGAGGGCGTTGCGGTTGGCTTTTGAGCGATTGCCAGAGCGCGTTAGAGAAGCGTGGATCTGGTGGAACCTTCCGGTTCCGAGCGAACCAATTCCGTCGTTCGTCAGCCTGATCGAAGAGGAGCCCACGGGCGTGGAGTGGCATACGAGGGAGCAGACCGATCACATTATCAGCTTGATGTCGCCGCTCCATTTGGAGAAGTTGAGAAGGGCGCAGCTGCTCAAGAAGAAGATCGTTGGTACTGTGTACCGCAGAATCCGCCCGAACGAAGACGGGGTGAAAGTGCAGCGGGCCGAAATCCGATTCGATCAGATTTCAGGCTGCCTGAGAACGCCTGTGGGCGGCTCCAGTCGTCAAACCATCGTTGTCGTCGAGGGCCGCGAAATTCGATCACGGCTGTTGTCGCCACGGGAGGCCGCGCGGCTTATGGGCGTGCCCGACGAGTACCCGTTGCCAGCGAGGTACAACGAGGCATACCACCTGTTCGGTGATGGGCTTGCGGTTCCGGTTGTGCGTTGGTTGAACATCCATCTTCTGACGCAAATCGCCGCCGCTATTCGCGTTATGATAGCGGCTTAATGCCGCCACAAGAGAGTGCGCCGCAAGGCGTCCCGCGGGACGTAGGTGCCATCCGACAGCAAATCCGGGCATTCTTGAACACTCCTGGAGCTAACGGAAAGAAGATCGGGAATGCCAAGTGGGGCGTCTACGCCTTCTACGACTACGACGGGGAGCCGATCTATGTGGGGCAGACGTACGAGAGTCTGCGACAGCGCATCGGGCGGCACCTCACAAATCAGCGCACGGATGCCGTAGCAATGAATGTCCTGGACCCATTTGAAGTGGCTGAAGTCGAGGTTTGGCCGCTGTGGGACCTGGAAGGAAGAGACAATACGGATCATGAGGCGAAGAAGAGACTGGACGCCGCCGAACACACGGTTTTTCAGCGAGTACTGAGCGAGTCTAGTTTCGGAGCGGTGCTAAACGAGGGCAAAATTGCGCCCACCGGGTTGATCGAGCTCCCCCCGTCGGTGCGCGGTCGTATCATTCCTGAACACTTGTACGAGCAGCGCAAGCATCCGGACGTGCGAATAGCGAGACGTGCTACCACGATTGCCGCCCTTGCGCGAGTCATCAGTGAGCGTGATGTCTCGGACGGGCTTCGGCGCACGCTCATGACGCAAGCGCGGCGTCTTGAGCGGCTTGCCACGCAGCGGTACAACGAGATTAGCGGTAGCGTGCCGATTGTTGAACCGGATGAAGAGGTCTGAAGATGGATACGGTCTCCCCGGAAACACGCTCCAGGGTGATGGCACAGGTCCGATCTCAGCGGAATCGCTCAACCGAGTGGCGGCTCCGAGCCTGTCTGATCCAGGCTGGCATTCGTGGGTGGAAATTGAATCCGCAGGATATCGATGGAAAGCCCGACTTTGCGTTTCCTGGCCGGCGGGTGCTTCTGTTTGTGGATGGCTGCTACTGGCATGGCTGCCCCAGGTGCTACAGAAGGCCCTCATCACACACGGACTATTGGGACGCCAAGGTTCGCAGGAACCGTGCCCGCGACCGGAGGACCACTGCTCGGTTGAAACGGGACGGATGGCGAGTATTGAGGATCTGGGAACATCAGCTTTCGGCTACAGACCTTATCCTCGGGAGGATCAAAGCGGCGCTTGTAGACGCGCCAGCTTTCCCCTCAGGCGCACACAATTAGCGCAACGCCACGTTGCGGCGGCTGACCCGGTGTGCTATCTATGGGTTAGACAATCGACCCGACTGAAACCGCCCACGCTCACGCCAGGAGCGACGGTTCATCATAATTTTTTCGAAGGATGGCATCCCGTGGAAGCTGTCAATCGCAAACTTATTCGTCCGTCTCTTAACGAGATCAAAGAACAGATCGCGCCTCCCCGCCGGGCCCCGCCGCAGAAGAAGCCTGTTCCGCCGGATCAGACCAATGCGGAGAATTTTTACTACGTGAAGCAGATGCAGGCCAAGACTGCCATGGTCTTCGTTCTGCGCGATGGAGAAACACTTCACGGAACCATCGAATGGTACGACCGGTGCTGCCTGAAGGTGAATCGCAACGGGGAGCCCAACCTGCTGCTCTACAAGCCGTGTATCAAGTACATGTATAAGGAGGGGTGAAAGGCGCGGAAGCCCCTCGCTACCTCGGGCCTTTCAAACGCGCCAGGCGATACTCCCGGCGTTCTCCAGCTTCGCGGAAGCGCCGCTTTTCCTCTTCGGTTTCCGGAACCACGGGCGCAATCGAGGTGGTGTTTCCCTTCTCATCGAGCGCCACGAACGTCAGGTAGGCCGAGCAGGTATGCAGCCGCTCGCCGGTCATGAGGTTCTCGGTGACCACTCTGACTCCCACTTCCATCGACGTGCGGAAGACCCGGTTCACCGAGGAGCAAAGCATGATCAGCTCCCCGATATGGACCGGGTGGTGAAAATGCAAGCTGTCCACGGAAGCCGTGACGACGGGCTTGTGCGCGTGCCGCATGGCGGCCATGGCGCCCGCCAGGTCCACCAGGTGCATGACCTTTCCGCCCAGGACGGTACCCAGGCCGTTGGCGTCGTTGGGCAGCGCCAGCTCGGAGTATTCCGACACCGATTCGCGTACCGGCTTCGCTTCCATCATTCCACCCGATCTCGACGCCCTTTGCGGCGCAGATAGCTCTCGACGTAGGCCTGCGCCTGGCGGCTCATGGTCTCGCCGGAAGGAGGATTCACGAATGCTCCCCACGCCACGGAGTAGTCCAGCGGCCCGTGAGCAAATGGATGGTGATCCCGCTCCACGACGTAGTAGATTCGAACGGAAGCACCCTCGTCCCGCGAGACCGTAAAGCGCACCGCGTCGGGGCCCTCCCCGGATGGGAAGCGGGCGCATGTTCCGCGCGCATAGCCCAGGTTGCAGAACTGCCGGAGCATGGCTTCGTCCGGCTGCCAGGGCAGATCTGGAACCGCCCGGCACACGCCCACCCATCCATCGCCCAGCGGCAGAATCGCAGTGAAAGGCCGCGGTTCCACCGGATAGAAGTAGGGGCAGGACATTTCGGAGGTATCGTACCACAAGACACGGCCAGCACCGGCGGCGCTTCAAACAGCACCACGTCCACGTCGGCGAAGGGTCCCACGCGCCGCTCATGCCAGCCGGCGAATTCGGGGCGGCGCGTGAACCAGTCCCGCCAGTAGTTCACTTGCGGTCCCCAGCCGTAAACCAGAAAGCGTCGCGAGGAGGAAAGCGCGCCTTGTGCCAGCGCGGGAGCCTGGGATTCGGCTGGCGGGGAATTCTCGAACGGAAACAGGTAGATCTTTCCCGAAATGGGATAAACCGCCAGGTGCGCGTAGAGGAATCCAGGCAGCGGGTAGTCGGGCCGCCAGGCCGGCGGCCGGGCCTCAATGAACGGACTGGGGCAAATCACGGGGATCTCCCCCGCGGCTTCGAGTTGGTTGACGGCGCGAGCGGCCGCGCGCCAATCGGAGTTGTGATGCCTCGGCCAGGGTTGGCGCCATTGTCCCTGAAAGAGAAACACCCCGAGGGCCAATACGGCCGCGGCGCACCGCCACTGGCCGGCAGGAATGAACCGAGCCGCCACGGCGGTGGAGGCGAGCGCCGCGCCGGGCAGCGCCAGTTGCAGGTAGCGCGGGACAAAAACCGCGTCGCCGGTCAACCAGGAAAACGCGTACAACAGGATCGGCTGGCATAGCCACCATCCGGCGATGAGGACGCCCGCGGAAAAGGAGAGCTTCCGCGCATCCGGCCGCCACCGCAGCACGCGGGCGATCAGCCATAGGGCGGCGGCGCATCCCAGCACCAGCGCCGGTTCCAGAGAGCGGAGGAATTGCCAGAGCGAGGGCAGGGGCACGACGACGTGCGCGCGCACCTCGCGCAGCAAAGAGAGCGTCTGCGCCGTTACCGGCAGCAACGCGGCGGCACAAAGGGCAAAGACCAAAACCGCGCGCTTCCAATTCACTGGAGTCTCGCCTCGGACCACGCGCACCGCGGCATAGAGAACCAATACCAGGCACGAGGGCCAGAACAACAGGTGAATGTAGAGGACCAGCGCGGCACTGGCGGCGAACCACAGTCCGTCGCGCCATCTTCCGGAATCCAGCCACCTCACCAAAAACAGCACGGCCGCCGCGAACGCGCACATGCCCAGCGCGTAAGGCCGCGCGTTGGCGGCCTGATAATTCAAACCCGGCAGAGCCAGGCACGCAAAAACCGCAAACCATGCCGCTTCCGGATGGATCAGCCGCCGCGCCAGGCCCGCCAGGAGCACGAGGAATCCGGCCATGGCCAGAATGGACGGCATGCGAGTGGCCACCTCGGAATACCCGAAGACCGCGCCATTCATGCGGATGACGGGGTAGTACCAGGAGCGCCACGCCTGCGGCGCAGCGTCGGCCAGCGAGGGGTGACCGGAGCCGTGCTGCGCCACAAAAACGGTGGCCATCTCATCCAGCCAGAAGCTCGACGGCAACGGCATGAACCAGAGCCGGACCAGGCACAACGCCAGCAGCACCGGCAGCAGCGCAGAGTGGAATCGCGGTGCCACGGCGCTTGCCCCTACCAGTCAACTACAGAGCCGTCATCCGGATCGAATCGAGGCACGTATTGCCGGGGCTCGCCCACCTGCGCTTTCAGCTTGTCTTCGTCAATCGTGATTCCCAGGCCCGGATCGGTCAGCAGCGGGCGGTGCCCGTTTCTGACCGGCGGCAATGGCTTTGCCAGGAGATCCTGATAGTTCGCGTCGCCATTCTCCTGAATCAGGAAATTGGGGATGGACGCGGCGATCTGGTAACTGGCCGCCAGGGAGCAGGGTCCCTGAGGATTGTGCGGCGCGATGGGTGAATAGTACGCTTCCGCCATGCCCGCAATGAGCCGCAGCTCGGTGATGCCGCCCGCATAGCACACATCGGGTTGAAGTATGGTTGCCGCCCGTTTCTCGAGAATCTCCTTGAACCCCCATTTCGTGAAGATGCGCTCACCGGTGGCGAGGGGGATATGGGTCTTGCGGGCAAGCTCGGCCATGATATCCACGTTGAGGGGTTGAACCACCTCTTCAAAGAAGAATGGCTGATACGGTTCGAGGGCCTTCATGAGAAGCAGCGCCGTCGGCGGTTGCACGGCGCCGTGAAAGTCGACGGCGATATCCGCGCCCGTGCCGTACCGCTGGCGGAGAGCCTTGAAGTTATCCACCACCGCATCGATGAATTTCGGTCCCTCGACATACTTAACCGCTCCCCGTCCTTCGCCGGTCGGTCCGGTCTTCATGGCGTTGACGCCGGTCTCTTCACTGATCCTTCCATACACCCTGATGCGGTCCCGGGTGGGGCCGCCCAGAAGCTTGTACACCGGAACGCCGTACACCTTGCCTTTAATGTCCCAGAGCGCCTGGTCGATGCCGCTCGATATGGCGGTCTTGATGGGACCGCCAGTGGAAGACCACCCGGCAAGGATCCTGACCCACCAGGTAGCGTCCGGCCTCCTGCGCGCCCGCCGCGCAGGCTTTGGCGTCGTCCTTGAGCATTTCACCCCAGCCGACGATGCCGGCGTCGGTGGAGATCTTGACAAAGACCCATGAGTTCTTGAGAACGAACGTTTCGAGCTTAGTGACCTTGATATTGTCGTTGGGGCCGACTGGGGCGGCGGAGCTTGGTTCGGCGGTGAAGGCCTCATCCAGGCCAAGCAGCGCGCCGGTGCCCATCAATCCACGAATTGCGGAGCGACGATCTAATTCCGACATGACACAACACCTCCATGGCTATTGGTATGATCCCTTACCTATACCTGATGCAAGTTTAGTACACCAGTGTGCCACTACAGCAGGCGTCAGAGCGCGCTCAAGCTCACGTCGGCTTCCAACGTCCCCGCCGCCGGCTCCAGCGCGGCCTCGCCGCTATTGGTTACTATTAGAGCGTATGCCTGCTGGCCGGAAATCCATGACGTTGGAGGAATGGGAGCAATCTCGAACGCGATGCATGTTCTCAGGCTTGCGCGACGTTGAGGTAGGCGACGATGCGGAAGTCGGGCTTGACAATGGATTTTCTTTGGTGAGGCCAAACGAACATCTCCTGTTGGCAAGGGACCGCCTGTCGATGACCGGAACGGAATTTGCGGATGGCGCCAGTGTCAGCCGGTATCTCGTTTACAAGCACGAGCAGCCGGCTCCAGGAAGAACATTCGAGGAGATCCACAAGGACATCAAAGCCATTTTTCAATGTGGGCTGATGGCGTTACAGGTGCTCAAACCTGTTCGGACGCTCGGAATTGTCTTCTACAGTGATTACACATCCGCAGGCAAGTTTCAGCGCATCGAGCGCAGGCCTCCAATGGAGCCCGGCCCGTGGGCGCTGAGAAGGTCCTTTGATCAAGCGTTGCTGGAAATGGTGCCTTCCACAATCGAGAGTATTCAGCGGATCATGAAAGGCCCAAGCGCCGAGAGAAGGAATGCATTTCATCTGCTCCAGTTAGGGCTTGAGCACTTTCACCCACTGATCGCCGGGCTCCTGTGGGTGATGGGGCTGGAGGCCATTTTCGACAGCCGCAACAGGGTGGAGTTCAAGGAGAAACTGTGCGAGCGCCTTGGGCCATCCACAAGGGTGTTCCCCGACTGGAGTGCCCAGCAGCCGAACTACACGGTCGGGGACATTGCTGCTCATCTGTATACGTTACGCAGCAAGGTGGCACATGGAGTCGATCTACGGAAAGCTGCTTGCGATCGGAAGTGTCCCGTAGACCTCCTCGGAATGCGAACGTCGCGGAATCCATCAGAGTCGTTGCCATACGCCCTACTTCTAAGCGAGGCCGCCTGCTATCTGCTCTGCCAAGTCTTGAGGAAGGAGATCGCGTCGCCCGCCGATGGTCAATAGGCTCCCTATTGTCTGGCTATCCCTGGCCGCGCTAAATGATATTGCCGCTTTCCTACTTGCCTTTCTCGGCCTTCGGCTTCCAGTTCAGCGCAAGGCGCTGCGCCTCGGCAATCTGTGCGGTATTCATCTTGGCAGCAACCCCATCGCGTCCATCGGCGAATCTCTTCCGGTCGTCGCCGCTAGCGCTCGAAGCCGCGAGGTTCATCCACATATGCGACTGCACGTAGTCCTGCGCCACCCCCTGGCCGTCTAAGTACATGACGCCGAGGTTGAACTGCGCTTCAGCGTGGCCCTGGTCGGCGGCCTTGCGATACCAGCGGGCCGCTTCGGCGTAATCTTGCGGCATCCCCTGGCCGCTGTGGTACCCAAAGCCGAGGTGGAACTGAGCGCGAGCGTTCCCCTGGTCGGCAGCCTTGCGCCACCAGCGGGCCGCATCGGCGTAGTCCTGCGGCACCCCCTCGCCGCTGTCGTACATGAGGCCGAGGACGTTCTGCGCGTCAGGCTCACCCTGGTCGGCGGCCTTGCGGAACCAGCGGGCCGCTTCGGCGGAGTCTTGGGTCGCCCCCTGGCCTTTGCCGAACATGACGCCGAGGTTGTACTGCGCTTTGGCGAGGCCCTGGTCGGCAGCCTTGCGCCACAGGCGGGCCGCCTCGGTGTAGTCTTGCGGTACCCCCTCGCCGC
>Ga0208189_1000939_pt1 | contig 13789 bp, 13 predicted proteins | sample June2015DPH_10_5_FD_184702 | JGI IMG/M metagenome (GOLD analysis project Ga0208189, IMG submission 184702) | Peatland microbial communities from SPRUCE experiment site at the Marcell Experimental Forest, Minnesota, USA - June2015DPH_10_40... | ecosystem: Environmental > Terrestrial > Soil >... | reverse complement strand
CCGGAGCTGATGCCGGTGCCGATCTCGCTGGCGCACAAGCTGACGCGGCGGCTCAGTGAGGTGCGCAAGAGCGGGCTGATGTCGTACCTGCGGCCCGACGGCAAGAGCCAGGTGACGGTGGAGTACGACGCGAACCAGAAGCCGGTGCGGGTGGACGCGGTGGTGATCTCGACCCAGCACGCCGAGAGCGTGGGCAACGAGGAGCTGCGGGCCGACATTCTGAAGCATGTGATCCAGGCGGTGATTCCGGCAAACCTGCTGGACGCGGGCACCAAGTACCATATCAATCCGACGGGGCGGTTTGTGATCGGCGGACCGATGGGCGACACCGGGTTGACGGGGCGCAAGATCATCGTGGACACCTATGGCGGCATGGGCCGTCATGGCGGCGGAGCGTTCAGCGGCAAGGACCCAACAAAGGTAGACCGCTCGGCGGCGTACATGGCGCGCTACGTGGCCAAGAACATCGTTGCGGCGGGGCTGGCGGAGCGCTGCGAGGTGCAGTTGGCATACGCCATCGGCGTGGCCGAGCCGGTGAGCGTGCTGGTGGACACCTTCGGCACGGGAACGGTGGACGAGGACAAGCTGGAGGCGCTGGTGCGGGCGAACTTCTCGCTGACGCCGAAGGGGATCATGGAGAGCCTCAACCTGCGGCGGCCGATCTACAAGGCGACCGCGGCCTATGGGCACTTCGGACGCGAGGGCAAGGACTTCACCTGGGAGGCGACGGACAAAGTCGCGGCGCTGAAGGCCGGCGCGGCAGAGGCGGTGGCAGCCAAGTAGGGAGTTTGCGCGGCAGATTGGCGGGCGGACTCTTTCGAGTTCGCCCGTTTTTCGTGGGCGGTGAACCCACATCTCAGAGTCGAGATATGAGGCACCCGCCTCTCACCACTGACAACTGACCACTGACAACTGGCCACTGTTTTTGTGGGATGCGGTATGGTGGATGGATGGGCAATGGAGCGGGGAAGCGGCGGCAGTTGCCGCCCTGGGCGATGGGGCTGGCGATCGCGCCGCTTGGGTTCTACTACGGGTTTATCTCGACCGCGCTGCCCATCCTGCTGCGTGCGCGGGGCGTCACGGTAGGCCAGATTGCGTGGGTGTCGGCGGTGGGGTTCTCGCCGACCTTCTGGGCGTTCCTGTTGTGCCCCATTCTGGATGTGAAGTTCAGCAAGCGGACGTATGCGCTGACGTTCGCGGCCGTGGCGGCGGTGTGCCTTGGCGTTTCGACGGTGCTGACCGGAAACCTGGTGGCGTTTACCGCGGTGGTGACGGCAGGATGCACGGCGACGGTGCTGTTTGGCAATACGCACGGCGGATGGATGCCGGACGTGATCGAGGACAAGCACTACTCGCAGGTGGGCGGGGTGAGCCAGGTGGCAAACCTGGGCGCGGCGGGGCTGTTTGCGACGCTGGTGGTGGTGCTGGTGCGGACGATGCCCGCGCCGGTGGCCGCTGGGTTGCTGGGGCTGACGGTGATGGCGCCGACCGTGCTGCTCTTCTTTATTCCGCTGCCCAAGAAGCCGCGGCGTGGAGCGAGCGAGACGTTCCGCAACTTCTTCGGGGACCTATACCGGGTGTGCCGGCGGCCGGGATGCGTGTTGGGGCTGATCTGCTTCGTTTCGCCGACGGCGTGTTTTGCGCTCACCAACCTGTTCTCCGGCGTGGGCTCAGACTTTCATACGCCGGAGCGGTGGGTGACGGCGCTGAATGGGCCGGGGATGGCGATTGCCTGCTCGCTGGGATGCCTGGCCGGGATCTGGGTGTGCGGACGGTTCCGGCGGCGGACGGTGTACATCGTGACCGGGTTCGGTGGGGCGGCGGCGGCGCTGGGGCTCATCCGGGCGCCGCATACGCTTCTGTTCTTTGCCGTGGGCGTGCTGGTGTACGACTTCTTCACTGGGATCAACTACACGGCGTTCACCTCGCTGGAGTACGAGATTGTGGGGACGGGAAATCCACTTGCTTCGACCCAGTTTGCGCTGTTGTCAGCGTCGGCGAACCTGCCGATCAGCTACATGACGGCGGTGGATGGCCACTTCCATACGACGCATGGGCTGGGGGGGATGCTGGCGGTGGATGGGCTGTCGAGCGTGGTGGTGGGGGCGGTGCTGCTGACGGTCTTCCACAGGATCGAGATGGGAAGGCGGGCGGAGGTTGCCATCGCGGGGTAGGGACTGAGGCACGCGGGGCGTGGCGCGTTGACTCGGGGCTGCGGGGTGGGATATTCTGGAAGCTCGCGCAGCTCTATGTCTGCACGTCATCGGTAGGTTGTGTCCTTGATCGGGCGCGGCATGTTATGGCGATGCAGCAAGATGGGGCAGATCGTGGATTCGCCGGGAGCAGTTAGACCGGGAGCAGCCTGCACGCAAGGCTGTCCTGAATGCCCCAACAACCACAGGCAATGCTTGCACAGGCAATGCGCGACTTCCAGGCGGTGAGGGGTTTCCGCGTTTGAGCAGGGAGCAGTTTTTCGGCTCAGGGCTGTCGTTTGGCTCCAATCTGCCTCGCGCATTGCCGCTTGGCCTGGAGCGATTGAGATTGGCGTTCCGCCGCGAGATTTGGCGGTCCGCATGGAAGTTCAACGAGACGGAGCAGCACTATCTTCCGTACGACGCCGGGCTGGTTGGGAATCGGACACCGATCGATTGGCGATTTACAGCAATCGATTGCGACGGTTCGCAATAACAAGGAAGACGGCAGAACCAGGGAGTAACGCGGGTTTATGAACAACACCACCAAGGTACCCAAGGCCAATGAGATCCAGCGCAAGTGGTATGTGCTGGACGCCGCGGGCAAGACGCTGGGCCGGCTTTCGACGCAGGCGGCGTCGATCCTGTCGGGCAAGAACAACGTGATGTATACGCCATACATCGATGTGGGCGACCACGTGATCGTGGTGAACTGCGAGAAGATTGTGCTGACCGGGCTGAAGTCGGACAAGAAGCTGTATCGCCGGTACACGGGATTTCCCGGCGGGCTGAGGGAAGAGTCGTTTGTGAAGCTGCTGACGCGGCGCCCGGAGGCGATCGTGGAGCAGTCGATCAAGGGAATGCTGCCCAAGTCGAAGATGGGCCGGCAGATGGCCACCAAGCTGAAGGTGTACAAGGGGCCGCACCATCCGCACCTGGCACAGCAGCCTGTGGCGCTGGAAGGCAAGGCATAAGTTTTGTTTTGCAAGGTTTTTAGATAGGTCCGGGCTTTAGCCCGGACATCGAAGGAATTTAGGGAGCGAGGGGCTTTAGCCCCGGGCCTTTCGCGGTATACAAAGTTCTAAGGAGCAACATGGCGGATTTGGTTCAGTACTACGGAACGGGGCGGCGCAAGTCGTCGATTGCGCGCGTGTACCTGCGCCCCGGCAGCGGCAAGTTCACGGTCAACAAGAAGGAGTGCGACGCGTACTTTGTGACCCCGCAGCAGCGGGCGGCGGCACGGCGGTCGCTTGGCATCGCCGACATCGGCGAGACCTTCGACGTGATCACCACGGTGCGCGGCGGCGGCGTGATGGGACAGGCCGACGCGGTGAAGCTGGGCATCGCACGGGCCCTGATGGAGTTCAACCCGGAGCTGCGCAAGACGCTGAAGGCCGAGGGACTGGTGACTCGCGACTCGCGCGGCAAGGAACGCAAGAAGTACGGACAGAAGGGCGCGAGAGCGCGGTTCCAGTTCAGCAAACGATAGTTGTTTGTTGCTGGTTGTTCGTTGTTGGTTGAAAGACTACGAGCATCACCCCCGGACGGAGGTAGTCCGGGGCAAGGAGTCAAATCTCCCTTACGAGGGATAAATCCAGCCGGCCGGAGATACCAACGGGCAGGCTTCACTAAGGAGAACCATTGGCAAACATTACGATGAAGGAACTGCTCGAGGCGGGAGTCCACTTCGGGCATCAGACCAAGCGGTGGAACCCGAAGATGAAGGAGTACATCTTCGGCGAGCGCAACGGGATTTACATCATCGACCTGCAGAAGACGCTGAAGATGTTCAAGGAGGCGTCGAAGTTCATCGCGGAGCTGACCGGCACGGGCAAGCTGGTGCTGTTTGTCGGCACCAAGCGGCAGGCGCAGGACGCCATCGCCGAAGAGGCGAACCGCTGCGGGATGCCGTATATCAACTCGCGCTGGCTGGGCGGGCTGCTCACCAATTGGATCACGGTGCAGAAGTCGGTGAAGCGCTTGCAGGAGCTGGACGACATGTCCACCGACGGACGCTACGAGCTGTTGACCAAGAAGGAGGTCATTAAGCTGGAGCGCGAGCGCAAGCACCTGTCGGTGAACCTGTCGGGCATCAAGAGCATGAAGCGGCTGCCGGACGCGCTGTTTGTGGTGGACTCGAACAACGAGGCCATCGCGGTGGCGGAGGCGCGCAAGCTGGGGATTCCGGTGGTCGCGGTGGTGGACACCAACTGCGATCCGACGCTGGTGGACTATGTGATTCCGGGCAACGACGACGCGCTGCGCGCGATCCGTCTGTTCACGTCGAAGATTGCGGACTCGGCCGCCGAGGGCGCGCAGTTGGTCTCGGAGAAGGCGTTCGAGAGCGAGGTTGCGGACGTCGAGCAGGTTGAGGTGGCGCCGGAGTACATCGGCGAAGAGGGCGAGATCGATGCGGCTGAGGTCCACGAATCGGCGGGCATCGCGGCGGAGTCGGTCGACGACGTTGCGGACGACGAGAACGTCGATCTGGCGGCGGTGCTGGGCGGAAACATTCGCAAGGCCCCGGCGGCAGCCACGGAGCCCGAGGCCGAGACGGAGCCGGCACACATAGCGACCGGCGCGTAGGACTTCATCATCTCAAGAGAGAGCGTGGAGGCCGGCGTTATCCGCTCCACGCTCTTTCTGTGTGAGGCGCTGAACGCCGTGCAGGATTTATTTGCGGATTTGTTGATTAGGAGAAGACGAGAACAATGACGACTGGAGCAGATGTGAAGATCGATGCGAAGCTGGTGAAGGAACTGCGCGAGAAATCTGGCGCGCCGATGGGCGACTGCCTGAAGGCGCTGCAGGAGGCGAAGGGCGAGATGGAGGCGGCGTTCGTGGTGCTGCGCAAGCGCGGCATGGCGACCGCGGCCAAGAAGGCCAGCCGCACCACCAACGAGGGCGCGGTGGGGACGTACATCCACGCGGGGGGAAAGATCGGCGTGCTGCTGGAGCTGGACTGCGAGTCGGACTTTGTGGCGCGCACCGACGACTTTCAGGAGCTGCTGCGCGACGTGGCCATGCACATTGCGGCCAGCGAGCCGCGCTTCATCAGCCGCGACGAGGTGACGCCGGCGGACATCGAGCGCGAGAAGGAGATCTATCGCGCACAGGCCGCGGCCACCGGCAAGCCGCCGGCCGTGATCGAGAAGATCCTGGAGGGCAAGCTGGGCAAGTTCTACGAGGAGTTCTGCCTGCTGGACCAGCCGTTCATCAAGGACCAGACACAGACGATCGCGCAGATCGTGGCGGCCAAGGTGGCCAAGCTGGGCGAGAACATCACGGTGCGGCGCTTCGCGCGCTTCAAGGTTGGCGCGGCGGATTGGACCGTGGCGCAGACTAAGGCGGCGGAGACGCCGCAGGGATAAGGCGTTCGGTTAATTTTTACGAAGTGCAGTGGGGCCTGGGCGAAATCGTCCGGGCCCTTGCTGTTTCCAACCACAATTTGATTTAGGATTTGTGCGTAAGGCGGTGCCTGGGGAGGGATTGGCGCATCTGAGATAGAGGCGCATCGAGGTTGGTGTGTTTGGCGAGGGAGGACAGGCAAAGGCAAATACGGAGATTCTGGCCTTCGACTTTGCTCAGGCCAGAATGACGACTTGTAAAATGGCGATTCACACACGAGCTTCGCCAGAATGACGAGCCACAGAGTTGAGGGGGTTGGCATGGAACTGGGAATGATTGGGCTGGGGCGGATGGGGGCCAGCATGGTGCGGCGGCTGGCGCAGGCGGGACACCGATGCGTGGTCTACGACATGTCGCCGGAGGCCGTGGCGGCCTCGGTGCAGGTGGGCGCGGTGGGGACGGCATCGCTGGCGGAGTTTGTGCAGACGCTGGCCAGGCCGCGCACGGTGTGGCTGATGGTGCCGGCGGGGGTGGTGGACGGGACGCTGAAACAACTGGTGCCGATGCTGGAGCCGGACGACGTCGTCATCGATGGCGGGAACTCGTATTATCACGACGACATTCGCCGGGCCGCGGAGCTGAAGAAGAAGGGCATCCATTATGTGGACACGGGAACCAGCGGCGGAGTGTGGGGCGCGGACCGCGGATACTGCCTGATGATCGGCGGAGAGGCGGAGGTGGTGGCTCGGCTGGACCCGATCTTCCGCTCGCTCTCTCCGGGGATTGGCGAGACGGCGCGGACACCGGGGCGCGAGCGGTTGAGCGGGACGGCGGAGCAGGGCTATCTGCACTGCGGGCCAAGCGGCGCGGGACACTTTGTGAAGATGGTGCACAACGGGATTGAGTACGGAATGATGGCCGCGTACGCGGAGGGGCTGAACATCCTGCGCCACGCCAACGAGGGCAAGCAGGCGAGCGCGCTGGATGCGGAGACGACCCCGATGCGCAATCCGGAGTTCTATCAGTATGAGTTGAACCTGCCGGACGTGGCCGAGGTGTGGCGGCGTGGCAGCGTGATCTCGTCGTGGCTGCTGGACCTTGCGGCGCAGGCGCTGATCGACAGTCCCGACCTGGCGAAGTTTGCCGGGCATGTGTCGGATTCGGGCGAGGGGCGGTGGACGATCCGCGCGGCCATCGACGAGGCGGTGCCCGTTCCGGTGCTGAGCGCGGCGCTGTATGAGCGGTTCAGCTCGCGTGGCGCGGACGACTTTGCGGACAAGATGCTGTCGGCGCTGCGCTACCAGTTCGGCGGGCATCTGGAGAAAACCGGCGACGAGAAGGAGAAGGGTTGATGGCTGGAACGCGTTCGGACGCGCTGGTGGTCTTTGGAGTGACGGGCGACCTGGCGCATAAGCAGATATTTCCCGCGCTGTATGCGATGGAGAAGCGCGGAGCGCTGAAGGCGCAGGTGATTGGCGTGGCGTTTCCCAAGTGGAGCGTGGATCGGCTGCGGCGGCGCGTGGCCGACAGCGTCCGTCATGCGGCGGGCGGAGTGGCGCCGAAGAATAACGGCGACCGGCGCGCGCTCGACGCGTTGCTGAAGCGGACCAAATATGTGAGCGGGGACTACAAGGACCCGGCGACGTTTGCGGCGATCCGGCAGGCGCTGAATGGCGCGCGGAGGCCGGCATACTACCTGGCCATTCCTCCGTCGCTGTTTGAGACGGTGATCCGAGGGCTGGGCGCGGCGGGGCTGGCGCGTGACGCGCGCGTCATTGTGGAGAAGCCGTTCGGGCGCGACCTGGCGTCGGCCCGCGAGCTGAACCGCGTGGCGCACGAGGCGTTCGCGGAAGACTCGATCTTCCGCATCGACCACTTCCTGGGCAAGGAAGCGATCATGAACATCCTGTACTACCGGTTCGCCAACTCCTTCCTGGAGCCGATATGGAACCGCAATTACGTGGCGAGCGTGCAGATTACGATGGCGGAGGACTTCGGCGTGAAGAAACGCGGCGCGTTCTACGAGACGGCGGGATGCCTGCGCGACGTAGTCGAGAACCACCTCTTCCAGATTGTGGCGCTGCTGGCGATGGAGGCACCGGCGACGCGCGACTATGGAGCGGTGCAGGCGGAGAAGGCGAAGGTCTTCGAGGCGATGCTGCCGCTGAAGCCGGAGGACCTGGTGCGCGGGCAATACGCGGGCTATCGCAGCGAGCAGGACGTGGCGCGCGACTCGGACGTGGAGACCTTCTGCGCGCTGCGGCTCACTATCGACTCGTGGCGATGGGCGGGCGTGCCGTGGTTTCTGCGCTCGGGCAAGTGCATGGCGACGACGGCGACGGAGATACTGGTGGAGCTGAAGCCGGCGCCGCAGCGGCTGTTTGCCGACTCGATGCCGAAGCATGGGCGGGCGAACTATCTGCGCTTCCGCCTGTCGCCGGACGCGGCCATCGCGCTGGCGACGCGGGTGAAGACCCCGGGGAAGGAGTTTGTCGGGCAGCAGCAGGAGCTATTTCTGTGCGAGGAGCTGGCAGGGCAGGAGATGCCCTACGAGCGGCTGCTGGGCGACGCCATGCGCGGCAATGGAGCGCTATTCACGCGCCAGGACGCGGTGGAGGCGGCGTGGGCGGTGGTCGATCCGGTGCTGAAGAAACACGATCGGGCGCGCGTCTACAAACGCGGAAGCTGGGGGCCGAAGGCGGCTGACGCGCTGCTTGGGCCGGGAGGGAGCTGGCACAATCCCGGGGCGGATGAGGAGTGCGGATGCTAAAGCCTGGCGCGGAGGGTTCTTCTCAGTGAAGGACGACTCTCCGAGAGAACCTATCCCGCAGCCACCAGGCGGCCGGCGCGGCTGACGATGGAGAGGCGCTCGCTGCTGAGAATGCTCTTGGCCTGCGACTTGGCGTGGTTGGCCCAGGGGCCGACAGGGTCCAGCCGGACGTAGGTGAGCCAGTGGCGCAGCGAGCGGCGGCGGTGGCCCTGCCGTTCGTAGGCGAGGGCAAGGTTGTAGTGCGCGTCGGCGTACTGCGGGACGAGGGCGATGGCGCGCTGGTAGGCGGCGATGGCGTCGTTGAGGCGCTTCATCTCGTCCAGCACATTGCCCAGATCGAAGAAGGCGAGGGCGTACTCGGGGTCGGCTTCGGTGGCGCGGCGGTAGAGCTGCTCGGCCAGGGTGAACTCGCGCTGGTTGTAGTGGATGGTACCGAGGTTGATGGCGGCTGCGGCGTAGCCCGGGCGCATGGCTAGGATCTGGCGATAGAGCTCCGCCGCCTTTGAAATGGTGGCGGGGACCTCCTCCAGGCGCACCGCGCGCTGGAAGAGCTCCTGCAGGTCGGGCTCGGGGCCGGTCTCAGAGCCGACAATGCTGAGCTGGCGTTTGGTCCCGGCCTCGAAGTCGAAGGCTAGCTGGCGGGTGACGGGATCGACCAGCGCGCCGTTGTGGCGGAAGCTGAGATGCGCGCCGTGCCCCACGGCAGAGGCCTCGGTGAACGGGTTGCCCATGCCCGCGGCCCTGCGCATGGCTTCGACCGATTCGCGAATGCTCTTGGCGGAGATGCGCGTGGCACGCAGCGCGCGCAGGGTGCGCAACTGGGCCAGGTCTTCAAAGGAATATTGTTCGTTGGCTGGAATCAGGCCTGCTTGCTCCCACGCGGTCAACTGGCGCGCTCGCAGGTGCAGGATTCGAAGGACGTCTTGACGGCTGTATCGGGTCACGAATTGGTCTCGACAGGAACCGTTCCCATGCATCTGTTGCGAGTATGCTAGTTGCGCGCGCGACCCGCAAGGGCGTTCACGGGAAGTTCATCAAATACTCGTGGATATCGTGTACCAAACAAGGTTCCCCTGGTAATGAGCTGTGGATATCGCTTGCTGTGCGATGGGGACAAACAGCCACTACGAAATACGGAGATTCGGCTTCGCCAGAATGACGACTTAGGGGGTGGTGGCGACACTTGCTGAAAACTAGCTATTGACAGATTGAGGTTGGCAGTGCAAACTAGTTTGCGTAAATGAACAACGGCCTGGAGGAGATGACGATGGACCAAATTGAAAAGCTAGTGCGGCGGCCCGCTCTCTATAACAACGTCGATGGCGTGGGCGAACTTGGTCTGGGCTTCCTGCTCCTGGGCTGCGGGCTGCCTGCGTCATTGCCAATCCAGTCGCCTATTTGGCATAAATGGGGATCGTTCGTTTGGTTCATGGTGTTGATTGCGGTGATCCACTACGGAAGCAAGGCGATCAAGGAGCACATTACCTATCCGCGCACCGGGTTTGTGGAATACCGAAAGCAGAAGGCCAGGCGGTGGTTGTCATTCACGCTGGGCGGTGTTACAGCGATAGCCGCATGGGGTCTCGCCCACTTCGCCCGCTCGCACTCGGATCTCGTTGGTTCGCACTGGGGCATGACGACGCCTGTCGCTCTCATTGGGTTGGTTATTGTAGTGTTCTACGTCTTGCATATCGTCAGTGTGGTGCGTTGGAAGTGGGCCGTGGCTGCGGCGATGGCGATCTGCTCCGTCGCGATTGCCATGCTGCCGGCGGGCGTGGTCGGAGGAGTAGCGGGGAGCACATCAGCCGTCGCCACGCTTTCCGAAAGAAGCTTCGGGGCATGGTTGCTTACCATCACGATTTACGGCGCGATTTTCCTGATCTCTGGCGGCATCAGCTTCGTGCTGTACCTGCGCCATACGCAACCGGCGGCGGAGACGGCGGAATGAACCTGAAGACACGAAAGCTGGCGGAGCTCGACCGCGTGATTCACGAGCCGGGGCGGCTGATGATTGTGGCGCTGCTCTCTGCCGTGGAGCAAGCCGACTTCCTCTATCTGCAGCACGAGACGGAGATGAACAAGGGAACGCTGTCCAGCCATCTCTCGAAGTTGGAAGACGCCGGATACGTCGAGGTGACAAAGACCTATCGCGGCAAGATTCCGCAGACGCTGTTGCGCCTGACTGCCGAGGGACGCCAGGCGTTTGCGCAGTACCGGCGCAGGATGAAAGAGGCGCTGTAGGAGATATTTCAAGAATAGGACGGTGGAGGACATGGTCGAAGCTACTGCACGCAAACTGAGTTTCAGCAAGATGCTTTTTCTTATCGCTACGGCATGGATGGTTCTGGGCTCGCCGGTTGCGCTGGGACAGGCTGTCGCGCCACAACCTGCGGCTGCGGCGGCACAGACAGCAGCTGCGGGTGCGGCGAGCAATCTTACGTTCGACGTGGCTTCGGTGCGGCCGTCGGCGCTGGATATGACGGCGATCATCGCAGATACGCGGGCGGGAAAGATGCCGCGGGTGGGTGCGCGTGTGGATGCGTCGCGCGCGGAGTATAGCTGGATGCCGCTGAAATCGCTGATCGCGGCGGCGTACGACGTGAAGGAGTATCAGATTTCCGGGCCGGACTGGCTGAGCATTCCGAGTGCGCAGCGCTTCGACATTGTGGCGAAGATGCCCGAGGGGGCCAGCAAGGACGACGCGCCGAAGATGTTGCAGGCGCTGCTGGCAGAGCGGTTCCATCTGAAGTTGCATATCGAGATGCAGGAGCATCCGGTGTTGGCGCTTGTGATTGGCAAAGGCGGGCCGAAGCTGAAGGAGTCTCCGGCGTCGGCTCCGATCGATCCGGACGCTCCGCTGAAGCCGGGCGAGAGGCAGATAAACGGGCCGAACGGGCCGGTCCGCATGACGACAAATCCCGACGGCTCCATCACGAGAAATATGGGAGCAAAGGGCACCTATACCATGAGGTCGGACGGTCAGACGATCCACATGGAAGCCGACACGATGACCATGGCTGGGTTTGCCGATATGCTGACCGGCCTGATGCAGATGGGCGGCACCGGCGGCGCGAAGCCGGTGGTGGACATGACCGGGCTGAAGGGAAACTTCCAGGTGGCCGTGGACTTTTCCATGGCGGACCTCATCGCTGCCGCACAGGCGCAGGGCGTGGGGATGCCGGGCGGCGGCGGGGCCACGGGCGGCGCGGCGACGGTGGAGGCCTCCGATCCGGGCGGAGCGACGGCTTACGCATCGGTGGAGAAGCTGGGGCTCAAGCTGGAATCGCGCAAGGCCCCTGTGAAGCAGGTGGTGGTGGACAGCTCGGAGAAGATGCCGACAGAGAACTAACCGGCCCGGCTATGGTTCTACTGGTGTGATGGAGAAAGCTGAGGATGAGGTCGATGGGGGGCGAGTCGGCCCATTACTTAAACTGGGTTGGGTTGCCGCCGATTGCGACGCGGGTGTAGACTAAGTTCATTGAACTAAGTTTATTGGAGTTGGATCGATGGAGACGGTGAATATACATGAGGCGAAGACGCAGCTTTCGCGGTTGGTGGCGAAGGCGGCGGGCGGTGAGCCATTCGTGATTGCGAAGGCGGGAAAGCCATTGGTGAAGGTGGTGGCGCTGAACGCTCCGGAGGCGAAGCCGAAAAAGCGGGTTGGATTTCTTGCTGGGCAGATCAAGGTGCCGGACGATTTCGACCGGATGTTTGAGGACGAGATCGCGCAGATGTTTTATGGCGAGGACAAATGAAATTCCTGCTGGACACGCATGTGATGCTGTGGTCTGCGGAGAACTCGAAGCGGCTTTCAGCGAAGACCATGAAATTGCTTCAGAACGATGAAAATGAGCTATTTTTCAGCGTCGTAAGTTTCTGGGAGATTTCAATCAAGCGAGCTTTGGGGCGTAAGGATTTTTATGCGGAGCCACGACAATTACGCCATGGACTGCTTGGAAACGGCTATCACGAGCTGCAGGTAACCAGCGAACATGCGTTTACAGTAGAGACGCTGCCATTGGTCCATCGTGATCCATTCGATCGGATGTTGATTGCTCAGGCAATGGTGGAGGGTGCAGTTCTGCTAACGGTCGATTCGATCATATTGCGATATCCGGGGCCTATTCAGAAGGTGTAGCGGGTTTATAGAACTCGCTGCGCTTGCGGCTGTAGAGGACGTAGATGACGAGGCCGATGGCGAGCCAGATGAAGAAGCGCAGCCAGGTTTTGGCGGGCAGGCCGGCCATCAGCAGGATGCAGAAGAAGACGCTGAGGATGGGAATCAGCGGGCCGAAGGGGACGCGGAAGCCGCGCGGCCGCGTGGGATCTTTATAGCGCAGGATGACGACGCCGACGGAGACAAGGACGAAGGCGAAGAGCGTGCCGATGTTCGACATCTCGGCGAAGGTGCCTACGTCGAAGAGGCCGGAGGGGATGGCGACCAGAATGCCCGCGACCACAGTGGCGAAGGCGGGCGTGCGGAAGCGCGGATGGACGCGGCTGAAGACGTCGGGCAGCAGGCGGTCGCGCGACATGGAGAACCAGACGCGCGCCTGGCCGAGTTGAAAGACCAGGATCGACGAGACCATTCCCACCAGCGCGCCCAGCAGCACCGCGAGGCGGACGAAGTGGAGGCGATGTCCGCCGGGCAGCAGAGAGACGCGGCGCAGCGCGTTGACGACGGGCGCGGCGTCTCCGGCGACCGAGCGCCAGGGCACAATTCCGGTGAGCACCACGGCGACGCCGACGTAGAGGATGGTGCAGATGATGAGCGTGGCGAGAATGCCGATGGGCACGTCGCGGCGCGGGTTGCGGCACTCTTCGCTGGCGGTAGAGACGGAGTCGAATCCGATGTAGGTGAAGAAGATGATGGAGCCGCCGGCCAGCACGCCGGTCCATCCGTTGGGCGAGAAGGGGTGGTAGTTCGAGGGATGGATGAAGCTGGCGCCGAAGCCGACGAAGAGCAGAATGGCGGCGATCTTAATCAGCACCATGATGTTGTTGGTGCGCGCCGACTCGCGGATGCCGCGGACGAGAATTACGGTGAGGATGAGGACGACGAGGAAGGCTGGAATGTCGAAGCCGGCGTGCCATCCGGGGGCGTAGATGGTGTTGCCAACGAGGTCCTGCAGGCCGAGCGGGAGGTACGCGGGCGAGAGCCACTTGGGCGAGAGATGCAGGCCGAGCCAGTCGAGCAGATCGACGATGTGCGCTGCGAAACCCACGCTGACGCTCATATTCGAAAAGGCGTATTCGAGGATGAGGTCCCAGCCGATGATCCACGCGATGAGCTCGCCCAGGGTGGCGTAGGTGTAGGTGTAGGCCGAGCCGGCGATGGGGATCATGCTGGCCAGCTCCGCGTAGCAGAGGCCGGTGAGCGCGCAGACGATGGCGACGAGGACGAGAGAGAGCGCGATGGCTGGGCCCGCGCCGGGACGGCCTGCGACGGCGCCGCCGCTGTGGTGCAGCAGGCCGAGGA